>Ga0265334_10000297_pt1 | contig 27857 bp, 24 predicted proteins | sample 42023metaG_FD_192442 | JGI IMG/M metagenome (GOLD analysis project Ga0265334, IMG submission 192442) | Rhizosphere microbial communities from Carex aquatilis grown in University of Washington, Seatle, WA, United States - 4-20-23 metaG | ecosystem: Host-associated > Plants > Roots > Rhizosphere... | reverse complement strand
AGAGGATCATCGGGTCCCGGTCAAGCGCAGCCGCGAGGCGGCGCATCGACAGGGCGCCGGCCCCGTCCCGGTCGATGATCTCAAGTGCGGTGGCGAGGATCAGCTCACGGGTGACTTTGCCGTCCCTGACCGTCGGTGACTGAGGCATCGCGTTGGCTACCCTCCTCGGGTCCGCTCCATGTTACACAGTGAAGCCAATGTAGACCTACGGTGTTGACACTGGACCCGGTCACTGTGCCCAGGGTGGAGGGCTGGCCGACTCTAGTCACCCCGCTCTCGTTCGGAATCAAGATAAGGCTCCACCGAACGAGAGCTGCTGACCGCCGACCCATGCTGGTGATCCGCGCTGGCCGGAGGGCCTCGGTTAGCCTTGCCCGTCAGCGCTGGCCTTGACCGTTCGGCCCTGCCTGCGGCCCCGGCCCTGTGGTTGATCCACCTGGAGGCCAGGCGCGGACGGCACCTGAGCGGTGCCGAGATCTGCCTGCAGGCCACGGAAGAGCGTGTCAAGGCCCGAGTTGAATCGCTGGTCGCGGTCGTTGGCCCAGGCGTACGCGCCGTAGGCGGCCACGGCCGGGAAGCGGTCGGCGGGCAGTGAACGGAGGAACGCGTGGAGTTCCCGTCTGGTCGCGGTATCGCGGAGCCGCTGCTCGGCGGGTGACGTGGGATCGCCGAGGGCGAAGCCGACGGTGTAGTCGTAGACGAGGCGGAACGCCAGGGCAGCCTGGCGGCTGGGCAGTCCGGCCGCGCTGAGCGGCGCGAGGAATGCCTCGGCAACCGCCAGCGATGCGGGGCTGACCGGGTCGCGGGCCTTGAGCAGGGCGGCGATGCCTGGATGGTTCTCCAGCACCGCCCGCAGCCGGCGCGCGAGGGCGCCGACCTGCGCGGCCCAGGGCACGCCGGGGTCCGCCTGACAGCCGACCTCGGCGAGCACCGCGTCGAGTACGAGGTCATACAGCTGTTCCTTGCTGCGGATATGTCGGTACAACGCGCCGGGTACCACACCGAGACGGGCGGCGAGCGCCCGCATGCTGAGGGCCTGCGCCCCTTCAGCGCTGATGACCGTGAGGGCCTCGGCCACGACCCGCTCGCGGGTGAGCGGCCGGCGGCCGCTTTCGCGGTCATCCAGCGGGTTGAACCACAGCGAGCGCGAGTCCGCGCCGCCCGCCTGCTGTCCTGCCATGCCTGTCTCCCCTGCCGGCGAAGATTGACCGTGAACGTCGTTCACTATATAGTGAACATTGTCTCTAAGGAACGAATGAAGTTCACTGAAGCAGGCTTCCCCGGCTCCTGCCAGCCGGAAGAGCGGCTTCACACTCGGAGAACGTGACTTTCCCTACCGCCAGGGTGCCCGTAGGGCGATGGTGGCAGGAGCCAGCCTGAAGGCAGGCTGGTCCCGAAGCCCGGTCTTGCCGCTTCAGCGACAAGACGGGGCCAAGCAAGCACCCGCGCGAAACAGCGCGCGGGCATGGGACCGCGGAAAGGCACACGGATGATGGTGAACCGCACGAGCGCCGTAAGTCGGCGCTACCTGCCCTCAAGTCCCTTCAAGCCCCCGCCGGAGCCCCCTCCCGTCGAGCAGTACGCCGTGCAGGATCTGGTGACCCATGACAAGTACGGGCTTGGCCGGGTCACCCTTGTCGAGGGTGATGCCGCCGTGGTTGTGGATTTCGCTCCGCGGATGGTGCGGATTCTGACGCCGTTCACCAAAATGACCAAGCTCTGACCGTAGCCGCGGGCCTGTCCGCGTCCGTGGATCCTGGTGATCGTCCCGAGAGGAAACCGCTGTGACTCAGGGAACAGTGAAATGGTTTAACGCGGATAAGGGCTACGGCTTTATCGCGCCCGATGATGCTACGCCAGATGCGTTCGTGCATCACTCGGCGATCGAGACCGACGGCTACCGAAGCCTGCAAGACAACCAGCGCGTCGAGTACACCGCGGTCCGCGGCGAAAAGGGACCGCAGGCCGAGCACGTCCGGCCTCTCTGAGGGCAGGCAATGCCCGTTCGTCAGAGGACGGCCCCTCGTGGAGCTACCTCGACGGTGGCGACGCCCCGGCCGTAGAGCACGATGAGCCGGCCGCCGTGCCGGCAGCGCAGCAGGCTGCCGTCTTCCGCGAGGATCGAGATGACCCGGTCCGCGGCCTCCTCCGGCGAGCCCCCGTCCTCTTCGTAGGTGACGTCCAAGTGCTCACCGCCGATGAGGCGGACGCGCAGCACGATCTCAGCCATGGCAGTGCAGCCTAGACCTCCGCTGGCCGCCTGCCAAGCAGCGGCGGCCTGGCCGGGCGCCGAGCGCCGCGAACGCCATCGACTGCGCCGAAGGCGAAGAGACCCGGATCCCTCGGCTGTATGTTCCATAACTTCCCGCCGGGTGCCTGCGTCCCCGCGGGAACCATGCCTGCTCTCTGAATCTAGTAACGCTATTCCGGAAACAGATGTGGTATTTTCCGCGCATGCCGACCTGGGGCTTCCTGACCAACCACGCTCTGGTGCTGCTGTGCATCGCCCGCGACCCAGCTGCGCGTCTTCGTGATATCGCCGCGACCGTCGGCATCACCGAGCGCAGTGCGTTCGGTATCGTCAGCGACCTCGCCGTCGCCGGGTACATCGTCAAGGAGAAGGGCGGCCGCCGGAACCGCTACCTCGTGGAGACGCAGCGTCCGGTGCCGGAGTCGGCCGACAGGAATATCGCCATCGGCGACCTGCTCGCTCTCCTCGGGGGCCAGGATGCCGGACCCGATGGCACCGGGCCGGAACCCGGCTGAAGCGTTCTGGACGGTCAGCGCTGTGCGGGCGCCGGCACGGCCTTGCTTACCGCCACCGAACTGGCCAGGCCACTGCCGACGGCGGCGAGGTGGCCGAGCGCCTGGGCATAGGACGCGAGCAGGCTGGTCTCCAGGTACGGCACGTCCCGTTCGGCGCAGAACGCGGCCACCAGCGGCTGTGCCCGGCGGAGGCTCGGCCGCGGCATGGACGGGAAGAGGTGGTGCTCGATCTGGTAGTTCAGGCCGCCGAGGGCGAAGTCGGTGAACCAGCCACCGCGGACGTTGCGCGCCGTCAGAACCTGCCGCCGCAGGAAGTCGGTCTGGTCGGAGGCCGTGAGGATCGGCATGCCCTTGTGGTTGGGCGCGAAGGAGCAGCCCAGGTAGAAGCCGAGCAGGCCCTGCTGCACGAGGATGAACGTCACCGCCTTGACTGGCGGCAGCACCAGGAACACCGCACCGAGAAAGGCGGCGAAGTGCACGCCGAGCAGCGCCGCCTCCCAGGCCCGGTGCCGGCAGCGCCCTCCGGTCACCGTGCGGATGCTTGACGCGTGCAGGCTGACCGCCTCGAGGAACAGCATCGGGATGACCAGGTAGGCCTGGTAGCGGAAGATCAGCCGCTGGATGCCCCGCGCCGTCCTGGCACTGTCGGCGGAGAATGCCAGCGCGCCGATCATGATGTCAGGATCGGCGCCCTCGGTGTTCGGGTGGGCATGATGCCGGTTGTGCTTGCGGTTCCACCACTCGTAGCTGAACCCGGCGCCGAGATTCCCGCACGCGATGCCGAGGGCGGCGTTGGCCCGCCGGGTGCGGAAGACCTGGCCGTGCCCGGCATCGTGGCCGAGGAAGCCGAACTGGGCGAAAACCACCGCCAGGAACGCCGCGTCACCCAGCTGCCACCATGAATTGCCGATGGCCGCGAACGCCGCCCAGCCGAGCACGAGTGCCGCCGCGGTGAGCGTGACCTTCCACGCGTAATACCCAGGCCGGCGGTCCAGCAGGCCTGCCTGCCGCACCTGCCTGGACAGGGCGGCGTAGTCGCTGCCGCGCGGGCTGGCAGGCTCAGGCATCATGGTGGCTCCTCGGTGTCGGGCACGGCCGTAGCTCATCGGGAGCCGCCAAATACGACGATATCAGGTGCAAGTATTCTGGAAAATCGTTGCTAGTTTTCTCCTGCCAGTGTATGATCACGGTGCTGAACGTCAGTCACTGGCGGTGGTCGTTTCCGGCTTCCGGCGGGTTCACGCACTCGGTGGCGTCACTGGGACGCCGCCGGTCATGACGTGCACGATGGCAAAGGGCCGACTGACCGCCCGGGCCCCGGGACGCGATTCGTCCGAGGGCCGGGGACAAGCCGTCCACCTGATCGGAAGTCTCTTTGACCCATCCTGCGGCCGAGACCATCGGCCCTGTGACCTTTGCCGTCCTGAGCGCCCCCGACAGCACCGTCATCGTCGCCGGCCACGGCGAGCTGCATGCGGCCGTCGCTGCCCTCCTCGCCGACGCCGACGCCTGGCGTGACGCGGACCCGCGCCGCCGGCGCCCGGCCATGGGCTCGCTGACCCCCTTACGCGCCAGGTCACGCTGACGTTGGCCTGGCGCGGCCAACCACACTCAGGCGCAGCCGTTCCGGCGCGCCGGTCGACGCCGCTGATAAGCGAGCTGGTTTCCACGGACGTGGCACCCTCGCAAACGCGGCACCCTACCCGGGAGGTTTCCCGCTTTGTCTGCTCTGTCCACTGAACGCCCATCGGCTCCGCGCGGAAGGCGTCGCCCCGCAAGGCTCACCGTCGCCCCGCCTGGCGGCCTCTCCCGTGTCCCGCAGGTGGTCTCCTTCGCTGAGGTCGGCGTTCCGGCGCCGCTCGTGGCCGCGCTCGCGGCGGCGGGCATCACCGCGCCGTTCCCCATTCAGGCGGCCACGCTGCCAGATGCCCTGACTGGCCGGGACATTCTCGGCCGGGGGAAGACCGGATCGGGCAAGACGCTCGGCTTCGCCATTCCGCTCGCCGCACGGCTGGCCGACGGCTACACAAGCGCCTGCCGCCCGCGCGGCCTGGTGCTGGTACCGACCAGGGAGCTCGCCAGCCAGGTCCATGCCGTGCTCGCGCCGCTGGCAGCAGCGGTGGGGCTGAGCGTGGCGACGATCTACGGGGGAGTACCCCAGGGACCACAGGTGGCCAAGCTGCGGGGCCGCGCCGATATCGTCGTCGCGTGTCCCGGCAGGCTGGCCGACCTCATCGAGCAGGGTCACTGCCACCTAGGGGACGTGGACATATGCGTGCTCGACGAGGCAGACCACATGGCCGACCTCGGTTTTCTGCCCGTCGTACGGCGGCTCCTCGACATGACCCCGCCCGACGGCCAGCGGATGCTGTTCTCGGCGACGCTCGACGGGGCCGTCGACGTCCTGGCGCGGCGCTTCATGGACCGCCCGGTCCTCCACGACGTCGGCCTGGCGGAGGCGCCGCTCGCCATGGTCCACCACCTGGTGACCGTCGAGCCGGCCGACCGGGTCGGGGTTGTCACCGCGCTCGCGGGCGGCAGCGGCCGGTCGCTCGTCTTCACCCGGACCAGGCATGCCGCCCGCCGCCTGGCCCGCCAGCTGACCGCCGCCGGCATCCCGGCGGCCGAGCTGCACGGCGACCTGGCTCAGGGGGCGCGCGAGCGAAACCTCGCCTCCTTCGCAGCCGGGACGGTCCGGGTCATCGTCGCAACGGACATCGCGGCGCGCGGTATCCACGTGGACGGAATCGACCTCGTCATCCACGCTGATCCGCCGGTCGAGCACAAGGCGTACCTGCACCGCTCGGGGCGGACCGCCCGGGCCGGCGCGGCCGGGACGGTGGTCACCGTCCAGGCTCAGGCCCAGGCAGCTGACGTCCGCACCCTGATGCGGAAGGCAGGCGTCGTCCCGCTGACCGCCGCCGTCACTCCCGGGTCGCCGCTGCTGCGCTCGATCGCCGGCGAGCGGGCTGCCCCCGTCATGCTGCCCGCTGCCCGCCCGGCAGCCATCGTGGCCGCCCCAGCGACCGGCCGCGGCGCGGCCGCGATATCCGCCGGCTTCCGCGGGCGGCGCGGCCGCTGATCCCGCGGCCCTGACGGCCGGCCTGCCGCTGCCACCGCCGTCCGTGCTCGTCCATGATTCCAAGGACAAGGACCTGCCGCAACACCTGCCACAACCTGCGAAGACGCCCCGCTAGCGGCGAATTCTCGTGCTAGCGGGGCGTCTTCGCTGTCCCGGTGGGTTCGCGGGCCCTAACCCGCGCTGGCCGGCGCCGGCTGCGCCGGCTCGATGGCGAGGCGGGGGAGCCGGCGGTCGAGCCAGCGGGGGAGCAGCCAGCTGGCGGTGCCGGACATGTGCATGATGGCGGGGATGCACACGGTGCGCAGGACGAACGCGTCCAGGGCGACCGCGATCGTGAGGCTGATGCCGAACTCGGCGATACCGCGCTGGCTAATGACGGAGAACGCCAGGAACACGCAGATCATGATCGCGGCCGCGGCGGTGATGATCCGGGCCGTGCCGGCCTGCCCGGCACGGACGGCGCGGTGGCTGTCCCGGCTTCGCGCCCATTCCTCGCTCATCCGGCTGACCAGGAACACCTGGTAGTCGGTGGACAGGCCGAACAGGATCGGCAGGATGAACACCGGCAGGAACGACTCGACCGGGCCGGCCGTGCCCAGGCCGAACGCGCCGAGTCCCCAGCCCCATTGGAAGAGCGCGGTCATCACGCCGAACGTCGCCGCGGCGGCGAGCAGGTTCATCACCGCGGCCGTCGCCGGGATCAGCAGGCTCCGGAAGGCGATGACGAGCAGCAGGAAGCTGAGCCCGATGATGGTGAGCAGGAACCACGGAAGCTTGGCCTCGACCGCCGAGGTGAAGTCGGCGACCGTGGCGCTCTGCCCGCCGACGTATACCCTCAGCGTGCTCCCTCGCTCGGCCGCCGGGATCGTGATGGTGCGCAGGGTGGTGATCAGCGCGGTGGTGGCGGGGGCCTCCGGTGACGTGCGCGGCGTCAGCTGAATAACGGTCGTCCCCGCCGCGGTCGTGTCCGCGGTGACGCTGGCGACGTCGGCCAGGTGCGGCAGGCGCCCTTCCAGCGCGTGGAGCGCGGCGGCGTCGGCCGGCGAACTGGCCTGCGCGGCCAGGACCAGCGGCCCGTTGAAGCCCGGCCCGAAGCCCTGGGCCAGCAGGTCGTAGGCCTGCCTGGTGGTGCTTGAGGCGGGGTCGTGGCCCTGATCGGAGCTGCCGAGCTGTAGCCGCGACAGGGGGAGGGCGAGGACCACCATGACCGCGACGGCCACCGCGGCCAGCACCGCCGGGCGCCGCTCTACGACGCCCGCCCACCTCGCCCACGCACCTGTCGCCGTCGGCTCCGGCCCGTCGGCCGGCCCCGGCTGCGTGCCCAGCGCGCGGCGCTGCCGCCGGGTGAGCACCCGGCGGCCGAAGAGGCTGAAGAGCGCGGGCAGCATCGTGATCGTCGCAAGCACGGTGAGGACCACGGTGAGCGTGCAGGCGATCGCTAGCCCGTTGAGGAAGCCGAAGTTGAGCACCAGGATGCCGAGCAGCGCGATGCACACCGTGCCGCCCGCGAACAAGACGGTGCGCCCGGAGGTGTTGAGCGCCGTGACCGCCGCCTCTTCCGGCGTCAGTCCCGCTTCCAGGCCGCGCCGGTACCTGGTGACGATGAACAGCGCGTAGTCGATGCCGACGCCAAGCCCGATGAGCGGGGCGATGATCGGCGCGATGGACACGACGCTCATGCTGTGCGTCAGCGGGGCGATCGCCATCAGCCCGCCGGCCACGCCGGCGAGCGCGGTGATGAGCGGCAGCAGCATGGCGAGCAGCGAGCCGAACGCGATGAACAGCACGATCGCGGCGGCGAGCACGCCGACCACCGTGTCGAGGCCCGGCGACGGCTGCTTCTCGATGGCCTGGCCGCCCAGCTGGACGTCGAGTCCCGGTTCGCGGGCCGCCTGCGCCGCGCTGATCACCCGGCCGACGTCCGCCTTGGCCAGGTCGCCGGACTGTTTGGTGAAGTTGACGACGGCGTAGGCGGTGCGGTCGTCCTGGCTGATCTGCGCGGTCCCGCCCGGACCATAGGGGCTGATCACCGACGCGACCTCGGGGAACGTCGCGACCCGGCTCAGCGCCGCGCTCATCCGCGTCATGACCGCCGGGTCGCGGACCGTTCCGGTGCCGACATGCCAGACGATCCTGTCAGAGTCGCCCGGCTGTGCCGGGACGGTGCTGGCCAGCAGCTGCTGTGCGGTGGTGGAGCCCGTTCCTGGCAGCGAGAACGAGTTGTCGTATTCGGCCTTGACGGCCTGGGCGAGCGTGGTCAGGGCGATCAGCACCAGCACCCAGGCCGCGATGACGGCGAACCGGTGCCGGAAGCACCACCGTGCGATGAAAGACATGAAATTCTCCCGAGTTAGACGGATTCGGTGATGTCCATCGTTCGGGAGTGAGGCATTATGAGTCTTCGGCCAGGCGCGGCGACTTGCGCCGCCACGATCGCGGTAGCCGGCGGCCCGGATTACCGCGGCCGAATCGCCGGCGAGAGCGGGCCTACTGCGTTCGCAGCGGTTTGCTCGCCGGCCGTTGCCGGCTGGCCCGGGCGCTGCTTACAGTCGCTCCGTGGACTCTCACCGCCGCCCCGTGGGCTCCCCCACGGGCTCCTCCATCGGCTTCACCGGCAAGTCGTGGGACTGGTGCCGCCGCATGGTGGCCAGGCACCGCGTGCTTGCGGTGCTCACGGGTAGCATCGCGCTGTTCGGCTGCGGGATGCTGAGCGCCGCGACGGGCCATCCGCCGGTCCGGCTGACGTCGGACGACTTCGCCATCGCCGCCGTGACGTACGCCGCCTTCGCCGCGATCGCCGTGGCCCGCTGGCCATCGTGGCTACTGGTGGTGGCCGGCACCGCGGGGGCGGTGGTGTCGATGGCCGCCGGGTCCCATCAGCAGCTGGTCGGCGCGGTGCTGCTCATCGCCACGCTGGTGTTCTCGCTGCCCAGGGACCTGCCGCGGGTGACCGTCGGCGTCGTTGCCGCCGCCGCCGCGCTCGGGGTTGGCCACCTGCTGTTCAGCCGGCACGCCGCGACCGGCCTGGCCGATCTAGAGGCGGTGCCGGCGCTCGTGGTCGTGGCCGCCATCGGGCAGGCCGTCCGTGCCCGCCGGATCCAGCGGACCCTGGTGGCGGAACGGGCCAGGCACGCGGAGGCGCTCCACGAGCAAGACGCCCGGCAGCGCATCCGGGAGCGGGTACACGAAGAGCGGCTGCAGATCGCCCGGGAACTGCACGACGCGGTGGGCCACCAGGTCGCGCTCATCAGCGTGCAGGCCGGCGCGATGAGCTACCTGCTCGGCACCGGCCCGGGCAACCGCGACCCGAACGACACCCACCCGAACGACACCCACCTGGCCGGCACCGACCTGGCAAAGGCGCGGGAGTCGCTTGGGCACATTCAGCGGGCCAGCGAGGCCGCGCTGGAGGAGCTGCGGCTGACCGTGGGGCTGCTGCGCCAGCCGGGCGAACGCGAGCCCACCGAGCCGGCCGCCGGGCTCGCCCGCCTTGAGGAGCTGATCGGCTCCTTCGCCGCCACTGGCCTGAAGGTGACCTGCGAGGTCATCGGCCAGGCCCGGCCGCTGCCCGAGGCGGTTGACCTCACCGCGTACCGGCTGATCCAGGAGTCGCTGACCAACACCACGAAGCACGCGGCCGGGGCCCGCGCGTCGGTCCGGCTTTCGTACCGGCCGGGCGCGCTGGCCTTGGCTGTCGAAGATGACGGCCCGCATGCCCGAGACGATGACGATAGGCCGCCGGCCCCCCGCGACGATGTCGCGGGCGGCGACGGCGTGCATCACGGCGGCGCCGCCGGGCTCGCTGGCGCGGGCAACGGCGAGGTGGGCCACGGCCTGATCGGCATGCGGGAACGGGCCGCAGTGGTGGGCGGGTGGGTATCCGCAGGCCCGCACGACGGCGGCTTCCTGGTCCTGGCCGAGCTGCCGCTTCCGATCGGCACGGCGGCATGACCGGCGGCATCACCGGCGGCGCGGCCGGCGCGCCCCCAGCCGGCCTGCCCCCGACCCGGGTGCTGCTCGCGGACGACCAGGAACTCGTGCGGGCCGGGCTGCGGATGATGGTCGACAGCGCGCCCGACCTGACCGTGGTCGGCGAGGCGGCGACCGGCAGGCAGGCGATCAGGCTGGCCAAGCAGGAGCGCGCTGACGTGGTGCTGATGGACATCCGGATGCCCGAACTCGACGGCCTGGCCGCGACCCGGCAGATCACGGCCGACGAGAGCCTGGCCGGCGTCAAGATCTTGATCCTGACCACGTTCGAGGTCGACGAGTACGTCTTCGAGGCGCTCCGCGCGGGCGCCAGCGGGTTCCTCGGCAAGGGAGCACGGCCGGACGCGCTGATCGAGGCGATCCGGACGGTGGCCCGCGGCGACTCCCTGCTCTCCCCGGCGGCAACCCGTGGCCTCATTGCGCGGTACCTCAGCCTGGACGACCGCGCGCCGCAGGCACCCACCGGGCTGGTCGACGCGCTGACCGAACGGGAGCGCGAGATCGTCGCCCTCGTGGCGACGGGCATGTCCAACGCCGAGATAGCCGACCACCTCACGCTCAGCCCGCTGACCGTCAAGACGCACGCCAACCACGCGATGACCAAGCTCGGTGCCCGCGATCGCGCCCAGCTCGTGGTCGTGGCCTACCAGGCCGGGCTGGCCGGCCGGCGGTAGCCACTCCCCGCGGGGCAGGTATCTGGAGCGCCGGAATGAGATAGGTTTTCCGTGTCGAGATGTTTTTCCATCCAAGCCCACGGTTCATGGGGATCGTCCCCCGGAGGCGGCAACTCTGATGGCAAGCGGCTTGTGGCAGAGCAACAACCCGGACGACGGACGCGAGCCACCCAAGATCGACACGACCGTCCCGCACGTCGCGCGGGTGTACGACTACTGGCTGGGCGGTAAGAACAACTACGCGGTGGACAGGGAAACAGGCGACGAGGCAATCCGCGTCTACCCGGACATGCGCTCCTCGGTGCAAGCCAACCGCGCGTTCCTCAAAAGGTCCGTCCGGTACCTGGCCGAAGAGGCAGGCATCCGGCAGTTCCTTGACGTCGGGACAGGGCTGCCGTCAGCGAGCAACACCCATGAGGTCGCCCAGGCGGCCGCCCCGGAATCACGGATCGTCTACGTCGACAACGACCCGATCGTGCTGACCCACGCCCGGGCGCTGCTGACCAGCGACCCGCAAGGCGCCACCGGGTACCTCGACGCCGACGCCCGCGATACCGGCACGATCCTCGCCGGAGCCGCCGAGCTGCTGGACTTCAGCGAGCCGATCGCCGTGATGCTCATCGCGATCCTGCAGCTGATCACCGACGACGATGACCCATACCGGCTCGTGGCCGAGCTGACGGCGGCCATCCCGTCCGGGAGCTTCCTGGTCATCACCCACGTGGCCGGCGACATGGGGCGCATGACGCCGGGCGCCCTGGAAGCCGCGAGGCGGCTGAGTGAGCTGCTGCCGCAGCGCGTCAACCCCCGCAGCCAGGCGCAGGTGACTAAGTTCTTCGACCACCTGGAGCTCGTAGAGCCGGGCGTGGTGCCAATCCAGCGGTGGAGGCCCGCCAGTGACGACGAAGCGGCCGCACCGGCCGCCCTGTGGGGCGGCGTCGCCCGGAAACCATGATGCCCCGCGACGCGCTTCGCCGGTCCCCGGATACCGGGTTCGGCGACCTCACTGACTAGAGATACTGCCCGACCGCCTCGGGGGCCCGGTAGATGTCAGCCGCGCCCTTCCTGCCGCTGCGCAGCGCGTACAGCTCGGCCAGCGTCACGGGCGAGGCGAAGGCCACGTTCTGATGACGTGCGCCGGAATCTCGCAGCCACTGGGCCGCTTCGGCGGGCGGGAACGGGCCGACCTCGATTTGGGCCAGGCAGCGGCCGGGGCGGATCACCGCCGGGTGCAGCCGGTACAGGTCCTCGTTGGTGGTGATCGCGATCAGGACCTTCCGGCCCTGGCCGAGTATGCCGTCCGTCAGGTTGAGCAGGCGCGACAGGGCCTGCCCAGTCAACTGCTTGGCCTGCCCCCGGATCAGCTCATCGCAGTCCTCAAGCACCAGCAGCCGCCAGCGTGAATCGTCGTCGTCATCCTCCTCGTCCCCGTCGCCGAGCACCACGTCCATCAGGTAGCCAGGGTCCTCAAACAGCTTCTCCGAGTCCAGCACGCAGTCCGTTTGACACCAGGCGCGCCATTCGCGGGCGAGGGTGCGCAGCACGGTGGTCTTGCCGGTGCCGGGCGCGCCGTGGAGGAGCAGCAGGCGCCCGTCGATGTCCGAAGCGGTCGCGGTCACGAGGTCCGCCAGCCCCCGCCGCGCTGCCGCCGGATAGTTGGCCTCGATGGCCGCCCACGGCTCGGCGGTCACCTGGCGCGTGCTGCGTACAAAGCCGCGCCGGGCTGACCGGTGCCAGAAGCCCATGCTGACGACGCCGGCGTCGGGCTGGGGCGGTGGCGCGGCGTCCTTGGTGGCGAGCTCCAGTATCTCCTTGGCAAGCTCGGCGGTCTCGGCGGTGACGCTGACGTCGGCCCCGCCGCCCCGCCAACGCGAGACACGGATGGTCCAGCCCGGCCCGCTGGCGAGCAGCGCCTCGCGCCACTGGTCCCGGGCGGTGCGCGCGATGACCGCGCCGGGCGGCAGCAGAGACGCGTCCGCCCGCACCGCATCGAGCCGGGTCCCGTTCGAGTGCGGCTGCGTGCCCGCCGTGAACGCCGCAAGCGACAGCGCGTCGATCATGTCCGCCGCAGAGTCGGTGTCATCGACGTTGATCACGCACGGGACAAGCCGCACCGGGTCGAGGGTCACAAGACCATGGTCGCGGGGACGCGAACGTCGTGTACACCGATTTTCTGCGCCCAGTGCGCGGCCGGGGACCGCACATCCGTCACTCGGGCGAGTTACGCCCGGCCGACGGCCAGTACCCTGGTGTGATGACGGCCAGCCAGACTCAAGCTGGGACACGCCAGCCTGAGCGGCGGCGCCGTCCGCGGGGCGCCGTCCGCGACGGCCTCGTCGCCGCGGGGCTCGAGCTGGCGCGGGCCGGCGGCCCGGACGGCGTTGTGCTCCGCGAGGCGACCCGCATGGTGGGGGTGGTCCCCAACGCCGCCTACCGGCACTTCGCCGACCGCGACGAGCTCCTCGCCGCGGTCTGCGCGGCGGCCATGCGCGAGCTCGGCGACCGGATGGCCGCCGAAGTCGCCCGCGTGCCAGGAAGACACGGCGACCCCGACGCGGCCCGCCGTCGGCTGAACGCGATCGGCCTGGCGTACCTGCACTTCGCCCGCGAGGAACCCGGGCTGTTCGCGACGGCGTTCGCCGTGCCTGAGCAGCACCCGTACCGGGTTCCTGACGCGGGGGCGGGAGCGGAACGCACGCCCCTGGGCCAGCTCAGGGCCGCGCTCGACGAACTGGTCGACGCCGGCGTGCTCGATCGCGGGCGCCGCGACGGCATCGAGTACCCCGTCTGGTCCGCGGTGCACGGGCTGGCGGTGCTTTTCGGCGAAGGCCCGCTGCGCGATGCCGACGACGCCGCCCGGCGCCACCTCGAGGAACTCACGTTCACTTTCATCGGCCGGGGCCTGTCGTAAGCAGCTTGCCGGGGCTTGGCTCCTGGCTCGCATAGCAGCGGACCCGCCGGCTGCGCGGGCGACGCAGCCGGCGGGCCCGTGCACGCCGGCCGGGATTGCCTGGCGGTTAGGCGTACCGGGTGTCGATCATCGTGGTGACGCGTCCGGTCTCAAGGTCGTAGACGTGACCGGAGACGCCCACCCTCGGCGGGCGCAACGGCGACGCGAGCAGGCGCTCGACGTCGGCGACGACGGTGACGCGCGGGTCGCCGACGGCGGATACCTCCAGTGCCGCCTCGTCCACGCCCGTTGCCTCGGCGGCCTCATGGCGGAAGCCGGGGTCGGCAAGGAAGCCCGTCCCGCACTGCGTGTGGTGGATGACCGCGACTTCGAAACGCGTGTCGTCCGTGGGCTGCATGCCGAACAGCCTCCGGCCGAGGAAGGCAAGGTAGGCGACTTCTTCGATGACGGACTGGGTGACGCGCCCCCCCGCATTGCGCAGGACGGGGGCGTCACCGAGCTTGAGCCCGAGGGTGATCGCGGGGTCGACGCGGTGATCGAGGCAGGTGATGACGATCACCTGCGCGCTGGGCAGGCCGAGCGGCGCCGGGCTGTAGGTACGGGCGAACTGCTCATTGCGCTCAAGTAGCGGTGTCATCCTGCTGGTCATGGTGGCTCCTCCAGCCGTTTAGTGGATGCTGTCCACAATACTTGGCGTTAGTGGATGCTGTCCACTAAAGCGCGTGGCCCGATGCCGAAGGCGGCCGCGGGCTTCAGCTGATTGAGGGTCTCGCGGCGAGGTGGGCGGTCGGCCGGTCTCACCCGATCGCTAGTTCTTGCCGGTGATTCCGGAGTAGTCGGCGACGACGCGGGGAGTGCCGCCGCCGGCGGGCGGGTCGTAGGCGGCGAACTGCTCCAGGTAAGAGATGTCGGCCTGGGTCACGGCTTGGTCCGGGGTGTAAAAGCCGGGAACGTTCAGGCGGAGGGTCGAGCCGACGGGCGGAGTGATCGTCAGCCGGGCCGCGTCGGTGTAGAAGACGAGCGCGCCGCCGTCGGTGGTGCGCAGGGCGAACTCCTGCCCGTCGGCGCCGGCCGCCGGCGCGCGCGCGTCGGTGACCGTCCCGCCGGGTACCTCGGCCTGCCATCGCTTCTGGTCGGATCGGTCGGCCAGGTTGCCAGGGACGGCGACGGCCGCCTGCCCCGCGACCGCCGCGTCGAGCGAGGAGGCGGTCGCCGCGGGAAGCTGGCTTGGCGCGACCGCGACCGCGGCGGAGTCGGGGCTGACCGCGGTGGCCAGGCCGTCGCTGCCGACCGCGACCTGCGGAGCGCTCGCGCTGGCCAGCAGGTAGGGCTCGATCGTGTCCTGCCAGGCACCGCCCGGGGCGGACTGGGTGAAGAGAAGGTACTCGTCCGACGTCACCGTCGCCGGGCTGGACTGGAAAGCGTTGGCGACCTGGACGACGAACCAGCGCGGGCCGCGGCCGGCTGGCTCATCGCGCGGGATGTAGTACGTGGCCTGGACCGGGCCGAACGCCGGGTAGTGCGTTCCGTTGGCCAGCTGCTCCTGGTACAGCCCCGCGTCGATCGCGTAACTGGACCCCGACTCGACTCTGGCGAGCATCGCGTCGCTGCGCTGGGCGTTCGCGCTGTTGTTAGTCGTGGTGTAACGGGAGAGTACAGCCGGGGCCTGCGTCAGGGTGAGTGGCGCCCCGGCTCCTGCACCCGGCGTCGGCGACCCGGTCGCCCGCACCGTCATGCCGGGAGTCATGGGCGGCGGGATTACGTTCGTGACCGCCGGGGCCGGGTGGCCGCCGGTCACCAGCACCGCGGCACCGCCGACGGCGGCGGCCCCGGCTACGAGCCCGGCCAGGATCAGCCAGCGGCGGCCGCTGTGCTCGCGGCCACCGCCCGCGCTCGCTGGATCCCCCGCGTCCTGGCGGTCCCTGGCCCAGGAGGGAGGTGGCGCGGGCGGCCACGGATAGGAGGACTCGTAGGGCCGGCCAGGCGGCTGGGACGACCCCGCCGCATACTGGTCGGGCTCGCGCGTGAGCGGTTGCGTGGGCGGGCGATCGTCGTCGACCTGGTCGTCGGGCGGCCTGCTGGCCGGGGGTGACGCGAAGCCGCCGGCGGACCCCATCTCGTCGCCGGCGACCGCCTGAGCCAGCGGAAAGGGAAGCGGGTAGGGGTAGGTGGTGCCATCTGGCCAGGACGGCCGCCGCGCGCCATACCGCTCGTTCGCTGGGCGGCCGTAATTCCAGTCGCTCATCAACATCCCCCACGCCGCCGGTCAACTCCAGTCGTACATGCAACGCTAACCACAGAAGAGCAAGGAACGACGCGGGAGTCTCAGATGTAATGGAAAGGAAAGACATAGCGGAGGGGCTCCGTCGGGGCGGGCACCCCCATCGCGCTGCTGGCTTCTTCGGCGATGGCCGCGGCGCTGCCTGGTGTTCGCCGCGCTCTTGAATACATTTCATCTTTCATTAGGCTCCGGAGGTGAGGCCGGGCGACGGCGCCCCGGCAGCGGACGGCAGGGAGGCCGCCATGACGGCCGAGAAGGAGATCCTTCAGAAGTCAAGCCGGGACCTCGACCAGACCCGCGCGGGCCTCGCGGCGTGGCTGGCCGGGAAGCTGCCCAGCGGGTCGGCGCCTGAGGTGACCGAGCTGACGGCGCCGTCCACTGGCCAGTCGAGCGAGACCTTGTTCTTCAGCGCCGCCTGGCATGACGGCAGCGTCCGCCAGGTCCGGCGGCTGGTCGCCCGGGTGGCTCCGCGGCCGGTGGACATGCCGGTATTCCCCAGCTATCAGATGGAGCGGGAATTCCGGGTGATCCGCTTGGTCGGGGAGCTCACCGGCGTCCCGGTGCCCGAGGCGGTCTGGGTCGAGCCCGACCCGGCGGCGCTCGGGACGCCGTTCTACATCATGAGCCGCGTTGACGGAGACGTCCCCGACGACATCATGTACAGCAGCGAGGGCTGGCTGTTCGAGGCCAGCCGCGTAGAGCAGCGGCGCGTGCAGGAGGCGACCGTCAGCGCGCTGGCCGCGCTGCACGCCGTGCCCGACCCGGAGCGGAACTTCGCCTTCCTCCAGTACCCGCAGGCGGGGGAGGATGCGCTGCGCCGGCATGTCGCCCACGCCCAGGCATGGTACGACTACGCGGTATCGCTTGGCGGCCGCTGCCCGCTCATCGAGCGGGGGTTTCGCCACCTGGCGCAGAACTGGCCGGCCGACCCCGGCGAGACGGTGCTGAGCTGGGGCGATGCCAGGGTAAACAACGTGATCTACCGGGACTTCGCACCCGCCGCCCTCCTGGACTGGGAGATGGCCGGGCTGGGCCCCCGCGAGCTCGACATCGCGTGGCTGGTGGGCGGCCACCGCGTCTTCCAGGACATCGCAGGCCTGTTCGGCTCCACCGGGATGCCGCACTTCCTGCGGCTGGAGGACGTCGTGGCCCAGTACGAGGCGGCGACCGGGCACCGGGTTTGCGATATTGACTTCTACCTCACGTACACGGCGATCCAGTGGGCCGTCGTGTTCGTCATCGCGGGCCTGCGCCGCGTGCGCTTCGGCGAGCAGCCGATGCCCGACGACGTCCATGACCTGATCATCAACCGCGGCCCGCTGGAGCAGATGCTCGCCGGCGGCCCCGGTCCCAGCTGAGGCACAGTCCCGTGTGAGGCACCGAACCTGAACCGCGACGGAAAAGAAGGAGAGACCCGGCCGTGCCCGTGCCGATGGACGAGTACCCGATCCACCAGCTGCCGCTGTCGCTGGAGTACGTGGGAACCGGCGACCGCAACTTCTACGACCGCTGCTACTTCGCCGGCCACGACCGCACCGGCGACATCCTGCTGATCACCGGCCTGGGCGTCTACCCCAACCTGGGCGTCACTGACGCGTACGCCACCGTGCGGCGCGGGGACCGGCAGTGGGCGGCGCGGTTCTCCGACGCGCTGGGCACCGACCGGCTGAATCAGCGAGTTGGCCCGTACCGCATCGAGGTGATCGAGCCGCTGCGGCGGATCCGGCTGGCCTGCGACGGCGATGAGCACGGAATCGGCTTCGACCTCACCTGGGACGGCTCGTTCCCGGCGGTTCACGAGGCACAGCACGTTTCCCGGAACGGGCCGCGGCTCTTCCTGGACGCGTCCCGCTTCGCGCAGCTGGGTACCTGGGCGGGCGTCCTGCGCGTCGGCGGTGACGAGATCGCCGTCGACCCCGCCCGCTGGACCGGGGCACGGGACCGGTCCTGGGGCCTGCGCCCGGTCGGGGAGCCGGAGCCGCCGGGCCGGCCCCCGGAGCCGGGCTTCCAGGGATTCTGGTGGGTGTACAGCCAGCTGCGGTTCGACGACTACGCCATCGTCTTGCTGGCTCAGGAGGAGACGGATGGCTACCGCACCGTCAACGACGCCGTGCGGATCTGGGGTGACGGCCGCCGGGAACAGCTGGGCTGGCCCGAGTTCGACATCCGGTACCGCCCGGGCACCCGCCATCCCGAGCACGCCGCCGTCCACCTGCGGACCCGGGGCGGCAAGCAGCTGACGATCGAGATGGAGACGCTGACCTCGATCGCCTTGCACGTCGGGGCCGGCTACAGCGGCGACCCGGAGTGGAGCCACGGACAGTGGAAAGGCCGGGACTGGGCGTCGGGGGCCGTGTACGACCTGACCGACCCCGCCGTCACCGGCCGCGTCCCGTACGGCGTGATCGACCACGCGTGCCGGGCCGCCTGCGACGGGGCCGAAGGGTGGGGCATCTTCGAGCACGCCACCATCGGCCGCCATGAGCCGAGCGGCTTCGACGACGTCATGTCCGTCGCGCCGTGATCCGCCCGGCCAGGATGCGGTCCCGGCCCGACGGACGCGGACCTGCCGCCCAGTCACCGGGCAGCAGGTCCGCGGACTCGCTTGCTAGCTGGCGGGTTCCTTGACGGCCGGCGGCGGTCCCGTGATCTCCGCCTGGGCGTCACCGGCTGGTGCCCGCCAGATCAGCCGGTGCACTGGGATCAAGCGGGGGATGTCGCGCAGGCCGGGGATGAACGGGATGAGCAGCAGCAGCAGGGTGCAGATGCTGGTCAGGTAGATGGCCCAGACGTCGACGCTGGCGGAGCTCTGGAACGGTGAGACGTGGTACCACATCTGGTACAGCCACAGCCAGGGCTGGCCGGGGTAGCTGCCAGTCTCGTTCATGACGCCCCACTGGTCACCGGTCAGGTGCATGTCCGAAGCGAGCTGGTTGTAGTAGCCGCCGTCAGCGATGAACAGTAGCGGCTTGGTGTAGTCGCTGCCGTAGAACTGCCGCTGGGCGAGCAGGTCAGAGTCCAGGGCGCCGCTGCGGGCCATCTTCAGCTCGCCGGCCATCATCACCGGCACCGGCCCGGCGGCCGGGAGGTTCAGCTCGCCGTCGTTGAACGGCACCTTCGTCGTGCCGGGCGCGGTCGCCGTGTCGTAGGCGGTGGCCCACTTCAGTTGCTGCGCGGCCGGCGCGCCGTTGTAGGTGGCAACCGCCGCCTTCAGGGCCGGGTCGTTGGTGGCCTGGATCGCCAGCGGGTCGAGCACGAACAGTTTCGCCGAGTCGACGGGCTGGGTGATGCCGAACAGCGTCTGCCAGTTGACCGGGCCGACCTGCTGCACCGAGCCGGTGCCGTTGTTGTAGGGCTGCCCGTAGCCGGCGGACGTGCTGTTGCCGTCCAGTTCGGTGGCCGCGGTGTTCACGAAGCCCACCGGGTCCACGGTGCCCCATGTCTTGATGGACAGCGACGGGACGTCCGGTGACGAGAGCACCCCGGCCATGATCGCGGTGAGCGCGCTCACGATGACGACCGCGATGGTGCCTTCCTTGAGGATGTCGTAGCGGCGGTTCGGGCCGCGCCAGGGCGCGGCGTCGGCGGCGGCCGCTTCCCGGCGAGCGGCCCGGCCGCGGGCCGGCCTGGCCGGCAGCGGGTGGCTGACCCCGCGGACGCGGACCAGCAGGATGTGCGCGCCGACGACCGCGACCAGGATGAGCGGCATCAGCACGATGTGCCACATGAACATCTGGCCGAAGTTCAGGACGTTCCAGAAGGAGCCGATGCCCACGGCGTTGAACGCGTCCTTGCCGTTGGTGGCGATCCACTGCGAGTCGAAGTTCTGCTGCGACAGGTAGCCGGTGAAGCACGTCACCACCGAGGCCCCGAACGCCAGTCCGCCGGTGATCCAGGTCATCGCCCGGCGGCCGCGCCAGGCGGCCATCCAGAACTTGCCCCACAGGTGGATGACCATGAACGCCATGAACAGCTCGACCGACCACAGGTGCAGGCTGTTGAAGAAGTGCCCGACCGGGTTGGTGTGCCACCAGTCCGCGCCGCCGAGAGCCAGCGCGAATCCGGAGGCGATCACGATGCCGAGGGCAGCCAGCGAGGCGACGCCGAACACGTAGATCCACGACGCGACGTACGCCGGCTGCCGGTCGGGGAGCAGCTTGCCCGGCGGGAGTACCGCGAGCGCCCGCCGCCTGACCCGCGCCGTCCACATGCGGGCGTCTGGGTCGTCACCGGGCGCCTCGCCGGCGGGCTCGGCGGGCGCGGGCTCTGGAGCTGGCTCGGGTTCCGCCGCGTGCCCGCGGCCCGGGAAGGGAAGCAGCAGCGCAAGCCCGAAGATCGCGACCATGACCGCGATGAGGACCAGGTTCGCTTCAGAAATCGTAATGAATGACCAGTTCAGGTATGCGCTAGGCGAGTTCATGAGGGTCTCCGCGGTACCGCGCTGGGGATGGTACCTGGAGAATGCGCCCGTCTGTCACCAGGGAGTCAGTGCAGACGGTCACCTCCCGCAGGGACTTTGGTCCCGCCCTGAGCCCGGCGACGGACGCTGGACGGCTGGCCCGGGCACATGACCGCGCAGAGCGCTTCCGGGCCGGACGTGGATTGTTTCTGGCTATGGCATTCCATGTCGCTCCGGTAATCATCAGGCCTAAAATCCAAAAATCTATGAAATAGTCGGCAATTCTAAAATAGCCCGGCAAAACGGACAGTTAAAACGGACATGTTAACAGGGCGGGTGGCCGGGTAGAGTGGAAGTTCACCGTCAGGTTGCCTTAATTAAATAGATTCCCGTGAATACCGTTTAGGTGGAATTGTTTCAGGGCCTTTCCACATTCGGCATTCAGGAAGGCTTCAGGATGCAAAAGTAGTCTCAGGGGTGATGGGTGATCCGGCATAATGCAAGTGTGAAGAATGTGCTACTGGCTGGACTTGCCGGAACATATCTGATGCAAGACGGATTCGGCCGATATGGCGCCGGTGTGCAGCCAGGGCTAACCCTGGCCTGCAAGGGGAGGCACACGGATGGTCAAGCGTGCGATCATAGCGAAGGATCGGGTCAACGAGCAGCTGAACGGGATCGGAGAGCTCGCCGAGTCTCATATGTCCGCCAAAATGGTGACTAGGGCGGGCGTAAGGCAATTCTCGCCCGGATGCCTTATGGTCATCGGCGGTGCCGAAGACCGGGCGAGCGACTGTTGGCTGTTGCAGTCTTTCGCTGAGCTCTGCGGGGGGGCTGGCGCGCGAATCGTACTAATAACGACAGCGTCGGGCAGGCCGGCGCAATCATTCGCCACTTACCTGGCGGCGTTTCGTCGGCTCGGTATCGGTGATGTCCGCGAGCTAAGGCTGGACAGTCATGAGCAGGCTAATAGTGAGCAGACCCATCGGGCGCTCGCCCAGGCGACCGGGATTTTCTTTACCGGGGGAGATCAGGCCCGTCTCCAGTTCCTCGCGGGGTCGCGGGCGATCCTCACCCTCCGCGGCCGGGTGGCGGACGGCTCGCTGGCCATCGCGGGAACAAGTGCCGGCGGGGCGGCACTTGGCCCGGTGATGATCCTCGGCGGCGACGTCCGGATGAGCGGCGATGACGACCAGGACGGCGATGACCCCGGTGACCAGGAAGCGGCCGATGAGCGGCTGCGCATGGGGCCAGGGCTTGGCCTGCTGCCGGCGTCGGTTATCGACGTGCACTTCACGCAACGGGAAAGGCTTCCGCGCCTGATCGCCGCGGTCCGCCGCCATCCGTCGCACCTTGGCATCGGCATCGACGAGGACACGGCCGTTCTCGTCCGGTCCGGCCGTTTCGACGTCCTTGGCCACGGCGAGGTGGTGACCGTGGACGCGGCGCCGGCGGCCGATTCCCCCGCTGAGCCCGCCGCGTCCGGCGAGCGAGCGCCGGGCATGCGGTTGCACCGCCTGCGATCGGGCGACGCGTTCGATCTGGAACGCAGGCGCCCGCTCCGGTAAGGCCGCCACGGCAGGGATCGGGCCCGGCACGCTCAGCTCACTCAACCACGGGGCAGGCACCCGGACCTGGCATGCCCAGAGTCACCCGGATGCAATCCCGTCACAAAAGTCACACGCATTAACTCTAGAAACAGGCAAGGGAGAACGATCATGCGCATCGTAACGCTACGCCGGCTACGCGGCCCCAACATCTACTGCTGGCAGCCGGCGGTCTTGGCGCTTGTCGACCTAGAGGAGCTCGCCGGCCGCGAGACCTGCGAGGTCCCTGGCTTCGCCCAGCGGCTGCTCGCCACCCTGCCCGGGCTGGCCGATCACCACTGCGCGGCGGGCAAGCCAGGCGGCCTGGTGGCCAAGCTGAACGAGGGCACGTTCTTCGGGCACGTGCTTGAGCACGTGGCCCTTGAGTTCTCGCACCTCATCGGGCGCGAGGTGTACTTCGGCAAGACGCTGTGGGCGGGCGAGCCGGGACTGTTCCGGCTGATCATCGAGTGCCCGGAGCACGAGTGGGCCGAGGACCCCATGGCTGGTGACCTGCTTGACCTGGCCGTGACCGTGGTCACCGATCTGGTCGCGGGCCGCGTCCCCGACGCGGTTCTCCACACCGGCCAGGCTGATGGCCAGCTGGTTCCCGGCGCTGAGCTGCAGCGCCTCGCCACGGCCTATGACGAGAACCGGCTGGGGGTAACGGCCGCCGCGCTTGCCCGCGCCGCCCGGTACCGCGGCATCCCAGTCCGCAGGCTGACGGACGTCGGGCTGCTGCAGCTCGGCTACGGCGCCAACCGCCGGCTGGTCTGGGCGGCAAGCACGGACCAGACCTCGGTCATCGGCGTGGACATCGCCTGCGACAAGGCGGTCACCAAGCAACTGCTATCCGCTGCGGGCATCCCCGTGCCGCAGGGCATCGTGGCGCAGGACGCGGCCGGGGCAGTCGCGGCCTACCACCGGCTCGGCGGCACGGTGGTCGTGAAACCGGTGTTCGGCAGTCACGGGCGAGACGTTTTCATCGCCGAGACGGTGGAGGAAGCGAGCGCCGCGTTCGCCGTGATCACCGGAGAGGGCGGGTCGGCGCTGGTCGAGGACTACGTCCCCGGCACCGATTACCGCGTCCTGGTGATCGGCGACCAGGTCGTCGCGGCGGAGCTGTCTCCTGCTCAGGTGACCGGGGACGGGGTTCTTGACATCGCCGGCCTGGTGGAGCGGGTCAACGCGGACCCCAGGCGCGGCGTCGGGCACGACCGGGCGCTTACCAAGATCACCTTGGATGAGACGGTAATCGGCTACCTGAACCAGCAGGGCCTGACGCCCGCCTCGGTGCCCGAGGCCGGCCAGGTGGTCAAGCTGCGCCACAATGCCAACCTGTCCACCGGCGGGACGAGCAAGGACGTGACCGACGACGTTCACCCGGCGGTGGCCCGGATGTGCGCGCGCGCCGCGGCGACCATCGGACTCGACATCTGCGGTATCGACCTTCGCCTGCGCGACATCACCCAGCCTCCGGCCACCCTTCATGAGACCGGCGGCATCATCGAGGTCAACGCCTCGCCCGGCCTGCGCATGCACCTGGAGCCGACCGAGGGCAAGAAACGCGATGTGGCCGACTACATCATCGACAAGCTGTACCCGCTCGGCATGCCGTCCCGGGTGCCGATAGTGTCCGTGACCGGCACCAACGGGAAGACGAGCACGGTCAGGCTGACCGCGCACCTGCTGCGCCACTCGGGCCTGCTTGTCGGCATGACCTCGACCGAAGGTGTCTACATCGGCCACGACCTGGTGCATGATTCCGACGCATCAGGCCCGCGGTCGGCGGATATCGTGCTCAGCGACCCGGCGGTGCAGGCCGCCGTCCTGGAGACCGCCCGGGGCGGGATCGTGCGGCGCGGGCTGGGCTACGATCGCGCCGACGTCGCGGTGGTCACGAATATCACCAGCGATCACATCGGCACCGACGGCATCGACACGATCGACGACCTGATCGGGGTGAAGGCGCTCGTCGCCGAGGAGATCAAGGATTACGGGCACCTGGTGCTGAACGCCGACGACCGGCACAGTGCCGGCCTGGTTCGGCGCCCAGCCGTGCGGGACCGGCAGCCGGTCATCAGTTACTTCAGCGTCTCGCCGGGAAACCCGGTCATCGCCGAGCACCTGCGCCACGGCGGCACGGCCTACCTGCTCGACGACGGAGACCTGGTCGAAGTCACCGGCAGTGCCCGGGCCACGCTGGCCAGCGTGAGTGATCTCGCCCTGTCCGTGGACGGCCAAGCGAGGTTCATGATCGCCAACGTGCTGGCCGCCATCGCCGCGGCCCGCGCGCTCGGCGTGTCCGTCGCGACCATCCGCACCGCGCTCGAGTCAATCGAGCCCAGTCGGGACAACCCAGGCCGGCTGGACACGTTTCGCGTCGGCGAGGTCCCGGTCGTACTCGACTACGCGCACAACCCCGCCGCCCTGGCGGCCGTCGGCCAGTTCATTCACGAGCGGTGGGGCCGGGACGGCGTCGCGGTGCTCACCCTGCCAGGCGACCGGACCGACGCCCAGGTGACGGAGAGCGCGCAGGCCGTCGCCGAGGCGTTCGACCGGGTCGTCATCTACGAGGACCTCGACCTGCGTGGCCGCGAACCGGGTGAGATGACGAGCCTGATCAGGGCGGCGCTGGCCGAGGCCCGGCCGGGCAGCTACTGCGAGTCCGCCGCGAGCATGGAGCAGGCGGCCGCCCGCGGCCTGGCCCTGGCCGCGCACGGCGACCCGGTCCTGGTCGTCTACGAGAAGCTGGCACCGGTTCAGCAGCTGCTCAGTGATCTTGGCGCGGAGCGCGGCGCCCCGCTGCTCGCCATGGTGCACGGAGGGCGCTGACCATGAAGCGCGCCAAGCACCGGCAGGAGAAGTCCACGGCCGGCGGCCCGGCGGCGGCTGAGAGCGAGCTCGTCGACCGGGCCTGGGAGGCCTTTGACGCCGAACTGGTCGGCTCGCGCTCCTTCTCGGGTATGACCAGGCGACTGCCGTTCCTGTTCGGGTACTTCGCGCGGATCGCCTGGGAATCCAGCCGGCTTAACTGCGTCTCCATGGCCACGGCCGACCTGGTCAGCGGCCTGATGAGCGCGCTCGGGCTGCTCGGCACAACCCAGGTGCTTACCGCCCTGTTCGCCAGCGCCCCAACGCTGAGCCGGCTGAAGGCCGCGCTGCCCGCGCTGCTGTTCATCCTTGGCGTCACCATCTTCCGGACCCTGATGACGCTGATCGCGTACTGGAACGAAGACCGGCTCATGCCCGACGTGAGCCGGACGGTCGAGCGGCGGCTGTACGCCGCGACCACCCAGGTGGAACTGGCGGCATACGACACCCCGGGGTTCTACGACTCCCTGCAGCGGGCCCGCGGCCGCGGGCAGTCCGAGGCAACGCACGTCGTCCAGCTCGCGATCACCATGCTCACGGGGGTGGTGACCCTGGGCGCGGCGATCACCGTGCTCGGGGTGCTGTCCCCGGTGCTTGTGCCGCTGACACTGGTGGCCGCGCTTCCCGACGCGTGGGCGGCGCTCCGCACCGCCCGCATGCGCTACCAGGTCAGCTACGAGCTCGGGGTGCGCCGGCGGCGGAAGCTGATCCTGGCCGACCTGATGGCGGACCGCTGGGCCGCGGCCGAGGTGCGGTCGTTCAACATGCGCGACTTCCTGCTTCGCTCCTACGACGTGCTCGCGGCGTACGAGCGCAGCGTACGGCTGCGCCTCGCCCGCCGCCAGTCCCTGGTGCGGCTGGCTGGCGACGCGGCGGGCGGGGTTGGCATGGGCATCGTGTACCTCATGCTCGGCGTGCTGGTGATTACTGGCTGGATCGGGCTGCCAGCGGCGGGGACGGCGATCCTGGCGATACAACTCGCCGTGTCGGCGATGTCCGGACTGCTCGTCACGGCCAACCAGTGCTACGAATCCGGCCTCTACGTGAACGACTACCTCGAGTTCTGCCGCCAAGCGGAACGCGCCACCGCCACAACACCCTCCGGGGTGCTGCCCGCCCCGGAGGGCTTCTCGGTCATCCGGGCCTCGGGGGTCAGCTTCACCTACCCGGGCATGGACAAGCCCGCGCTCACGGACGTGTCGGTCGAGATCCGCCGTGGTGAGGTGGTCGCTCTGGTGGGGGAGAACGGCTCGGGCAAGTCGACCCTGGCCAAACTGCTCGCCGGCCTGTACGAGCCGACCAGTGGCGATATCCGCTGGGATGAGCTGTCCATCGCCGACATGGATCGCGAGCAGTTGCGTAACCGGGTCGCGGTGATCATGCAGGATTACACGCGATGGCCCATGACCGCCCTGGAGAACATCACGATGGGCCGGCCGCGCGATGACCGGCTGCTGACTAGGGCGACCGCCGCCGCGGGCACGGACCGCGTCATCAAATCCCTGCCTGACGGGTACGACACCCCGCTGGACCGGCGGTTCCGCGGCGGCGTCGAGCCGTCCGGCGGCCAGTGGCAGCGCATCGCGGCCGCTCGCGGCTTCTACCGGGACGGGGACCTGCTGATCTGCGACGAGCCCACGGCATCGCTTGACGCTCGCGCCGAGCACGCCCTGTTCGAGATGATCCGGGAGCACTCCGGCGGGTCTACCGTGCTGCTGATCACCCACCGGCTGGCCAGCGTCCGGTATGCCGACCGGATCTACGTGCTGGATCACGGACGGGTCGTCGAGCAGGGCGACCATGACTCGCTGCTCGCCAGCGGTGGCCTGTACGCCGACTTGTACACGCTGCAGGCCTCGGCCTATGCCCCGGTCTAGGCGGCCGCCGCGAGCCGACGGTCTTGCGGTTTACTGGCAGCATCCGGAGGCCGACGAGCGCACCGCAGGAGGTACCGTTCATGCCCTCCCCGCCCTCCCCGCCCGATCCGTTCGCCCCGCCCCGCCCGCCGTTCGCCCTCGTACGCCGCCCCGCCGCCTCGCTCGCCAGCGGCTGCGTCAGCTTCATCGAGCGGCAGCCCGTTGACACAGAACGCGCGCAGCGCCAGTGGCAGGCGTACATCGATGTCCTGCACGCGCACGGCTGGCCCACGGTGGAGGTGGCGCCGGACGACAACCTCCCCGACTCCGTCTTCATCGAGGACGCGGTCGTGATGTTCGACGAGCTCGCGGTCATCACCAACCCGGGGGAGCCGACGCGCAAGCCGGAGATCGCCGCGGCGGCCGAGACGGTCCGGCGGCTTGGTTACCACCAGGCGCACATCACCAAGGGCACGTTCGACGGCGGTGACGTGCTCAAGGTCGGCCGGACCGCGTACGTGGGCCTTAGCGGGCGCACCAGCCAGGCGGCCGTCGACGAGCTGCGGGAGCTACTCGCGCCGCGCGGCTGGCAGGTTGCCGCCGTGCCGCTCACCAAGGTGCTCCACCTGAAGAGCGCGGTGACGGCCCTGCCGGACGGTACCGTCATCGGCTACCGCCCGCTCGTCGACGACGAGAGCGCCTTTCCCGCGTTCCTCGGCGTTCCAGAGGAGGGCGGCGCCCACGTCGTGGTGCTCGGTGACGAGACGGTGCTGATGAGCGCGCACGCGCCGGGCACCGCGGAGACCTTCCGTGAGCGCGGCCTCACCGTCGTCACTGTCGACATCTCGGAGTTCGAGAAGCTCGAGGGCTGCGTAACCTGCCTGTCCGTCCGTGTCCGCAGCTGACCCGTCCGGCCGTTAATCTCATATTTGAGATATCCTTTGGAGTATGGACGAGCTTCCGGTCCTGCCCGGGTTCCGCGAGATGGCGCTGCGCCGGATGGCGGAGCAGCGGGCCGGCCTGGTCCGCGAGCTGGTCGCGGAGCGCCTGAGGGCGGGCCTGTCGCAGACCGAGGTGGCGGCGCGCATGGGCACCTCGCAGTCGGCGGTCGCCCGGCTTGAGGCCGGCGCGACCGACGCGCGGGCCTCCACGCTGGAACGGTACGCGGCCGCCGTCGGCGGCGAGATCAACTGGAGTCTGCATGAGTAAGAGGAACGGATTCGGCATCCTCCGCGACGTCCATGACCCCCGAAGCGGTGGCGGTCCGCAGTTCCCGTGGCCCGGCCGCCCGTTCCCTGGCCAGCCCCTGCCCGGCCAGCCCCTGCCCGGCCAGCCGCCGATCCCCGGCCGACCGGGGCCGGAACCCGCGCAGCCGGCCCGGGTGTGGATCGACCCGCACGCCGGCTGGCAGGACAGGCTCTTCGAGCGGCTGCTCGAG
>Ga0265334_10000295_pt1 | contig 27889 bp, 20 predicted proteins | sample 42023metaG_FD_192442 | JGI IMG/M metagenome (GOLD analysis project Ga0265334, IMG submission 192442) | Rhizosphere microbial communities from Carex aquatilis grown in University of Washington, Seatle, WA, United States - 4-20-23 metaG | ecosystem: Host-associated > Plants > Roots > Rhizosphere... | reverse complement strand
AGGTGCGCGCAGTAATTCGACTATACGTTCGGCCTGGGTGGGTGACTTGGCGATGCAATAGATGGCTGTAGCCATTGGGATGCTCCTTGTTGAGGGTGGTTTATTTGACTTCGAGCTGGTTGTCGACGGAGGCGTTGCCTGCCACCTGTCGCACGGTTTTCTCGATCGAGGCACGCTCCGCCTCATCCTTGACCGGACCGCGCAGTGTCACACGGCCATCCTGCGTCATGATCTTGATGTTTTGCCCGGCGGTGGAGATACCCGCTTGCGCGACCACTGCCCGGCGAACCGTCGCGTCAAGCTTGATATCGTTTTTGGATTCCGACTGGTTGCCAGGCGTCAACGTCTGGCCGGAGCGGTCGCGTTGATTCACAGCCGTATTGTCCGGCGGGGCAACCGTATCCGCAGCCTGCACTGAACATGCGGTCAACAGTATGCCTATAAAAAGTAAACTTGATTTTTGCATTTGATTTCTCCTTGGGAAATGGATCGATGCGGTGCGGACAGCCATCCACTGATGTTCCACGACGGGCCAGCCAGTGATATCCGGCGAAGCACCGCATCACTACTACTTTCCCCGAACCTCGTTGATCTTGTCCTTGACCACGGCGACGCCGGCTTTCACCGTGTCCTTGGCGTCTTCGATCTTTTCCTTGATCTCTCCTTTCATCCGATCCGTCTTGCCATCGGCATTCTGCAAATGCCCCTTGGCCTCAAGCTTGTGGTCGCCAACCAGGCTTCCCACCTTTTCCTTTATCGAACCGATCACTTCTTTGGTGTGGCCTTTTGCCTTATCGACGTTTCCACTGTGGACGACATCGTCAGCGGCATCTTTCGCACGCGTTTTGGTTTCATTTGAATTCATTGAAAACTCCGTAGTGACTTTGGGTGAACAGATACTCATTCATTGCCTGATGTCCCGCATTTGAGAAGCTGCAGGAGGACGGGTGATAGACCGCTTAAACGATCTCATGAGGCGCAGCTTAGTTACTGCGACCGACTTGAGTCTGTTCGACTGTGCACACAACGCGTTGGTTCCGGAGGACTCGACACGTCGCCGCAGTTTGTTGCTGCTCGGCTTGAATTGACTGGAGTGCCTACGAAACGACTGACCAGATCCGCGATCGAACATTCTGAAGTCATCAAGATGCTAATGCATCTCCAAATGATCATCCGATCATGAGCACGACCGACCCGAAATGGTCATTTCAGAATCGGCAACAACATCCCGGCGGTGAAAAGCGCCTTCGACTCGGCGGTGCCACAGCCGCCATTTCATCGATATCCGATCTCGCGCAAAGCCGCTGACGGCGTGAGCAGCGAGAATCCCTGGAGGAAATTGTTTTGCACCTTGCTGGCCGATCTCCGCCAAGTCGCCAGATCCTGTTCTCTGCCCGAGGGTCAGCAGTGGGAGCGTGTCATTGAGATCGAGACGCGCTATAGCGGGTGCTCGGCAATCTATACAGCCGCCCAGAATGTGAAACTGCTCCTTTGTCGACCCAATGTGCGCAAACGCACAGCGCCTTGTATCCAGGAGTGCTCCAATCACATTCGTAAGCTGTTGCTCCAGCATCTCTGTGAGCAAGCTCTAGCGTAGGAGATTCCAATGGTAATCGGTGGCGGACTTCTCGGAACGATTTTGGTGGTTTGTCTTATCGTTTTTGTCGTGCGGCGCATGTAGGCCATTCTGGCGACTGATATTTACGGCACGGATAGTGCCGTCAGAAAGAGCGGGCGCGGAGGACCAGAACTTCGCGACGTGCGTTTACGGGTGGCTTTCAGTTACTGCGGCGGTAGTTTCCTGATTTGGGAAATTATTAAATTGACGTAGTGAAGTCATGAGCGGGCCCGTTATCGTCCTTCCACTTTTCGAGTGGCAACCATTTCTCGCACAAGCTGTGCGAGAAACTGCGGAGATCCTGAATGTGGAGCTTATCCAGCGCGATAGACATCAGCGCGCGCGACTTGCCCGATGCCGGAGACGATTGAGCAGGAGATATTGCTCGCCACGCTCGGCACAGGCGCGCGCCTGTCAGGGGTGAAGGTGGCGACATCGACCCTAAAAATTGGTGAACTTGAACAACTTCTAGATAACTGTCTCGACAAACAGACGTACTATTACGATGTTGTCAGCAAGCTCGACCGCGCCGTATATCAACCCGTAATTGTTTCGGTCGAAACTTAGTTACAGGCGCAATCTCGGCTTTGGTGGGCGCTGTTGCCGATTCCCGCTGGCGGTGCCGCACTGCAAGGAGGCCAGGACAAAATGGTTCAAGTATGCCGCCAATGTGACGGATCGCGATTGGCTGTTTTGAGTTTATCTGACTGGTGACTGATTTAGTTGCGACGTGGATTTGCTGATGGTGGCGCGCCCGAATCCGAAAGCATCTAAATCAGTCTGGCCCTGCGCAACTCGCTGCGGAATAATGACCCGGCCGTCATTGAGCCGGTCTAACTGCTGCTTTGTTTGATCGTGAGATTTTGAATCGGCCGGCGTTTGCGGAATTGCCTTGCCGATCTGTAGCGCAGCGGCCGATGCAGTGTTTACTCACTACCGCATTCTAAGGATAAGTGCCTAATTTTATTTGGTCGGGGCGACAGGATTCGAACCTGCGACCTCTTGCTCCCGAAGCAAGCGCTCTACCAAGCTGAGCTACGCCCCGATTGGGCTTATATCCGTCAGTACAGACGGTCGACGGCGAAACAGGCCAGATTTCGCAGTGCTTCCTTGAAAGGGGATTCGGGAATTCCGCCGAGCGCCGCGATCGCTGAATCACGGTGGGATTCAGCGAGGGCGCGAGTGTACGGGATCGCATCAGTGGCTTCAACCGCAGCTAACACGTCGGCCATGCGGTCCGCCTGTCCTTCGCGGATCGCGCAGCTGATCAATTCTGCCTGCTCCGGCGTGCCGCTGAGTGCGGCCCGGATCAAGGGCAGCGTCGGCTTGCCTTCGGCGAGGTCGGTGCCGAGGTTCTTACCGCTGGTTTCCGGGTCGGCCAGATAGTCGAGAAGGTCGTCGATCAATTGATAGGCGACGCCCAGCTCGTGTCCGTAACTGGCCATGCAGTCCCGGACCGGGGCGGGCGCGTCCGCGGCAATCGCACCGAGCTGCGCCGCCGCCCTGAACAGGCGGGCGGTTTTGCGTTCGATGACGCCGAGATAGCGCTGCTCGGTGACATCCGGATCGCCAAGATTCAGCAATTGCAGCACTTCGCCTTCGGCAATGGCGTTGGTGGTGTCAGCCATGACCTGCATGACGTCGGGAATGCCGGCTTTAACCATCATCTGGAAGCTGCGGGAATACAGGAAATCGCCCGATAGGACCGCTCCAGAATTGCCCCAGACGGTGTTGGCAGTCTTGCGGCCACGACGCCGGTCGGAACCATCCACGACGTCATCGTGCAGCAATGTCGCGGTATGGATGAATTCGACGACTGCCGCCAGCAGCTGCGGTACTTCGCCCTCGCTGCCGAGCGCACGGGCGCTCATCAGCACCAGCGCCGGTCGCAGCCGCTTGCCGCCCGCGGCTACGATGTAGTGGCCGATCTGGTCGATCAGCACGACATCGGATTTCAGCCATGTGCGAATCAGGGCGTCGGTGCCGTCGAGGTCCGCGGCAATCGGCGCAAGGACTTGTTTTAGCTGCATTGAGGGGGTGCGAGAGCGAGCCGCGATGCTAGGGGGGCTTTGCGCGTGAGTCAATTTTTTCAAATCCGGGCGGGTGAATTGCGATATTCCTGCGGCGCCGCTACAATTTGCGGCTCCATTGGCGCTGTTGCAAGGCAGCGCCCGACAGTCAGGAACAAGACAAAATGTACGCGGTCATCAAGTCTGGCGGCAAGCAATATAGAGTAACACCGGGCGACCAGATCAAGCTGGAGTCGCTCGCGGGTGAACCCGGTGCGGTGATTTCCTTTGACGAAGTGCTGATGGTAGCCAACGGCGATTCCGTCAAAGTGGGTGCGCCGACAGTCGCCGGCGGTGTGGTCAAGGCGGAAATCGTTGCGCATGGTCGTGGCGACAAGATCCGTATCATCAAGCATCGTCGCCGCAAGCACTATCACAAAGAACAGGGTCACCGGCAGAATTACACGCAGGTGAAGATCACCGAGATCGTCGGCGCCTGAGCGGCGGCCGCATCGTATTCCAGGAGTTTGAGTCATGGCACATAAAAAGGCAGGCGGCAGTACCCGTAACGGCCGCGATTCGCAGTCCAAGCGACTTGGCGTCAAGCGCTTTGGCGGTGAACAGGTCATCGCTGGCAACATCATCGTGCGTCAGCGCGGCACGCGCTTCCACGCCGGCGTCAACGCCGGTCTCGGCAGGGATCACACGATCTTTGCGAAGGCCGATGGCAAGGTGACGTTCAGTGAGCGCGGTCCGAAAAGCCGCACCTACATCGACATCGTTGCCGGCTGAGGTCGAAGCAGCTGAAAAAGCCCCGGCATCCCGGGGCTTTTTTGTGTCTGGGGTCTGTTAACCATGACTTTGATCGCTGCGTTGCTGCCCAAAACGGCGCCGGGCAAGGCGCGGACCGCAGGGCATGGTGGTTTCCACGGTCAAGGTCCGCAACGCCGGCCGGCGCCGTTTTGGGCGCAACCCGAAGGGACGCGGTCTGGGAATGCCCATCGCCGCGTCACGGGCTCCTCGCGTACATTCAGTACGCCACGTCGCTCGTTCCTTGCCCTGGGCGTTCCCAGACGACGTCGCAGCGTTCAAAGTCATGGTTAACAAACCCTAACGAGAAATCATGAAATTCGTAGACGAAGCTGAAATCAGAGTCGAAGCCGGCAATGGCGGCAACGGCTGTGTCAGCTTTCGTCGCGAGAAAGGAATTCCATTCGGCGGTCCGGACGGCGGCGACGGCGGTGACGGCGGCAGCGTATATGTGATCGCTGATCCGAATCTGAACACATTGGCCGACTTCCGCTACACACGCACGTTTCGCGCCGTGCGCGGCGAGAACGGTTCGGGGGCCAATTGCCGCGGCGCCAGCGGCAGCGATCTGGAAATCCCGATGCCACTCGGTACGCGCGTGTTTGACGACGACACGGCCGAACTGATCGGCGAGCTGACCCATGCCGGCGCGCGTCTGCGCCTCGCGCAAGGCGGCTTTCACGGTCTTGGCAATACGCGCTTCAAGAGCAGCATCAACCGTGCGCCGCGGCAGAGCTCACCCGGTTCGCTTGGCGAGCAGCGCAATATCAAGCTCGAACTCAGTTTGATGGCCGATGTGGGCTTGCTCGGCATGCCCAACGCCGGCAAGTCCACGTTGCTGTCGTCGGTGTCGGCGGCGCGTCCGAAGATCGCGGATTATCCGTTCACGACCTTGTATCCGCAGCCGGGCGTCGTCTCCGTCGGCCCGCTGCGCAGCTTTACGATGGTGGATATTCCGGGCCTGATCGAAGGTGCCGCCCAAGGCGCCGGGCTCGGCATCCGCTTTTTGAAACACTTACAGCGCACGCGTCTGCTATTGCACCTCGTCGATCTGCTGCCGCCGGACGGTGCCGACGCGGCCGAGCGCATCCGCACGATCAACGCGGAGCTGGTGGAATTCAGCGAGGAACTCCGCGACCGCGAGCAATGGCTGGTTTTCAACAAGGCCGATCTGCTGCTGCCGGACGAGGCGCGTCAGCGTGTCGAGGACGCATTGCGCGACCTTGACTGGAAAGGACGCTGGTATTTGATTTCGGCCGTCTCCCGCCAGGGGCTAGACCCGCTGTGCGAGGATGCAATGGCCTGGGTCGAAGCGCATGTGGTGCCGCGCGCGCCGGACATCGACGACAACACTCCCGAAACGGGATCCGGATTGGGATCTGATACAGGATCTAGCGATGAGCCGCGAGAAGCTTGAATCGAGTCGCCGCTGGGTAATCAAGGTTGGCAGCTCGCTGGTGACGGCGCGCGGCCGCGGGCTTGATCACGAAGCGATTGCCGACTGGTGTGCGCAGATCGCGGCCCTACGCAAGGAAGGTCGCGAGATTGTGTTGGTCTCATCAGGCGCGGTTGCCGAAGGCATGGCGCGGCTTGGTTTGAGCAAGCGGCCAGATACGCTGCATGACTTGCAGGCCGCCGCTGCTGTCGGCCAGATGGGGCTGGTCCACGCCTACGAGGTGATGTTCGCCAGGCACGGCATTCGTGCCGCGCAGATTCTGCTGACGCACGAAGACGTATCGGATCGCGGCCGTTATCTCAACGCGCGCGGCACCCTGAACAGCCTGCTGGCGATGGGCGTGGTGCCGGTCGTCAACGAGAACGACACTGTCGCCACCGACGAAATTCGGCTCGGCGATAACGACACGCTCGGTGCGCTGACCGTCAACCTGATCGAGGCCGATCTGCTGGTCATTCTCACCGATCAGGAAGGCTTGTTCGATACCGATCCACGCGTAAATCCGGACGCGAAGCTGGTGTCGGAAGCAGATCTGTCCGATCCCAAGCTGCAGGCCATGGCCGGCGACAGCAAGGGCGCGCTCGGCCGCGGCGGCATGCGCACCAAGCTCACCGCTGCGATCTGGGCAGCGCGTTCCGGTGCATCCACGGTAATCGCGTACGGGCGCACGCCCGACGCGCTGCTGCAGATCGCGCGCGGCGACCGCATCGGTACGCTGCTCAATTCCGCGCAGAACACGATGGCGGCGCGCAAGCGCTGGATCGCCGGGCAGCTGCAGCTGCGCGGAAACTTATTTCTCGACGATGGCGCGGTGCGCGTTTTGCGCGAACAGGGACGCAGCCTGCTACCGGTCGGCGTCAAGCGCGTCGAAGGCCAGTTCGAGCGTGGCGATCTCGTCGCCTGCGTTGATGCGGACGGACGCGAGGTTGCGCGCGGGCTCAGCAACTACAGTGCGGTTGAAGCGGCGCGCATTGCCGGCGCGCCGAGCGCCGAAATCGCGCAGCGGCTTGGCTATCCCGGCGATACCGAGTTGATTCACCGTGACAACCTCGTGCTCGCGAGCTGATTCGCGCGCAATGGACATGGATCGTCCGCTAAACTTCGTCGACATCAATAGTTCTTGTCGCGCGCCGGCTGGTCCGGCTCTAGCCCCATCCATCCTGCCGCTAAATACGCCATGCGCCTGAGTCAGTTCCCGCTTGTCACTGCCAAGGAAACACCCGCCGATGCCGAGGTTGTCAGCCACCGTTTGATGCTGCGTGCGGGCATGATCCGCAAACTCGGTTCCGGCATTTACACCTGGCTGCCGCTCGGCCTACGGGTGCTGCGCAAGGTCGAAGCGATCGTGCGCGACGAAATGAACCGCGCCGGTGCGCAGGAGTTGTTGATGCCGGCGGTGATTCCGGCGGAGCTGTGGCAGCAGACCGGACGCTGGGACAAGTATGGTCCCGAGCTGTTGCGCTTCAAGGATCGCCACCAGCGCGATTTCGTGATCGGCCCGACGCACGAGGAAGTGATCACCGATCTGATCGGCCGCGAGGTGCAGAGCTATCGCCAGTTGCCGGTGAATTATTACCAGATCCAGACCAAGTTTCGCGACGAAATTCGCCCGCGCTTCGGCGTGATGCGCGGCCGCGAGTTTCTGATGAAGGACGCATACAGCTTTCACGTCGATGCGGCGGATCTGGAGCGCGAATATCAGAATATGCGCGCGACCTACATTCGCATCTTCACGCGCGTCGGTGTCGAATTCCGTGTGGTTAAGGCGGATTCCGGCGCCATCGGCGGTGACCGCAGCGAAGAATTCCACGTGCTCGCGAATTCCGGTGAGGACTTGCTTGCCGTGAGCGACGGTTCTGACTACGCAGCAAACGTCGAAGCCGCCGAGACGCGAGCCGTAGGTTCGCGTGCGCCGGCAACGGCGGCGATGACAAAGGTTGCAACTCCGACGCAGAAGACTTGTGAAGAAGTCGCGGCGCTGCTGAAGCTGCCACTGGAGCGCACGCTCAAGCTGATCGTGGTCAAGGGTCGCGACGGCGGGCTTGTCGCACTGGCCGTACGTGGCGATCACGCGCTCAATGCGATCAAGGCCGAGAAGCACCCGAAAGTGGCGTCGCCGCTGGCGCTCGCCAGCGATGCCGAGATCCGCAACGTATTCGGCTGCGAGCCTGGCTTTCTCGGCCCGGTCGGGGCGAAGGTTCCGATCGTCGCTGACCATGCGGCGGTCGCGCTCGCGGATTTCGTGTGTGGCGCGAATGAAACCGGTTATCACATCACTGGCGCGAACTGGGTGCGCGATGCGGCGGAGCCGGAAGCGGCCGATCTGCGCAATATTCTCGCCGGCGATCCGAGCCCGGATGGCAAGGGCCGTGTGAAACTGGTGCGTGGTATCGAGGTCGGGCACATCTTCCAGCTGCGCGACAAGTACACCAAGGCCATGAATGTGCGTGTACTCGACGATCAGGGTCGCGAGTTCGCCCCCGAATCGGGCTGCTACGGCATCGGCGTGTCACGGGTGGTCGCGGCCGTCATCGAGCAGCGCAACGATGCCAACGGCATTCTCTGGCCGGATGCGATCGCACCGTTCCGCGTGATCATCGCGCCGATCGGGCTCGAAAAATCGGCGGCGGTCAAAGAAGCCGCCGAAAAGCTCTATGTGGAACTGAATGCGGCCGGCATTGAAGTCGCTTTCGACGATCGCGGCCTGCGTCCTGGCGTGATGTTCGCGGATGCGGATCTGATCGGTGTTCCGCATCGCATCGTTGTCGGCGACAAGGGACTAGCGAACGGCCAGTTCGAATACAAGCGCCGTGATGCTGCCGCTGCCGAAATGATTCCGGCGAGCGCGGCTGCCGTTCTGCAAAAACTCGGCTCGTGAATCGCGGAATACGGAGCTATTTTGCGGCGGTCTGCGTAAGCGCTGCGGCGCTGCTGCTTGCGGCACCCGCGTATGCCGGTCCGACCGGCGAACCGTCGCCGGAATTGCGTGCACGATTGACCAAGGCAATCCGCTCGGCGGACAGCTTCGACGACCGCTACGTCGCCGAAGTCTGGCTCACCGACATGTCCTCGCGGCTGTCGCACTATTTGCCGAAGGTGATGCCGGAACCCTTGCAGCGCGTCGACTTCCTGCGGCAGGTCCATGCCGAAGCGGCGCGCGCGAAAGTATCGCCGGAGCTGGTGCTCGCGGTCATCCAGATCGAGAGCCGTTTCAACCGTTATGCAATCTCGAAATCGGGTGCGCAGGGTTATATGCAAATCATGCCGTTCTGGCTCAACGAGATCGGCCAGAAGGGTGACAACCTGTTTCATCCGCAGACCAATTTGCGCATGGGTTGCACGATCCTGCGTTACTACCTCGATCAGGAGCGTGACAGTTACGTGCATGCGCTGGCGCGTTACAACGGCAGCTACGGTAAGCCGGATTATCCGTATCTAGTGCTCAGCGCGCTGAACAAGCGCTGGTCGCCAAGCTGAGCGGAGAGGCCGATGAATTCCGTCGCGCTGTTCGTTGTCGGTGATGAATTGCTTTCCGGAAAGCGCATCGACCGCCATTTTTCGCACGTCGTCGGATTGTTGCGGGCACGCGGTATGGAGCTTTCCAGAGCGGAGTTCCTGCCGGACGACGAAGCCTGTATTGCCGAAGCCATCGCCCGTGTGCACGCTCAAGGCGATGTGCTGCTGTCCTGCGGCGGCATCGGCGCGACGCCTGACGATTGCACGCGTCAGGCAGCGGCACGCGCATTCAGAGTCCCGATCCAGCGCCACACCGAAGCCGAGGCGCTGATCGTCACTGAATATGGGGCGCGCGCGTTTCCAAATCGGGTGTTGATGGCGGATTTTCCGGTCGGAGCGGACCTCATTCCCAATCCGGTGAATCATGTCGCCGGTTTCTCGATGGAACGCTGCTACTTCGTGCCCGGTTTTCCGGAAATGGCGTGGCCGATGCTCGAATGGGTGCTCGACGGGCCATTGCGGGCACTGCATAACGCGGAGCCGCCGGTGGAGTTGCGTTTGCGTGCGATCGGCACCAGCGGCGAGGGCGATCTGCTACCCCTGATGGAAACACTGCTGCGCGAATTCCCGGAGGTGAAGCTGTCGAGCCTGCCGTTCCGCGGCGACGGCTTGCGGCCGCGGCATATCGAATTCGGTATCAAGGGGATGCGGACATGCGCGGAAGCGGCGTTTACCCATTTCCGTGCGCAACTGATCGCGCGTGGGGATGTGATCGTTGAGGATATTCAGAACGGGTGAAGCGCCCGATTGTGCTTCAAGACTTTCCCAGCGGGATCACATCCACCGGCAGTGCTGAGTACCACGGCATGCCATTGATCGGTTCCGCGTACTCGGTGGTCGATGGAATCAGGTCGTTGGTGGACGCACCGTGGAGTTCGTAGGACTCCTGATCCATCGGCAGGCTGCCCCAGCCGTGACACATCGATACGACGCCAGGACGCATGCTGTCGTCTGCCTTCACACAGGCGCGAATGCGTCCGTGCAGCGAGACGATTTCGACGTGTGCGCCGGCTTCGATCCCCACGGCGGCGATGTCATCGGGATGCATGTTGAGCGGGTTGAATGGCATCCGCTTGCGGATTTCGGGCACGTCGCGATACGTGGTGTTGATGACGTGGCGCGAGCGCCGCACCGACAGGCGGAAGCGGAAATGCCGTCCGTCACGCAAGAGCCCATGGTCGGGCGCTGACTCGGCGGCAACCTCCTTGAGTTCAGCAGCGACGTCGGGTGGCATCACTTCGAATCGATTGCCGGCGCGCTTCGCCTGCGGCGGTTCTGCATAGAGCGGCTCCAGTTCGAAGGATTTCCCGGACGGATATTTCTTGATCTCCTCGAGCGGAACCTGGGCGTCGCGGACGATGATTGCCAGCAGTTCTTCGCTGGAGGGCGCGGTGCGCATGTCGAGCGGCTGGCCCGCGACTTCGAGTTGCAGTCCGAGCCGTTTGGCGAGACCCCAGAACACGTACCAGTCGTCCACCAGCTCCGAGCCTGCTGGCGGTTTGATGATCGCGGGACTGTATTGCGCGAACGGTTCAGGGTAGGCGGTCTTCTCGAAGAACAGTGGCATGTCCGGGCGCTCGAACATCATGATCGGCGGCAGGATGTAGTGAGCGAGCTGCGCAGTTTCCGTCATGAACGGCTCGATCGTGACTAGCAGGTCGAGCGACGATAGAGCCTTCACTGCCTTCGGCCGGTCGGGCAATGCGTTAGCCGGATTAGCGCCGTCGACGATCAAGCAGCGCAGCTGTCCTTCGCCCGGCGTGAGGATTTCGTCCGCCAGCGCGCCGGACATTTTCTGGCCGTACATCATGCCGAGGCCGCGGACGCGGCTCTTATAGCCATTTTCCCAGGAGCGTGTCGGCGCAATCACTTCGGCGCGTACCGGGCGACGCGGACTCATCGCTCCGGGATTCGCGACGCGCCCGCCCGCCCGCAGGTAGCGCCCGCAGACCACGTTGAGCGCTTCAATGAGGTGTTCTGCCAAATTGGAGCGCGGTGCCATATCCGGTCCGGTGCCGCTGACAGCGGCGCCGCTCTTGCTGGTGGATGCGAACAGTTTCGCGGCGGCGTACAACTGATCCGCGGGTACGCCCGCCCGACGCGCGACATAGTCCGGCGTGAACGGTTCGACGGCGCGACGCAGATCTTCAACGCCGTTGACGAATTGCGTGCAGAACTCGCGATCCTGCCAACTTTCGGCGAGGATGATGCGCAGCAGACCGGCCATGACCGTCGGGTCTTCGCCGGGATAGGGCTGGAGATGCACGTCGGCGAAATGCGCGGTCTCTGTGCGGCGCGGATCGATGACGATGAATTTCATGCCGCGGGCCTTGGCATCCTTCATGCGTATCGTCGGGTTCAGCGCTAGAAAACCGTAGGTCGGCTGCACCGATACCAGTGGGTTGTAGCCGACGAACATCCACACGTCCGATTCGAGGAAGCGGTGCCGTCCGGCGGCCCACGCGCCCATCCGTAACTCGGCCACCCATTTGGCCGATTGATCGATGGTCATCGTCGAGTAGCAGGAGCGGGTATTCGCGGCTTGCACGAAGGCGGGTAGTACCCACGACGCGGTCGAGTTGGCGTAATGCTGGGTGCCGTGAAATGTGCCGAGGGCGTCGGCGCCGTGACGCTCGGTGATCTGCCGGATGCGCTCCGCGATCTCGTCAAGTGCTTGTTCCAGTGGAATTTTCGCAAACGTGCCATCGACCTGCCGCTTCAACGGATGCAGCAGACGATTCGGTCCGTGATGGATTGCGGGGGACTGCAAACCCTTGATGCAGGCATAGCCGGAGGTCATTGCATGGGATTGGTCGCCGCGTGCGTCGACGATGCGGTTCTGCTCATCGTCGACCAGCAGCCGCATGCCGCACTTGCCGTAGCAAATCCTGCAGAACGAAAACGCTTCGCGCAGACTCATGACACTTCCCCCATTAATACTTTTCACGTTCGTCGGCGCGTGGCAGCGCGGGTACTTTTTTTAAACGAATATCAGGACCGGAATTGTCTTATGCAACCGATGCATCCACAAGCAAGCGCGGACGAGACGGTTGAAATTGGACCAGCGGTGGTGCAGGCCTGATGAACGGGAGCAATTTAATCCGCGATTGGTCGAAATAATCCTAGAGTTCCCATTGCGGGATGTTGCCATGCTGGACTGCAGGCCGCTTGGCGGCTGGGAGGCAGGGGATGCAAACGGTTCATCGTCGGCCATTGCCGCCGTGCGGACGGAGCGCGGCTTGAACGCGTTTGCGCGCGCGTGTGCGGTTGGTTTTCTGCGGCGGCGGATCGATTTCGACGCGTTCGTGATGCTGATCCCGGCGCCGCTTGATTTCTTGCGGAGTCGGATTTTGCCGTTCCATACGTTCGTACTGGTCGACCGGTGACGATAGTGATTGAGCGGATGCCCGTCGGACCGTCCTCCGATATCGAAGCGACGGCCCGGAAGCTGTCGGTGCTGGTCGTCGAGGATTCCGGCGGCGCCGAGCACTGGATCGACAAGACATTGCGTCCCGCATGCAATCGCGGCGCGATGGTGCTGCGCACCGCACGGAATCTGGCCGAAGCCACCACCGCTTTAAAGGATCTCGCCGCTGATTGCGTATTGATCGACTTCGATCTTGCCAACGCGGGGGGAGCATTCTGTATCGAGGCGATCAGAGCGGCTGACGCTGATGTGGCGGTCGTGGTGATGTCTCGTTTCGACGAGGACAACTACGCCGGCTACGCATTCAAGTTTGGTGCGCAGGATTATGTCGTCAAGGGCGAACTTGACGGCGATCAGTTGCTGCGCCGGCTGCGTTTCGCTGTGCGGCGCCATCGTCACGTGCGCGAGAACGCGAACAATGAAGGTTCCGATCTAACCACCATTCGCGATCCTCTGACAGGACTGCCTAACCTGCAGCTGTTCGAAGATCACGCGCGAGTTGCTATCGCGCAGGCGCGGCGCTTGGGTTCGCATCTGGGGCTCATCAGTATCGAGGTCGAGGGGATTTATACCGCCAGCGATCTGCACGGCGAGGCGGCGGGACACAACCTGCTGCGTCACGTGACACAGGTCATCTGCGAAACGGTGCGCGGGTCGGACATCGTGGCGCGTACTGGCGGCAATGAATTCGCACTGTTACTGTCGATGTCGGACACCTCACCCGATCCGACGCTGATTGCGCAACGGTTGGTCGATCGTCTCGGCAGTGTGCGTCAGGTCGGCGATAACAGCGTGCAATTGATATGCAGTGCCGGTATCGCCGTATTTCCGGAACACGGCTCAACGGTGGAAACACTGCTGTACAGTGGCGCGGCTGCAAGTTACGAAGCGCGCCGACGCGGCGGTGGCGTATGGCGTTTTGTTCCCGAGTTCGTGCAGACGCGAACCAGCCGCCTGATCCAGAGCGAAATCGCCGAGGCGCTGGAGGGTGATCAGTTCACGCTTTATTTCCAGCCGTGGTGTGATGCGGAGCAGCGTGCGTGGGCCGGCGTCGAGGTGCTGCTGCGGTGGAAGGACGAGCGCCGCCTGCGTAGCGCCGCCGAATTCATTGCCGAGGCCGAACGCTCGGGACAGATCCGCGATCTCGGCGCGATCGTCATGCAGCGCGCTTGCGAACAATGGCATCGCTGGCGTGCCGCCGGATTGGACGTGGGTACCCTGGCGCTGAATATTTCGGATGCAGAACTCAGGGACGCGCGCCATCTTGCGAATCTGGTCGGCAACGTCGCTGCCAGCGGCTTGCCGCCGAGCCGTCTGCAACTGGAACTGCGTGCCGCCGCGTTCACACCCGGTGACGAGGAACTCGCGCGCAGCGTCGCCGTACTGCGCGAAAACGGTTTCCGTGTCGTTGCCGATGGCGTCACTGCGGAGACGTCGGCGCTGGATGCGCTGACGGCGATCCCGATAGATGGCATCAAGTTCGATCGTGGCGTGACGCGGGCCCTGGTGACCGAGGGTGTGAGCGGTCGTCTGCATCGTTTCGTCGGCGCGGTGCTTAGCGCAGCATCGCATCTTGATGTCGATGTTGCGGCCACGGGCGTCGAATCCGAATATGACTGTGCTGCCTTGATGAGCACCGGCTGCCGCTGGCTTCAGGGCCGCTGGCTGGGCGAGGCGACTTCCTCAGCCGGGATGCCGAAGGTCTGGCGCCGGCGCGTGGTGCTGCCGAAGCTGTAACCCCAGAACCTGCTTTTCACTCAAAGAGTGGGAAGCTGCTTGCGCTGATCGAGCTGCGGGCTCGCCGAGAATCGATCCGCAATTGCCGTTTCTAGGGTAACCATTTACAGCCGCAGAGGAACAAACTGAGTTGCCCGTCGCCTTGTGATCCGGAACTGGATGCGCGCGATCCATCGCGGGTTCCAATCCTGCCTGCCGACAGGCAACATAGGGTCCGTCCACAGGGGCAGGAGAGCGCGCGATGGACGCTGTCGTCAGGACATTGGGGGAAGCGAGCGGCGGGGCATCACTGACGCGGGCGCAATCCTTTCTGGAGCGCGCGGACCTGATCCGGCTGCACGCGGTTGGCGACACGCTCATTGCGTTGTCGTATTTCCTGATTCCGGCGATGCTGATCATGGCGGTGCGGCGGTCGCGCGCACTGGCTGCGGCGAGTTGGGCCCTCAACTTGTTCGCAGCCTTCATTCTGTTGTGCGGCATCAGTCACGCGCTTGATGTCGTCGCCTTGTGGTATCCCGCCTATCTGGTGCAGGGGTGGGAAAAAATTCTGGCCGGCACGGTGTCGCTGGTCACGGCGTTCATGCTGTTTCCGGCCATCGCCAAGCTCGACGCGATGCCTTCGCATGAAGAATTGGAAGCGGCCAACGCGCGGTTGGCGGCGGAGGTGGCGGCGCGTGAAAGCGCGGAGAAGGAGTTGCGTCTCTCGCTGGCCGATCTCGGCCAAGCTGTGCAGGAACTCGAACAGTTCGCGTCGATTACTTCGCATGATCTGCAGGCGCCGTTGCGTACCATTTCCGGGTTTTCGCAATTATTGGTAAGCCGCTACCGCTCCAAGCTGGAAGGCGACGCGCTGGAGTTTCTCGATTACATTGAACAGGGAAGTCGCCAGATGCAGGCCCTGATCCAGGATCTGTTGGCGTTGTCACGGGCTGGCAATGTAACACCGAAGTTCGAGGAGCGGGCCCTGGTGACCACGCTCGACCGCGCGCTGATGTCGCTACGCGATACCGTCGAGAAGACGGGCGCGAGCATCGAGCATGGTGAACTTCCGTCCATAGTCGCCGCCCACGATCTGCTGACGCAGTTACTGCAGAACCTGTTCGCCAATGCACTCAAGTTTCAGAAATCAGGTGTTGCGCCGCAGATACGCGTCACCGCGGATCGCGATGGTGATGGCTGGTTGATCACAATCGCCGACAACGGGATCGGGATTCCAAAGGAACAGCTCGAAAATATCTTCGTCGTCTTCCGCCGGCTGCACCCGGTTCACGAGTACGAGGGCACCGGCATCGGGCTGGCAATCTGCCGCAAGATCGCTGCGCATCATGGCGGCCGCATCTGGGCCACGTCTGATGCTGAAGGCTCACAGTTCCATCTGTGGCTCCCCGTAGTGCCGAGCGCGCAGCCGCGCGTCGCGGCGCGGATGGCGCGAAAGACAGCACTGTAAGGTTGGCTTGGCGGATCCAGGCCGCGACAATCGTCACCATGAAAGGATAGGCGCGACGGCCGCCTTCTGGCATAGTTGCGCCCGTCGCGCGGTCCTGGTGTCGGCGGCGTCGACAGCGTTCATCTTTTTGCGAGACGGCTTCCGCAGATTCCCATGAAAAAAACCTCTTTTCCCAAGCAGGACATCAAGGTTTTGCTGCTCGAAGGGGTCAGCCAGACCGCGGTCGAAAGTTTCCGCAATGCCGGCTACACGAATATCGCATACCACGATAAATCGCTGCCGGAGGCCGATCTGGTGAAGGCGGTGGCCGATGCGCACATCGTCGGCATCCGCTCGCGCAGCCAACTGACGGCCGATGTGTTTCAGCATTCGCGGCGACTGATGGTGGTGGGCTGCTTCTGCATCGGCACCAACCAGGTCGATCTCGATGCCGCGCAGGCACGCGGCATTCCGGTTTTCAACGCTCCCTATTCGAATACGCGCAGCGTCGCCGAGCTGGTGATCGCGGAAGCGATCCTGCTGATGCGACGCATCCCGGAAAAGAACGCCGAATGCCATCGCGGCGGCTGGTCGAAGTCCGCTTCCGGCAGCTTCGAGGTGCGCGGCAAGGTGATCGGCATCGTTGGCTACGGCCACATCGGCACGCAGGTCGGTGTGCTCGCTGAATCGATGGGTATGCGCGTGATTTATCACGACATCGAAACCAAGCTCGCGCTCGGCAATGCCAGTCCCATGCACAGTCTCGGCGAACTGCTTGAGCGCGCGGATATCGTCACGCTGCATGTGCCGGAAACGCCGCAGACGAAATTGATGTTCGGTGCGGCCGAGATCGCGAAGATGAAGCGCGGCGCCACGCTCATCAATGCCTCGCGTGGCACCGTCGTCGATATTGACGCGCTCGCCGACGCATTGAAGGCCGGAAACCTGGCTGGCGCGGCGATCGACGTGTTTCCGAAAGAGCCGAAGGGCAACAACGAAGGTTTCGTATCGCCGCTGGTCGGCATGGACAACGTGATTCTGACTCCGCACATCGGCGGCAGTACGCTCGAAGCGCAGGAAAACATCGGTCTCGAAGTCGCCGCCAAGCTCCTGCGCTACAGCGACAATGGTTCGACGCTGTCGGCGGTCAACTTTCCGGAAGTTTCGCTGCCCGAGCACAGCGACAGCCGGCGCCTGCTGCACATCCATAAAAACGTGCCGGGTATGTTGTCGAAGATCAACGAGCTGTTCTCCGGCAGCGACGTCAACGTCGATGCTCAATTTCTGCAGACCAGCGGACAGGTCGGTTACGTGGTCATCGACATTACTGCGACCGAGGCGCTGGCGCAGCAGCTCAAGGATAAACTTTCCGCCATCCCCGGAACACTGCGCACACGTCTGCTGTATTGATTCAGATGCCGCGGTATTTCGATGGTGGCCCGGATTGGTGAGATATTTGCGTCTTAAAGGGGTGACAGGTTATATCTGCGCGCCGGGCAGCGCCGCGCCGTTCCCAACGGTCCACGCGCTCTGTCTGGTTTTTGAATTAAGAATTTGAATGAAAAAGAAATTTTGCGCAATCGATCGGGATTCCGGTATGCAGGTTGCGAGATAGTCCGCACACGGGGTCCAGGGATTGCGTTGTGAAAGAGAGTCATAGAGTTCCAGGATGGAATGGAAGATCGCGATCTGCGCGGCCCCTGCTTGCGCGCGCGCTTTGCGGCAGTGATGGAAAGGTTCGGCAACGGTTGATCCCCACCGTTGAGAAAGCGATATTCGCCGGCTTTATCGCAGCCACGGCTGCCCATGCGCAGGTTCCGGTTCCGGCCGTGCAACCGTCGGCGCAGCAATCCAATCCCGTTGATCGCGACTCGATTCGCCAGCACGATCAGGCGCTGGATCAGGTGCTTTCCCAAGTGCGAACGCATCTGATGGAGCAAGCGAAAGCCGGACACGACGAGGATGTCGTGAAACTGTTCGCCAGTCTGCCGCCGCATCAGCCGGAATTCATTGTTGCGACGGTGGCGCGCTCGCTGCGTAACCTGCATCGCTGGGACGAGGCGCTTGCTCTGTACCGAAACGGTGAGCGGCGCTTTCCGGAAATGCGGACATTCACGACCGGAGAAATCCTGACGCTCGCCGATTCCGGCAAGGCGAAGGAAGGCATGGCGGGTGCCGAGCGGCTGCTGAACGGCGGCAGCGCTTCGATCGATCTATTGTTTGCATCAGGCTATGCGGCGCGCAGGAGCGGCGATCTGGTCGATGCGCTGCGTTTCTACGACAGCATTCTCGATCGCGATCACCGCAATCGCGATGCGTTGCGTGAACGCATTTTCACGATCGAGCAGATGGGCGCTCCGCACGAGGCATTGGAGCTCGCACAGCGTGATCCAAGCCTGATCACTGCTGACGACATGCGCCGCCTGCTGGGCAGCGACGCCGCTCAACTCGTGCGTTTCGGTCCGACTGAGTCTGCGACACAGGCCGAACGCTATGCGACGACCGATCGCGCGATCGAACGGCTCGATCAACTCATCGCGCAATGGCAGCAGGAAGGTGCAGCTGCACAGGAGGCGCTGCTGCGTGCGCGCTTCGATCGGCTGGTCGCCTGGCGCGACCGCCAGCGTATGGACGATGTGGTCAAGGAGTACGACGCGCTGAAGGCGGAGAACGTTACGGTTCCCGATTACGCGCTGGCCGCCGTCGCCGACGCCTATCTGCATCTGCGCCACGCAGACACTGCATTGCCGCTATACCAGCAGGTCGTGCAACGCCAGCCGCAGGATTTCGACGCCAACATGGGATTGTTTTATGCGTTGATCGACACCGAGCAATTCGATGAAGCGATTAAGCACATCGATGCGCTGAATCAGGCGCAGCCGATCTGGATCTGGCTGAAGGGCGAGGTGGACCCGCTGCCGAACCCGAGGCGGGAGACCACGGAAGCGACGGTGGCTGACGCACGCTTCTATGCCGACGCGCTACCCGATGCGGACCGTCGCTTCAATGCGCTGCTCGACGCAGCGCCGAACAACCAGGATTTTCAGGGCGGACTCGCTGATACGTACGCCGCGCGCGACTGGCCGCGGCGCGCGAAGAACGAATATCAGATTGCAGAAGCGTTGAATCCGCAGTGGACGAACGAGAAAATCGCGGCGGCTGCGGCCATCAACGACCTGAGCTTGCAGGATTATCGTAGTGCGACGCGCCGGACCAACGATCTGACCGAGCGCTTCCCGGAAAATTCCGACGCGCGCCGTGCAAGCCGTGAGCTCGATTTATATAACCGTCCCGAGCTCATCATCACTTCGCTGGATCGTGCCTACGTGCCCTCCACCTCGGAGCGCGGCGGCGACGGAGTGACTTTCGATACGACGGTTTATTCGCCACCGATCGGTTACGACTGGCGGCTGTATGCCGGCGAGATGCTGGCTCACGAGCACGAACCCGACGGCATTATCACGCTCCGCCACTTCGTAGCGGGTGTCGAATATCGCCATGCCGGCCTTACGCTCAAGGTCGGACCGTCCTATAACAGCTACGGCGACTCGCGTGACGGCGCTGATCTTGACGCCATCTGGGAATTAAACGATGACTGGAAATTCAGTGGCGATGCTTCGGCGTTTTCGCCGGACACGCCACTGCGCGCGCTGCTGGCCGGCATCACTGCGGATTCCGGAAAGGTCAGCGCGACCTGGCGGCAAAGTGAACTGCGCAGCCTCACAGTGGGTGCTGATTTCATGAATTTCTCTGACGGCAACTTTAATTACGGCACCAATATCCGCTACCTGAATCGACTGCTTACGATGCCGCACCTGAAGATCGATGGGCGCATCGATCTGTCGGAGTCTCAGAATTCCTCGCCGAACCAGATTTACTACAGTCCAATCCAGGATTTCGAGGCGACTGCGGGCGCCGAAATCACGCATATGATTTACCGCCGCTACGAGCTTTACTACGAGCAGCAACTCACTCTGCTCGCCGGCAGCTATATCCAGCAGGATTTCGGCGGGCATCCAACTGAAACCGTCGAATACCGCTTCACGGTCCACACCAGCGATGCGTTCGAGGGCAGCCTCGGCGTGGGTTTCAACAGCACGGCCTACGATGGAGATTACGAAAACGGTTTCGATCTGCTTTTCGATCTCGATTGGAAATTTTGACGATCAATACGGCGCCGGAGACCCTCATGGACAAGCGAAACCGCAGAGCATTCTTCAACGGCCTTGCCGCCGTTGCGGCGTTCGCCGTCGTCGCATCTGCGTTCGCGGCAGATGGTGCTGGCGCGCCGGCATTGCCGCCGGTGGTCGCGCAGGAGACGGCCGCTGCGTCGCAAGTCGTGCCGAATCAACCAATACTCGCCATCTGTTATCACGCCGTCGAGGACACTGATCCCGACCAGACCTTCGTGGCTGTCGCCACCGCCAAGCTGGTCGAACAATTCGCTTGGCTGCGCGCCAACGGCTACCACGTGATTTCAGTGGACGATATTGTTGCGGCGCAAGCGGGCCAGCGCGCGCTGCCCGATAAGCCAGTGCTGATCACGTTCGATGACGGCTACGTCAATTTTTATACGCGCGCTTTACCAATCCTCAAGGCGTTCGGCTATCCCGCTGTATTGGCGATCGTCGGCGCATGGATGCCCGACAGCGGCAAAGCGGTCGTGAAGTACGGCGACGATTCCACGGAAATGCCGCGCAATATGTTTCTGAGCTGGGACCAAGTGCGCGAAATTGCGCGCTCCGGGCTCGTCGAAATCGCTGCGCACACCAATGCGCAGCACGAGGGCATTCTGGCGAATCCGCAAGGTAATCTTGAACCGGCTCTGGTTACGCGGCGATTCGATCCACCGTCCGGCACGTACGAGGGTGATGCTGCCTATCGCGCGCGTCTGAGCGCGGACGCGCAGTCGATCGCCGAACGCATCCATCGTGAAACCGGCCGCGCGCCGCGCGCCGTCGTATGGCCTTTCGGTGCCTACAACGGGATGGCTCTGTCGATCTACGGTGCCAGCGGCATGACGATGGCGCTCACGCTTGACGATGGTGTTGCCAAGCTCGATCAGCTGTCGACAATGCCGCGACTGTTCGTCGAGCATGATCCGGATATCGTCCACTACGCGATCCAAGCGCAGCATCCAGCGGAGAAGGAGCCAATCCGCGCAGTGCAGATCGATCTCGACAAAGTCTACGATTCCGATCCTGCGCAGCAGGCACGCAACGTCGACGCGCTCGTGCAGCGCCTTCACGATCTGACCATCAACGTCGTGATTCTGCAGGCGTTCGCTGATCCTGAAGGAACCGGACTGGCACGGCAGACCTATTTCCCGAACCGGCGGTTGCCGATGCGGGCGGATCTGTTCAACCGCGTCGCCTGGCAATTGAAAACGCGTGCCGGCTACAGCTTCAAGATCTACGGCTGGTTGCCGGTGCTGAGCTTCGATTTCGGCGCTCTGCCGTTGGTCGAACAACCGACGCTGGTGTCTGCTGTTGCAAAGGATGGAAGCGCCGCGAAAGGAGTGCCCGGACAGTACCATCGTCTGTCGCCTTTCGATCCCAAGGCTGCGTCGCTGATCGGCGACGTCTACGAGGATCTGGCTCGCAACGCGCCGATCGACGGATTTTTGTTTCACGACGATGCGCTGCTTTCCGATTTTGAGGACGCGAGTCCGCTGGCCCTGGAAGCCTACCGGCAGGCGGGCCTCCCGGATTCGGTTTCCGCGATCCGTGCCAATCCTGAACTGTTCGCCAAGTGGACCGAGCTGAAGACCACCCGACTCATCGATTTCACTCACGTGCTGACCGATCGCGCGCGGGTGTACCGCTCACCGCTGACGACAGTGCGCAACATTTACTCGAGAGTGGTGCTGGAGCCGCAGTCGCGCGACTGGTTCGCGCAGGACTTCGATCGCTTTCTCGATGCCTACGATTACACCGCAATTCTGGCGATGCCGCGGCTCGAAGGCATCGAGCCGGGCGAGGCGCGGAGCTGGCTGAGCCATCTGGTCGAAGTTGTCGGCGGCCACCCGAATGCGCTCGAAAAAACGATCTTCGAGGTGCAGGCGGTTGATTGGACGCAGCCGGGGACGAGTCGGGAGCGGATCATTCCGACGACGACACTGGTCGACGAGATGCGGATGTTCCTGCGCATGGGCGCTCGCAATTTCGGATATTACCCCGACGATTTTGTGATCGACGCGCCTACCGCCGCCAAGCTGCATCGCGGCATATCACTGCAGTCTTATCCATACCGGCCATGAGAGGGAGCGCACAGTCATGATTCCGGCCACCGAAGTGCATTCGACGATACTCTCGTGCGTCTACTATCTCGGCGCGCACTTCAGCAAATCTTTGCTCGCGTTCGTCTTCTTCTACCCGCTGTTCATGGCCTATATCTGGTCCGTCGGCAGCATCTATTATTTTTTTCATTGGGAGCGCGACGCCGGCATGCCGGACGACTCGCAACGGCCGCCACCCGACCCGCCGCTGGTGAGTGTTCTTGCGCCGTGTTTCAATGAAGCCGATAACATCGAGGAAACCATCGCCGCGCTCGTCGCGCAGACTTACCCCAATCTGGAAATCGTTGCAATCAACGACGGCTCCTCCGACCGCACCGGTGCCCTGCTCGATGCGATGCAGGCCCGCTATCCGACGCTACGGGTTGTGCATTTCGCCAGCAACCAGGGAAAAGCGATGGGGCTGCGGATGGGGGCCATGGTCGCGCGCGGCGAATATCTGGTCTGTATTGATGGCGACGCCGTCCTGCATCCCAACGCAGTGGGCCATCTGGTTCAGCATTTCCTCGATGGTCCACGTGTGGGCGCGGTGACCGGCAACCCACGCATCCGCACGCGCTCGCGCCTGCTCGGGCGTATCCAAGTCGGTGAATTCTCCTCGATCATCGGCCTCATCAAGCGCACCCAGCGCATCTACGGCAACGTCTTCACCGTGTCTGGTGTGATCTGTGCTTTCCGGCGTTCTGCTCTGCACATGAGTGGATACTGGAATCTCGATATGGTGACCGAGGATATCGACGTGAGCTGGATGCTCCAGCTCAACCACTGGAGTATTCGTTACGAGCCGAACGCTGTTGCCTGGATACTGATGCCGGAAACGATTTCCGGACTCTGGCGTCAACGGTTGCGCTGGGCGCAGGGCGGAGGCGAAGTGTTTTTGCGCTACTTCCGCAAGGTCAGCCACTGGCGTCACCGGCGCATGTGGATGCTGGTGCTCGAATATATGTTGAGCACGTTGTGGGCTTATGCGTTCGCGCTGTCGATTCTGCTATGGATGATCGGCAAGTTTGTGGCGATGCCGGAAGGTCTGAACGTGCCGTCGATCTGGCCGCCGGCGTTCTGGGGCCTGACGTTGATGACGACTTATCTGATCCAGAGCGCAGTGGCCATCGCCATCGAGCGCCATTACGATCACGCGTATTCGAAGACGCTGTTCTGGGTGATCTGGTATCCGATGGCGTTCTGGATGATCACCTGCGTGACTTCAGCGATCGGGTTCATTAAGGCGATTTTCAAGAAGCGGAATAAGCGAGCGACGTGGAAGAGCCCCGATAGAGGATTCCGGTCATTAATGACGAAATAATCATCCGGGACACGCCCGACCTCCCGGTCTGGCTCAGGTTCTTCGAGACGGTATTGACCGTGCTGCTGTGGTGCGCGTATCTATATCTGATTCGTCTGCCTGTCGCTGGTATCGCGTATGTGGCCCACGTTGCAGGATTGGACTGGGTCTATGACGCAGTCCGATCAATCCTGCCTTACACGATGGATTGGCGTGCCATTCCGACGTTTGTCGATTATCTACTGGTGATCGCCATCAACAGCGCAATTCTGGTGGTTTGGGGTCGCTATAACCTGGAGCGCTTCAAGAATGTGCGCCGACGCGCCCGCTTTTCGCAGGTTACAGCCACTGATCTCGCCGCGCTCTACGCGGTGCCCGAGGTGCAGGTGCTCGAATGGCAGTCCGCCAAGCGGCTGATAATCCTCCATGATCCGGGCGGCAATATTCTGTCGGTGCAGCTGCCAAAGACGTGGATGAACGGCTAGGGTCTGTCGTGTCGTCTCTAACGTGCGGCCAGCATCCTGGTCGCGTCGGCAGCCGGCACGCCGGGAGAAAACAGGAAACCCTGCAGCTCGTCGCAGCCAATCGCAATTAGGAAGTCGCGTTGCCGCGCGGTCTCCACACCTTCGGCGGAAACCCGCATCCGGAACTGATGGCCGACGCCGATGATGGTTCTGGCGATGGCAGCGTCATTCGCATCGTCGGGCAGGTCGCGAACGAACGATTTGTCGATCTTCAGCTTGTCCACTTGGAACTGCTTCAGGTAGGCGAGGCTGGAGTAGCCGGTACCGAAATCATCCAGGGCCAGACGTACGCCAAGCGCCTTCAGCGCGTGCAGCGTCAAATGCGTACGATCGACGTTTTCCATGGCGGTGCTTTCGGTCAACTCGATTTCGAGACGGTGCGCAGGAAGCTGGTATTCGTCGAGCGCGTTCTTGACGAGTTCCGCGAGTCCCGGACGCAATAATTGCTGCGCGGAGACATTGACCGAAACGACAAAGTTGTCGTGGCCCGCATCACGCCATTCACGCATCTGCCGGCAGGCTTCGCGAATGATCCATTGGCCCAATTCGGGCATCACGCCGATCGATTCCGCCACGGAGATGAAGCGGGACGGGAATACCAGCCCAAGCTCCGGGTTGCGCCAGCGTATCAACGCTTCGAATCCATCCAGCCGACGTGTTTCGGCGTCGTACTGGGGTTGGTAGTGAAGCACCATCTCGTTGCGCTCGACGGCGTCGCGCAAATGGTTTCCGAGCAATTGCCGATCCTGGATGTCGTGAACTTGCTCGGCGGTGAAGACGCAGATGGCGTCGCGGCCCTGACGCTTGGCATTGACCAGCGCGGCTTGCGCACGACGTACCAATTCCATTCCTGAAGCGCCATGCGCCGGATAAGCCGCGATGCCGATACTCACCGACAGCCGGATTCGGTAACCATCGATGGCAAAGGATTCCAGCAGCGCGCGACGGATCTGCTCGGCGATTTCGTGGGTCTGATCCGTCGTGAATCCCGGCAGCACCGCCAGGAATTCATCGCCCGACATGCGGCCGAGACTGCCATCCTTGGGGATGAACTGCAGAATACGCTGCGCGACCGCGCGTAGAACCCGATCCGCGGTCGCGTGTCCCATCAATTCGTTGATCGAGAAGAAGCGATCGAGATCCATGAACATGACTGAAACATTATCGTTGCTCTGGAATTCAATCCGCTTCCTCAGGTCTTCTTCGATTGCTTCTATGCGCGGCAAGTCAGTGACGGCGTCGTGCGTCATTGCGTGCGCGAGTTCGGCCTCAGCTTTTTGGCGCTCTGTAATGTCGCGTCCCACGGCGTATAAAAGCTTGTCGACGCCGACATACCAACTCCACTCGATGAACCGCCAGCTTCCATCCACGAGCAGATAGCGATAAAGCGTCTGATGAACGCCTCCGTTACCCGTCAGATAGGCTTCGCGAACGGTGCTGTGGAAAAACGCGCGATCGTCGGCATGGGCAAGGTGCTCCATGCCGTTTTTTATCAGGTATTCCCGCGTACGGCCCAATGCCTGACACAGGGCATCGTTCAGTTCGATCAGGCGATGATCTTCGAGGTTGTAGATGCAGAACGGTTCCAGTGACATTTCAAAGAAGCGGTCGCGCACCTGTAGGCGTGCGATCAGTTGCCGGCGCGCCACCGCCACCGAGATCATCTGCGCGAACTGGGTAGCGACCAATTCATCGTCGGCATTGAACTCGCCGTCCGCGGGATCGAACAGGTGCAGGAATCCGACATTCTGACCGTCGCGCGCGGTCAGCGGCATGCCCAGCCAGCCAGAGTGCGGCGCCAGTCCGCGTGCCTGACGGGTAAATGCGCGCCAGCCGGTATGAGCGGCGATCTGGTCGCGCGTCAATCTCGTCGGAGTTTGTCCGAGCGATTCCACGTTATGGAGTCCGCACTCTTGCAGCTGTGCGACATGCGGCGACCAGCGGGGCTGGCGCTCGGCAGGTGACACGGTGAAGCTCGCGGTCGAAATGGCGGTATCGGCGGTGACCATGGCCGCCTCGCGCGCGCCGATCGTTTCACGCAGCGCATCGATCAGGATTTGCAGAAGGCCTTCGTCGTCGGCCCGCACGTTCGCTTCGATCGCCGAATTCGAGAGATGACGCAGCTGTTCCGACAAGCGGATCGAATGCTTGAGGGAGCGTTGCAGCTCTTCCTGAGCGAGGTGCAGCGGCGTGACGTCGGTGACCACCGTGAACGCGCCGGTCACTTGTCCTGCGACCACGATCGGCAGCGTCGTCATGTCCACTTCGATGCGATTGCCCTGGCTGTCCACGGTGCCGAAGTGGCCTCGGCAGGTGCTGCGGTCAAGAACCATCGCCAGATGTCGCTTGGCTTCCGCGCGGAATTGCTTTGGCACCGCGTCATCAATCGAGTGGCCGATGTAGTGCTCGAGAGGACGTCCAGTGAGCTTTAAAAAATTGCTGTTGCATAAAGTAAAGCGGCCATCGCGGTCGACCGCGAACACCGAATCCGGATGCTGCTCGAACAGCGAAGTGAACTGTTGCCGACTGGTGTCGAGCCGCCCTAATGCGTGATGCTGATCGATGGCAATGCCGGCGATCGAAATCAGCGAATCGACATTCCGCAATTCCTCGTCCGAGGGCGAACGAGGTTCGCGATAGTAGATTCCGAAAGTGCCGAGGACGTTGCCTTCCGAGCTGATGATTGGCGTCGACCAGCAGGCGCGCAGGCCGTGCTGCAATGCTATATCTCGCGCCCCGGTCCAGACCGGATCCCTTCCGATATCGCCGCTGATAATGCGGCTGCGGCGCAGGATCGCTTCGCAGCAGGAACCAATGTTCGGCTCGATTCTCACGCCGTCGACGAGGCGGTTGTATTCCTCGGGCAGGCCGGGCGCCGCGCCGTGACGCAGGTGCTCCGAGGATTCGTCGAGAAGAAGAATAGATGTATAGGCGCCGGGATGGTTTCTGTCGTAGAGCTGGCACACGGATTCCAGGCTATTCGCTAGCGCAGCGTGCGATGCAATCCGCGCCAGTATCTCCTGCTTACCTTGTTCGAAAGTCTGCTTGCGCCGCTCGCCGTCGATGTCGCGTCCGACGCAGAACGTCATTCCGTCCAGTTCGGACCAGAATGCCTTCCATTGCATGGAAACGATGCTGCCGTCCTTGCGCAGATGGCGATTATCGAACCCGATCACGCGGTCGCCCGGCGCGCCTTTTTGCAGATGAAGAATGGTCCGCTCGCGATCATCCGGGTGGACGAGGAGACGAAAATCGGTTCCGCGCAACTCCGCCGAGGAATAGTTCCAGAGCCGCTTGCAGGCACCGCCGATGTTGAAAATGCGGCCGTCGCGGTGGATGGCGCACATCACGTCGGGGGCGCCATAGATGAACAGCTTTCTCAGATTCCGGGTGGCTGCGAGTTGACGGGAAAGCCGGCGTGTCAGATGTTCCCTGCGCAGTTGTTCCGTGACGTCGACGAGCACCGTCACCGCAAGTTGCGGTCGATCGCCGATTTCGGGAGTCAGCGAGCCGGTTTCACGCACCGTGCATTCCTTGCCATCCGGACGCACGATCCGATATTCGCAATACATGATGTCCTCGCCCGCATGCAGTCGCTTGCGGGCTGCTTCGACACGTGCGCGATCAGCCGGATGCACGCGCACGAGTACGGTTTCGAGCCGATGGTCGAACCGCGTCGCTTCCAGACATAGAAGCGCCAGCGCTTCGTCGGACGCGTGCAGGAACTTGGAGCGGGTATCGAAGGTAAGAGTGCCGGCGCCGGCTATCTTTCGCGAAGGGGGGCGGCTT
>Ga0265334_10000294_pt1 | contig 27911 bp, 26 predicted proteins | sample 42023metaG_FD_192442 | JGI IMG/M metagenome (GOLD analysis project Ga0265334, IMG submission 192442) | Rhizosphere microbial communities from Carex aquatilis grown in University of Washington, Seatle, WA, United States - 4-20-23 metaG | ecosystem: Host-associated > Plants > Roots > Rhizosphere... | reverse complement strand
TGTGGACGTTGCGCAGATGCTGCGCACGGCCGGCTTTCGCGACCCGCGCCTGCACGACAGTGCACGGCCGTGGCAATGCACGGTCATGAGCGCCAGCGCTTCCTGAGCGATGCTTGCTGAACAGCCGGAGTGTTAAGTTTGCTTGACATCGACCTTAGTACTAGTATCTTTACACTCAGATCACGTGGGGCCACACCACAGCGAGCCGGAAAGTCGTGTCTCTGCATCCAATCAATCCAGACCTGAATGCGCTGGCCGTCGTGCTGCGCGAGCCTCAGCAGCTCGAGCTGCGTGAGCTTGCGCTCACCAGCCCGGGCGATGGCGACGTCGTCGTCGAGATGGAATGGTCCGGTATCAGCACGGGCACGGAACGCCTGCTGTGGAGCGGAAAGATGCCCGCCTTTCCAGGCATGGGCTATCCGCTGGTGCCCGGCTACGAAGGCGTCGGGCGCATTGCGAGCGCCGGCGCGCAGTCCGGCCGCACAGTTGGCGAGCGCGTGTTCGTGCCGGGCGCGCGCTGCTACGGCGAGATCCGGGGTTTGTTCGGCAGTTCGGCGGCGCGAGTCGTGGTCCCGGGTGCGCATGTGACCCCAGTGGACGAGCGGCTCGGCGAGCGCGCGATCCTGCTGGCGCTGGCGGCCACGGGGCTGCACGCGCTCAAGATCGGTTCGAGCGCCCCGCAGCTGATCATCGGCCACGGCGTGCTTGGACGACTGATCGCGCGCCTCGCGCTGCTGCATGGCACAGGCACCGCGCCGGTGGTCTGGGAGACCAATCCGGCGCGCCGCGCTGGTGCGGCCGGCTACGCGGTCATCGACCCGGCCGACGACACGCGCCGCGACTACCAGCGCATCTGCGACGTCAGCGGCGATGGCGGGTTGCTGAACGGGCTGATCGGACGGTTGGCACCCCGCGGCGAGATCGTGCTCGCCGGCTTCTACAGTGCGCCACTCAGCTTCGATTTCGCACCGGCGTTCATGCGCGAGGCACAGCTACGGATCGCGGCCCAGTGGCAGAAGTCCGATCTCGCCGAAGTGCTCACGCTGTGCCAGTCGGGCGAGCTGTCGCTCGACGGGCTGATTACCCATCACAGCGCCGCCCTTGATGCGACGCGTGCCTACCGCACGGCATTTGAAGATGCCGCGTGCCTGAAGATGATTCTCGACTGGAGAAACGCCGCATGAGTCCGAGTGCCGCCAGCACAGTTCCCGTAGCGATGCCGGACGCGCGCCTGCGTACGCTCCGGGCGGAGGCGGCGATTCCGCCCGACCCGGTGCCGACGGCACCGCCCACCAAGAAGACGCAGGTCATCGCGATCTACGGCAAGGGGGGCATCGGCAAGAGTTTCACGCTCGCCAATCTGTCGTACATGATGGCGCAGCTGGGCAAGCGCGTACTGCTGATCGGCTGCGATCCGAAGAGCGATACGACCTCGCTGCTGTTCGGTGGCCGCGCGTGCCCGACGATCATCGAAACTTCGGCGCGCAAGAAGCTCGCCGGCGAGCCCGTCAAGATCGGCGATGTCTGCTTCAAGCGCGACGGCGTGTTTGCGATGGAACTCGGCGGACCGGAAGTGGGCCGCGGGTGCGGCGGTCGCGGGATCATCCACGGCTTCGAGCTGCTCGAGAAGCTCGGCTTCCACGACTGGGGCTTCGACTACGTGCTGCTCGATTTCCTCGGTGATGTGGTCTGCGGCGGCTTCGGACTGCCGATCGCGCGCGACATGTGCCAGAAGGTGATCGTCGTCGGCTCCAACGACCTGCAGTCGCTGTACGTCGCGAACAACGTGTGCTCGGCGGTGGACTACTTCCGCAACCTGGGTGGCAATGTCGGCGTCGCCGGCATGGTGATCAACAAGGACGATGGCACGGGGGAGGCGCAGGCCTTCGCCGATGCGGTCGGGATCCCGGTGCTCGCCGCGATTCCGGCGCACGAGGAGATCCGGCGCAAGAGCGCCAACTACCAGATCATCGGCAAGCCCGGTGACGCCTGGGCCCCGGTGTTCGAGCAGCTCGCGGCCGGCGTCGCCGACGCGCCCCCGGTGCGGCCGAAGCCCTTGAGCCAGGACGGCCTGCTCGGGCTGTTCAAGGGCGACACGGTCGGGCGCAATGTCGTGCTCGATCCGGCGACTCCCGAGGACATGAGCGGTGGCATCGTGATCGAGAAGCCCTCGCTCGAAGTGGTCTACGAGAGCATCTAGGCGCCGCAGGACATGCTCCGATGAGCCTGGACGAATCCGCGCCACTGTCCGAGCCGGTCCGCAGCGAGTCTGCGTCGGCCGCCGGATTGTCGTGTCACGCGGGCAAGCAGGAGCTGCAAAAGGCCGCCAAGGCCGCCGGCAAGAGTGAGACGCTCGAGCGCTACGCGGCCGATTATCCGCTGGGCCCACACGACCAGCCGCAGAGCATGTGCCCAGCCTTCGGCTCGCTGCGGGTCGGCTTGCGCATGCGGCGTACCGCGACGGTATTGAGCGGCTCGGCCTGCTGCGTGTATGGCCTCACGTTCACGTCGCACTTCTACGGCGCGCGCCGCACCGTCGGCTACGTGCCGTTCAATTCCGAGACGCTGGTGACGGGCAAGCTGTTCGAGGACATTCGCGAGTCGGTATTCGCACTGGCCGACCCCGCGCAATACGACGCCGTCGTGATCATCAACCTGTGCGTGCCGACCGCCTCGGGAGTGCCGCTGCAGATCCTGCCGAAGCAGATCAACGGCGTGCGCATCATCGGCATCGACGTGCCGGGCTTTGGCGTTCCCACGCATGCTGAGGCCAAGGATGTCCTGGTCGGCGCGATGCTGCGCTACGCGCGCTCGGAGGCGGAATCCGGGCCGGTGCAGGCGCCGAAGGGTGGGCGCGGCGAGCGGCCCACGATCGCGCTGCTCGGCGAGATGTTTCCCGCCGACCCGGTTGGCATCGCGATGCTGCTCGAGCCGCTGGGACTTGCCGCCGGACCGACCGTGCCGACTCGTGAATGGCGCGAACTCTATGCCGCGCTGGATGGACCAATCGTCGCGGCGATTCATCCGTTCTACACCGCCGCCGTGCGCGAATTCGTCGCTGCGGGCCGCACGATCGTGGGCTCAGCGCCGGTGGGCTACGACGGCACCGCAGCGTGGCTCGAATCCATCGGCGCCGCCGCAGGTATTGGCGCGCAGCAGATCGGCGCCGCCAAGGACCGGTTCCTGCCGGCGATTCGCGCGGCACTGAGCGCGGCACCGATCCAGGGCCGGATCACGGTATCGGGCTACGAGGGCTCGGAGCTGCTCGTGGCGCGGTTGCTGATCGAGAGCGGCGCGCAGGTTCCCTATGTCGGAACGGCGTGTCCGCGCACCCCCTGGTCCGACGCCGACCGCACCTGGCTCGAAGCCCACGGGGCGCGCGTGCAGTATCGCGCCTCGCTCGAGCAGGACCGCAATGCGATGCAGGAGTTTCATCCGGACCTGGCGATCGGCACCACTCCGGTCGTGCAGGCGGCGAAGGAGCTGGCAATCCCGGCGATGTATTTCACCAACCTGATCTCCGCGCGACCCCTGATGGGCGTCGCGGGCGCCGGATCGCTGGCGCAGGTCGTCAACGCCGCGCTCGGCAACAAGGCGCGATTCGAGGAATTCAAAGCGTTCTTCGCGGGCGTCGGGTCTGGTTACTCAGCAGGCGTGTGGGAGCAGCAGCCCAGCGACCGCCCGGAATTCCGCGCGCAATACCGCAAACAGCTCGCCAAGCAGGCTGCGGTCCGTTCCACCGCAGAGGATGGCATCTGATGCTGGTCCTCGACCATGATCGCGCGGGCGGGTACTGGGGCGCGGTGTATGTGTTCACCGCGATCAAGGGGCTGCAGGTGATCATCGACGGCCCCGTGGGCTGCGAAAACCTGCCCGTCACCTCGGTGCTGCACTACACCGATGCGTTGCCGCCGCACGAGCTTCCGATCGTCGTGACCGGACTGTCCGAGGAGGAACTCGGCCAGCACGGGACTGAAGGGGCGATGAAGCGCGCGCACCGCACGCTCGACCCGGAACTGCCGAGCGTCGTGGTGACCGGCTCGATTGCCGAGATGATCGGCGGTGGCGTGACCCCCGAAGGCACCAACATCCAGCGCTTCCTGCCGCGGACCATCGACGAGGACCAATGGCAGAGTGCTGATCGCGCGATGTGCTGGCTGTGGACGCAGTACGGCAAGAAGCGCATCGCGCCGCGCAAGCCACGGGCTCCCGGCGAGAAGCCGCGCGTGAACCTGATCGGACCCATCTACGGCTATTTCAACACCTGGTCGGACCTGGCTGAAATGCGGCGCCTGATCGAGGGTATCGGTGCCGAGATCAACATGGTGTTTCCGCTCGGGAGCCACCTGGCCGACGTGGCGAAGCTCGCCGATGCCGACGTCAATATCTGCATGTATCGCGAATTCGGCCGGCTGCTGTGCGAGACCCTGGAGCGTCCGTACCTGCAGGCGCCGATCGGCCTCTACAGCACGACCAAGTTCCTCGTGAAGCTCGGAGAATTGCTGGACGTGGATCCCCAGCCGTTCATCGAACGCGAGAAGCACACCACGATCAAGCCGCTGTGGGACCTGTGGCGCTCGGTGACCCAGGACTTCTTCGGCACGGCGAGCTTCGGCATCGTCGCCTCGGAGACCTACGCACGCGGCGTGCGCAATTTTCTCGAGAGCGAGATGGGTATGCCCTGCACCATCAGCGTCTCGAGGCGCGCCGGCGTCAAGCCGGACAACGCCGCCGTGCGTGCGCAGCTGCGTGCCCGTGCGCCGCTGATCATGTTCGGCAGCTACAACGAGCGCATGTACCTCGCCGAAGCGGGGGCGCGCAGCGTTTTCATTCCGGCGTCGTTTCCCGGGGCGGTCGTGCGCCGCCACACCGGTACGCCGTTCATGGGCTACAGCGGGGCCACCTTCCTGATACAGGAGGTCTGCAACGCGCTGTTCGATGCGCTGTTCCACATCCTCCCGCTCGGCACCGATCTGGATCGCGTCGAGCCGACTCCGACACGCATGCATCGCGAGCTTCCCTGGAGCGAATCGGCGAAGGCAATGCTCGACCGGATCCTCGAATCCGAGCCGGTGCTGGTCCGCATTTCAGCGGCCAAGCGCCTGCGCGATGCGGCCGAACGGGCTGCGCAGCAGGCGGGCGAGTCCGAGGTCACGATCGAACGGTTGCGCGGCGTACATGGCGGCGCGATACCGCAGCGGGAGCTCGCATGAAGCTTCCAGGTTCGGCGAACCATCGTGACGGGCACTCCGCCGAAGAGGCCGGTGACCGCACGGTGCGATCCGAGATCTGTCCGCGCAGCGGACGGATCGGCTTCCGTGGCGGCGTCCGCCGTCACGGTGATCCCGGCCGCGCCGGTCAGCGCGGTCATGGCCTTACGGCCAGTTTATGGAGGTTCTATGTCTGACGATAAGCGCGGCTCGCTTTCGGGGCTGACGGAGAATGAGGCCAGGGAGTTTCACAAGATCTTCGTGGGCAGCTTCCTGGCATTCCTGGTCATCGCGATCGTGGCTCACATTCTGGTCTGGCAGTGGCGTCCCTGGCTGCAGTGAAGGGAAATGTTCGCCGAAGCCTGACAAAGCAACGCAGAGGAGTATAGAAAATGTGGCGTCTTTGGTTATTGTTCGACCCGCGCAGAGCGTTGGTCGCATTGTTCGCCTTCCTGTTCGTACTGGCAGTGGTGATTCATTTCATCGTACTCAGCACGGACCGTTTCAACTGGCTCAAGGGACACGCAGGCGCTCCGACAGCTGCGGTGCAACAGCTGTCCTCGCTGCCAGCGACGGTGAGCTCGAACTAGCAATAGCGATTGCAGGAAAGCGCCGATGGCAGCGGGCGGACTTTGCGTTCCATTCACGGAACCAACCGTCCGCTGCCTGAAGCGCCAGGTTGGGACCAGCCAACAGCGTTGAGGGGATACAGTCATGGCGATGCTCAGCTTTGAACGGAAATACCGGGTACGTGGCGGAACGCTACTCGGCGGCGACCTCTTTGATTTCTGGGTCGGGCCGTTCTACGTCGGCTTCTTCGGTGTCTCCACCATCTTTTTCGCCCTGATCGGCACGATCCTGCTGGCCTATGGCGCCGCAATCGGGCCGACCTGGAATCTCTGGCAGATCAATATTGCACCGCCCGACATCCGCTATGGCCTGGGCCTCGCCCCGCTGGCGCAGGGTGGCCTGTGGCAGATCGTCACGGTCTGTGCGGTCGGGGCCTTCGTGTCCTGGGCACTGCGTGAGGTAGAGATCTGCCGCAAGCTCGGAATCGGCTACCACGTACCGTTTGCCTTCAGCTTCGCGATTCTGGCCTACGTGACCCTCGAGGTGATCCGGCCGCTGCTGCTCGGTGCCTGGGGACACGGGTTTCCGTACGGCATCCTGAGCCACCTCGACTGGGTGTCGAACACCGGCTACCAGTATCTTCATTTCCATTACAACCCGGCGCACATGCTGGCGATCAGCTTCTTCTTCGCGACGACCTTCGCGCTGGCGCTGCATGGCGGCGCGGTGCTGTCGGCTGCGAATCCGCCCGCGGGCGAGCCGATGAAGACAGCCGAACACGAGAACACGTATTTCCGCGACACGATCGGCTATTCGATCGGTTCGCTCGGGATTCACCGCCTCGGGCTGTTCCTGGCGCTTAGCGCCGTGTTCTTCAGCGCGGTCTGCATAGTGATCAGCGGACCGTTCTGGACGCGCGGCTGGCCGGAATGGTGGAACTGGTGGCTGAACCTCCCGGTGTGGAGCCACTAGTCCACCCAAAAAAGAGCATTGCGCATGGCACTGAAAAGCAACCGTCGGCGGATCGGGTGAGGAGCTCGTATGGCTGAGTACCAAAATATATTCAACAGGGTGCAGATCCGCTCTCCGGCGTATCCCGGCACGCCGCTGCCGGGTGGCATCTGGAAGCGGTCAGGGACAGGTTTCTTCAGCAACCTGCTTGGCAAGATCGGCGACTCGCAGGTCGGCCCGATCTATCTGGGCACGCTCGGCTTCCTGTCGCTGCTGTGTGGCTTCATCGCCTTCGAGATCATCGGCCTGAACATGCTGGCCCAGGTGCATTGGAGTCCGCAGCAGTTCCTGAGACAGCTGTTCTGGCTGGCGCTCGAGCCGCCGCCGCCTGCATACGGCTTGCACCTGCCGCCGCTCAACGAAGGCGGCTGGTGGCTCATGGCGGGCTTTTTCCTGACCAGCTCGCTGTTGCTGTGGTGGGTCCGGATGTACCGGCGTGCGCGCGCTCTCGGCCTCGGAACCCACGTGGCCTGGGCATTCGCCGCAGCCATATGGCTGTACCTCGTGCTCGGCTTCATCCGCCCGGTACTGATGGGCAGCTGGGGCGAGGCCGTACCGTTCGGCATCTTCCCGCACCTCGACTGGACCGCGGCGTTCTCGATCCGCTACGGCAATCTGTTCTACAACCCTTTCCACATGCTCTCGATCGCGTTCCTGTACGGATCCACGCTGCTGTTTGCCATGCATGCGGCAACGATTCTCGCGGTGGGCCGCTTCGGCGGTCACCGCGAACTCGAACAGATCGCGGACCGCGGCACGGCTGGTGAACGCGCAGCGCTGTTCTGGCGCTGGACCATGGGATTCAACGCCACCGTGGAGTCCATCCACCGCTGGGCATGGTGGTTCGCGGTGCTCTGTCCGCTCACAGGCGGCATAGGGATCCTGCTGTCCGGTACCGTGGTGGACAACTGGTACCTCTGGTCCGTGAAGCACGGCGTGGCGCCGTTCTACCCGCATGTCTTCCCGACAGTGCCGGATCCTGCAACCCTACCAGGAGCACCGCGATGAACCGGCGGAATACACTTCCTTGCCTGGTGGCCATGGTTGGCTCGGCGCTGCTGCTCAGCGCCTGCGAGCGCCCGCCGGTCGATACCATCCAGCGCGGCTATCGCGGCCTCGCCATGGGGCTCGTGTACAACCCGCGCTCGCAGGAATCGCTGCAGGCGGCCAATGTCGCACCAGCGCCGGCCTCGCCCGAGCCTGGCTCGGACGGTCCGACCGCGGGCCAGGTCTACAAGAACGTGCAGGTGCTCAACGATCTGAGTGCCGCGCAGTTCGTCCGCGTCATGGTGGCGATCACCTCATGGGTCGCGCCGAAGGACCAGGCCTGCGCGTACTGCCATAACGGGGCGGATCTGTCCGCCGATGACAACTATCGCAAGGTCGTGGCGCGCAAGATGCTGCTGATGGTCCGGCACATCAATTCCGACTGGAAGTCGCACGTCGCCGGAACCGGTGTCACCTGCTATACCTGCCACCGCGGCAACGGCGTGCCTGCCTACACCTGGTACACCGCTCCTGACACGGCGTCTGGCGTGACCGGTACTCGTGCCGGTCTGCTCCCACCGGCCAGCACGGTCGCGTGGGCGGCATTGCCCGGCGATCCGTTCACGCCATTCCTGGCGGCGGATCCGCATGAAATCCGCATCGCGTCGCAGACTGCACTGCCCCAGGGAAGCCGCGTCTCGATCAAGCAGACCGAGTGGACCTACGGGCTGATGATGCACATCTCGAATGCGCTGGGTGTGAATTGCACGTTCTGCCACAACAGCCGTTCATTCACCGCGTGGGATCAGAGCACGCCGCAGCGCGCGACCGCGTGGTACGGCATCCGGATGGTGCGCGACGTCAACGTCAACTTCCTGAACTCCCTGACCGCGACCTTCCCGGCTGATCGGAAGGGACCGCTCGGCGATGTCGCGAAGGTGAATTGCGAGACCTGCCACCAGGGCGTGTACAAGCCGCTCTATGGTGTAAGCATGCTCAAGGACTATCCGGAGCTGGTCGGCAAGCCGCAGGATACGGCGGCGTCGGCCGCTCCCGCAGCTGGGGCACCAGCGCCGAATTAGCCCCGACGCAGCGCCGTGAGCAGACTGTCCGCGTCCCAGGGACCGTCGTGCCGCGCGCCATTGATGAAGAAGCAGGGCGTGCCGTTCACACCGCTGCGCACGCCACTGCGGAAACTGCGGTTTACCGCCGCGGCGTACTGTCCGGCGAGCGTTGCCTCGATCAATGCCTGATCCAGGCCGATATCCAGTGCCGCCCTCGCGAGGCTCGCATCATCGAGGGAATCCTGATGCGTATAGAGCCAGTCGTGCATCTGCCAGAAGCTCCCGACCGTCGCCGCGGCCTCGGCGAATTCTGCGGCGCGTTCCGCGTGCGGGTGGGCGCTCTTGAGCGGGAAGTGACGGAATACCAGGCATAGCGCAGCGCCCATGGCGCGCTGCACCGCCTTGACCTCCGGGTAGGCCTGCCCGCAATAAGGGCACTCGAAGTCGCCGTACTCGACCAGGACGAGACCGCCGTCGAGCGGTCCCTGATGGTGATCCGACGCTCCGACCTTAGGAGTCAGCCTGCTCATGCGATGCAGACCCGGGGCTTCAATGCCCGCCGCCATCGCCGCGCCGGCTCGATTCGAACAGAAACCAGGTGCGACGCTCGGTCTCGTCGATCCAGACCTCGATCAGGCTGGCCGTCGCGATGTCGCGGTGCTCCTCGCACACGTTGTGCACTTCGCGCAGGCGACCCGCCAGGTCCTGGTTGTCCTGACGCAGCTCGGCAAGCATGTCGAGCGGCTCGACGTACGCCGCGTCGTTGTCCAGCACGCGTTGCGTGCGCGCAATGTGCCCGATGGATCGGAGGGTCGAGCCGCCGAGCTTGCGGATACGCTCGGCGATCGGGTCGGTCATCGCATAGAGCTGATCGGCCTGCTCGTCGAGCAGCAGATGGTAGTCGCGGAAATGTGGCCCGCTCATATGCCAGTGGAAATTCTTGGTCTTCAGGTACAGCGCGAACACATCAGCCAGGATGGCGTTCATGCCCGCGGCTATGTCGCGGGTCGCGGCCGCCTTCAGATCGGTCGGTGTGCCGAGCGGCGCGGCTTGCCGGGCTTTCAGTGCTGCGCGCCGGGCTTTGAGCTTCTCATCCATGACCTCTCCCTGATGCGATGCTCGCGCAGTCGCGCGAACCGGTACATTAGCGCTGCGGAGCAGCGCAGCGCCTGCTGCTGGCGCCCGGCCTGATGTAGGAGAAATCCTACGCGCCGTCTAGCGGTGATCGAAGCGCACACGCGGGCGACCGGATTCGAATCGGACGCGCAGGTGGCGATATAGGACCAGGTACCAGATACCGATGAGCGCCGCTGCAAATCCGGACGCTGCACCGACGCCCAGCGCCCAGCGCGGACCGGCGACATCGGCCACCCAGCCGACGATCGGTGCGCCGATCGGTGTGCCGCCCAGGGCAATCGCGAGCATCATCGCCATCACGCGTCCTCGCATAACCGATTCAGTCGAGATCTGCAGCAGGCCCGTGGTCGAGGTCGTGAAGGTCTGCAGTGACAGGCCGCTGACCAGCAGGCCCAGGCCGAACAACCGGTAGTTGGGCATTACAGATGCCAGCGCGCAGCCGCAGCCAAAGAGTGCCGCCGCGCCGATCAGCACCGAGACATGGGGCTTGGCGCGGCGCGCGGACAGCAGGGCGCCGGCGACAGAGCCCACCGCCATCGCCGATGTCAGCAGGCCGTACTGTCCGGCTCCGGCATGAAATACCGTGACCGACATCGTGGAGATGAAGATCGGAAAATTGACGCCGAAGGTTCCGATCACGAACAGCATCGCCAGCACTGTCATGAGCTCCGGTCGCTGCCGGACGTAGCGGAAGCCATCGGCGAGACTGCCGCGGCTGCCCACGACCTGTTTGCGGTGGAGTTCATCGACCCGCAGCAGCGACAGCGAACTGAGCACCGCGATGAACGACGCTGCATTCACCAGGAATGCCCATCCGGTGCCGACTCCAGCGATCAATACTCCGGCGATCGCCGGGCCGATCAGGCGCGCGGCATTGAAGGAGGTGGAATTGAGAGCCACGGCATTGGGCAGGTCTTCCTCGCCGACGAGTTCGGAGACGAAGGTGTGGCGCGCCGGCCCGTCGAAGGCCGTGACGCAGCCTTGCACGAACGCGAACACATAGACGTGCCAGAGCCGCACCAGTCCGGTGACCGTGAGCACACCCAGGCCCAACGCGAGCATGGCCATGGCTGCCTGGGTCGCGAACAGGAGCTTGCGGCGATCGATGTGGTCGGCCGCATAACCGGTGAGCGGCAGCAGCGGCAGCTGAGGTCCGAACTGCAGCGCCATCACGATCCCGACGGCAGTTGCGTTGTGAGGGGTCAACCCGGTGAGCACGAGCCAGTCCTGGGCGACCCGCTGCATCCAGGTGCCGACGTTGGACACGATGGCCCCGATAGCCCAGACGCGGTAGTTGAACCCGCGCAAGGAACGGAACGTGGTTCGCACCGCCTCTAGCGACCTGTACGCCGATCTATGGCAGCGATGCACATCAGGGCGACGCGGGGGTACGGGGAGACGGCGGGCATCGGGTTCGACTAGACCACGACGCCGGAATCAGAGTCAATCAGGTCACGGCTTCCGGAGCGCCGAAGCTACGGCAGCAGTTTGAGCTGGTGGGCAATATGCATCGACTCCGCAACCAGGCCGGCCACCCGATGGTGCCACGGCTGTTCCGGACCGGAATTGAGCGTCGGGCCGAGTTCCGCGCAGTGCGCGGAAAGGTGGCGCAGCAGATCGTCGGCATCCGCATCGCCATCCGCCAGGGCATTATCCCTCGACAGCAATGACATGCTCAGCTTATCGGCCCATTGCACGATCCGGACCAGGTCCGGGACTTCCGGACCCTGCTCGGGCAGCGCGTCGTGATGGCGCCGCACGACCTCGCCGATGCTGGCCGGCAGCGACCATTTCCTGCAGGCGTACCAGCCGAGCATGGCGTGGTCATGGCCCAGCGTCCCGCGCTCGATCGCCACCAGTTCGGCCGGCGATGCCCAATGTAATCCCTCGACCCGGCGTAGATCGCCGGGTGACTCCTCCAGCTGCACGAATCTGCCAATGTCATGCAGCAGGCCGCAGACATAGGCGCGCTCCGCGCTGGGGCGCAGGGCGGAGATTTCCTTGCAGAACATCCTTGCGAACAAAGCGGTCTGCAGCGAATGGATCCAGAGAAACCGCTGCGCTATGGAATTCGGTTCAAACACCTTGACCACGGCGAGTGCCAGCACCAGCCGCGCACATTGCTCGGAGCCCAGCCTCATGACCGCCTGGTGCAGGGTTACGATCGGGATCGTCGGCGCGCTGAACGCGGAATTCGCGTAGCCGAGCACGCGCACCGCAAACGGGGGATCGTGCTCCGCCAGGCGCACCAGTCGATCGAAATAGTCGTCCGAGTCCGGATTCAGGCTCAGCACCTCGCTCACGACCGCCGGGAGCAGCGGCAGATGCTCGAGCGTGCGTTCGAACTCTTCGCTGGTCGTGGAGGCGGAATGGGCCGTGTGCTGCATCAGGAGTGGCCGGTGTGCTCTGGACGGGGATCCGGTTGACAGAATGGGCGCGTGGCTGCCGCCGCGGGTGGCTGCGGTTCTCCAATCCCACGCGTGGCGGGAGTGCAGCGCACGATTCTGCGATGCGCGTCGCATCGCCTGACCGGTCCGGTACGCTGCCGGGCCTACAGCTCGCTATAGGCCGCGCGCGGAGTGCGGCGGCGCATCCAGCTCCAGAAGGTATCGGCCGGAAGGGACAGCGTCAGCATCACGTGCTCGAGGAACCCCAGCATCGCCAGCGCCGCCAGCAGCGTGAGACCGGTGCCCGCAAATGGCGCGTAGCGCGCTGACCATGCGACGCAGCACAGTAGCGCTGCGAGACCCCCCGCGATCGTCGCCGAAAGCGGAAACAGCCGGCTCATCGCCTGCTGGCGGAAGAAGCTGGCCATGTAGCCCAGGTGCGGCGGCAGCATCGCCGCGGCCACGTTGGGCACCCCGAAATGCAGGTTCAGCTTGGCGCTCACGCGCAGGCTCCACAGCAGCAGGAAGGTCCAGAATGCATACGCATTGGGAGCCCGCAACGTGTAGAGCGCCAGCGCGATCAGCGTCGCGAGCGTGGCGAGCTCGTGATAGAGGATTGCCTCGACGGCGTGCCAGAAATGGCGCGGGCCGTGGCAATCCGATGCGCAGGCATGTCGGCGCGGTCCCGTGATCACCCCCAGCAGGAAGCTGAGCTCGATCCATCCCCAGACCAGGATGGCGGCTCCGAAGGCGACGCAGGCACCACTCGCCGTGGCGGTGTGGCGACTCCAGGACAGCGCCCAGAGCGCGGCGGCGAGCACGAGCGTCGCACCACCGAGGCTCCAGCGAAAGCTGCGCGGCGCGAGGCGCCCGAGCCACATGATCGCGCCGGTACTGCTCCACCAGGCGGCCAGTACGTACAGAACGAGGGCGAAGCTGCCAGACATCGTGCTTGAGGTCGGTGTGCGGAAAAGCCTTACCAGGCCGGGGACAGCCGCACGTCCTGCGGCAGCGCGTTGGGCCGCACCGGCAGCACGTACAGGCGCACGAATTCGGCGGCCATCGCTGCAGCGCAGGCCGCCGCCTTCAGGCGGCCGAGTATGCCGCCGGCCTGCTTCGCCGCCGCGGCCGCGCTGGACAGGCGACTTAAGCGGTCCAGCCCCTTGCGGAAGCGGGGATGCGCAAGATCGAGCGTGAACGGAAACACCTGCTTGGAGATCTCGGAGGTGATCTCGAGCACCTGGTAATCGTAGTCCGTGGGGTCCATGCCAAAGGCCTTGTGCAGTTCCGGCCGGGCGTGATCGCGGACATACATGGTGGCGAATACGGCCAGCAGGAAGAAGCGGATCCAGAGCCGGTTACCACCGCGCAGCAGGTGCGGATTGAGTCGCAGCAGCAGCGCGAATGCTTCCCCATGGCGGAACTCGTCGTTGCACCACCGCTCGAACCAGCGAAAGATCGGATGGAAGCGGTTCTCCGGGTGGCGCTCGAGCTGCCGGAAGATCGAGATGTAGCGCGCGTAGCCGATCTTCTCCGACAGGTAGGTCGCGTAAAAGATCGCCTTTGGACTGAAGTACGTGTAGTGCTTGGCGCGAGTCAGGAACGCGAGGTCCACGCCGAGCCCGTAGTCCTTCAGCGACTTGTTGATGAAACCGGCGTGGCGGCTCTCGTCGCGGGCCATGTAGGCCATCAGCTCGCGCATCTCGGGGTTCTTGACGTGCCGCTTGATCTCGCTATAGAGCACGCAGCCGGAGAATTCCGCGGTCACGGAGCTGATCAGGAAATCCTTGAATTCCTCCCACAGCGCGGGAGGCAGCTCGCGCACCTCGTCCTTGAACGCCTCGTCACGCTCGAAGTGATTGCGGTTGCCGTCACTGCGGAACTCGTCCAGCAGCTGCTGCCACTCGCGCCGCAGTGGGGTGATGTCCATGCGATCCAGAGCGTCGTAGTCGGTGCGATAGAAGCGCGGGCTCAACAGGGTCGTCGAGACGGCCTGTTCCGTGGCTTCATTGCGCGGCTGTGTCAGGGTGGCGGAAGTCATGGGAGTGATGTCCTCACGGTGCGAGTCAGCGCGGAATCGGCAGCGAACATGGCTACGAACGGCGCGGCGTTGGTCGGTCCGAAGACCTCCAGGCTCACGTGCCGGTCGGTCTGCGGATCGACGAGCGTCAGGCGGCCGTCGCTCCAGCGCGTCAAGGTGAAGGGTGACATCGCACCAATGCTCTCACGGTAGCGCTGGCGCGCCAGCCCGCGCAGCACACCGCGCGCAAAGCCATTGGTGCCGGGTGCCAGCACCTGCACGACGGCATCGCCATGATCGGCATCGCGCACCTCGACCGCACCATCGCTGCGATCGCGGAAGTTCAGGTGCAGCACGGTGACGGCCCGGGCCGCGGGCAGAGGTGTTGCCTGCCAGTGCATCAGCCGGGCCGCGGTCGCGATCAACAGCGAGAAGCCGATCAGCAGACCGGCACTGACCAGGATGGCCTTCGGTATCGGTTGCGCGTGCACCGCGGCGTGTGCGTGCGGAAGGCTCACGTCAGGCAGCCTGTGTCGTGGCGGGAACGTGCAGCGACGTCGGGGCCACGCGCGACGCCGGTTCACCGGCCGGCACTGCGCCCGGGGCACCACCAGCGCTCGCGAGCGCCTGTGTCAGCAGCCTGGCGACCTGCTCACCGTCGCGGATCGCACGCAGCGTCGGCTGCGGGCGCGAATAATGCCACGCGCGCACGTGCGGCCAGTTCACGATGTAGCCGACGCGTTTCGCGTTCGGCAGTGCCAGGGCCAGCTCGGCCGTACCATCGCGGTGGCGGCTCATCGCGACCGCCTCGATCTGCGGCAGCGGCAGGTTCAGCCCAATGGGCAGTGCCACGCCATGACGGATCACGATGCGGCGGTTGGTCAGGCTGTAAACGGTGGCGCGCGCACTCGCGAAGGCCAGCAGGCAGAGCAACCCGACCGCGAGCCCGCCGAGCAGCAGCAGCCGGCCGATCCCGTGGAGCAGGGGCTGAGCGCCCATGCCGGCCTGCCAGATCGAAACACCCTGCCAGGCGGCGATGAGCAGGAAGTAGCTACTTACCGGGACGACATAGAGCGAGCGCCGAGCCAGCGCCCACCACTGCGGCGAGCCCTGCCAGAGTAGCTTCTCGCCGTCGGGCAGCGAACCCGGAAGTCCGGGAATCTCCTCGAACTCGTATTCCTCGGCACTCATATGAGCGGTCCCAGGCGGGACGGCTCTGCATACAGGGTGCCGCCGGCAAAGTAGCCCATGATGCGATCTTCCTCGCGCAGCGTGATCTGGTCCGTGCCGGCGATCGCAGGCACGTCGGCGAACTGGTGGCTCAGGATCGAGCGCACACGCAGGCTCCGGCTCAAGGTGTCGAAGCGTGCAAAGCCGATCGGCACGAGCACGTGGCGTCGGCCGCCGGCAGCGTCGACCGTGACTTCGACGAAGCTGATCTGCGGCTCGGTGCGATCGACCCAGAGTTCGTGCACGACGCCGGCCTGTTCGCCGTCGCCCGCGATCACGGGCCAACCGCGCGGATCGGGATCCTGCGGCGAGACGCTGAACTCCGGATCGGCGCGCAGCGGCACCATCCTCGGATGGCCTTCGAGCGTCAGATCAGGCGTATCCGAACGCGCGGCGTAGGCGGCCGGACCGACGCCGTCGATCATCGGATTGCCCGTCGGAGTCAGCGCGGCACCCGGGAAGTAGGCGGCGGGAACGGCCTTGATCGGCCGGTCGTCGGCGCGGCCGTTCGGTGCCAGCACCTCCCCGCCGTGAGCGAGCCTGAAGGTTTTCGGCGACGGTATGGCCGGGTAGCCCTGCACGATCACGCGATTGGTGCGTTCGGTGCGATCCGACTCCAGTGGGTAGCCCTCGCGCTTGTCTTCGCGCCGAAGGTAGATGATCAGGCCTGCGAAGAAGGCCCAGAACACGTACAGCACGACCTGGGCCACGTCGAGATAGCCCGTCAATGCACCGGTACCCATGATGCGTCCTCCCGATTCCTTAAAAAAAGCCCTAGCCGGCCGTGCCGGCCATCCCCAATTCCAGCTCCCCGCCGTGCGGGGCAGGGAGCGCCACGCCGCCACCGACCCGGACCAGCGGCCCGAGCACGATGAGCGTCGCGAAGAGCAATCCGATTTCGAGCTGATACACGAATTCGTAACCGGCCGACTGGGAGACCAGTCCGGCTCCGAGCGCCCCGCGCATCGCGAGCGCAGAGATGCCGTCACGCAGTGCACCGCCCAGCGCGATTGCGAGGCCGGCGGCACCCGCCTGCGCCGCGCCCCACGCGCCGAGCGCCAGGCCGCTGTTGCCGCCGCGGTCGCGGTCCATCGCCTCGGCGAGGGTGCCGACCGCGAACAATCCACCGCCGAAACCGATCAGCGGTGTACCCAGCCGGAACAGCAGCGCGGCACGCAGCGGCGCCGCGAAGCTCACCAATACGAACGCCAGCAGGCCCACCAGCACGCCATAGCCGGCGATCCGGCACGGATCGGCGCCTGCTTTCAGCGAACGGGCCGACAGCACGAAGGCCATCAGCGTCCCGAACGCGAGGCCGGCCGTCAGCAGTGTGGTCGCGCCGACGGTCAGCCCCAGGATCTGACCGCCGTAGGGCTCGAGGATGATGTCCTGCATGTTGAAGGCGGCGGTGCCGAGCGACACGGCCCAAAGGAAGCGCACGGCACGGCCCTGCGAGGCGAACGCGCGCCACACCGCCTCGAAGCGTGGTGTGGGCTCATTGGTGGCAGCGCGCGACAGATCCCGCGGCTCCTGCTTCCACAGCGCCGCGATGTTCAGTGCCATCGTCAGCAGCGCCGCGCCCTGCACCACCTGGATCAGCCGGAGCTGGCTGAAATTCGCAAGCAACACCCCGAACGCAAGTCCGCTGATGACCATGCCGACGAGCAGCATCGCGTACATCAGTGCTATCACCCGGGGGCGCAGCGCTCGCGGCGCCAGATCGGTGGCGAGTGCGAGGCCGGCGGTCTGCGTGGTCTGCAGACCGGCCCCGGTCAGCAGAAAGGCGAGCGCGGAGGCGATGTGACCGATGATCAATGGTCCGTGGGTGTCGCCGGAGAGCACGATCAGCGCAAACGGCATGATCGCGAGCCCGCCGAACTGCAACATGGTTCCGAACCAGATGTAGGGCACGCGCCGCCATCCGAGCAGCGAGCGATGGTGGTCCGACTTGAATCCGACCAGCGCGCGGAAGGGGGCGAACACCAGCGGCAGCCCGACCATCAGCGACACCAGCCACGCGGATACGCCGAGCTCGACGATCAGTACGCGGTTGAGCGTGCCGATCAGCAGCACGGTGGCCATCCCGACGGTGACCTGGAACAGCGACAGCCGCAGCAGCCTTCCCAGCGGCAGCTCGGCACTGGCCGCGTCGGCAAACGGCAGCATCTCCGGCGTCAGGCGCATCCAGGCCCGAGTCCAGCGTGGCTGCAGTGCCCGGCTCATGCGCGCGTGAGCTCCTGTGCCTGGGAGGTGTAGAAGCCGTGAGCGATGCGCTGGCTGCGGCCCGCGCGCCAGGCTGCGAGGAGCGGCTCGCGAGCGAGTGCCGCACGCAGGCCCTTCGCTGCCACCGGCTCGATCGCCGGGGCGCGATCGGCGCGCGGGAACAGCCGCCCGACACCGTGCATCAGCTCGAGCAGCGGCGTGCTGGGCGCAAAGGTGAACACGATCCCACGTTCGCAGCGCGCGGCCAGGCCCGCCAGCACTCGCACCACGTCTGGAGTTCGGTAGTGAATCAGCGAGTCCATTGCGACCATGTAGTCGAAGTGACCCAATGCCGGATCGGTCATGTCGCCGGCCACGAACTCGATCTCGCCGTTCCCGTGCATGCCGGCAGCGCGCTCACGCGCCAGGCCGACGAGCGTCGCCGACAGATCCACGGCGAGCACCGCTGCACCGCGCTGCGCGAGCTCGGCTGCCATCGCACCGGTGCCGCAGCCGGCGTCCAGTACGCGCCGGCCCTTCAGGTCGAGCGGCAGCATCGACAGCAGGGTGGCGCGCATCTGGTCGCGACCGGCCCGCACCGAGGCGCGGATGCGGCTCACCGGCGCGTCGGAGGTCAGACGGGCCCAGGCCTGCACTGCGGTGCGATCGAAGTAGCGCTCGAGTTCGCTGCGCCGCTCCAGATACGTGGTCGTGCCCATCAATCGAATCCCAGCAGGTCGAAGATCTCGCGATCCTTCAGCGGCGCGACGATCAGTGGCTCCGTGCCGTCCCAGAGCGCCTGGGCGAGCTGCAGGTACTCCCGCTGCACCGCTTCGAGCTCCGCGGAGGGCTCCATCTCGAACAGCGTCGACTTCTTGAGCCGGCTGCGCCGGATCACGTCGAGATCCGGGAAGCGGGCCATGGTCTTCAGTCCGACGCGATCGTTGAACTTGTCGACCTGATCGGTGCTGGTGCTGCGGTTCGCGATCACACCGCCGAGCCGCACGTTGTAGTTGGCGGACTTCGCCTTGATCGCCGCGACGATGCGGTTCATGGCGAAGATCGAGTCGAAGTCGTTCGCGGTGACGACCAGTGCACGATCGGCATGCTGCAACGGCGCGGCGAAGCCGCCGCAGACCACGTCACCGAGCACGTCGAAGATCACGACGTCGGTGTCATCCAGCAGGTGGTGCTCCTTGAGCAGCTTGACCGTCTGGCCGACCACGTAGCCACCGCAGCCCGTGCCTGCGGGCGGGCCGCCCGCCTCGACACAGCGCACGCCGTTGTAGCCCTCGAACACGAAATCCTCGGTACGCAGCTCCTCGGCGTGGAAATCGACGGTCTCGAGGATGTCGATGACCGTGGGCACCAGCCGCTTGGTCAGCGTGAAGGTTGAATCGTGCTTCGGATCGCATCCGATCTGCAGCACCCGCTTGCCGAGCTTGCTGAATGCAACCGACAGGTTGGAGGAGGTCGTGCTCTTGCCGATCCCGCCCTTGCCGTACACGGCGAATACCTTCGCAGTACCGATCTTCAGTTTCGGGTCGAGGTGCACCTGCACGCTGCCCTCGCCATCAGCGCGCCGCGGCCGGGCACGGATCGCCGAGACCGGAAGTTCTGTCGTCTCCATCATGCTGCAACTCCTTCCAATACGCCTTCGACCCGGTCCTCGAGCTCCTCGCCGGCGCGGCGCAGAGCCGCGAGCGTCTCGGGATCGGGCTGCCAGTAACGGCGCTCGTGTGCCTCTATGAGCCGGTTGGCCACCTTGGCCGAAGCGGTCGCATTGAGTGCGGATAGCCGGTCGCGCATGCCCTTGTCGAGCACGAAGGTCCGGGTCAGTTTCTCGTAAACCCAGGGAGCCACCTGGCCCGTGGTCGCGGACCAGCCCATGGTGTTCGTAATGTGCACTTCGATCTGGCGCACGCCCTCGTAGCCATGCTCGAGCATCCCTTCATACCACTTGGGATTGAGCATGCGGGTCTGAGTCTCGAGCGCCACCTGTTCGGACAGCGTGCGCACGGTCCCGGCCCCCTGGGTCTGATCGCCGATGTACACGGGAGCGGTCGTGCCGCCGTTGGCGCGACGGATCGCGCGGCTGATGCCGCCGAGCGTGTCGAAGTAGTTGTCAACGGTCGTCACGCCGAGTTCTACCGAGTCGAGGTTCTGATAGGCGAGCTCGGTGCGCTCGAGCATCGAGCGCAGCAGACCGGCCTGCTGCGCGACCTGGCCATGACGGCTGAAGGCGAAGCTCTTGCGACGCGTGTAGGTCTCGGCCAGCTCATCTTCCTGGTCCCACTTGCCGTTCTCGATCAGGTGGTTCACGTTCGAGCCATAGGCGCCTTCGGCATTGCCGAACACGCGCAGCGCCGCGGTCTCAAGATCGCAGCCGTGCTCCTGCATGTGCGCGAGCGCGTGTTTGCGCACGAAGTTCAAATGCTCCGGCTCCTCGGCGCTGGCGGCGAGGAAGGCGGCGTCGGCCAGCAGCCGGATCTGCAGCGGTAGCAGGTCGCGGAAGATGCCCGAGATCGTGACCGTCACGTCGATGCGGGGACGGCCGAGCTGCGCCAGCGGGATCAGTGTTGCGCCGGCGAGGCGGCCATAGGCATCGAAACGCGGGCGGGCGCCCAGCAGCGCGAGCACCTGTCCTATCGGGCCGCCCTCGGACTTCAGGTTGTCCGTGCCCCACAGCACCACCGCAACCGCCTCGGGCAGCCGATTGCCTTCCTGCACGTGCCGATCGAGCAGTCGCTGCGCCTGGCGCGCGCCATCCTGTACGGCAAAGGCGCTCGGCAGGCGGAATGGATCGAAGCCATGCAGATTGCGGCCCGTCGGCAGGATCGCGCTGTTGTGCAGCAGGTCGCCGCCGGGCGCCGGACGAATGAAGCGGCCGTCGAGCGCGCGAACCAGTGCCGGCAGTTCGTGGTCCTCGGCAAGCAGGGCCGCGGCCCGTGCCAGCTCCTCCACGGCCAGTCGCTGCTGCGCGTCAGCAGCCGCCAGATCGCTACGGCGAATTGCGACCTCGGTCGGCTCGAGATCGACCAGCGCCTCGATGGCCGCTCGCCCGAGGCGCAGTCCGTGCGCCGCTTCGGCCAGCGCTTCGAGCATGTCGATCCGCTCGGCGCGCTTCGGGGCCTCGCCGACGATGTGCAGACCGTGCGGAATGAGCGTGTATTCGAGTTCCATGACGCGCGAGGAGAGGGCGTCGATCTGGGGCGCCGCCTCATCGATGGGCAATGCCGGACCTGCGGCCATCAGGTCGACCGCCTGGGCCTGCGTCTGGATCAGCGCGGCAAGGGCGATGCGGTCTTCCTGCGTCTCGGGCGACATCGCGCGCCAGCGCTCGAGCGAAGACTTCAGCTCTGCGAGCCCGCGGTACAGGCCGGCCTGGACCACCGGCGGCGTCAGGTAGCTGATAGTCGTGGCAGCGGAGCGGCGCTTCGCGATCGCGCCCTCCGACGGATTGTTGGATGCGTACAGGTAGAAATTCGGGAGATCGCCGATCAGCCGGTCGGGCCAGCAGTCGCCCGACAGCCCTGCCTGCTTGCCGGGCATGAACTCGAGCGCGCCATGAGTACCGAAGTGCAGTACCGAATGGGCGCGGAAGTCCTCGCGGATCCACCGGTAGAAGGCCGAGAATGCGTGTGTCGGCGCGAACCCACGCTCGAACAGCAGGCGCATCGGATCGCCTTCGTAGCCGACGCTGGGCTGCACGCCGACGAATACATTGCCGAACTGCGCGCCGAGCACATAGATCGAGCGGTCGCCGCTGAGCTGCCGGCCCGGAGCCGGGCCCCATTGGGCCTCGATTTCGCGCAGCCACGGCTCGCGGCGCACGTGGGATTCGACGCTGACCTGCGCGTGCACGTTGGCGTGCGTACCGCGCGTATCGGCATTGCCCTTGATGATCCGTTCGCGCAGCGCATCCACGCTCGCGGGCACTTCGACCCGGTAGCCGCCGCGCGCCAGTTCGCGCAGCGTCCGAAACAGCGACTCGAACACCGACAGGTAGGCGGCGGTGCCGGTGTTGCCGGCATCGGGCGGAAAATTGAACAGCACGATCGCGAGCCGCCGCTGGGCACGCTCGCTGCGGCGCAGGTCCACGAGTTTTGCGGTGCGCGCGGCCAGCATCGCGGCGCGCTCCGGGTGCGGGTGCATGTCGCGCGCGTGGGACGCGTCAGCCGTGTCGCTGCGGCCGCCGAACACCAGCGGTCCGGTTCCGCCATCGAGCTCCGGAATTGCCACCATGATCGTGGCCTCGACAGGCATCAGGCCGCGCTCCGAGCTTTCCCATTGCTGCAGGGTCTGGAATTCCACGGGATGCGCGACAAGGTAGGGCACGTCGAGGCGCGCGAGCACGTCCTCCGCAGCCTTGGAATCGTTATAGGCGGGGCCGCCGACCAGCGAGAAGCCGGTCAGCGACACCAGTGCGTCGATGCAGGGCTGGTCCTCGCGGATGAAGTAGCGCTCGATGGCCTCGCGCGCATCCAGTCCGCTCGCGAAGGCCGGTACGACGCGCAGGCCGCGCTGCTCGAGTGCCGCAATCACGCCGTCGTAATGTGCGGCATTGCCGGCCAGTACATAGGAACGCAGCACCAGCAGACCGACCGTGCCGCGCACGGCATGCGGCAGCACGGGCAGTTGTGCCACCTCTGTGCCGACGCCGCCCGGAAGGCGCGGGTGGTACAGGCCGACGTCCGGATAATCGATCGGTGGGTCGGCCCGCAGCTTGCCGCGCAGCGCACGGCGCGGTCCGTCCGCATAGCGCGACACCAGGAAGCGCACCAGGCTCGCGATGTTCGCCTGCGAGCCGCCGAGCCAGTACTGCAATGCGAGGAAATAGGCGCGCACGTCCTGGGCGGTGCCCGGGATGAAGCGCAGGATCTTGGGCAGCCGGCGCAGTATGCGCATCTGCTGCGCGCCGCCGCTCTCGCGCGGCGATTTCGCCTTCGGCCGCAGCTTGCGCAGCAGGCTCAGCGCACCGGAATCGCTCTGGCTCATGTCAAAACCGCCGACCCGGGTGAGTCGAACCACCTCGCCGGCCGACATGGCGCACAGCAATGCGTCGCAGCCGTCGCGGCGCGCGCGCAGTGCCCCGACGATCGGCAGGTAGTGCTCTTCCATGAACAGCATGTTCGCGAAGATGATGTCGGCCCGCGCGATGTCCGTGAGCACTTCCTCGAGCGCGGCGGCCGAGGCAGTCCATTCGGACGCGGCGTGCATCCGCAGCGTCAGGCCCGGGAGCTCGCGACGCAGGGACTCGCGCACACGATCGGTCGTGCTCGACAGATGGGTGTCCATCGTCAGGATCAGCACGCGCACGGGCGTCGCGTCAGCGGGCGTAGTGGGCTTTCGCATCATAGAGTGTCTCTACCGTGATGAGCGCAACGCTCTTTTCGGTGGCGTATCGCTCCGTATTGCGCCGCGCCTTGCCGCGTACGAAAAAGGGAATCTTCTGCAGCTCGCGCTCGGCTTCCGGTGCCCATTGAGTGTTCGCGGCCGGCGCCTGGGCCTCCGTCGGAGCCGGCGGTGCCGCCGCTGGTGTGCCCGCGGCGCCGAGGTGCGACGGCGCGGCCTGCTCGTGGAATTCGAAATCGCCGCGGAACATCGACAGCAGGTGCTCTTCGAGCCCCATCATCAGCGGCTGCACCCAGGTGTCGAAAATCACGTTGGCGCCTTCCCATCCCATCTGCGGGGCGTAGCGCGCCGGGAAGTCCTGCACGTGGACCGGAGCGGAGATGACCGCACAGGGCAGGCCCAGGCGCTTGGCGATGTGCCGCTCCATCTGTGTGCCGAGCACGAGTTCGGGTTGCAGCTCAGCGACGCGCGCCTCGACCTCGAGGTAGTCATCGGTGATCAGTGCCTCGAGGCCGTAGCTCGCCGCCGCGGCTCGGACGTCGCGCGCCAGCTCGCGGCTGTAGGTGCCCATGCCGACCACCGAGAAAGCCAGTTCCTCGGTGGCGATGCGCGCGGCGGCAATCACATGGCTGGCATCGCCGAAGATGAATACCCGCTTGCCGGTCAGGTAGGTCGAATCGACCGAACGCGAATACCAGGACAGCCGTGAGGGCGATCCGGCGAGCACGGCAGTGGCGTCCACGCCCGCCAGCGCGGCGACCTCACTGATGAACGCGCGGGTCGCACCGATTCCGATCGGTACGGTGCGGGAGCAGGGCTGGCCGAAGTTCTGCCGCAGCCATTCGGCGGCGGAGTTTGCGATCTCCGGATACAGCACGACGTTGAAGTCCGCCTCACCGAGGCGCGCGAGGTCGGCCGGGCTCGCGCCGAGCGGCGCCACCACGCGGACTTCGATGCCGAGCTGGGCCAGCAGGCCGCGGATTTCCCGGACGTCATCGCGATTCCGGAATCCCAGTGCGGTGGGCCCCAGCAGATTGCAGCTCGGGGGCGTTCCTTCTGGCCTGGGTGCGCGGGTCCGCATCGAGGGCGGCGGGGCGTGCGGCCCGGCCAGCGTGCGCACCAGGCGATAGAAGGTCTCCGCGGCGCCCCAGTTCTCCTTGCGCTGGTAGGCGGGAAGCTCCAGCGGAATCACCGGCACCGGCAACCCGAGGGCTGCGGACAGGCCGCCCGGGTCGTCCTGCAGCAGCTCGGCGGTGCACGAGGCACCGACCAGCATCGCCTCGGGCTGATAGCGCTCGTAGGCCGAGCGCACCGCGGACTGCAGCAGACCGGCGGTGTCGCCGCCGAGGTCGCGCGCCTGGAACGTCGTGTAGGTGACCGGCGGGCGGGAGGCCCGCCGCTCGATCATCGTGAAGAGCAGGTCGGCGTAGGTGTCGCCCTGCGGTGCATGCAGCACGTAGTGGACGCCCTGCATGGCCGCGGCGATGCGCATCGCCCCGACGTGCGGCGGTCCCTCGTAGGTCCAGAGCGTAAGCTGCATGGATCTACACCGCGAGCCGCGTGCGGCGCACCAGCGGCCGCGCGAACAGTTCGGCGAGGTCCGCCGCCTGCTCATACCCCTGGATCGGAGTGAATACCAGCTCGATCGACCACTTGGTCGTCATGCCCTCGGCTTCCAGCGGATTGGCCAGTCCGAGGCCGCATACGACGAGATCCGGACGCGCGGCACGGCAGCGGTCCAGCTGCTCATCGACGTTCTGGCCCTCGGTGATGCGCACATCCGGCGGCAGCAGCGCGAGCTCGGGTGCCAGGTGCTGCCGGTGCAGGTAGGGCGTGCCGATCTCGGTCGGAACCATCGAGAGCTCGCGGGACAGAAAGCGGGCCAGCGGCACTTCGAGCTGCGAATCGGGGAAGAAGAAGATGCGCTTGCCGGCCAGCAGCGGTCGGAAGCCGGCCAGCGCGCGCTGCGCGCGCTCGCGCGCAGGTGCGGTGATCTCGCGTACGCGCGCTGCAGGGATCGCGAACTGCTCGGCCGCCGCCTGCAGCCACAGCGTCGTGCCTTCGGCGCCAAGCGGAAACGGCGCCGCGATCTGCCGCGCTCCGCGCTCCGTCAGCGCACGCGCAGTATCCGCCAGGAACGGCTGCGCGAGCAGGAAACGCGTGCCGCTGCCGACAGCCGGCAGTTCGGCGGCGCGGCGCGGAGGCAGGAACTGCACTGGACCGATCTCCAGCTGCGCGAACAGGCGTCGCAGCTGGTCCTCGACCACATCGGCGAGCGCGCCGACGACCAGCACACCGGACTCGTCAGTGGCCGGCAGCGTCGGAACGAGCGAGGCCAGACACGCGTCCTCGCCCTGGGTGAACGTGGTCTCGATGCCGCTGCCGGAGTAGTTCAGGATCCGTACCTGCGGCGAGAACCGGGCCGAGAGCCGCTGAGCCGCGCGCGACAGATCGAGTTTGATCACTTCCGAGGGGCACGAGCCGACCAGGAACAGCAGGCGGATATCGCCACGCCGCTCCAGCAGCCGCGTCACGACGCGATCGAGCTCGGCATTGGCGTCGGCCATGCCCGCGAGGTCGCGCTCCTCGATGATCGCGGTCGCAAATCGCGGCTCCGCAAAGATCATGACGCCTGCGGCCGACTGCACCAGGTGCGCGCACGTGCGCGAGCCGACCACGAGGAAGAATGCATCCTGGATCTTGCGATGCAGCCACACGATGCCGGTCAGTCCGCAGAACACGGCGCGTTGGCCGCGTTCGCTGACGATCCGCGGCGCGGCAGGGAGCACATCGGCCCCGGAGCGTTGCGGTACTGCGCTGCAGCCGCTCATTCCGTGACTCCAGCAGGGAAGCTCAGCGCCGCGCCGGTGCGCGGCTGTTCACGTCGGGCGGCGCGCAGCTTGATCAGGAACTGCGTCGCGTTGATCACGTAGCTCAGGTAGGCCGAGAGCGCGAGCAGCATCAGGCCGCGGGGCCCGAGCCAGCCGCCCGCCAGGGCAATCAGGTAGGCGGTATGCAGCGCGAGCACCAGCATGCTCACCACGTCCTCCCAGAAGAACGCGCGCGCGAACAGATACCGGCCGAAGACATCGTGTTCCCAGATCGAGCCGGTGATCATGATGGTGTAGAGCAGCGCGGTCTTGAGCAGGATCGAGCCAGTCGCGACGCCAAGCCCCTGGCCGGTGGACAGGTAGCGCAGCACCAGCGTCACGCTGATGAGGAAAACCAGGAACTGGACCGGTGCCAGCACGCCCTGCACCAGCGTCCAGGGGGAAGCGTCACGGCGTTGCCGTTCCTGGGCGGTATAGAGCGGCATGCGGGTGGACCTGGGGTTGCGCAATGGTGCGGTTTCGCCTGACTCCTTGACGTCGAACCCTAGACCGCTGTCCTGCGAGTGTCAACTGGATGGAACGTAAATTAAACTTGACAGATGCCTCGCTTGGAGAGATGGTTTGCCTCGCTCGCAAAATGCCCCCAATACCGGATACAGTGGATGTGAGAACAAGTACTTCCCGGTACTCCCGAATACCGATTAACAGGATGCGGCTGCCGGGCGAGTCAGGTCTGAAACAAAGGGGCAAGCGTATGACCTACCTTGGCGGGACAGGGGACGGGACCAGCAAGGGTGTTGCCGACACGGACGCCTCGCAGCCGAACGGTCTGGCGCGTGGACGCAAGGCTGGTGGCAGCTCGCGCATGGCGCGCCTGGTGCGTGCGGTGGAAGCGGAGATCGTGCCGCGGCTGCTGCTGTCGCGGCGCAGCGTGGCGCCGACACCGGTGCCTGCGAATGCCGAAGAGCTTGATCCGGGCGATGCAGCGGAGCTGGCCCGCCTGCTGCTGGTCTATGACATCGAGATTCCAATGGCCTACGTGGAGGCCATCCGATCGCGCGGCGTGCCGGTGCAGAGCATCTATCTGAACCTGCTGGCACCGGCGGCGCGCCGGCTCGGGCTGCTTTGGGAACGCGACGAATGCGATTTCCTGCAGGTCACCGTCGGTCTGGGGAGATTGCACCAGCTGCTGCAGCGCCTGAGCTTGGCGGACCCCGAGCCCCCGCCGGTCGAAGTGCGCGGCTCGGGGCGGCGCGCGTTGATGGCGACCGCGCCCGGCGAGCAGCATGCGTTCGGCATCCTGATGGTGACACAGTTCTTCCGCCAGAGCGGGTGGGAGGTCTGGAATGAATTCCCGGAATCGAGCCAGCAGCTGGTCGGCTGCGTACGCCAGCATTCGTTTGCGCTGGTTGGACTGTCAGCGGGCACACGCTCGCGTGTCGACACGCTCGCCACCACTATAAGACAGCTGCGCCGCGCGTCGCTTAACCCGGGTATCTGTGTCATGGTGGGCGGACCGCTGCTGGTGCAGCAGCCTGAGCTCGCGAGTCGGGTCGGAGCCGATGCGACGGCGCTGGACGCGCGCGAAGCGGCGGCACGCGCCGAGAGCGTCTGTACCCTGCTGGCCGCTTCTAAGTAGCTGATTTCATGTATTCATAGAGGTAACCTCTGGTTCGATGCCCCTGAGTCACCGTGATAATCTTGCAACTTCTGGACTGCGCCCGAGCGATCGGCTACCCGCGTGAGGAAATTCTCTGCCGCCAAGAAGTGGCTCGGGGATCTGGATACCGAGACAGCTTCAACTTTGATCACTGCCGGGACCGACATTGCCCTCGTGGTCAATGGCGGGGTCGACGGCGTGATCCGCGACGTCGCATTCGGCAGTGACGAGCTCGAAGCGGATTTCG
>Ga0265334_10000293_pt1 | contig 27968 bp, 27 predicted proteins | sample 42023metaG_FD_192442 | JGI IMG/M metagenome (GOLD analysis project Ga0265334, IMG submission 192442) | Rhizosphere microbial communities from Carex aquatilis grown in University of Washington, Seatle, WA, United States - 4-20-23 metaG | ecosystem: Host-associated > Plants > Roots > Rhizosphere... | reverse complement strand
GGCAGCCGCCGCCGCAGCCGGCTTGGCCGCTCTCTTGTGCGGCGCCGCTGGTTCCAGCCGGGGCACGCTGACGCGCTTCCTGTGCTTGCTCATCGCCTGCGGCGGGCTTGGATTTGCGGCCGCAAAGCTCCGCACCTGGCGCGTCGATGCACCCGCGATCGTCCGCGACATGGGGCCGGTACCGGTCACCGGCCGTATCGAAAGCGTCGACATCCGCGCGCCGAACCGTGCCCGCATCGTGCTCGACGTTTTCAAGCTCGGCGATGGGAAGACGAAACCGCCGGCATCCGTGCGCCTGACGATGATCGGGGCCAAGGCGGTGGCAGCGGCTCAGCCCGGTGCAGTCGTGTCGGCTTTCGCGGTTCTACGTCCGCCGCCCGAACCGGCGGTGCCGAACGGCTACGATTTCGCCCGCTGGGCCTATTTCCACGGTCTCGGCGGGGTGGGCTTCACCTATGGCGCGCCCAAGCCCCTGGAAGCGCCGCCCGCTCCGGGTCTGCTCGCCGGATTGAGCGCACGCGTCGAAAATTTGCGCCTTCTCATGACCGCGCGCATCACCAAGGCGATCCCCGGGCCGGACGGCAACATCGCGGCCGCGCTCATCACCGGCGAGCGCGGCGAGATCGACGAAGACGACAACCAAGCCTATCGCGATTCCGGTTTGGCGCATGTGCTCTCTATTTCCGGGGTCCATCTGGCGCTTGCCGGGCTCGGCATCTTCTGGGCTTTGCGGGCGCTGCTGGCGCTGTGGCCGCGTATCGCCCTGACGCAGCCGATCAAGAAATGGGCGGCGCTGGCGGCATTCCTGAGCGCGAGTTTCTATCTGGCGATCAGCGGCGGCGGTTCGCCGGCGGTGCGCTCCTATCTGATGCTGTCGATGATGCTGCTGGGCGTGCTTGCCGACCGCCCCGCATTGTCGATGCGCGCGGTGGCGCTGGCCGCACTCGCGCTTCTCGCCTGGGAGCCGGAGGACATCGTCGATCCGAGCTTCCAGATGTCGTTCGGCGCCGTGGTTGGACTGATCGCGCTGGCCGAATGGGCTTCGGAGCGACGGCGCGAGGACGTGGCCGGGCTCTCGCGGCTTTCGCAAGGTTGGCGCAAGGGGCGCCGTTACGTCTTCGGGATGCTGCTCGCAAGCGTCGTCGCCACACTCGCGACCACGCCGTTCGCGATCTACCATTTCGATCGCGCCGCGGCTTATTCGCTGCTTGCCAATCTCCTGGCCGAACCTGTGGTCGCGTTCGTGATCATGCCGGCGGCCGCGATTGCGGTGATCCTGATGCCTCTCGGACTGGAGATGGCACCCTTGCAGATCATGGGCTGGGGCGTGCACACGATGACGGCCATCGCCCATTGGGTCGCCGGTCTTCCGGGCGCTGCGACGCTGGTGCGCGCCTGGCCGGTGGAGGCGCTGTCGGCCATCGTCATCGGGGGCTTGTGGATCGCGCTCTGGCGGCAGCGCTGGCGCTGGCTGGGCTTGGCGCCCATCGCGGCTGCGTTCGCAGCGGTCTTCGCAAGCGCGCCGCCCGATCTATTCATTGCGCGCGACGGCCAGTCGGCGGCCGTGCGCGGGCCCGACGGCGCCTTGACGATCCTGGGGGCGAAGCCTGACGCGTATACCGCCTCGCAATGGCTGCTGCGCGACGGCGACCGGCGCGACATCGATGCGGCGCGTGCGGGCGCCCATTGCGACGAACTCGGCTGCGTGACCACGGGGAAGGCCGGGCGGGTTATCTCGCTCTCCTTGCGCGCAGGTGCATTGTTCGAGGATTGCGCCCGTGCCAGCGTGGAGATCAGCGCCGTACCCATCAGGCGCCCCTGCAAGGGGCCCGATCTGGTGCTCGACCGTTTCGACGTGATGCGGCAAGGCGCAACGGCGGTCACCTTCGGCGCTAACGGCTTGAGCGTGGACACGGTCGCCGCCGAGCGGGGCAAGCGCCCCTGGTCGTCACACGCTCAATAGCGGCGCATCAGGCCGACAAGCGTTCCCTGGATGCGCACGCGGTCCGCGCCATAGAGCCGTGTCTCATAGGCCGGATTGGCGGCCTCCAGCGCGATGGAATCGCCCCGGCGCCGCAAGCGTTTCAGCGTTGCCTCGTTCTCATCCACCAGCGCAACCACGATGTCGCCGGTATTGGCGGAATCCACCCGGCGGATGATCACCGTATCGCCATCGAGGATTCCGGCGTTGATCATGGAATCCCCGGTCACTTCGAGCGCGTAATGTTCGCCGCTCCCGAGCAACATGCCGGGCACCGGTACTTCGTTGCCGCGGTTCTGCAGCGCTTCGATGGGCGTGCCGGCGGCGATACGTCCGAGCACAGGCACGCTGGTTATGTCGTTGTCATGGCGGCGGGGAAAGGCGGTCGCCACCCGCGTATCGGCCGGGATGCGGTTGTCCTGCCGATGGTCGCGCACATCGCCGCGGGCTCCCCTGGAACCGGGTTCGAGCCGCATCAGCCTCTGAGCCTGGTTGCGGGTGGCGGCCGGCCGCACACCTTCGGCCGTGTTCTCTGGCAGCCGCACGATTTCGAGCGCGCGCGCCCGCTTCTCAAGCCGGCGGATATAGCCCCGCTCCTCCAGCGCCGTAATCAGCCGGTGGATGCCCGATTTGGACCTGAGATCCAGCGCATCCTTCATCTCGTCGAAAGAGGGCGGCACGCCCGTCTCGCGGACACGCTGGTGGATGAACATCAGGAGTTCGTATTGCTTCTTGGTCAGCATGGCACCCCCTGAAACCGGGCCCTTTTTGACGCCCAGCGAACAAATCCGCAACGCGAATCGTTCTACTTTAGTTCTTGGCGAGGGTCAACGCGGGCGAACAGAAGCGCGTGAGCGGCTGGCATGGCAGGGTGCGGAACGGATACACTCCGGCTACGCAATTGATGGGTCTCGCGATTCAATCGCCGGGCCTTAGGGAGAAAAGCAATGTCGAAGCTTCATTCTTGGCTGCTGGCGGGCGGCGCTGCCGCAATCGTCTGCGCCTCTGCGGCGGCGCTCGCTCAGACGGCCGGGACCCCGTCCAGCATCCCCGATTTCTCGTCCGGCGACCGGGCGTGGAACCGCGTTGGAATTCCGTTCCTCGATCCGCAGACGAACAAGATAATTTTTGAGGACCCGGCCAATCCCTACAAAACGCGCGGACTCAACGCGCAAGGGAAGGACGACAATGGCCGGCCCAACCCTCCCGATTGGGAGAACCCGAACTTCAAGCCCTGGGTCGCCGAAAAGATGAAGGCCTATGCCGACGAGGCATTGAAGGGGAAGATTCGCGTCACGCCGGAAGCGAGCTGCTGGCCGGGCGGCACGCCGGGTCAGATGATCTTCAATGAGCCCTTGTTCATCCTCCAGACGCCCGTCGAGGTGACGCTGCTCTATCAGCGCGATCACGCGGTGCGGCATGTGTATATGAACGTACCGCACTCGAAGAATCCGAAACCCTCCTGGTACGGAGAATCGGTCGGTCATTACGAAGGCGACGAATTGGTGGTCGATACGATCGGCCTCAACGACAAGGCCGATCTCGACAATTGGGGCACGCCCCATTCCGATGCGCTGCACGTGGTCGAACGCTACAAGATGACGGCGGACGGCAAGGGATTGCGCGTGACCTTCACCATCGACGACCCCAAAGCATTCAATGCGCCCTGGTCGGGCGTGGCGGTCTTCCGGCAGGCGAAGGGGCCGCTGATCGAGGCGGTGTGCGCGGAGAACAATTTCGACTTCTTCACCGGTGAATCCTATCGGATACCGGAGGCGGCCAGAATCGATTTTTGATGGCGATGGGGTGCCCTCAGCACCCCTCCAGCAACAGCACGTCAACGTCGTCGCCGGCTTGTGCAGCCGGAGCATCGATGGCGCGCACGATCAGCCCATCGGCTTGCGAGAACACGCGCTGCATCGATGAATCCTGCAGCGCAAACGGTCCGGCCGTCAGAATGCCATCGCTCCGGACAAGTCGCGCGCGGATGTAATCCTGGCGCTTGCCGTTCGCGCGCAAGGGGGCGGCGAGCCGCGCTTTCGTTATCGGTGCGCGATAGTCCATCCCCAGCATCGCTGCAATCGCGGGGCCGATGAACAGGATCGAGCACACCATAGCGGAAACCGGATTTCCGGGGAGCCCGACGAAGGGTGTCTCCCACAAGCGGCCGAAGATCAGGGGCTTTCCGGGCCGCATCGCGATCTTCCAGAAATCCAGCTGGAACCCATGCGGCTTCAGCGCGCTCTGAACGAGGTCGTGATCCCCGACCGAGGCGCCCCCCGTGGTCACGATAAGGTCCGCGCCCTTGGTTGCTTCGGGCAGAAACGCGAACGCCTCCGGCCGGTCCGGGAGAATGCCGATGTCGAGAGGCTCGCCGCCCCATTGGCGCACCATCGCCTGCAGCGCATAGCTCGACGATGCGACGATGCCGCCCTCTTTGCGCGGCTCGCCGGGGCGCGAAAGTTCGTCGCCCGTCGCAACCAGAGCGACGCGGGGCTTGCGCGTGACCGCGATGTTCGGCAGATCGCCCGCCGCAAGCAGCGCGATGTCTCGCGCTGAAATGCGTTTGCCCCGCCGGAGCAGGATTTCGCCGGATCGGAAATCGAGCCCGCGTGCGCGGACATTCTCGCCTGCGTGCGGAGCTTCGTTGATGCAGACTGCGGCGGCGCCCTTGGAGGACGGAGAGGTGTCCTCCTGTATGACCACCGCGTCGGCGCCTTCGGGCACAACGCCGCCGGTAAAGATGCGCACGGCCTGGCCCTTGCCCACCCGTCCCGAAAATGGCCGCCCCGCCGGCGCTTCGCCGATGACCGAGAGTTCCACGCCAACGGCCGCATCGCTCGCGCGCACGGCATAACCGTCCATCGCCGACATCGGTGCGGGCGGCTGATCCGTTTTCGCCGACGCATCTTCCGCGAGCACTCGCCCGGCGGCCTCCGCTATAGGGACGGACTCCGCCGCCAAGGGCGTAAAGCTGCGGATCACGCGCGCAACGGCCTCATCGACCGTGATCATCGCGCGCCTTTGCGGCCGAACATCTGATCGAGGCTGGTGCGCGCGGCCTTGGCAAGCTTCTCCGCCGATTCCGATGAAAGCACGCGCGAGCGTCCCGACAGATATCCGTAAAGTTCGTTCACCGGGACAGCCGCCGATTTTGCCCATTCGCTCGCGCGCAGATGGCGGGCGACCATGAAGCCGCGGAAGGCTTCGCGTTCGGCCGTCGGGTTTGCCGCACGTGGGCTGCCGGTTTCGCTCATCAATATGCGGGGCGCGGCTTTCGCCGGTCTCGCCGGCGTTTCTTCCGGTTCGGAAGGGGCTTCCGCATCGTAGCTGCCGCTCTTGCCGCCCGACTTCGTCAGTAGACGGATGGATTCGATGACGGCGCTCTTATCGACCGCCTTCACCATGTCATAGACAGTGAGTGCGGCCACGGATGCCGCCGTCAGCGCCTCCATCTCCACGCCGGTCTGGCCGGTGGTCTTGGCGCTCGCGACGATGCGGAAGGCGTGCCGCCCGGGAATGGCAACGAACTCCACGCCCGCATGCGTCAGGGCCAGCGGGTGACAGAGCGGGATCAGATCCGACGTTTTCTTTGCTGCCATGATACCGGCAATGCGCGCGGTCGCCAGCACATCGCCCTTTTTGATCTCACCGGCGACGACCAGATCGAACGCCTCCTGCGATATGACGATGATCGCCTCGGCGCTGGCGATGCGCTCAGTCGCGGATTTCTCCGAAACATCCACCATCGAGGCGCGGCCATGTTCGTCGAGATGCGAGAGCTTGCTCATAGCTTCACGCCGTAAAGCAGCGCGTGGGTGGCGGCTTCGACATCCTCGGCACGCATCAGGCTTTCGCCGATCAGATAGGACGTAATGCCGACCGCCGCCAGGCGCTGTAAATCTTCCGGTGTCGAAAGACCGCTCTCCGCCACCACATGCTTATCGGCCGGAATGAATCTCTTCAGACGTATCGCCGTACCGATATCGGTCGCGAACGTCTTGAGGTCGCGGTTGTTGACTCCGATAAGGTCCGTATCCAGCGACAGCGCGCGATCGAGTTCGATCTCGTTGTGCACCTCGACAAGGGCGTCCATTCCCCAGTCCCTCGCCGCTTCGATCAATTGTGCGGCAGCCGAATCCTTGACCATCGCCATGATCACCAGGATGCAATCGGCGCCGAGCGCGCGGGACTGCACGATCTGGTAGGGGTCGAGCATGAAATCCTTGCGCAGGATCGGAAGTCTCGTCGCCTGATGCGCCGTCATCAGGTCCTCGGGCGCGCCCTGGAAGGATGGCGTATCGGTGAGCACGGAGAGGCACGTCGCGCCGCCGCGCTCGTAATCGCGTGCCAGTTCCTCAGGCTCGAAATGGGCGCGGATCACGCCTTTGCTCGGGCTCGCCTTCTTGATCTCCGCGATAAGGCCGGGGCGCTTCTCCGCCTTGGCCGTTTCCAGCGCGGCGCGAAAACCACGCGGCGGAGACGCGTCGGAGGCATGAGCCATCAGCAGCTTCAGCGGCTGCTGCTTTTTCGCTGCGGCGACTTCTTCGCGCTTATAGGCCGCGATCTTGTCGAGAACGCTCATCTTGCGATGCTCATGCTTTGGCGCGTTCGCTCAAGCGGGCCTGTTCGAGCACGGCCTGGGCGCGGCCCTGGTCGATGGATTCGGCCGCCAGCGCCACCCCTTCGGCGATGGATTTCGCGCGGTCGGCCACCACCAGCGCGGCGCCTGCGTTCAGCAGTACGATATCGCGGAACGGGTTCTTTGCGCCCTTGAACAGATCGCGGATGGCGCGGGCATTGTCTTCCGCCGTGCCGCCTTTGAGGGCGGCAAGCGTGGATCGCTTCAGCCCCGCATCTTCGGGGGTGATGTCCTGCAAACTTACGTGACCGGCTTCGAGCACCGCCACGCGCGTGACGCCGGTTGTCGTCATCTCGTCGAGCCCGTCGCTGCCATGAACGACCCAGGCTTTTTCGGTGCCGAGGTCGGCCAGCACATGGGCCACCGGCTCAAGCCACTCTTCGGCGAAGATTCCCATCAATTGCCGCCGCACTCCGGCCGGATTGCAGATGGGGCCCAGGAGATTGAACACGGTACGGAAAGCAAGATCCTTCCGCACGGGAGCCACATGCTTCATCGCCGGGTGATAAGCCGGCGCGAACAGGAAGGCGAAGCCCGGCTTCAGCAGATTCTTCCTGGCCGACGCCGCATCGTGGGCGATCGGGACGCCCAAGGCTTCCAGCACATCGGCCGCACCGGTGCGCGAAGACATCGCCCGGTTTCCGTGCTTGGCCACCGGCACACCGAGCCCCGCGACCACGAAGGCGGCCGCCGTGGAGACATTCAGGGTACCCGCATTGTCGCCGCCGGTGCCGCAGACATCGATGGCGCCCTCGGGAGCTTCCACGACCGTCATGGCTTCCCGCATCGCGCGCGCCGCGCCGGTGATCTCGGCGATGCTCGGGCCGCGCACGGCCAGAGCGGTTAGAAACGCGGCCATGCGCATTTCACTGACCTGACCGCTCATCATCGCGCCAAACGCCGCGGCGCTGTCACCAGCGCTAAGGTGATCTCCTGCCGCCAGCCGTCTCAACAGCTGGGCGAATTCCCCCTCGGGTTTGCTCACGCCAGGGCAGCGCGTGGCGCTGTTCGCGCCAGCCTCAAGAAATTCTGCAGCAGCGCGTGGCCGTGGGCCGACGCGATGCTTTCGGGGTGGAACTGGACGCCGTGGACCGGATGGGTTTTGTGCATCACACCCATGATGACTCCGTCATCGGTCTCGGCCGTGATTTCGAGGCAGGCCGGCAGGGTCGGACGGTCGATCACCAGCGAATGATAGCGGGTTGCGGGAAAGCCGTCTTCCAATCCGCGGAAGACGCTCTTGCCGGTGTGGTGGATGCGCGAAAGCTTCCCATGCATGGGTTCGGGCGCCCGCACGATTTTGCCGCCATAGGCCTGCCCGATCGCCTGATGGCCGAGACAGACGCCGAGGATCGGAATGCGTCCGGCGGCTGCATTGATGAGCGCCAGGCAAATGCCGGCCCGATCTGGATCGCAAGGCCCCGGCGACAGCACGATGGATTGCGGCGCCAAGGCAAGCGCGTCCTGCACCGTGATCTGGTCGTTGCGCTTGACCACGGCTTCTTCGCCCAACTCGCCCAGATAATGGAAAAGGTTGTAGGTGAAACTATCGTAATTATCGATCAGCAGCAGCATTTCGCCTACGTGTTCTCCTCCGTCCCGCCGGGCTTCAGGCCCCGGGCGCTTCGATGGCCATTCTCGCTGAAACCAACCCGGAACGTAAGCCCTTCATTTTCCTAATTTCCCCAATAGCTTGATCAATATTCAGGCGTCGGTGCCCCGACGGCGCCGCGGTTTTCCCGGTAAATGCCCGCGAGAAAGAACCTCCGGTGGTTGGGCGCATCCATCCTGTGATAAGCATCGCCCTGAGCGCGGGAGCAGGCGCAAAGGGAGGACGTCCATGAAGAGATTCGTCACCGGAGCATCGGTCGCAGCAGTGCTGGCGCTGGCATTGGGCACGGGCCCCGGGCAGGTCGCGGCCCAGAACGCGCCCGCAGCCACGCTGGTCATTCAGGGCGGTACCCTGATCGACGGCAATGGCGGAGCGCCGGTTCCGAACGCGGTTGTGGTCATCCAAGGCAACCGCATCACCGCAGTCGGACGCGCCGGTCAGGTGCAAGTGCCCGCAGGCGCGCAGGTGATCAACGCGAACGGCAAATACGTGCTCCCCGGCCTTTGGGACGCGCAGACCAACATCGCCTGGTATTGGGGCGAGGTGTTCCTCAACAACGGCGTGACCTCGACCGTGGACATCGGCGACGGCGAAGAAGTTTCCATCGCCCAGCGCGACGCGGTCAATCATGGCAAGGCGATCGGGCCCCGGCAGATGGTGGGGATAGGCCATCTCGGCGGCATCCGCGGCGGCGCCATGCCGACGGGAATGGAATCCGCGCTCGCCACCCGCAAGGACCCGAAATCGCCCGACGATGCGCGCATGTATGCGCGGCGCTACCTGGGCGCCGGCGCCGACATGGTGATGCTGCATGACGGCTCGTACCCGGCCGAAATCTATCAGGCCGCTTTCGACGAAGCGCACAAGGTGGGCAAGCCCGCGTTCTGCCGCTGCGGCGGCCCCCGCACCGATCCCAAGGCCGGCGCGCTCGCGGGCGCGGACGTGTTCCCGCATTCGACCGGCATCGGGGCCGCGATTGCCAAGGACGGCACGCGCGCGAACAACGAACTCGACCGCTATGCGGAAATGGACGACGCCAAGGCCAACGACCTGATCAAGGTGCTGGCGGAACACCATGTGAATCTGGTGCCGACTTTGGTCCACGATTCACCGTCTTACCCGAAGCGCTGGGCGCAGTTCCGGGCGGAGGTGCAGCGCACGTTCCAGGACCCCAATCTTCGCGCCTATTACGACGACGACAACATCCGCGCCTTCTTCGCGACCTATAACCATGTCGATCCGCCTGCCGTCCATGAGCGGCGCGCGCGCGGCTTTGCCAACATGTTGCGGTTCAACAAGATGTACGACGCGGCGGGGGGACATGTGCTGGCCGGCGGCGACACCAACAACGAAAAGGCGCCGGGCTTCATCCTGCATGACGAGATGGAGACCATGGCCGAAGCGGGCATCCCCGCGATGCACGTGATCCAGGGCGCGACCAAATGGACGGCCGAGGCCATGCATGTCGCTGATAAAATAGGCACCGTCGAGACCGGCAAAATCGCCGATGTGATCGTGGTCGATGCCGACCCGATCGCCGACATTGCGAATTTGCGCAAAGTCAGCATGGTGGTGTTCGACGGCAAGCCAGTCGAACTCGGCTATCACGCCTGGTACGGCACGCCCTTTGGCGGCGGCGCGGAGGATCGCGCGGTCGTGGACAATTTGGCCTGGACGCAGTCGCTGAAGCAGGCGACCTTCCGCGCCCCCCAGGGCGAGGCGGCACTGGCGCCCGATCCGGTGGAAAGCCCGCAGCCGGCCATCGAATCCATTACGCCCACCATGATTGCCGAAGGAAGCCCGGCTGCGACCGTCACGCTGAAGGGGTTCAATTTCGTGCGCAAGACGCGCGTCCTCTTCGCGGGCGAGTCGGTGCCCTACAAGCGCATCAGCGCGACTGAGCTGCAGCTGACGCTGGACGACAACATGCTCAAGCGGGCCGGCCGCTTCGACATCGTGGTCAAGAATCCAGAGCCGATCGCCAACAAGCAATGGGGCGATGGCACATCGAATGCGGCACATCTGCTGGTAACGTTCGCGTTCACCACCATCCGCACGGCGGCGAATTGACGAACGCTCCCTCTCTCTTTGCTGGGAGAGGGAGTTTTCCTTCAAATCCGAAGTCTGCATTTAAGACTTCGCAGAGAACTCCGCGCTTTGTCGCTTGAAAAATACAATCGTTCGGAAATCGCGAAAATTTTTACGAGCCGCGCTTAGCATTCGGCTACGTTCACGTTCGCTTTGCGTTGACCGCGGACGGCGCATTTCATTTGATGGTGCCATGACAAAGCTCCTTCTTATGAGCCCACCCGAACGAGAGGACACCACCCGCCAGCGGCCGGTCCTGTCCTGGACAGTCTTCGGTTTTCTGGTCTTGTTTGCCGGCGTGCTCGGCTTCGGCGGCGACACGGTGCAACAGGCGATCGCGCGTTTCGCCGCGAATCTCGCTTTCCGCTGGGAACAGCACGCGAATGTGCCGGCATCTCTGACGCCAGGAGATTGGGTGTCTTTGCGCGGCGGTAATTCCCGGGAAGCGGCAACCGACCCGGCAACCACGGTAAATTACACCGCACAGCCGCTCCGAAAGAGCCTCCGTCACTAAGGTCGTGGCGCGTCCCGGAGGGCGACCCTTCCATCAGGTCGGGACAATTCGCGGACAGATCGGCGTGACCGCGAGTTGCGGCGAGCGCTTTCTTGTTACTGTCCCCGCTTCGGGGTGGACGCGTAGCGCACGGCTTCGTCGGCGGCCGCCATCAGCGCCTTTGCCTTGTTGACCGTCTCCTGGAATTCGGCCTCCGGATCGGAATCGGCCACCACGCCGCCGCCGGCCTGCACATACATCATGCCGTCCTTCACCACCGCCGTGCGCAGCACGATGCAGGTGTCCATCGTGCCGTTGGCCGCGAAATAGCCGACGGCGCCCGCATAGACGCCGCGCTTTTCCTTTTCGAGTTCGTCGATGATTTCCATCGCGCGCACCTTGGGCGCGCCCGAAAGAGTCCCCGCTGGAAAGCCCGCCACCAGCGCATCGACCGCATCGAAGCCCTCGCGGATCACACCCTCCACATTCGAGACCAGATGCATCACATGGGAATAGCGCTCGATGAAGAATTGATCGGTTACCCTCACGGTGCCGATTTGGGCGACGCGACCTACATCGTTGCGCCCCAGATCGAGCAGCATCAGATGTTCGGCGCGTTCCTTCGGATCGGCCATCAATTCCGCGGCCAATTGCTTGTCTTCCTCCGGTGTCGTCCCGCGCGGCCGCGTGCCCGCAATCGGGCGAATGGTCACTTTGGAATCCCGTAGCCGGACGAGAATCTCCGGGCTCGAACCGACGATGGCGAATCCCGGAAAATTCAGAAAATACAGAAACGGCGAGGGGTTCAGCCGCCGCAGCGCCCGATAGAGCGCAAACGGGGGCAGCGAAAATGTGCGCCTGAAACGCTGGCTCGGCACCACCTGGAAAATGTCGCCGGCGCGAATGTATTCCTTCGCCTTCTCGACAATCGCCAGATATTCCGCGTGGCTGGTGTTCGACTCGGCCGGCCCCAGCACCGCGTTCACATCCGGCGCAGACGATGGAACGCCGGCGCGCTCCAGATCGGACACCGTGTCCTGCAGGCGCTCGGCCGCGCGTGCATAGGCCGCCCGTGCCGACACGCCTGATTCCGGCCAGACCGGAGTCACCACCGTGATCTCGTCGCGGATGTTGTCGAAGATGGCCGTGACGGTGGGCCGCAGCATGATCGCTTCGGGAAGCTGCAGCACATCCGGAGGCGCGGCGGGCAGCCGTTCCATCTGGCGCACGAGGTCGTAGCCGAGAAAGCCGAACACGCCCACCGCCATCGGCGGCAGTTCTGGCGGCAGCGTCATCTCGGCTTCTTTCACCAGCCGCTTCAGCGCGGCGAGCGGCGTGCCGCCGTCTTCGTCGGGCACGAAGCGGCTGGCATCGGCACGTGCACTGCGGTTGATCTCGGCCTTTCCATCGCGGCAGCGCCAGATTACGTCCGGCTTCAACCCGATGATGGAATAGCGTCCGCGGGTTTCCCCGCCCTGAACGCTCTCCAACAGGAATGCGTTTTCGCTGCCCTCGGCAAGCTTCAGGAATGCCGAAACCGGTGTTTCGAGGTCGGCGATCAGCCGAACGTAAAGAGCGCTCGGGCGACCCTCCTCATAAGCGGACGCAAAAGCGGAGTAACCGGGCGCGATATCCATACAGGTCCGAACTTATTGCTGCGTGTCGCCAAGGACGCGCTGCACGGTCTCCGGATGAACGGTGACCCCGGCCACCTTCTTCGCGGCGGCCGCAAGCGAATCAATCGCGGTCAGACTCAATTGCTGCGAGGCCGATCTGCGGAAGGCCAAATAATCCGCGCTCGAAAGATCGGGCTCCGGATGGACCACCTTCACCACGCGGGCTATCACCATGCCGTTGCCCTTGCCGGCCGCGCCCGTGACGAAAGTCCCGGCTGGCGCCCCGAACAATTGCTGCAAAAGCTGCGGCGAGAACACGTCGCTCATTTCGCCGCGCTTCATGGCGGCGCCGGTTACCGGCGCATGCCCAAGGGCTTTGCCGGCTTCGGCCAGACTTCCCGATTTCATCGCCTGATCGGCCAATGCCCTGATCTTGTCCTGCAGCAATTTTGTCCTGGCTTCGGCGATGAAGCCTTCCTTGACCTCCTCGCGCACCGAATCGAGCGGCCGCACGGCGGGGGGCGTAACTCCATTCACCTTGACCGCGAAATATTGGCCGTCTTCGCTCTGGAACAGATCGCTGTCCTCGCCGCTCTCGGTTTGGAAGACCTGGTCCAGTAATTGCGGCACTTTGGGCATGTCGGCGTCGGTCTTCTCCGGCGTCTTGCCCTGGCGGTCGACGGCGGCAACCTTGTGCACCGTCAGGCCCTGCTTCATCGCCGCGTCCTCCAACGAGGTACCGCTGCCGCGCACGTCTTCGAATTTGTTGGCGATCTCGGTCAGCTTGGCGCCGGTGCGCGCCTTGACGAGAGTGGCTTTGATCTCATCCTTCACCTGGTCGAAGCTTTTCATCTCGCCGGGAACCACCTTGGCGGCATGCAAGATCACCCAGCCGAAGGGGCCTTGGACCGGCCCCGTCACGCCATCCTGGGGCACCGCAAACACGGCGGCCGAAAGCTTGGGATCGAGTCCGTTGGCCGCAAACGTGCCGAGCTTCAAATCCGGATCCTTCAATCCACGTTCCTTAGCGAGGGCCGCGAAATCCGCCGCCGTCTTGATTCGCATCGCGGCCGTCTCGGCGTCCTGCTGGCTGGGAAAGACGATCTGCTCAACGTCGCGCTGCTCGGGCTTGTCGTAATCGGCCTTGTGCGCGTCATATTCGGCCTTCAGATCGGCGTCGGAGACCTGGATTTCTCCGCTCACCTGGTCGGGTGAAATCTGCACGAAATCGAAGGAGCGGTATTCGGGCGAGCTGAACTGGGCGGCATGGGCCTTGTGGTAGGCTTCGAGCTGGGCCTGCGTGGGCTCGGGCACCTGGCCCGCTTCATCGGGTGTCACCACCAGATATTCCGGCACCCGCTGCTCGTTGACGAAATCGTAGAGCAGCCGCGTCAGACCGGGGGGAGCGGCAACGCCGTCGCTGACTGCATCCAGCAATTGCTCGCGCGCGAGGTCCTTGGCGGTTTCGGCGACGAAAGCTTCTTCGGAAAGGCCGTTGTCCTGCAGCGTGCGCTGGAACAGGCCGGGATCGAAGGCGCCGCCTGCGCCGCGGAACGCCTGATTGGTTCGGATTTGCGCGGCGATCGTATCGCGCGAAGCGGTGAGGCCGAGCTTGCTGACCTCTTCGTCCAGGGCGGCGCGGCTGATCACGGTGTCGAGCACATTCTTGTCGAGCCCGATGGCTTTTGCCTGCTCCATGGTCATCTGGTTCTGCGTTTGCTGCGAAAGCTGGCGCATCTGATTCTTCATCTGCAGGTCGTAATCGGCCGCGGAAATTTCCTGGTGGCCGACTTCGGCGACCACGTTGTCGCTGCCGCCGCGGAAGATGTCGGCGACACCCCAAAGTGCAAAGGCCAGCACCAGCACGCCGATGATGACGGAGGCGACCCAGGATTTGGAGGCGACGCGAAGCTGTTGGAGCATGGCAAAACCAAATGGTTTCAAAGGGCCGCGGATGATAGGGAGAGGGCGGTTACGCGGCAAGACTTTCCGCCAAGGAGATGGGCTGGCCGTCTTGAGGGGTCAAACGGGCGAATATGGGTCAAGACATGCGCATGCTGTTGGCGGGCAATTGGAAAATGAACGGGCTCAAGGCGGCTTTGAGCGAGATCCGCGCGCTCAAACGCGCCCTTGCCGATAAACCGGCGCCAGGCGATGTGCTCGTTTGCCCGCCTGCCACCCTCATTGCCGATGCGGTGAAGGCCGCCGAAGGCTCAGCCATCGCCATAGGCGGCCAGGATTGCCATGCCCTGGCCTCGGGCGCCTATACGGGCGACATTTCGGCCGAGATGCTGCGCGATGCGGGGGCCACCGCCGTCATTCTCGGCCATTCCGAGCGCCGCCAATATCACGGCGAAACCAACCTCATTGTCGCCGGCAAGCTCAAGGCCGCCCGCCGCGCCGGTCTGACCGCGATCCTCTGCGTGGGTGAAAGCGATAAAGAGCGCGATTCCGGCCGTGCCGTTTCGATCGTCACCCAGCAGCTGCAGGCCAGCATCCCGCCCGACATCGAAGCCTCCGACCTCGTCGTCGCCTATGAGCCCATCTGGGCGATCGGCACCGGGCGTAACGCCAAGTCCGCCGAAATCGCAGACATGCACGATGCGATCCGTGCCGTGCTTGCCGAGCGATTCGCCGGAGCGGGGGTTCGCATTCTTTATGGCGGCTCGGTCAAGCCCGATAACGCGGCCGAGATTCTCTCGGTGAAGAATGTTGACGGCGCCCTCATTGGGGGAGCGAGCCTGAAAGCCGCCGATTTCCTCGCCATCATCCTGGCCGCCCCCAAAAGATGAATCGGCCGTAGCGAAACATCCTTTCCGACATTCAAACAGGTTCGGACAATTGCGCTCAGTTCGCCGCACGCCCTCTTAAAGCGGGTCATGCTAGTGGCTTTTCTTCATCGAAGGGCCCTGAGCGCATGATTACAAGACGGCTTTGCGAAACGGCGGAAATGCTTGTTTACGATCCTGTCGCGTCCAACCGCAACGCGACGCGGGCGTCGCTCCATTCGCTGGGCTTCCGCAGGGTGGAAACCTGCCCCTCGCTCGATGTCCTCTCCAACCGCTTGCGTAGCCGCTGCCCTGATTTGCTCCTCGTCGAGGTGGCGGGCGCGGAAGCCGAAGCCTGTGCTCTGATCCAGGCGCTCAGGCAGGGTCATCTCGGCGATAATCCGTTTGCGGTGGTGATCGTCACGACCTGGCGGCGCGATGGCTCCATCGTCACGCAGGTGCTCAATTCCGGCGCCGACGATCTGGTGGCCCGCCCGATATCCACCACCATGCTGGGCGAACGCATCCGGCTCATTACCGACCGCCGCAAGGGTTTCGTGGTGACCTCCGACTATATCGGCCCTGACCGCCGGCGGAACGCCCGCAGCGGAGGCGCTTCAGCGGAGTGCATCGAAATCCCCAACCCGCTGAGGATCAGGAGCATGGACTCCGTTTCGGAGGAGGAAGCCGAGCGCCAGATCGTGGAAAGCGTCGAGCTTGGCAAGCTGAAGGTCAACATCGAAAAGGTTCGCCGCGACGCGGTGCAGCTCTGCCTGCAATGGCGGATGCTGGAACAGCGGACGCCGGGCGCCCGCGATTTCTGCGAAATCCTGCCGCGCATAGAGCGGATCGCCGGGGAGATGAAGCGGCGCGCGGGGGCTGCCGACCAGACAGGGGCCGAGGAGTGGTGCACCGCCGTCATCGAATCCGTTCAGGCCTTGGCCCAAATCGCGGCCAAGGGCGGAGAATCCGGCGATGGGGCCGATTACCGGCCGCGGCTCAGCCTGCTCGCGCACTCGGCGCTGACGCTCGGCCAGATGTACGCGGCCGAAGAGGTGGCGCCCGCCCGTCTGGTCGAGCTCGATCAGCTGGTGGCGCGCCGGAGCGCTCGCTCTGCCGCCTAGGCCGGCGCCAGCGGATGGCGGAAATTACGGGTCGGGAATCGCAAAAAATCGTTGCAATTTCAGTCGCTTCCGATTTCCGGCTTGCGATTTCCGATTTCTGTTGACGGATTTCAGTTGACGCGGGGCTTCGGCGCATCGATATCCCCTCCCTCCAGGAACCGGTCCGGCAGCCCATGCAAGCAGTCCTCATCATCATTCACCTTATCGTCGCGATGGCGCTGATCTGCGTGATCCTTCTGCAGCGCTCCGAAGGCGGCGCGCTGGGCATGGGGGGCGGGGGCTCGGGATTGGGCGGATTGTTCTCGCCCCGGGGCGCTGCCAGCACACTGACGCGGACCACAGCGATCTTAGGCCTCGTGTTCTTCGCCACCAGCATGACGCTGACGCTGCTGTCGCTTGGGTCGCGTTCGGCGCCCAACTCGATTCTCAATCAGGTAGCGCCCGGCCAGACCGCGCCAAACGGAACGGCGCCGCCGACTCTTCCGTCGCGGGGGACGGCCCCGCCGGCCCTACCGAGCGCCAATCCCGCGACACCGGCCGCGCCCGCGGCGCCCGCAGCACCGGCTTTGCCCGCGGTTCCGCCAACCCGCTGAGTCGCGCGAAAAAGCAAGCGATCTTCTTCTCATGATTCTATCAGGCCGCGCGCGAAAGCGCTTGAGCGGGGCTCCTCCTTGAGACATGTTGCAATTCCATGGCGCGGTTGATCTTCATAACCGGCGGCGTGGTCTCTTCCCTGGGAAAAGGCTTGGCTTCCGCGGCACTTGGCGCGCTTTTGCAAGCGCGCGGGTTTACCGTCCGCCTGCGGAAGCTCGACCCTTACCTCAATGTCGATCCGGGGACGATGAGCCCCTATCAGCATGGGGAGGTCTACGTCACCGACGACGGCGCGGAGACCGATCTCGATCTCGGCCATTATGAGCGTTTCACCGGCGTCGCCTCGTCGAAATCCGACAACGTCACCGCCGGTCGCATCTATCAGGGCATCATCGCGAAAGAACGCCAGGGCGATTATCTCGGCCGCACGGTGCAGGTGATCCCGCACGTCACCGACGCCATCAAGGAATTCGTCATGGCGGGGCTGGAGGGCGTCGACTTCCTGCTCTGCGAAATCGGCGGAACGGTCGGCGACATTGAGGGGCTGCCCTTCTTCGAAGCCATTCGCCAACTCGGCAACGACCTTGGGCCGGAGCGTGCCTGCTTCGTGCATCTGACGCTGGTGCCCTACATCACCTCGGCCGGCGAGCTGAAGACCAAGCCCACCCAGCATTCGGTGAAGGAATTGCGGGGCATCGGCATCCAGCCCGATATCCTGCTCTGCCGCTCCGACATGGAAATTCCGCTGGAGGACCGCAGGAAGATCGCACTGTTCTGCAATGTGCGCCCGGAGCGCGTGATTCCGGCGATGAATCTGAACACCATCTACAATGCGCCGGCCGCTTATCACGCGGGGGGCTTCGATGCTCAGGTGCTCGACGTCTTCGGCATCAAGGATGCGCCGCCCCCCGATCTGTCGCGCTGGCGCTCGGTTGTGGACCGGGTGCTGAAGCCCGAAGGCGAGGTCAACATCGCCGTCGTCGGCAAATACATGCAGGTCAAGGATTCCTACAAATCGCTGATCGAGGCGCTCATCCATGGCGGGCTCGCCAACAATGTGCGGGTCAATGTCGAGTGGATCGAATCGGAGATTTTCGAGAAGGACGATGCGGCGGTTTATCTCGAAGACCGCAACGGCATTCTGGTGCCCGGCGGTTTCGGGGAGCGTGGCACCGAGGGCAAGATCGAGGCGGTGAAATTCGCCAGGGAACGAAAGGTGCCGTTCTTCGGCATCTGCTTTGGCATGCAGATGGCGGTGATCGAGGCGGCGCGCAATCTCGCAGGCCTCGATGGCGCAGGCTCGACCGAGTTCGGCCAGCCCCGCCACCCGGTGATCGCCCTGATGACCGAATGGACCAGGGGCAACGAAGTCGAACGGCGCAATTCCGAAACCGAACTCGGCGGTACCATGCGTCTGGGCGCCTATGACGCGGTGTTGAAGCCGGGGAGCCGGGTGGCCGAGATCTACGGCTCGATCAACATCAGCGAACGCCACCGGCATCGCTACGAAGTCAACATCGGCTACCGCCGCCAATTGGAAGAACACGGGCTGGTGTTCTCAGGCCTCTCGCCGGACGGCATATTGCCGGAGATTGTCGAGATTCCGGAGCATCCCTGGTTCGTCGGCGTGCAATTCCATCCCGAGCTGAAATCCAAGCCCCTCGATCCGCACCCGCTGTTCGCGTCCTTCATCGGCGCCGCAGTACAGCAGAGCCGGTTGGTTTGATACGTTAAGCCGCCCTGAGCGCCTTCGTTACTGCTTTGGGTGCGCGGTCGATGACCAAAAGATAAGCCCGCGTCGGTCCTTCGGGGACGCGCTTGCCCTGTTCCCAGTGACGCATCGTGTTCACGCTGAAGCCAAATTGGCCGGCGAATTGCTCTTGCGTCATCTTGAGCTTGGTTCGGATCGCTTTCACATCGATGTCGTGCGGCACGTGGACGCGATATTTGTTTGCGTCCAGTTCACCCCGCGCGAAGGCGACGGCTTCTTCCAACCCCCGCCTGATGCTGTCAGCAACTCTTTTACTCATCGTCTTACCTTTCCGTAGTTTTCGGCCAAGTGCTTCGTGAGCCGCTTGCGTAAGCTGTCAACACGAAGAGCGGCATATCGGCGCTGTGATGGAAATAGACCACCCGCGCGCCACCACGCTTGCCGCGGCCATCAAGTGCCCAGCGCAATTTCCTAACGCCTCCCTTGTCCCCGGGATCACATCGCCGCCAGTGGGCGATGTGCGAGATATCCGACCAGAGCCGCACGTTCTTCGTCATCAAGAAATCGGCGCGATGCGCTCAGTAATTCTGGAGTCTCAACAATCGTGACGGGAACTTTATTCATTACGAAATGTAATCCATTGGATTAGTCTGGTCAATTCGTTCGGACTTGAAATGCTGAATTCAACCGCGCCCATGACTGCGAGGCCACGGCTACGTTCGACCGCCGGGCCGCCAAGCTGGACGGATTTACCTGGGTCCGCTAAGTCCTGTCCCTCAAAATGAGGCCTGAGACCCGGCGATGGTGCCCAACGAAACGCTCCTGTTCAACAATCTGCGCAAAATTTCGACCGATTCCATTGCAGGCGTCCTGCTGAAGAAGGGCCTTGGCAACCAATGGGTGCGCGGGCCCATGCCGCTCAGGATGGATTTCCCGCGCACCGTGGGCCGCGCCTTCACCATGCGGTTCATACCGGCGCGCGACGACGTCGACGGCGCCTTCGCCAAGAAGCTCCCCGTCAACCGCGACGCGGTTGAGATGATGCCGCCCGGCTGCGTGGCGGTGGCCGATGCGCGCGGCACGCGCGATGCCGCGACGTTCGGCGATATCGTGGTTGCCCGCATGGCCCAGCGCGGCGTTGCAGGCATCGTGACCGATGGCGCGGTGCGCGACCGCGTCGGGCTGATCAGCATCAAGCTCCCGATCTGGATGAGCGGCATCACCGCGCCGCCGCCGGCCGCGAGCCTGATGCTCGCCGACTGGCAGCAACCGATCGGCTGCGGCGGCGTGGCGGTGTTCCCGGACGACATCATCGTCTGCGATGCCGATGGCGTGGTGGTGATCCCGCCGCTGCTGCTGGAGGAGGTCGTCGCAAAGGGAATGGAACAGGAGCATCTCGACCAATGGCAGATGGACCAGATCAAGCGCGGCGTGGCGCTGCCCGATCTGGCGCCTATGCCGCGCAACGACGGCAGGTCGTCGAAGAATTGATGGCCACGGCTCCAAATCCTGTCGTCCGCATCGGCTCGGTCGAGATCGGCAACACGAAGCCGCTTTCGATCATCGCCGGGCCTTGCGCCATGGAATCGCGCGATCACGCGCTGGAAATGGCATCCGCACTCAAGGAGATCGCCGCCAAAGCGGGTGTCGGCCTCATCTACAAGACGAGCTTCGACAAAGCCAACCGCACCAGCGCCAATTCCGCGCGCGGGCTCGGGATGGAACTGGCGTTGCCCATCTTCGCCGAAATCCGCGACAGTCTGGGTGTGCCCGTCCTCACCGACGTGCACGAACGCGAGCAATGTGGTCCCCTCGCCGAAGTCGTGGACGTGCTGCAGATTCCGGCGTTCCTCTGCCGGCAGACCGATTTGCTCGTTGCCGCTGCGGAGACCGGCCGCGTCGTCAACGTGAAGAAGGGCCAGTTCCTGGCACCCTGGGACATGAAGAACGTCATCGCAAAGATCACCGACGCCGGAAATCCCAACGTGCTGGTGACCGAACGCGGCAGTTCCTTCGGCTACAACACGCTGGTGGTCGACATGTGCGCGCTGCCCGAAATGGCGAAGTTCGGCGCGCCGATCGTGATGGATGCAACGCACGCGGTTCAGAAACCGGGCGGGCAGGGGACAAGCTCGGGCGGGAACCGCGAAATGGCGCCTTATATCGCGCGCGCCGCCGTTGCCATCGGCGTTGCCGCGGTCTTCATGGAGACACACGAGGATCCGGACCGCGCGCCGTCCGACGGCCCGAACATGCTCAAGCTGAAAGACGTGCCCGCGCTTCTGTCCGAATTGGTGGAGCTCGACGCCATCGCGAAACGGCGCATAAGCGGCTAATCTCCCTCGCCTGCAGGTCAGCGGGATGCTTGGGGAGAGGCGTGAAATCCACGGCTGTTGCTCGTCTGCCGCTCGGCGCAGTTCTGGTGTTCTTCCTCACGCTTATGGCGGCGCGCGCGGAAGAGGCCGCCCCGGCTGCGATGCAATCGGCCGCGCAATGGGCCGCCTGGCAGGACAATTTGCGTGAGCTGATAGACGCGTGCGTTGCGGGCAGGGGAAGCTCTTGTCTCGAAAAGGCATACAGAGACCGCCCGCGTCCCCCCATCGACAATCCCCTGCACACGGTTTCCGGCGAACTTCTTTACGACCTGCGCACCGCCGAAGCGATGCTCTCCGTTCCCAATGCCGCCGATGCCCTCTACCGCGAATACGGCATCGACACGGTTGCCTATCTCGGCACGGGGTTCTCCGTACCGGTGTCGCAAGCCGGCGTTGCGCCCTACTGGCGGGGGACGCAGCGCGAGTTCTTCGTGCCCAATCTGCGTGCGCAGGCGATCGATCCCAGCGTATGCCCGTCCGCCGATCCCGATGTGTGGACATGGCGGCTGACCGCGACGCAGATGACGGCCTCTCTCGATCAGCCGATCGCCGCGATAATGACGGGCGATCTGAGCGCTTTGACGAGACACGTTGAGGGCGCGCCGCGCGCGGACGGCTTGCCCAATGCGCTGGTCCGTTTCGGGCTTATCAACCCAAACTTCTACAAAGGCACCTTTGGCCGGCCCGACGCCAAGCGCGTGTTCTTCGCCGATTTTGTGCAGTTGCGCGGCAAATCCCTGCGCGAAGCCTTGATTGCGACCGGCGCCTCCACGCTGATCGCCAATCCCGATCCCAATCAGGCATTCTTCGTGTGGATCTATGCGCCGGGAGACAGCACGAAAGCGGTGCCGGCAAGCTGGCACGCGGTTTTCGAAGCGCTTCAGGCAGATTGAGAGGTTCCGCAGTGACGACCGAGCTGTGGCTGCTCTTCGCGAGCGTCGTCTTGGGCTTCGTGCATATTTTCGCGCAAGCCTACAGCGTGAACCGCGAGCGCGGACTTCGCTGGAACGCGGGCCCGCGCGACGAGCCGATGCCGCCCCTGACCGGCGTTGCCGGACGGCTTCAGCGCGCGTTGCAGAATTTCCTCGAGACGTTTCCATTATATGCCGCCGCTGTATTCATTTCATACAGCGCGAACGTAACGGATTCACGCGCTGGGGCGGCATTCTCTATCTGGCCGGGCGCCTGATCTACCTGCCGCTCTATGCGTCCGGTGTGCGTTACATACGCTCGTGCGCATGGACTGTGGCGACTGTCGGGATTTTCCTTATCCTCGGGGGAATCCTGCTCGGCGTCAGCGCACGCTAGGCTTGACGTCCCCATACCTTTCGTTGCAAGGTATTAATACCTTGTGGCGCATTGTATGGACGCGGGTATGACCAATCCCAATTTCATGAACGGCGTGCCGGAGCTGGTGATCCTGAAGCTCCTGCAATCGCGCGAGATGTATGGCTACGAGCTGGTGCAGGCAATTCGCACCCAAACCGGCGACGCCATCAGTCTCGGCGAAGGCGTGGTCTATCCCGTTCTGCATGCGCTCGAACGCGAGGGCGCGCTCAAATCTCGGCGCAAGGCCGTGAATGGCCGCGTGCGCGTCTACTACACCGCCACGGTCAAGGGCACGAAACGCCTGGCGGGATTGTTTGCGCAATGGAACCGTATCGCAGGCGCGATCGGAGGCGTGACGACGGAGGGGCCCCATGTCCAGGCGGTTTGAGGCTTTGGCGGAACGGCTGCTGCGCGCTGGTGTCGCGCCCCGGCACGTCCGGCGCACGATTGGCGAATTGCGCGATCATTTCGACGATCTGGTGCATGAGGGGATCGCGGGCGGCTTGCCAGGACCGGCGGCCGAAGACGCCGCCCGCACCCGCATCGGCAGCGACGATACATTGGCTGCCGAAATTCTGGCGCGCCCCGAATTGCGCTCCATAGCCGCGCGCCATCCTTTGGCGGTGTTCGGCCTGGGGCCGGTCCTGATGCTCGTGGGTTTCATCGCTTTGGCAGTCGTGCTTGAAGCCGGAATTCTCGAACTGCACCTCGCTTTCGTCCGGGTCACGGGTACGCTTCGGCCTCCCCCGCCTGAGTGGCTTCGACTTTTGGTGGCGACTTTGAATGGGATCGCGACCTATGGGGCGCCCCTGCTCATTGCGGGGGGCATATTTCTCCTCGGCGTTCGGCAACGCACCGCGCCGGCGTGGATGCTCGCAGGCGCTGCCATTGTTTGCATCCTGGGAGGATTCCACGCAGTTACTATGACCTGGTCGACTCTGCCGGGCCATTCGGAGCTCGGAGTCGGTTTCGGGCTGGCACCTCCATTTCCCCACAACATGATTATTGCCGGGCTCTGGCGTGTGGGCGCTAACCTCGCGGTCGCAGGTCTCGTCTACCGGCTCTGGCTTCGCCGTTATTGGCTGCAATCCGAGATTTAGGCGGGCTTGTCTATGTCAGCCCTATTGCTGAAAGAACGATCAATCCAATCAACGCCAACGCGCTCAGCCCGAAGCCAGGCCCCCGCATCTGGGTATTTGTTTGCGCATATCCGATTGCATAAATGACGCGGCCCACGACCCACAGCAGTCCCAGATAAAACGGAATCTGTCCGCCGTAAAACACGCTCGCGATCCAAACCAGCGGAATGAACAGCACCAGATTCTCGACCGTGTTGAGATGCGTGCGGTACGCGCGCTCGAATGCGGGATGGCCGACGACCGCCGGGGCTTCGATCTTGTACTTACCTCTCATGTAGCCGACGCGGCCACCCATGGCCATGGCTACGAGAACGGCAATAATGGTGTCGACTGCGGCGAGATAATTGGCGAGTGGCATGTTTCCCCCCAAGGGATGAACGATGCGCCAATGTATCGTCTTTTTCCGCCCCGGTCCTGTCCCGCCTTGATGCCTCCAGGGGCATCGCCTAGAAGGGCCGGTCTTTTCAGCGGAGCCTGCCATGACTGCCATCGTCGATATTGTCGGCCGTGAAATCCTCGACAGCCGGGGCAATCCGACTGTGGAAGTCGATGTCCGGCTTGAGGACGGTTCAGAGGGGCGAGCCGCCGTGCCGTCGGGCGCATCGACGGGCGCCCATGAGGCGGTCGAGCTTCGGGACGGAGGTGCACGCTATGGCGGGAAGGGGGTTCGCAAGGCGGTCGACGCGGTGAACGGCGAAATCTTCGAAGCCGTCTGCGGCATGGACGCGGAGGACCAGACCCGCATCGATTCCATCATGTGCCGCCTGGATGGGACGCCCAACAAGGCGCGTCTCGGCGCCAATGCGATCCTTGGCGTCTCGCTTGCGGTTGCGAAGGCTGCCGCCGCCTCATCGGGCTTGGCCCTCTACCGCTATGTCGGCGGCGCCAAGGCACAGGTGCTGCCCGTTCCCATGATGAACATCGTCAATGGCGGCGTGCATGCGGACAATCCGATCGACTTCCAGGAATTCATGATCATGCCGGTGGGCGCGGACAGCTTTTCGGAAGGCTTGCGCGCCGGGGCGGAAATTTTCGCCGCATTGAAGAAACAGCTCAAGGACGCCGGCCATAACACCAATGTGGGCGATGAGGGCGGCTTCGCGCCCAACCTCAAAGGCGCCGACGACGCGCTCTCCTTCATCATGCGCGCCATTGAAAAGGCGGGTTACCGGCCGGGCGACGACATCATGCTGGCGCTCGATTCGGCCTCGACCGAATTCTTCAAGGGCGGCACGTACAATCTCGAAGGCGAGGGCAAGACGCTCGATGCCGGCGGCATGGTGAAGCTCTATGAGGACCTTTGCGCGCGGTATCCCATCGTCTCCATCGAAGACGGCATGGCCGAAGACGATTGGGAGGGTTGGGCCGCGCTCACCCGCGCGCTCGGCGCCAAGGTGCAGCTCGTCGGGGACGATCTCTTCGTCACCAACACCGCGCGCCTGAAGCAAGGCATAGCGCGCCACATCGCCAATGCCATCCTGGTGAAGGTCAACCAGATCGGCACGCTGACTGAGACGCTCGACGCGGTGGAGACGGCCCATCGCGCCGCCTATCGCGCCGTGATGTCGCATCGTTCGGGCGAGACCGAGGATTCCACCATCGCGGATTTGGCGGTTGCGACCAATTGCGGGCAGATCAAGACGGGGTCGCTCTCGCGCTCTGACCGGCTTGCCAAATACAACCAGCTTCTGCGCATCGAAGAGATGCTGGGGGACCAGGCGATCTACGCCGGCCGGAGCGTGCTGAGAGCGTAATCCGGCAATATGGACACTGCTTTGCCGTTGGATTGCGCAACTGAGAAGAAATCGGAAGCGTGATACCGTCCCATCGCATTACGATTCGGGTCTGATTTCCGGTCCAAATTTCTTGTGATAGAGTTCGGTTCTAGAAATTGACGAACATAAACGTCTCTCGACGGGAGTGAGATCCGATGAAACTTGCCGCTCGCATGGCGCTTTTTGCCGCCGCTCTTTCGCTCTCTGCCATGGCTGGGGCGCCATCCTTCGCGCAGATCAATGCCGCGCGGGCAAAAGTCGCCCCTGACGAGAAATCGGCGGTGGCGATCGCGGAAAAGGCAGCACTTCCGCTGATCGGCGGCGAAGACAAACTTGCCATCGCGCGGCCTTTCCGGGCGACCGGGCACGGCGATGTCTGGCTGGTGATCTCCCAGCCCGTCCCCGATCCCAAGGCTCCCAATGGTCCCAAGCGCTCTGTGGTCGTACAGCTGAGCGCCATGACCGGCGAAATCCTCGATCTCAGTACCGCGGATTGAGCAATCCTTTCGGAGATTGACGGCCGGGGATGTAGGCCAGGGGACGTTCGCGCCTCAGGCGTTGTTTGGAACACGCGCTGTTGGAATCGGACGACAACCGGCGGCCACGCGGGGAGGCTTAGGGTTACGGGCATGCAATTGTTTTCGCCCTACCCGGCCACTATGCTCGCGCGCAGCTGCGGCTGGGACGGCGCGCAACGAAGGCTTTAGGGAGGCTATAAAATGAAATACGGTCTAATCGGTTTGGCCATGCTCGCCGGCATGCCCGCGGCGATGGCTGCGGAAAATCCGCCGGAAATCCCGTTCGACGGCGACGTCAATTTCCTCAAAATGCCCAAGGACATGTACCTTGGCGAAGCGTCGGGCGTGGCCGTCAATGCGCAAGGCCATGTCTTCGTCTTCCATCGCGGCAACACCAACGGTCCCGCCTATGGCGGGCGCGCCGCGCAGCTTCTCGAATTCGATCAGAACGGCAATTACGTCCGCGAAATTGGCCACAATTTGTATGCCTGGTCGTTTGCCCACACGGTCCGGGTCGATCCGCAGCAAAATCTCTGGGTCGCGGACAAGGGCTCGGACATGGTCATCAAGTTCCAGATGCCTGAAGGCAAGCCCGTGATCGTGCTCGGACGCAAGCCTGAAGCCTCCGACGAAGGCGCCCATCCGCTCGAGCATCCCAATCCGCCGCTGCCGGCCATCAACGGCATGTTCCGTCAAGTGACGGACATGACCTGGGATGCCGCCGGCAACACCTATATCAGCGACGGCTACATCAATTCGCGCGTCGCCAAATACGACAAAGACGGCAACTGGATTATGCAGTGGGGCGACCGCGGCACTGAGCCCGGCAAGATGAACACGCCGCACTCCATCGCCTCCGATGCGCAGGGCAATATTTATGTGGCGGACCGCGGCAACCGCCGCATCCAGGTGTTCAACGGCACCGGACAGGTGCAGCGGGTCATCACCATCGACGTGCCGGTACCTGCGGGAGCGCAGCCGGTGATCGGCAATCCGACGCCGCTGGATTCTCCCGTCAAGACGCAGCTGCCGGGCGCGCCCTGGGCCGTCTGCATCACGCCGGGTCCCAACCAGGTGCTCTATGCAGCCGATGCGTTTCCCGGGCGCATCTATAAGATGACGCTGGACGGCAAGATCTTGGGGACTATCGGCAGCGGCGGCCGCACGGCCAAGCATTTCGCTTGGATCCACGAGATCGCCTGCCCGAGCGAGAACACGCTTTATGTGGGTGAACTCCTGAACTGGCGCGTGCAGAAACTGACGCTGCATCCGACCAATCAGCAGCGCGCCGAAAACAACCGGTAATGACGGCGAGTATCTCAGAAGGCCAGGGCGCGAGCCCTGGCCTTTTCGTTGAGAGGAGAGTTGATGTGACCAAACCTGTCGCGGTGAACGCCCACGATGTCGCACCCCGCAAGACTCGCAGCACTTACCCCGATGAGTTCGTTGCCCGGCTCGGCGCCCGCATCAAGCGTCCGCTCGGCGATCAATTCGGGCTGACCATATTCGGGGTGAACCTGACTATGCTGCCGCCGGGTGCCATGTCGGCGCTCCGCCACGCGCACACGAAACAGGATGAGTTGATCTACATCCTGGAAGGTACGCCCACTCTCATCACCGATGCCGGGGAGACGCAGCTTTCGCCCGGAATGTGCGCAGGCTTCAAGTGTGGAACCGGCGATGCCCATCATCTGGTCAATCGGGGCAAGACAGACGCCGTCTATCTTGAGGTCGGCGACCGCACGCTCGGCGACGAAGTAGCCTATCCCGACGATGACATTGTCGCGATCAAAACGCCGGACGGCTCGCGCAAATTCACCCACAAGGACGGCAGGCCGTACCGATTCCCTCTTTCCCGATCGGGGCGAGTTGGCGAACCATGAGGGCGTTTTCACATTATTGGTTAACGAAATTCCTTGCCCGCGGAATCGCAATGTGATTCCGTAACGATTATGCGAATGCGTCGTCGATTCGGCCAAAATGCGAGTCTTGTCCTGTTGCCGGCAATTTGCTGCGCGATCAGCCTCTATTTCGGCTATAGCTTCATCTTTGGCGAGCGCGGCCTTCTCGTTTGGCGCCAGACGCAGGACGAGCTGAAAATCGCCAACGCCGATCTGGCCCAGCTTCGTGCCAAGCGCGAGGCGCTTCAGCACCGTATATCGCTGCTCGACGGCAAGGCCATCGATCCCGACCTGCTCGAAGA
>Ga0265334_10000292_pt1 | contig 27991 bp, 27 predicted proteins | sample 42023metaG_FD_192442 | JGI IMG/M metagenome (GOLD analysis project Ga0265334, IMG submission 192442) | Rhizosphere microbial communities from Carex aquatilis grown in University of Washington, Seatle, WA, United States - 4-20-23 metaG | ecosystem: Host-associated > Plants > Roots > Rhizosphere... | reverse complement strand
CGTCCGGTCCTGCCGTGGCCGCCGGCCGCCGGGCCTGGCCATGGTGCCGAGGCCGCTGCGGGCGCTGCCTTCGCGCCGCTCGCTGCTCCCGTCGCCCACGTAACGCTCGTCGCTCATGCTGCTCTCCCGACCCCGTGTGTCACTCGACCCTGAGCATGCCTCTTGCTGTTATCTCGACGGCTCGTCACGCGGCCTCCCCAAGGCGCTCGACCGCGCGCAGCCGGGCGGACGCCGATCTCGGGTTGGCGGTCAGTTCCGTGTCGTCCGGGCGTTCCGCGCCCCTGGTCAGCAGGCGGAACCTGGGGCTGCCCGGCAGTACCTCGCCCGCGCGCACCGGGACCCCCGGCGGGGTCTTGTCCGTGGTCCGCGCCGCCAGTTCCCGTTTGACCAGCCGGTCCTCGAGCGAGTGGTAGGCCAGGGCGGCCAGCCGGCCGCCGGGCGCGAGCAGGTCAAGCGCCGCGGGCAGCGCCCGGCGCAGTGCGCCGAGCTCGTCGTTCACCTCGATGCGCAGCGCCTGGAAGGTTCGCTTGGCCGGGTTGCCGCCGGTCCGCCGCGCGGGCGCGGGTATCGCGTCCTTGATGATCCCGCTCAGCCTCAGGGTGCTCGTGATGGGCTCGCGGGCCCGCTCCCTGGCGATCAGCTCGGCGATGCGGCGGGCGAACTTCTCTTCGCCGTACTCGAACAGCACCCGGGCCAGCTCGGGAACGGGGTACTCGTTGACGACCCGCTCCGCGGTCAGCCCCGCCCCCTGGTCCATGCGCATGTCGAGCGGGGCGTCCTGTGCGTAGGAGAAGCCACGGGCCGCGTCGTCCAGCTGCGGGGAAGAGACACCGAGGTCGAACAGGACGCCCTGGACCCGGCGGTGCCCGGCCGAGGCGGCGATCTCGGCGATGCGGTCGTAGAACGCGTGCGCGATCGTCACCCGGCCCGGGTACCGCTCCGCCAGGGCGCGCCCGGCCTCGATCGCGGCCGCGTCCGCGTCGATCCCGATCAGCAGCAGCCCGGGGACCGCGTCGAGGAAGGCCCGCGCGTGCCCGGCCCGGCCGAGGGTGGCGTCGATGAGAACCGGCGGACGGCCGCCGGGCGTGGGGCCGGCGAGCGCCGGCAGCAGGAGGGCGGCGATCCGGCCGGCCATCACCGGCACGTGCGCATAGGCGTGCTCGCTCATGACCCCTCCGCTCCGCCGCGCTGCTCAACTGCTGCGATGAGGCCGCGGCGCGCTCGGCGGCCGCGGCGCTGGCGACTGTCGGGCCATCTGAGGCGGGCCGTCGCCCGGCGCCGCCGCCGGACCGCCCCCGCTGCGGCCCGTCGCCCGTGCTACTGCTGTTCTTGCTCCTGCTGCCCGTCTTTGGCCCGGCGGGTTCTGGAAATCCGCGCCGCTTGGCCCCGGGAGAATTACCAAGGGCGGTAACCGCCTGGCACCGGGGAAGTGGCGCCAGGCTGGTGGTGCGGTGCGGCTTCCAGACCCGCCGGACAGCCGGTGGTCGGCCGGTTCTCGGCGACCAGTCAGAGAATTCCTGGCAGCACCTCCTCGGCGGCTTCGGAGAACGAGTCCTCCTGGGCGGCCAGGTAGGTCTCCCATGCCTGCGCGTCCCAGATCTCAAGCCGGGTGTTGGCCCCGATCACCACGCAGTCCCGGTCAAGGCCGGCGTAAGTGCGCAGCGCGGCGGGCACGGTGATCCGGCCCTGCTTATCCGGGAGCTCGTCGGAGGCGCTCGCGAAGAAGACCCGGCTGTAGTCCCGTACCGCCTTGGCGGTCACCGGCGCGGCACGCAGCGACTCGGTGATCCGCGCGAACTCATCGCGCGGGAAGACGTACAGGCAGCGCTCCTGCCCCTTCGTGATCACGACTCCCCCCGAGAGCTCGTCACGGTACTTGGCGGGCAGGAACAGCCGTCCCTTCTCGTCAAGCCGGGGTGCGTGAGTGCCGAGAAACATTCGGTCCCCACCTCCAGCCCCTAGCGAGCCGAGCTTCGATGACCATCTCACTCCACCGCGCCCCACTGTACCCCACATTCCTCCACCAGCACCAGCCCAAACCTGACTGCCAAGACTCGTGCCATGGCAAAGCAGCAGGTCAGCGCCGGTGGTGCAAAGTGGGGGAAGAACGCGACTACGCGGCGCGTCGCGGGCCGGCTCACCGCCACAGGGGCGGGAGATACGGGTGAGGTGCGTGAGGCTGCGCGACCACGGGATTCGGGCCGCGACGGGGGCACGGTGGGGGACGGTGGAGCGGGCTGCGGGCGGGGTAACGGGCCCGGAACGGCGGAGCACGCTCTCGTTCTGCCGCCGCGAATTGACCGTTTTATTGGAGAAAACAGCTATGACTGGGGAAAGGCGTAGACCTCTGGGGGAATCATTGGATATGTTCCCTGGCAGGGCAGGCGTCGAGCGTGGCGATTTCGTGCGGCACGGCATACTGTGCAGTAGACGAGGCGGTCTCCGGCGCCGGCGCGGCCGGGCCTTTTCGGGGAGGGCTTTTGGTACTCGATACGGGGCGCGGCCAGCAGCGGAACCTTGATGACCTGGTCGCCACCGCGCAGCGGGTCGCGGTGGCCATCCAGTCGGTGATTGACGGTAAGGCCGATGCGGTCAGGCTCGCGCTGATCGTCCTGCTCGCCGAGGGGCACCTGCTCATCGAGGACGTGCCCGGCGTGGGCAAGACGATGCTCGCCAAGGCGCTTGCGCGGTCCATCGACTGCTCGGTGCGGCGGATCCAGTTCACCCCTGACCTGCTGCCGAGCGACATCACCGGGGTCAGCGCCTACAACCAGGAGCGGCGCGAGTTCGAGTTCAAGCCGGGGCCGGTGTTCGCGAACATCGTGGTCGGCGACGAGATCAACCGGGCGTCGCCGAAAACCCAGTCCGCGATGCTCGAGTGCATGGAAGAGCGGCACGTCACCGTCGACAGCACCACCTACGAGCTCGACCGGCCGTTCATGGTGATCGCGACCCAGAACCCGGTCGAGATGGAGGGGACCTACCCGCTGCCCGAGGCGCAGCGGGACCGGTTCACCGCGCGGCTCTCCATCGGCTACCCGACCGCGGCGGCCGAGCTCGAGATGCTCGACACCCACGGGTCTTCGTCGCCGCTCGACCAGCTCAAGCCGGTCGCCACCGCGCTCGACGTGCGGGCGCTCATCGAGGCCGTCCGCCAGGTGCTCGTGGCCGGCCAGGTGAAGGAGTACATCGTCTCGCTGTGCGCGGCGACGCGGGCGGCGCCCGAGCTGCGGCTCGGCGCCTCGCCGCGGGCCGCGCTGCACCTGCTGCGCGCGGCGCGGGCCCGCGCCGCGCTCGACGGGCGGGACTACGTCATACCCGACGACATCCAGACGCTGGCCAGCCCGGTGCTCGCGCACCGGCTGCTGCCCACCGCCGAGGCCCTCGTGGAGCGGAAGCTGCCCGATCAGGTGGTCGCGCGGATCGTGGAGCAGACGCCGCTGCCGCGGCCCTGAGCACGCTGGTGGTGGCTTAGCTGATGCGCGGGCTACTTGGAGCGCTGACGGTGCGGGGACGGTCCTTCGTCGCCGCCGGGGCGGCGGCGATCGCCTGCGGCGCCCTCATACCCGAACCCGACCTGGTCCGCATCGGGGTGCTGCTCCTCGCGCTGCCGGTGCTTTCCGCGTTCGGCGCCGGGCGGGCACGGTACCGGCTGTCCTGCGTTCGCACCGTGTCGCCGCCGCGGCTGCCCGCCGGGCAGGCCGCGTCGCTGACCATCCGGCTCACCAACGTGTCCAGGCTGCGCACCGGGCTGCTGCTCGCCGAGGACACGGTGCCCTACGCGCTCGGGTCGCGGCCGCGGTTCGTCTTCGAGGGGATCGGCGCGGGCGGCTCGCGCGCCTTCACCTACCAGCTCGGGTCGGAGACCCGCGGGCGGTACACCGTCGGGCCGCTGCGCGTGCGGGTGGCCGACTCGTTCGGCCTGGTATCCATCACCCGGGCGTTCACCACGACGTCGGTGCTGACGGTCACCCCGCGGATCATCCCGCTCGCCAAGCCGCCGGTCGGCGGCTTCTGGCTGGGCGACAGCGAGCTCGGGCGGCGGTCCATTTCGGCCTCAGGCGACGACGACGTGGCACCCCGCGCGTACCAGACCGGGGACAGCCTGCACCGGGTGCACTGGCGGTCCACCGCGCGGTATGGCGAGCTGATGGTCCGCCGCGAGGAGCAGCACTGGCGGAATACGGCGTCGCTCTTCCTCGACAGCCGGCGCGCCGCCTACTCGCCCGCCATGTTCGAGCTCGCGGTCAGCGCGGCCGCGTCTATCGGGGTGCACCTGGCGGGCGAGGGCTTCGACGCGCGCTTCGTGACCGCGGAGGGCGAGGTGCCGGCGCAGGGCTCGTTCCGTGACACGCTGCTCGACACGCTGGCCGTGCTCCGGCCGTCGCGGGCGGCTTCCATCAAGGCGGCGGCGCAGGCGCTCGGTTCGGCGGGCGGTCAGGTGATCGCGGTGATCGGGGACATGCCCGCGGCAGAGGCGCGCGAGCTCGCCGCGGCCCGGCGCGGCGCGGCGGGCGTCGCCATCGTCCTGGCGGAAGAGGGCACGGGCACGGACGCCGCCCATGTGCTCGCCGCGTCCGGCTGGCGGGTCGCGGTCGCGCACGACGCGGCGCGGCTGACGGCGGCGTGGCAGCAGCTGCAAGGGATCGCCCGTCCAGACGGGCCCGGCGTGCGCGGCGTCCCCATCGGGCTCGCGGCGGCGGACGGGCCTGCCGCGGACGGCGGGCTGGCGAGGGAGGCGGCCCATGGCTAGCCACCGGCGGACGGTGGCCGCGGCCTGCGCGGTCATCCTCGCGTCCATCTCGCTGTACCCCATCTTCACCGGGACGGCCTGGTTCTGGGCCGGGTGCGGGTCTGCCCTGGTCGTCGCGCTCGCGGGCACGGCGACCCGGCTGCGGCGGCTGCCGGTCCCCGTGACGCTGCTCGCGGGCGCTGCCGCGCTGCTCCTCTACCTCAACCTGGTCTTCGCCAACGCCAGGTCGCTCTACCACCTGCTGCCCACCCCCGGGTCGCTCGCCGCGCTGTGGCACACCGCCGGGCAAGGGTTCAGCCAGGCGTCCGCGTACGCTCCCCCGGTGCCGGGGCTGCGCGGCATGGTGCTGCTCGCGGCCGGCGGCATCGGCATCGCCGCGCTGCTCACCGACCTGATCGCGGTCAGGCTCGGCAGCGCCGCGCTGGCCGGGCTGCCGCTCCTGCTGCTGTTCACCGAGCCGTTCACGCTCAGCGTGTCCCGCGGCGTCGTCGGCACCACGCTCGCGTTCTGCCTCGGCGTGGGCGGGTACCTGGCGCTGTTGTCGAGCGAGGGCAGGGACCGCATCCGCGACTGGGAGCAGACGGACGCCACCGATCATTACGCGCCGGACACGCGGCCGCTCGCCGCCGCGGGACGGCGGGTCGGCACCGCCTCGGTCCTGCTCGCGCTCTGCCTGCCGCTGTTCATCCCCGGGCTGCACACCACCCGGCTGTTCGGCGGGCAGCCGGGGATCGGCGGCACGGGCGGAAGCGGCGGCGCCGCGCTCGGATTCCCCAACCCGAACGTGCAGCTGTCGCAAGAGCTGACGGCGGCCAAGGCGACGACCGTGCTCACCTACACCTCGACCAACCCCGGCTACCTGCGGATCTACGCGCTCGACAAGCTCACGGACGCGGGCTGGCAGCTGTTCGCCCAGCCCGAGTCGCTCGTCCCGGTCAGCCCGCGGCTGCCCGCGGCGCCCGGCCTCACCGGGAAGGCCGGGGTGGCCAGCCAGCGAACCATCATCTCCATCGCCAGCGGCGTCGGCGACGACGAGCTCTCCGCGCTGCCCGTGCCCTACCCGGCCACGTCCATCTCGGTGAAGGGCGACGTGCGCGCGGACCGGGCCACGCTCATGGTGTTCGACTCCGGTGTCTCCCTCAGCGGTCTCAGCTACACGGTCACCAGCCTGTCGGAGGCACCGGGCGATCAGGTGCTCAGCGCCGCGCCGCCGGCCGCCGCGTCCATCACGGCGCATTACCTGTCGGTCCCCGCGGACTACCAACCGCTGCGCGCCGTGGCGCTGTCCGTGGTCCGGGCCGCGGGGGCGAAGACCCCCTTCCAGGAGGCCGTGGCGCTGCAGGACTGGCTGGCGGCCGGGTCGTTCAAGTACACGCTGAAGGCGCCGTCGGTGGTCAGCGCCGCCGGGCTCGCCCAGTTCCTCGAGATCACCAAGAAGGGCTACTGCCAGCAGTTCTCCTACGCCATGGCGGTACTCGCCCGGCTGCTCGGCATCCCGTCCCGCGTCGCCTACGGGTTCACGGCGGGCGCGCCGACCGCGACGCGCACGTACACGGTCACCACCCATGACGCGCACGCCTGGCCGGAGCTGTTCTTCCAGGGATACGGCTGGCTGCGGTTCGAGCCGACGCCGTCTGGCCCGGCGGGGCAGGGCACCGCGTTCGCGCCCTCCTACTCGGGCACGCCGGGCAGCGCGGGGCCGCCGGCCCTGTCGACGCAGACAAGCAGCCCGGGCGCGACGGCGAGCGTCAGCGCGAGCGGCGGCATCCCGCCGAACCTGCGCGAGATCCTCGGCAACGACTTTGGCGGCGCGGCGGGCGGCCCCGTCCGCGGCACGGTCAGCCCGTGGGAGATCTTCGGCCTGGTGATGGCCGGGCTGGTGGTGGTCGCGCTGATCACCCCGTGGTGCGCGCGGCTAGTCGTCAGGCGGCTGCGCTGGCGCCGGGGGCGGCACCCCCGGGCGACCCGGCCCGCCGTCATCGGGGCGGACAGGACCTCTTGGATTGCTGGCGCCTCCGGGACGGGCGGCCCGACCGGGACCGCCGTGGCCGTCCGGCCGGGGGTGTCCGTCCTGTCGGCCCGGGAGACCAGGGTCCGGGCCAGGGATATCGCCTGGGCGCACGCGGCGTGGCAGGAACTGCGCGACGACCTCATCGACTACGGCGCCGGCTACCTGCCGAGCGAGTCACCGCGGGCAGTGGCCGCCCGGGCCGGCGAAGGGCTGGTCCTCACCGGGACCGCGCGGGCGGCGCTCGGCCGCATCGCGATGGCCGAGGAACGCGCCAGGTACGCACCCGCGCCCGCCGACGGGTCGGGCCTGCGGGCGGACAGCATCGCGGTACGCCGGGGCATCGCCGCCGCGGTGCCGCGCGTCACCCGGTGGCGGGCACGGCTGCTGCCCGCGTCCGTGCTCGGCCCGGTGCTGGCCACGCTCGCATCGGCGGCCAACCCGTACCGCGGGAGGATCGGCATGGAAGGCAGTGGCCGGCTTGGGCTTGAGCGGCTCGGCAAGCTCCGCCGCAAGGGCTCCTAAGACGCCTACAGGCCGCCCTCCTGCCGCCTGCGCCAGCGCTCGTCTAGTCGCTCGCCGAACGAGGCGTGCCCCGCGGTTCCCCGCTTCGAGCGCTTGGAACGGCGCTTGCCCGCCGACTGGCCCGGCGTCGCGCCCAGGGCGACGGCAGTCATCTGCCGCCAGCTATTGAGCACCCAGATGCTGCACAGCAGCATGACGACAAATCCCGCGACGGCCAGGCCGATGACCGGCAGGACGATGCCGGCGGCGATCATGGCCGCGCCAAGGGCCAGGCCGACAAGCGCCTCTGCCACCCGACGCCGGTAATGCACGCGGGGATCGGTAGAGCGAACACGCCGCACTAGCGCGCGATCCTCCCTGTAGAGCGCCTGCTCGATCTGCTCGAGCTGACGCTGCTCATGCTCAGAGAGCGGCACGACGCCTCCCATAAAGCCCGGGGGGTGGGGTGACTTTCACCTCACGTTAGACACCTGGTTCATTTCCCAGGATACGAGGCGCATCACACCCCTTGGAAGGGGCGTCCGCCCGCCCGTCCGCGGAAGAATCATCGGATTGTATGAAAAGTGCCGCCGGCCGAACCGCGCCGGCCCCGAATCTGCTGGTGATCCGGTCCACCGCCTGCTCTGCTTCCCGCCAGCCCGCCGGGCGGTCACCAAACGCCAGCTGCCGCGCGGACTCGGCGGCGGGACGCAGCCCGGCCGCGCGGACGCCGACGAGCCGCAGCCGCGCACGGCGGTCGAGCCCGGAGCCCTCGTACAGCGCGCACGCGATCGCGTAGATCTCCCTGGCCACGTCGGTCGGCTCGGCGAGCGTACGCGACCTGGTGATGGTCTTGAAGCTGGCGAGCCTGAGCTTCACGGTCACCGTCCGCGCCACGCACCCGGCGCCGCGCAGCGCCTCGGCGGTCCGCCCGGACAGCCGCAGCAGCTCTCGCCTGATGATGTCGGGGTCGTCGACGTCCACGGGGAACGTCTCCTCGGCGCCGACGCTCTTCTCCTCCCGCCGCGGGACGACCGGCCGCTCGTCACGGCCCCAGGCCAGGGCGTGCAGGTGCTCGCCCGCGACGCCGAGCTCCCTGCGCAGGGTGGCGGCGGGCACGTGCGCGATGTCCCCCACGGTCCGCAGGCCGAGCCTGGCCAGGACCTCCTCGGCCCGGTCACCAACCCCCCACAGCGCGCTCACCGGGAGCGGGTGCAGGAACTCGAGGAGCCCGTGGGCTGGGATGACGAGCAGCCCGTCCGGCTTGCAGCGCGCCGAGGCAATCTTCGCGACGAACTTGACCGATGCCACCCCGACCGAGCAGGTGATCGACTGCTGCTCGCGGACCTGCCGCCTGATCAGCTCCGCGATGCTCGCAGGCGAGCCGAGCCGCCGCCGGGCGCCGGACACGTCGAGGAACGCCTCGTCAAGCGAGAGCGGCTCCACCGCCGGGGTAACGGCCCGGAAGATGGCCATGATCTCACGGGAAACCTCGCCGTACAGCCGGTGCCTTGGCGGGATGAAGACCGCCTGCGGGCACAGCCGCCTCGCCCGGCTGACGGGCATCGCGCTCCGGACGCCGAACGCCCGCGCCTCGTAGGTCGCCGACAGCACGACCCCGCGGTTGCCGAGGCCGCCGACCACGACGGGCCTGCCCCGCAGCCCGGGCTGGTCGCGCAGTTCCACGCTCGCGTAGAACGCGTCCATGTCCACGTGCAGGATGCGGCAACCCACGTCGTCAGGAAGCGCAGCATCACCGGACATAGCTCACCTCCCACGCCTGACCAGGCCGATTCCGAGGCTACGGCATCCGGGCCGCGGGCCGCAGGCCCGCATCGGGGGGGTACGGGGGGTCGTCCCCCCGGGAGATGCGCTTGGCCCGGGCCTGATAAGACCGCGTTTTTTGCGATCAGGCCCGGGCCAAGCGATCAGGCCCGATAGCCGAGCACGTGCAGCCGGGTGGCGATGTCCCGCAGCGGCGGGCAGGTGGCCGCGGCCTCCTCGAGCGCGCGCAGCGCCTCGACCGCGGCCAGGTCGGCCGGCGCCCCGGGCAGCAGGCCGGAGAAGACCCTGATCCCGTGCGCGTCCCCCACCTGCAGCCCGGCCCCCTCGAGCAGCGCGGTGAGCTCGGGCAAGGTGAAGCGCCGCGCCAGCTGCGCCATCCCGCGGGCCGGCGTCGGGCGGGGCTCCGGCCCCGGTGCGGTGCCGGAGTCCCGGTCGACGCCGGGCAGCATCGCCCGCGCCTCGGCGTACTTCCCGGCGAGCGCGCGCTGCAGGACCGCCGCGACGGTGTTAGCGGCAAGCACGCTGACTGTGCCGCCGGGGCGCAGTACGCGGGCGATCGCCGCGAGCGCGGCGGGCGGTGAGTCCACGTACTCAAGAACGTTGTGGCAGATCACCAGGTCCGCGCCGGCACTGTCTTGGCCGGCCCCGGCCGCACCGGGCACGCCGACCAGGGCGGGCAGGTCGGCGGCCTCACCCTGGACCTCGATGAGCGTGACCTGAGCCTCGCCCGCCCGCCATCGCGCGGCGGCGAGTGCGTCCGGGCTCGGGTCCACCACGGTGACGCGGTGCCCGCGGGCGGCGATGCTCACCGCGAGCCCGCCGGTCCCCGCGCCCACGTCAACGATGTCAAGGACGGCACGGCCAGTCTGCGCGACCCGCGCCGCGATGACGTCGGCCAGGACGTCCCCGACCAGCGACGGCCGCGACCCGTCGCGCTTGCGTTCGGCGTCCGGGCCACGCGTCCCCGGCACGGCTCTCGCGGGAACCTCTGCGGTCACTCTTAACCACTCCCCAGGTTGCCCGGGCAGGCTTACTGTGCAGTCTCACTGTAGTGGGGGCTTCGCCGTATGACGTGCCGCCCGCCCAGCGAGCGACCCCTGCTACCTTACGTGTTTGTAACATAACCAGTTAGTGACAGAGAGGCTGAACCCGGGACGGTAATGTCCCGTTCTACCCATCGTGGGACGTCATCAGAACGGTTCGCCAAGCGGACGAAAGCGACACGCCGCGGGTAAGCGAATGACCCCACCTGAACCACCCAGGACCCGTATGCTCAACCGCATGCCAGCCGCCACCGAGCACCTCGAACTCCCCCATCCCCGGCGCCTGCTCTGGTCGTCCGCGTGGACCATGGCCGAGTCAGTCGGGCTGCCCTTCGGCACGTACGTCGTGCTCACCGACGTGGTGAGCCCGGATGCCGGGCTGCTCGCCGGCACGGCCGTGGTCTGGCTACTCATAGCGCTCCGCAAGGTCGTCACCAAGTCGGTCACCGCGCTGCTGATGATCTCCGCGCTCGTACTCACCGTGCAGACCGTGGTGGCGGTCAGCACCGGCTTCCTGTGGATGTTCGAGCTGCAGTTCCCGCTCGGCAACCTGGCGATGTGCGTGATGTTCGCCCGCACCGCGCCGACCCGCAAGCCCCTCGTCGCGCAGCTCGCCGAGGAGGTCGTGTCGCTCAAGCAGCCGCATCCCGGGCTGCACCGCTTCTTCCAGGGTGCGACATGGCTCTGGGCGGGGCTCTTCGTGGTGCTGACGCTCGGCATGACGGTCATGATGAAGACCGAGCCGTTCAAGCTCTTCATGCTGCTGTCGTCGGTGGTGACCGTCGGGCTGACCGCGGTCGGCGCGGGCATCTGCGTCTTGTGGTTCCTCGCCGTCATCCGCCGCCTCGGCCTGCGGCTGCACTTCACCGCCGCCTAGGCGATTTCATTCCGACGGCCGGGCCGATGACGGCGGCCCCGGCGATGGCGGCCCGGCGGTGCTGCCAGGACCGCCACGGCTACGGACGGCCGGGTGGCTTGGGGGCCGGGCCGGGAGCGATGTCCTCGCCCTGGATGGTGTGCGGGGTCGCGTCATCCTCCCAGTCGGCGATCCCGTAGACGTCGTCCTCGCCGTCCTCGTCGTCCTCGCCTGCTTCGTCCGCGTCGCCGGCGGGGAAGGCGGACGCCTCCGGGTCGAGGGAGAGGGTGGGCTTCTCGGCCTTGATGCGGGCGAGGAGGCCGTTCACGAACGGCGGCGAGTTGTCCGTTGACAGGTCCTGGGCCAGGGCGACGGCCTCGCTGATGGCGACGCCGTCCGGCACGTCGCTGGCCCACAGTAGCTCGTAGACGCCGATCCGCAGGATGTTCCGGTCGACGGCCGGCATCCGCTCCAAGGTCCAGTCGACGAGGTTCCAGGAGATCAGCTCGTCGATGCGCTCGCTGTGGGTGGCGACGCCGCGGACGAGCTCGGCCGTGTACGGCCGCACCGGCACGTCGCCGAGCGACTGCCTCATCGACAGCAGCTCAAGCGTGGGCAGGCCGCGCAGCTCCGCCTCGAAGAGGATGTCAAGCGCGCGCTTGCGCGCCTTGCTACGCGCGGCCATGTGGCCCTCTCTGGGTGGGACGGGAGGTTGCTCCCGGCCGAGACGACCGCGCGCCCGATACGATGGCGGAGCCATCGGGCGCGCAACGGGGGGTACGGGGGGTACGGGGGGTACGGGGGGTACGGGGGGTACGGGGGGTCGTCCCCCCGGACGACAAAGGCAACAACATTCAGGCGCGGCCGAGGTAGGCGCCGGAGCGGGTGTCGACCTTGACCTTCTCGCCGGTGGTGATGAACAGCGGTACCTGGATGGTCGCGCCGGTCTCCAGCGTGGCCGGCTTGGTGCCGCCGGTCGACCGGTCGCCCTGCAGGCCCGGGTCGGTCTGCGCGATGACCAGCTCGACCGCGGCGGGCATGTCGACGTACAGCGGGGTGCCCTCGTTGAACGCGATCGTCACCATCTGCTCCTCGAGCAGGTAGTTCGCCGCGTCGCCGACCACCGATGCCGGAATGTGCGGCTGGTCGTAGTCGCTCAGGTCCATGAACACGAAGTCGCCGCCCTCGCGGTACAGGTACTGCATGTCGCGCTTGTCGACGTTGGCGATGTCCACCTTGATGCCGGCGTTGAAGGTCTTGTCGACGACCTTCCCCGACATCACGTTCTTCAGCTTGGTACGCACGAAGGCGGGTCCCTTGCCCGGCTTGACGTGCTGGAACTCCACGACATTCCACAGCTGCCCCTCAAGGTTCAGCGTCATGCCGTTCTTCAGGTCGTTGGTGGTAGCCACGCGTCGTCTCCAGTCACAGGACCAGCGGTTCCCTGGTCGTCAAAAGTCAGGATCCGGGCTCGGCCACCCGCCGTCATGACCAGTCAGTGCCCGGCTGCGCCCGCTCGGGACGCCGCCCGCTGCGGGCAGGCAGGCACCAGGCTCGACGGTGACAGGAACCCAGTCCGCCAGTTTACCCGGTTACAGGACAAGCAGATCCCGGGCGGAGTTCGTCAGCGACCTGGCGACGCCGCCCGCGGTCACCACGAGCACGTCCTCGATCCTGACCCCGCCGAGATCCGGCAGGTACACGCCGGGCTCGATGGTGACGGGGACCTGGCCGGCCAGCCTGCCTGTCCGGCCGTAGCCGAGCATCGGCGCCTCGTGGACCTCCAGGCCGACCCCGTGCCCGAGGCCGTGCTGGAAGTGCCCGGAGTGCCCGGCCGCCTCGATCACGTCGCGCGCCGCCGCGTCGACCGCGCCGGCCTCCACCCCGTCGGTGAGCATCGCGATGCCCGCCTGCTGCGCGAGCTCCACCAGGTCGTAGATGTCGCGCTGCCAGCCGGCCACCGAGCCGACGGCCACCGTCCGCGTCATGTCGGCGTGGTACCCGTCGTGCAGCGCGCCGAAGTCCATCGTCACCAGGTCACCGCGCGCCAGTTCCCGGCCGGTGGGCGCGTGGTGCGGTATGGCGCCGTTGGGGCCGGCCGCGACGATGGTGTCGAACGCGGGACGCTCGGCGCCGAGCAGCGCCATGGTGTGGTCGAGCAGGGTCGCCAGCGCCCGTTCGGACAGGCCGGGGCGGATCTGCGGCAGGACCTCGGCGAGGGCCGCGTCGGTCAGCTGGCAGGCGACCGCGAGCTTCTCGATTTCCCCGGCGTCCTTCACCATGCGCAGCTTCTCGATCTGACGTCCGAACGGGAGCGTGACGATGCCGTCCGCCTTGGCTGCCAGTTCGGTGTGCCGCTCGACGGTCATCTCGTGCGCCTCGAAGGCGAGGCGCCGCACGCCGCGGCGTGACGCCTCGGTCGCGAGCTTCGCGTCGATGAAGCGGTCGGTGACCAGCTCGAGGTCGGGGGCGTCGCGCAGCGCGGCGCCCGTGTACCTGGAGTCGGTCGCGAGCAGCGCGCCGTCGCCCTCCGCGGGCAGCAGCAGGGCGGAGTTGGAGCTGGCCAGGCCGGTGAGGTAGCGGACGTTCGGCCCGGCGGTGATGAGGGCGGCGTCCGCCCCGGCCTCGCGGACGAGCTGCTTGGCCCGGTCACGGCGGGCGGCGTGGATCTCCGGCATGCCTCGACTCTAACTTCCTCACCCGATCCTGCGAACACGCCAGGCGCAGGCGGCGGCGAGCAGCAGGGCGGCGGCGAGGAAGACGCCGAGCTCCTCCGATTGCAGCGGCCAGTACCTGCTTGCTGGCTGGTAGGTCACCACCTCGTGGTAAGCGGCCGCGATGCGGGTGACGCAGTCGTGCATCGTGTTCGCCACGCCCGGCGACGCCGGGACGTGGCTGGAGCCGTTGGCGAGGGGGTTGACGATGCCGCCGCCACCGCCGTGGCCGATGTCGGGACAGGTGCTGGCGAGTTCGCCTGATGTCAGCGCGTCGCCCTTTGCGTTCACGATGGCGATCGACGTGACCCAGGCGTTCGGCAGGTCCGGCGCGGCGGGCTGCAGCGACGGCGACGGCGCCAGGGGCAGGAACCCGGACGACCCGTAGCCGGTGGCCGACGGGTTGAGCGGGAGCACCAGGCTCACCCGGGGAAGCAATGCGGGCCGGGCCAGCAGCCGGAACGCGAGGCGGGCCGCGGTGAACACGACCAGGGTCGCCGCCATCGCGGGCACAGTCCTGCGCAGCAGCGCGCCGAGGAGCACGCCGAGCGCGAAGGCGAACGCGGCGTAGCCGACCGGCACGATGTCCCGCGAGTCGAACGACCCGAACTGGTCGAGGCCCGCGCGGTCGAGCGGCCCGGCCCACCAGGTGACCAGCCAGCTCGACAGCCCCGCCGCCGCCATGGCCGCCAGCCCGGTGACCGCCAGCCGCCACCCCAGCCAGCGGACCCGGGAGATGTCCTGCGTCCACGCCAGCCGGAACGACCCGGACTCCAGTTCGCCGGCCACCAGCGGCGCGCCCCAGAACATCCCGAGCAGACCGGGAACCACGACGGCGAGAACCGACAGCCACAGCCGGATGGTGGCGTCCGCCCGGCCCGAGGCGAACGCGGCCGCGCTGACGGCGAGGACCGCCGCGAGGGCGATCGTGGTCTGCGCGCGGGACTGCCGCCAGGCGAGCCAGCTCATCGGGCCGCCTCCCGCAGGCAGGAGACCACCAGGTCGTCAAGCGACCGGGCGCGGTGATGAGCGAGCAGCGTGTCCACCGGGCCGGCGAGCCGCACCTGGCCGCCCGCGAGCAGGATCAGGTAACCGCAGGTCCGTTCCAGGTCGGCCACCAGGTGGGAGGAGAACACTGTGGTCATGTTCTCCCCTGAGGCGGCGACCGCCCGGGTAACCGAGTCCAGGAAGTCGCGCCGGGCCAGCGGGTCCAGGTTCGCGGCAGGCTCGTCGAGGACCAGCAGTTCCGGGCGCCGGGCGACGGCGAGCGTGAGCGCGAGCTGTGCCCGCTGGCCGCCGGACAGCCGCCCGGCCCGCTGCCGCGGGTCAAGGCCGGCCTCATGCACCCGGCGCCAGGCCAGGCTGGCGTCCCAGTGCGCGCTGAGCCCCTGCCCCATGCGCAGGTGATCCGCCACGGACAGGTCCGCGTACACCGGCGCGCCCTGGGCGACGAACCCGGCCCGCTGCCGGATCGTGATCGTTCCCGTGGTCGGGCGCAGCAGCCCGACGGCTAGCTCAAGGAGGGTTGTCTTGCCGGCCCCGTTGGGGCCGACCAGGCCGACGACCTGCCCGGCCGGGACCGTCAGCGTGCAGTCCGCCAGGGCCCACCGTCGCCGGTACCGCTTGCCGAGCGCGTTCGCTTCTATCGCGTTGTCCACGGGGACGGGTCTACGCTCCGGCCGGTGTCAGCACGGTGCCAGCGGACGACACCCGGCTGTCACCGTGGCCCTGGCATGCTGGTAGGGATGAGAGTGCTTGTCGTAGAGGATCACGAAGTTCTCGCCACGGCGGTCGCCGCCGGGCTGCGCCGTGAGGGCATGGCCGTGGACCTCGCCGGGGACGGGCATGAGGCGCTTGGCCGTCTTGACGGCACCCGCTATGACGTGGTGGTGCTTGACCGCGACCTGCCCGGCGTGCACGGCGATGAGGTGTGCCGCCGCATCACCGCCGGTGACTCCGGCAGCCGGGTGCTGATGCTCACCGCGGCCGGCACCGTCCGCGACAAGGTGGACGGCCTCGGGCTTGGCGCCGACGACTACCTGGCCAAGCCGTTCGATTTCGCCGAGCTGGTCGCCAGGATCCGCGCGCTGGCCCGGCGAGCGGCGCCCGCCGTGCCGCCCGTCTTGGAACACGCCGGCCTTACCCTGGACCCGGGAAGGCACGTCGCGTTCCGCGCCGGGCGGCGGCTTGACCTCAGCCCGAAAGAGTTCGCCCTGCTTGAGTGCCTGCTGGCCGCCGCCGGGCGGGTGGTGTCCGCGGAGGAGCTGCTTGACCGGGTCTGGGACGAGGCGGCCGACCCGTTCACCACCACGGTGAAGACGACGATGCGCCGCTTGCGCGGCAAGCTGGGCGAGCCGCCCGTCATCGAGACCGTCCGCGAGGCCGGCTACCGCATCGGTGCCCGGTGAGCAGGAAAAGGCGCCTCCGCGCCCGCCTGGCCGGGCTGTACGCCTGCCTGCTGCTCGGCTCCGGATTCCTCCTGCTGGTCATCGCCGACCTGCCGCTGACCACGTTCGGCCGCGCCCAGGCACATACCGTCGGCGGGAGATCCGGCCCGGTCAGGTCCTTCACCAACCTGCCAGAAGTCCTCGCCTACTCCGCCATCGCCCTGGCGGTGCTCGCTGTGGCGTCGGTCGCCCTGGGGTGGCTAGTCGCCGACCGTAGCCTGCGGCCGCTGCGGGTCATCACGTCCGCCGCCCGCGCGATCTCCGCGAGCAGCCTGAACGAACGGCTGAGCATGGCCGGCGGCTACGAGGAGTTCCGGGAGCTCGGTGAGACGCTCAACGGGCTTTTCGCCCGCCTGGCGACCGCGTTCGAGTCGCAGCGGCGCTTCGTCGCCAACGCCTCCCACGAACTTCGCACCCCCCTCGCGGCTGAGCGGACTGTCCTGCAGGTGGCGCTCGCTGATCCCGCCGCGAGCGCGGAATCGCTGCGGGCCGCCTGCCAGCAGGTGCTCCAACTGGGCGAGCACCAAGAACGCCTCGTCGACGCGCTGCTCACGCTGGCCGCTGGCCAGAGCGGGCTGCGGCACCGGGAGCCTTTCGACCTCGCCGAGGTCACCTCCCGGGTCATGGCCAGGCGGCCGCCGGACGCCGGCGGCCAGGGCGTGCGCGTGGCGACCAGCCTCGGCCCGGCCGTCGCCACCGGGGACCCCGCCCTCGCGATGAGCCTGGTCGCCAACCTGGTGGACAACGCCGTGCGGCACAACGTGCCCGACGGCCACGTCCAGGTCACCACCGGGACGCTACGAGGCCGTCCCCGGTTCTCCGTCTCCAACAGCGGCCCCGTCGTCCCGCCGGGCGAGGTCGGCCGCCTGCTTGAGCCATTCCAGCAGATCGACGGCGACCGGACCCGCCACGATGGCGGCCACGGGCTCGGCATGGCCATCGTCGCGGCCGTCGCCAGCGCGCATGCCGCCGACCTCGCCGTGCGGGCAAGGCCTGAGGGCGGCCTTGACGTCACCGTGACGTTCCCGCCCTGAGGACCCGCTGCCCGCCGGCGGCCAGGGTGGCCCAGCCGCGGTATGAATGTGCCGTTGGTGCTGCTATAGCGACACCGGTGGCACTTTCATGCACCTTCAGGCAGCCGACGGGCGGCGAGCGGCCGCCCGGGCGGCGATAGGATGCGGCACAGGCGAAGAGAGGCGGACATGGCGGAACTGCCACCGGAAATCGACACCTCGCGGCCGCACAGCGCGCGGATGTACGACTACTTCATCGGCGGGAAGAACCACTTCGCGGCGGACCGGAAGACCGCCAGGGAGGTCCTGCGGCACTCGCCGTACGTGCCGACCGCGGCGCGGGAGAACCGGGCGTTCCTCGGCCGTGCGGTCAGGTACCTGGCCGGCGAGGCGGGCGTCACGCAGTTCCTCGACATCGGCACGGGCCTTCCGACCGCGAACAACGTGCATGAGGTGGCGCAGCGCGTTGCCCCGTCCTCCCGGGTCGTCTACGTCGACAACGACCCGCTGGTGCTCGCCCATGCCCGGGCACTGCTCACCTCCGCGCCGGAGGGACGCACCGCCTACATCCAGGCGGACTTCCGCGATCCCGGAGCGATCTTGTCCGACCCGGCCACCCGCGACGTGCTCGACTTCAGCAGGCCGGTGGCGCTGATGCTCGTCGCGATCTTGCACTTCGCACTGGACGAGTACCGGCCCGCGGAGGTCATCGCCACCCTGCTCGACGCGCTGCCGTCTGGCAGCTACCTCGTGGCCAGCCACCTCACCACGGAATTCGACCAGGACGCTACGTCGAAGGGGCAGCAGGTAATGCGCAGCGCGGGCATCGCGATGCAGAAGCGGGAGTCCGGTGAATTCGCCAAGCTGGCCTTCTCCGGGCTCGAGCTCGTACCGCCCGGGGTGGTGCTGGTCTCGGAATGGCGGCCGGACGGCGCCCGGCCCGCCCCGGCGCCGCACGAGGTGAACTGTTACGGGGGCGTCGGGCGAAAGCCGTGACGGCGGCGCGCGCCTGTATGCCCGCTGACGTCCCTTTTCATAACGTGGCGTCAACTTCGCTTCAACATTTATTAACCGTTTTTAACGTACCTAGGCCGATACGGCCCGCTTAGACTGAAAAACGTCCAGCCGGGCCCGAGCCGGGAGGTGCAGCATGACGGCCCTTGCCGAGGATGCCTACCTAGGGCCCGGCATTGACACGTCACGGCCGCACCCGGCGCGGATGTACGACTACTACATCGGCGGGAAGAACCATTTCGCCGCGGACCGCGCCCTCGCCGACCGCGCGCTCGCGTCCTGGCCGGCCGGCCGCATCGGGCTCAGGGAGAACCGGCGGTTCCTCGGGCGGATGGTCAGGTACCTGGCCGCCGAGGCGGGGGTCAGGCAGTTCCTCGACATCGGTTCCGGGCTGCCGACAACGAACAACGTGCACGAGATCGCGCAAGCGGTCGACTCGTCCAGCCGGGTGGTGTACGTCGACAACGACTCGATGGTGCTCGCGCACGCCCGGGCGCTGCTCGCCTCCGCGCCCGAGGGGCGCACCGCCTACATCCAGGCCGACCTCAGGTCGCCGCTGGACATCCTCCGCTCGCCGGTGACCCAGTCGGTGCTCGACTTCACCAAGCCGGTCGCGCTGATGCTCGTCGCGGTGCTGCACTTCCTGCCGGAGGAGGACAAGCCGGAGGCGGTCATCTCCACCCTCCTCGACGCGCTGCCGTCCGGCTCGTACCTGGCCGCGTCGCACGTGACGACGGAGCACGACCGGGTTGGGCTCGGCGGCGGGCAGCGTGCCTACCGGGAGGCCGGGATCCCGATGCACGCGCGCGACGCCGACGAGTTCGCACAGCTCGCGTTCTCCGGCCTCGACCTCATGCCGCCCGGGGTCGTGCTGGTCTCGGAATGGCGGCCGGACTCGAACGCGCCGCGCCCGACCCCGGCTGAGGTGTCCATCTACGGCGGCGTCGCCCGCAAGTCGTAAGACCGCGCCCGCTCCGTCGGCGCGGGCGCGCGGAGGACATGGCCCGGGCGGTCCTAGCCGACGAGCTCGCGGACGGTCTCGATGTCCTTGACGCGCTGCGCGTGGCTGGCGCCGAGCGCGGTGATGTTAAGCGTGGTCACGCCGGCCTCCTGGTAGGCGGCGAGCCGCTCCTTGACGTAGCCGAGCGGGCCGATGAGCGTGATGTTCTCGACGAGCTCGGCGGGTACCAGGGCAGCGGCCTCGTCCTTGCGGCCCGCCAGGTAGGCGTCCTGGATCCGGTTGGCCTCGTCCTCGTAGCCGTAACGGCAGGCCAGGTCGTGGTAGAAGTTCTTGCCGCGGGCGCCCATGCCGCCGATGTAGAGCGCGAGCGCCGGGCGGTTGATGTCGCGCAGGTGGGTGACGTCGTCGCCGATGGCCAGCGGGGCGGCGGCGATCACGTCGAGCTTCGGCAAGGACGCGTCGCGCTTGGCGGTGCCCTCGGCGAGGGCACCGCCCCAGGTGAGGCCCGCCTTCTCCGGGAAGTAGAAGATGGGCTGCCAGCCCTCGGCGAGCTCCGCGGCGAGGGCCACGTTCTTCGGCCCGAGCGCGGCGATCACGACCGGGATCCTCATCCGGACCGGGTGGTTGATCAGCTTGAGCGGCTTGCCGAGCCCGGTGCCGCCACTGCTCAGCGGGATGTCGTAGAGCTTGGTGTGATGGTCGAGGCGCTCACGCCGCCAGACCGCGCGGCAGATCTCGATGAGCTCCCTGGTGCGGCCGATCGGGGCGTCATAGGGCACGCCGTGCCAGCCCTCAATCACCTGCGGGCCGCTGGTGCCCAGGCCGAGCGTGAACCGGCCGCCGGATACGAAGTCCAGGCCGGCCGCGGTCATCGCGGTCAGCGCCGGGGTACGGGAATAGATCGGCAGGATGCCGGAGGCGATCTCGAGCGCCTCAGTGCGGGCGGCGATGAAGCCGAGCTGGCTGACCGCGTCGAAGCTGTACGCCTCGGGCACGAAGACGATCTGCAGGCCGGCCCGCTCGAAGTCAGCCAGCTCGCTGACCGTCTCGGTGAACCCGCCCGAGTAGTTGATCATCATCCCGACGCGCATATTCTGGCCTCCCTGCCGATCGGTGCCTCATCCTGGCCGCCCGCTGGGCGCCCGGCGCCGCCCGGCGCCGTTCGCAGCTGTGACCAGGGGTCAATTTAACCTGCCGGACGGGCGCAGGCTATCCCCGGGGTGTTCCCCATACACAAGGACTAGGTACCTTTGTTCCGTGGTCTAGACCAAAATGGACTAGACCACTCCATTGGGAAATCCCGGCGTAACACGGAAACGGCAAGCTAGTGCACATGGCGAGTACCGCTGACCCGCTGTCAATCACGCACGCCGACCTGCGGGTCAGGCGCATTGGCGAGCCGTCCTTCCTGTCCCCGATGGCCGGGCTCGTCAAGGGCCGGCCGAGCTCACCGCACTACGTGCACGAGGCGGACCGGGTGCTGCTCGACGACACGCTTGTCGGGGCGGCGTCGCGGCTGTGCGGCGTGGCGGAGCTCCCCTCGCTCGAGCCGGGCGGGCCGCGCGAGTACATCTACTTCGACCCGTCACGCACCCGGGCCGCGATCGTGACCTGCGGCGGCCTGTGCCCCGGGCTGAACAACGTGATCCGCGGCCTGGTCCTCGAGCTCGCCGACAACTACGGGGTCACCGAGGTGCTCGGCTTTCGCGACGGCTTCCGCGGCATGGTCGACGACGACCTGTTGCCGCTGGCGCTCAGCCGCGACGCGGTCGCCGACATCCACAACCGGGGCGGCACCATCCTCGGCACGTCGCGCGGCAACCAGGACCCGACCCGTATGGTGGCGACCCTGGAGCGCCACGGCGTCTCTCTGTTGTTCGTGATCGGCGGGGACGGCTCGCTGCGCGGCGCGGCGAAGATCGCCGACGAGGCGGACCGGCGCGGCCTGGCGCTGTCCGTCATCGGCGTACCGAAGACGATCGACAACGACATCCCCTACCTCGACCAGAGCTTCGGCTTCCAGACGGCGTTCACCCGGGCCACCGAATCGATCAAGTCCGCGCTTACCGAGGCGAGTTCCACGCCGAACGGCGTCGGCCTGGTCAAGGTGATGGGCAGGCACTCCGGGTTCATCGCCTGCTACGCGGCGCTGGCCAGCCATGACGTGGACTTCGTGCTGATACCCGAGATGCCGTTCCGCCTTGACGGGCCCGGCGGTTTCCTCGGCCGGCTGCGCGACCGGGTGCGGCGGCGGGGCCATGCCGTCGTGGTGGTGGCCGAGGGCGCAGGCCAGGACCTGTTCGAGTACGACGGCGCGGTGGACGCGTCAGGCAACGCCCGGCTCGCGGACGTCGGCGGCCTGCTGCGGCAGCGGATCATCGCGGACTTCGCGGCCGCCGGGAAGGAGCTCAGCCTCCGCTACGTCGACCCGGGGTACGCGATCCGCAGCGTGCCGGCCAACGGCTGGGACGCGGTGTACTGCCTGCGGCTCGCGCAGGCCGCCGTGCACGCCGCGATGGCCGGGCGGACGGCGATGATCGTCGGCCGGTGGCACGGGCGGTTCGTGCACATCCCGATTTCCGTCGCCACCGCGAGCCGCAACGAGGTCGACCCGGACGGCGACCTGTGGATGTCCGTGCTCGAGGCGACCGGCCAGCCGGTGCGCCTGGACTGAGCTCCGCGGTGCGGGCCAGCCCGGGAGCTAAGAGCCGAGGAGGTCGAGGATGACGGCGGCGATGTCCTCCGGGGAGCGGCCGTCAACGTCGACCGCGAGCGTCGCCACGGCGCGGTAGGCGGCCTGGCGGCCGGCGTAGACGTCGGCGATGTCGGGCCGAGCGAGCATCGGGCGGCCGCCGTCCCCGCCGACGCGGCGCCGGGCCTCGGCGTAGCCGACCCGCAGGAAGGCCACCGGCGCCTCGGCGAGCAGCTTCCTGGTCAGCGCGTGCTCGACCGCGCCGCCGCCGACCGCGAGCACGATGTCGGGGCCGGCCAGCAGGTCCGCGATGACCTGGTGTTCAAGCGCGCGGAAGCGGGCCTCGCCGTCGTCGGCGAAGATCTGCCTGATCGGCTTGCCTGCCCGGTCCTCGATGACGTGATCACTGTCGGTGAAGGGGACGCCGAGCTGCGCGGCGAGCAGGCGGCCGACCGTCGTCTTGCCCGCGCCCATGAACCCGACGAGGACGATCATCCTTTGTCCAGCTCCGCCTTGATGGCGTGCAGCGCGAGGACGTACGACTGGAAGCCGAAGCCGGCGATGATCCCGGTCGCCGAGCCGGTGATCACCGACTGGTGGCGGAAGCCCTCGCGGGCCGAGAGGTTGGAGATGTGCACCTCGACGAGCGGCGCGGTCCGCATCTTCACCGCGTCCATCACGGCGATGGAGTAGTGGGTGAACGCGGCGGCGTTGAGGACCACGGGCAGGGCGTGGTCGCAGGCCTCGTGGATCCAGCCGATCAGCTGGCCCTCGAAGTCGGTCTGCCTGACGTCGACGTCGAGGCCGAGTTCCCGGCCGGTCCGCTGGCACAGGTCGGTCAGGTCGGCGTAGGTCGCCGTGCCGTAGATGGCCGGCTCGCGCTTGCCGAGGCGGCCGAGGTTCGGCCCGTTGAGCACGAGCACGCGGGTCGCCGGGGCACCGGGGCCGGCTTCGGCGGTCATGCCGCCACCGCCTGGTAGGCCTCGGTCAGGAGGTCCTCAGGCGGGCTGTCGTAGATGACGGGGTTACCCACGCCGTCGAGTACTACCATGCGCAGCCGCGCGCCGCGGGCTTTCTTGTCCAGGGACATGGTCTCGCGCAGGGCCGGCCAGGCGGAGCGCGGGTAGCTGACCGGCAGCCCGACCGAGGTAAGCAGCTCCTTGTGCAGCGCCACCTCCCGTTCGGTCAGCCGTCCCGACAGCCGGCCCACCTCGGCGGCGAACACCATGCCGATCGCCACCGCGTCACCGTGCCTGAAGGTGTAGCGCTCGAGTTTCTCGATGGCGTGCGCGAGCGTGTGCCCGTAGTTGAGGGTCTCCCGCAGGCCCGACTCGCGCAGGTCGGCGGAGACCACGCGGGCCTTCATCGCGATCGCCCGCTCGATGAGTTCCCTTGAGTGCTGCCCGTGCGGCGTGGCCGCGCCGTCCGGGTCCGCCGCCACCAGGCGCAGGATCTCGCCGTCGGCGATGAACCCCGCCTTGATCACCTCGGCGAGCCCCGCCACGTAGTCCTCGCGCGGCAGCGTCTCCAGGGTGGCCAGGTCGGCGAGCACGCCGGCGGGCGGGTGGAACGCGCCGACCAGGTTCTTGCCCGCCGCGATGTCGATCGCGGTCTTGCCGCCGACCGCGGCGTCGACCATGCCGAGCAGCGTGGTCGGCAGCAGCACGACGGGCACGCCGCGCAGCCAGGTCGCGGCGGCGAACCCGGCGAGGTCGGTCGCCGCTCCCCCGCCGATGCCCACCACGCAGTCGGTCCTTGTCACCTTCGACTCGGCCAGCCACGACCAGAGCCTGGCGAGGGTGGCGACGTCCTTGGCGGCCTCGCCGGCCGGGACCTCGGTCACTACCACCCGGTACCCGGCGTCGGCGAGCGCGCGGCAGGCCGGGCGGGCCACCGGGCCGAGCCGCTCGTCGTGGATAACCGCCGCCGTCTCCGCCCGCTTGCCCACAAGGCCGGGCAGCTCGCTCAGTATGCCGGTCCCGACGACCACCTCATACGGGTGCTCACCGGCGACCCCGATCCGCGTCTCGCTCATACGGATTCCTCGCTGGCGCTCGTCGTCCGCATTCGCGGACGCACAGTGCTTGCTGATTCGCATCTAAGCTCGCTCATCCGCGCAGCCGCTTGGCCAGGTCGGCGGCCACCTCCTCGGGGGCCATTTCGTCGGTGGGCACGGTGAGCGACGCGAGCTCGGCGTAGACCGGCCGCCGTTCCTCGAGCATGGCGCGGAGCCGCCCGCGCGGGTTGCCGGGGATCACGACGCGGGGCCGGTCCATCCCGGTGCGCTTGGCCACGGTGGCGAACTCGGCCTCCAGGTAGACGACCACCTGCCCGGCGAGCATCCGCCGCACGTCGGGGTCGAGCACCGCGCCGCTGCCGAGCGCGAGCACACCGCCCGCGGCTTTCACTTGGTCAAGGCCGCTGGCGACGGCGCCGCGCTCGAACTCGCGGAACACCAGCTCGCCGTCGTCCACGAAGATGTCGCCGACCGGCTTGCCCGCCGCCCTGGCGACCAGCGCGTCGGTGTCCGCGAACGGCACGCCGAGCTCGGCGGCGAGCAGCGCGCCGACCGCCGACTTGCCCGCCGTCGGCGGCCCGATGAGCACGACACCGCGGCCGGCTTCCCGCCGCGGTGCCTGGCCTTCCCCGTGCGGGCCTGGGGCGGTACCCTGGCCGGCCATCACGAGATCACCAGGCCCTTGAGGTAGCCTTCCGCGTTCCTGCGCAGCTCTTCGACGGTGTCGCCGCCGAACTTCTCCGTCGCCGCCTCCGCGAGCACCAGCGCGGCCATCGCCTCGGCGACCACGCCGGCCGCGGGCACCGCGGTGACGTCGCTGCGCTGGTTGATCGCCTTGGCCGACTCACCGGTCACCACGTCGATCGTCTCGAGCGCGCGAGGCACGGTCGAGATCGGCTTCATCGCGGCCCGCACCCGGAGCACCTCGCCGGTGGACATGCCGCCCTCGATGCCGCCGGCCCGGTTGGTACGCCGGTGCACGCCGTCGGGGCCAAGGTAGATCTCGTCGTGCGCGCCGGAGCCGCGGCGGCCGGCGGTGGTGAACCCGTCACCGAACTCCACTCCCTTGAACGCCTGGACGGAGATCAGCGCGCCGGCGAGCCGCGCGTCGAGCTTCCTGTCCCACTGGGTGAAGCTGCCGAGTCCGGGCGGCAGCCCGTACACCACGACCTCGACCACGCCGCCTAGCGTGTCGCCTTCCTTGCGGGCCGCGTCGACCTCCGCGACCATCCGGGCGGAGGTCTCCGCGTCCGCGCAGCGCACCGGGTCGGAGTCGATCCGCGCCAGGTCACCCGGGGTCGGCGGCGGGGTGCCTTCCGGCACGGCGACCGAGCCGAGCGCCACCACGTGCGAGACGATCTCGACACCGAGGGCCTGCTCGAGCATCCGCCGCGCGACCTCGCCGAGCGCGACCCGCGCGGCCGTCTCCCGCGCGCTCGCCCGCTCAAGCACGGGCCGGGCGTCGGCGTGCCCGAACTTCTGCATGCCCGCGAGGTCGGCGTGGCCGGGCCGCGGCCGGGTCAGCGGGGCGTTGCGCGCCTGCCGGTCCAGCTCGTCGGCGGCCACCGGGTCGGGCGACATCACCGTCTCCCACTTGGGCCACTCGGTGTTGCCGACCCGGATGGCGACCGGCCCGCCGAGCGTGACCCCGTGCCGCACGCCCCCGGTGAGCTCGACCTCGTCCTGCTCGAACTTCATCCGCGCGCCCCGGCCGTAGCCGGCCCGCCGCCGCGCGAGCGCCGCGGCCACGTCCGCGCTGGTGACCCGCACCCCCGCCGGCACGCCGTCACAGATCGCCGCGAGCGCCTTCCCGTGCGATTCTCCCGCCGTCAGCCACCGAAACATGCTGTTCACCCTACCGGCAGCGCGCCGTCTTACTTCTGGTGCCGTCGGCCAAAGCGGACCGCGATGCCGCTGCGCAGGCGGGGGGCGAGGCGGGCGGCGATCGCCTCGGCGGTGACCCGGGCGCCTGCCGGGTCGGCCGCGGCGAGCGTAACGGTCAGCTCGGCGTCGGGACCGCCTGACTCGAGGGTGAAGTCACGGGTGACCGCCTCGACCTGCGCGCGGACGTCGGGGTCCAGGTGCGGCGGCGGCAGCGGAGCGCCGCCGGCCAGCGCCGCGAGCCGGGCGCCCTCGATCACCAGCGGGACCGGGCCCGCCACGTCGATCACCACCGCGTCGGCCTGCTCAGCCGCCACGGCGGGCCACAGCCGGGCGGCGGGAACGGGGACGGGGCGCGCGTCCGCGCGCCACCGCCTGATCGCCTCGGTGCCGGTGAACGCGATGACCGCCTTGCGGCCGTCGTTGCCGATCAGCGTCGGCAACGCCATCTCTGTCTCCTTCTCCCCAGCGCTCCCGGGGGCCGCGGCATCGCCGGATGCCGCACCGCCGTGCCGCTCGCAGCCTGGCGGAGGCGTCCCAGGGTCACTCGGCGGGGCGCCCGGCTCGACCGGAACCGCGACCACGGGCACGAGCAGGCGGGTCGCGGCGACGGCGGTCAGCGCCGCGTGCTCCGTCGCCTGGCCCGCGGCGTAAGCGGACAGGACCGCGGTTACCGCCGGGTCCGCGCCGCCGGAATCGCCCGCTGGTCTGGTCACTGGCACAGGGCCGACCCTACCGCCGCGGGCCGGCGCAGACGTGGCGGCCTGTCGGCGGGCGGTGTGACGGCCCGCGCGCCGGGGCCGGCGACGGATACTGAATGTAGTGAAACCCATGAAAGGTGTATTTAACGGTGAGTATCGTCAAACTGCACGGCAGAATCGGTTGAGCGCACGTTCCGAATGTGGGAGTCTCTTGACCTGCAGCGATGTGCAGGCCACCACCAGGGCACCAGTTGTGCGGACCTGAACTACGGCGCAGGGGGAAGGAGGGGATCCGTGGGTTCGCCAAGCGAGCCGGCGCAAGCCGCGCGGATACTTCCCGGTACGCCGATGCGAAAGGTGGTACCGCCCCGGATGGTCGGCCCGTACATGAGCGGCCAGCGCGGGGTGATCGCCGGGTACGTCCACCGGGCCCGCGACGTGATCTTGCGCACCCCGGTGGACGCGTTCTACGCGCTCGGCCTCGGCTACGAGGGATCCGACTTCACGCCTGAGATGACCGAACTGTTCTTCCTGTGCTGGCAGGCGAGGGAGATAGACGGGTACGTGCCAGTCAGCGCGCGCGGCGTGCCCGGGCGCGCGGAGTTCTACCTGGAACCGATCCAGATACCGGTCGGCACCTCGCTGTGCCGGCTTGCGGACGCGGGCGAGGAACCAGTCGCCCGGTATGACGGGCTGGCCTGGCGACAGCTGAGGGAGGGGTAAGTCCCCATGCGATACCGGCTCATGGCCTCGTACCTCGGCGCTTCCTACCAGGCGGCGGTGGGGCCCTCCGATCACGACGTCACGTTGTTCGCCGCGCCGCCGCCACCGGAAGAGCACGGCTTCTCCCCCGCGCCCGGCGGCATCTGGCGCAAGCAGGTGCGCCTTAACGATCTCGACGCGCTGTGGGAGTCGCGGCCCATCGGCTCCTATCACGGCGAGCCGTGCCTGGTGCTCGACGACCTCGGCGACCGGCTGCACATCGTCTACCTTGGCATGGACGAGAAGCGCGCCGCCCAGCTCGGCTACTGGGAGGTCGACCGCGGCGTCTTCGAGGTGGTCGTGCCCCGGCACGACATCACCGACCTGGCCGAGGAACGGCACGAGTTCCCGATCGCACTGCTGCTTTCCGCGCTGCCGCGGGCGCTCGGGTCCGGGGCCCCCGCCGGCGCCGGGCGCGGGTTCGACCAGAACGTGACGGGACCCGCCTCCGGCGGCCCTCCCGGCGGCTCTGTGCCCGGCGGGCCGACCGGGTGGAACGGCTCGACGGCCGCACCACAGCCGGCCCGCGGCCAGCTCCCGGTCGGCAGCCAGGCCCAGCTACCGCAGGCACCGCTCCCGCAGGCCCAGTCCTCACAGGTCCAACTTCAGCAGGCCCAACTTCAGCAGGCCCAGTCTCAGGCCCAGCAGGCACAAGCCCAGCAGGCACAAGCCCAGCAGGCACAAGCCCAGCAGGCACAAGCCCAGCAGGCACAAGCCCAGCAGGCACAGCTCCCTCCGGGTCAAGTCCCCGCGCGGCAGCAGCCTGCGGCGGCGGGGCAGCAGTTCCCGCCGTCCGGCCCGTACCAGCTTCCCGCCGGCCCGGAGCGCGGCGCGGGACTG
>Ga0265334_10000291_pt1 | contig 28003 bp, 25 predicted proteins | sample 42023metaG_FD_192442 | JGI IMG/M metagenome (GOLD analysis project Ga0265334, IMG submission 192442) | Rhizosphere microbial communities from Carex aquatilis grown in University of Washington, Seatle, WA, United States - 4-20-23 metaG | ecosystem: Host-associated > Plants > Roots > Rhizosphere... | reverse complement strand
GGCCACGCGAACCGGCCGGATGCGCGACATCGTCGCCACGCTGCAGGCCGAGCAGGACGCGATCATCCGGTCGGCGCCGACCGGAATCTTGGTGGTCCAGGGCGGCCCCGGCACCGGGAAGACCGCCGTCGCCCTGCACCGCGCGGCCTACCTGCTCTACACGCACCGCCACCTCGCCAACCGCGGCGTGCTCGTGGTGGGTCCGAGTGCGACGTTCCTCAGCTATATCAGCCAGGTGCTGCCCGGACTTGGGGAGACCAACGTGCTGCTGCGAACGGTGGGGGAACTGTTCCCTGGCGTGGTGGCGGACCGCCGCGAGACCCGGCTCGCCGAGGAGGTCAAAGGGCGGGCCATGATGGCAGGCGTGCTCGCGGCGGCCGTGCGTGACCGGCAGGCCGTCGGCCCGGCCGAGTTCGAGTTCGCTGGCGAGACGCTCCGGCTGGACGGCGAGGTGGTGCGGGAGGCGACCAGGCGCGCGCGGGCGGCCCAGCTCCCGCACAACCGGGCCAGGCCGCTGTTCCAGCGGCAGGTCCTTACCGCGCTCGCCCAGAGGTACACCGAGCTCGCCCGCGAGCTCGCCGAGCGGCTCGAGGCCGATGTCAGCGACGTACTCGCCGAGGCCAGCGAGGCGATCGAGGCGGACCTGGCGGCGATACCGCTGGTTCAGGGCAGCGCCGAGGACGAGCAGGTGAACCTCGCGGCCCTGCGACGTGAGCTGTGGGAGGACCGGGGAGTGCGGGCCCGGCTTGATGACCTGTGGCCCGCCCTCACGCCGCTTCGGCTGCTTGCAGAGCTGTTCGCTGACCCGGCGCGGCTCGCCGCCGCGGCGCCCGCCCTGACCGCGGCCGAGCGCGCCGCGCTGCTGCGCGAGCCCGGCGGCTGGAGCGCCGCCGACGTGCCGCTGCTCGATGAGGCGGCGGAGCTTCTCGGGCAGGACGAGCGGGCCGACCATGCGCGCTCGGCCCGGGAGCGCGCGCAGCGGATCGCCTACGCCCAGGGCGTGCTTGACATCGCCGCCGGCTCCGGTGGCGAAGAGATCACCGCCGCGGACATCCTGGACGCCGCTGAACTGGCCGCCCGTCATGAGGCACCGGATTACCGCACCCTCGCCGAGCGGGCCGCGGCCGATCGCAACTGGACGTTCGGGCACGTGATCGTGGACGAGGCGCAGGAACTGTCAGAGATGGCCTGGCGCCTGCTGGCCCGGCGCTGCCCCGCCAGGTCGATGACCATCGTGGGCGACGTCGCGCAAACCGGCAGCGCAGCCGGCACCGCATCCTGGGTACGTGTCCTCCAGCCCTTGGCCGGCGACCGCTGGCGGCTGGCCCGGCTGACCGTCAACTACCGCACCCCGGCCGAGATCATGGCCGCCGCCGCGGGCCTCCTGGCCGCGATCGACCCGGAACAGCCGCCGCCGCAGTCCGTGCGCCAGTCCGGCGTTCCGCCCTGGCGGACGGCCACCACCCGCGACGCGCTCCCGGCCACGCTGGCCGAGATCACCGGCGCGGAAGCCGAGAGCGAGGGACAGCTCGCAGTCATCGTGCCGGACACCCGGGTTGCCGAGCTAGGCGGTGCCGTCTCCCGCGCCGTGCCCGGCGCGTCGTACGGCGAGCGCCTTGACCTGACGAACCCGGTCGTGGTCCTTGGCGCCGGGCAGGCCAAGGGCCTTGAGTTCGACTCGGTGCTTATCGCTGACCCCGCCGCGATCCTGGCCGGATCGCCACGCGGCCGTAACGACCTCTACGTGGCGATGACCCGGAGCACCCGGCGGCTAGGCGTGCTGTACCCGGGCCGACCACCCGCAGAGCTGGCTGGCCTCGTACAGCGGATGGCCAGGGACCGACCTCTTGGAATGGATCCGGGAGGTGACTGAAATCGGCATTTTGCCCCAACCGTGATTGAACTGGGTGAATCGGCCTGCGGCTCAGGTGTTAAATCTGTTCGGTGACTGCTGCGGTGCGCGGGTTGGCTGCGGCCTGGTGGCGCCGCCTGGACTCCGGCGACCGTGCCGCGCTTGGCCTGTGGGCCGCCGCGCACCTGGCCCTGTTCGTTCTCGCCTGGGCGGCCGCGTGGGTGTACCGCGGTGACACCAGCCACGCGCCGCTGACCGGGGTGTTCGAGCACCTGGACGCCATCCGGCTACGGAACATCGCCCAGTACGGCTATTTCTCGCCGAATTCGATGGCGGACAACGTCGTCATGTTCCCTGGGTTCCCGCTGACACTGGCGGCGGCGCACCTGATCTTGCGTAACTGGACACTGTCGGAGCTTGTCGTCCCGGGCATCGCGGGCTGCTTCGCCGTGGTCTCGCTGTCCCGGCTCGCCGGGAGCCGCCGTGCGGTGCTCTACCTGCTCACCATGCCCGCCGCGATCTACCTCATGGTCGGGTACGCCGAGGCCCTGTTCCTCGCGCTCGCGATCCCCGCCTGGCACGCGGCGACGAAGGGCCGGTGGTGGCGGGCCGCGGTCCTGGCCGGGCTGGCCGGGCTGGTCCGCGTGGACGCGGTTTTCCTGGTCATGGCGCTGGCCGTGATGGCCCTGACCGGCCCGCGCGCGCAGGTGGCGCCGACGCAGGACCTGCGCGAGCATGCCCGGCAGGATCCTGTCTGGGAGCACCCCTTCTGGCAGCGCCTGGGCAATGCCGTCAGGTGCGGCTGCGCCTTCGCCGGGGCCGTGGCTTACGAGGCCTACCTGCGGGTGCATACCGGCACCTGGAACGCGTGGGCCAGCGCGAACCAGGCCGGCTGGTTCCTCCATACGGTCACCCCGGTCCAGGCACTGAAGGCCACCTACTGGGTGGCGTTCCAGCATGTGTTCTTCGGCGGCGTCGCCTGGGAGTACCAGCTGGAGATCGCTGTCGAGGCCCTGATGATCCTGACGGCGCTTGCGTTCTTGTGCTTGCGCCGCTGGCCCGAGGCCCTGTACTGCGGTCTGCCCGCGGTCGTGATCGGCACGCAGACCTTCTACCAGTCCGGGCCGCGGACCCTCCTGCTCCTGTTCCCGGTCTGCATCGCCCTCGCCCGCCTTGAAGCGCGCCTTCCCTGGCTCAAGTACCTGTATTTCGGCATAAGCACGCCCCTGGCAGTCGTCATGGGGCTGCTGTTCCTGGCCGGGCAATGGACCGGATAATACGGGACTCAGCTCATGGCCCGAACTGAGCAGTCCGCAGCTCGTCAAGCCCGAGTCCGGCGAGGCACCGCACGGTGCGGACGCCGGTGTTGTACGCCGCCTCGTCTGGCGGCATGACCTGGATCATCCACGCGCTCCGCGGTACCGGCAACGCCGCACCGGTCCGGGACGCCAAGAGCACCTTGAGTGAACAGAGCGCCTGCACGGTCGGGTTGGCCTGCACGATGTTCACGTCGAAGGTCGCGGACTCGCTTGGCATTATGGCGATCGCGAACGTCTGCCAGCTGTGCGGCTGGTTGCATGGCATGGGGCTGGCCGAGACGACGCCATTGAAGTCGTTCACCCCGGCCCAGCACTCCGGCGTCTTCACACAGGCCGCGCCGGCTCCCGTCACCGACGCCGCCGGGCAGTGCTGAGTCGTCGTCGCCACCCCGAACACGCCGACTGCCCCGGGCACGGACGCCGCGGGCGAGCTCACGCCGGGCGTACTCACGCCGGCCGGGCTGTTGCCCGACGGGCCGCCGCCAGGCGAGAGCAGGCGAGGCACGACTATGAGCGCCGCGGCCACGGCTACGGCCACGCCGCCGCCCACCGCGGCCAGCGTCAGGGAAGGACGCGGCCGGACCGTCCGGGCCGCCGCGCCGCGCGCGCCCGCGACCGTAGTCCCGGCACCGCCGACGGAGCCGGCGAGCGCCTCGGCCGGAGGTGCCGTCCGGGCCCCGGTCGCCGAATCAGCCAGCGACCCGCCCGGCTCGGGCGGAACGCTCCTGCCCGGCACCTGCCAGTCCCGTGACGGGACCCGGCCGCGCTCGCCGCCGAGCAGCGCCGCCAGCTCGTCCCGCAGCGAGGCCGCCGAAGGCAGCCGCCGCGACGGGTCGGCGGCCAGGCATGCCTGCAGGATGTCCATCATCCGCGCCGGAGCTCCCGGTATGTCTTCGACCTGCTGGCCGTGCCGCAGCAGGATCGCCCACATCCCCGGCGACTCGCCGCTAGCCGGGAAGTGGGGCGGGCGCCCGGCCATCAGCGCGTACAGCGTGGCGGCCATCGAGTAGACGTCGGCCGCCGGGGAAGGCTCCTCGGCCCGGAAGCTCTCAGGCGGCGCGAACGCCGGGGTCAGCGCGTCCCGCGTCACCGACTGCATACCGCCGGCCGCCATGATCGACGCCAGCCCGAAGTCCGCGATGCCGACGACGCCGTAGCGGTTGACGAGGATGTTCGCCGGCTTGAGGTCGCGGTGCAGGATGCCCAGCTCGTGCGCGGCGGCGAGCGCGTCGGCCAGGTTGACCCCGATCCGGCATACGGAGGCCGGGGTCAGCGGCCCGTTTCGCCGCACCTCATCGTCGAGCGACCCGCCCGGGCACAACTCCATCACCATGTACGGGCGTCCGTCGCGCAACGTTCCCGCGTCGTACACGTCGATGACGTGCGGATGCCCGGACAGCCGCCCAGCGGCGCCCACCTCGCGGAAGAACCGCCGCTGGTCCCGGTCAGAGTGCAGCGCCCGGCTGTCCACCTTGACCGCCGTCTCGCGGCCGACGGCCGTCTGCCACGTCCGGTACACGGTGGCGAACCCGCCCGAGCCGAGGACGCCGATCACTTCATGTCCGGGAATGTCCGGTGCCGGGATCACAGCACCGGACACTAGCCTTTCCTCGCCAAAAATGACCTGCGTTTCACCGGATGACTAGACCACCGGGGCACGAGTGCTGATTGTCGAGAACGTTCTCACGTGCGGCTAAAGTGCGCCGGCAGTCGCGCGGCGCGACGCCACCGGGGGCCGTAATGAACTCCTGAAGTATTCTTCGCCATCGGGCTTGCGCGTTCGCGACTATGCAGTAATTATTTACTGCATGAGCGAGAGCAGGGCCGTCCTCTTGGCCGCCGCGGCGGAACAGTTCGCCAGGTACGGGCCGAGGGGTACCCGGGTGCAGGACATCGTGAAAGCCGCCGGGGTGAACGAGCGCATGATCTACCACCACTTCGGCAGTAAGGACGGGCTGTACGCCGCGGTCATGCGGGAACAGCGGGTACTGCTTGGCGAAGCCTGGACGCCAGCCCTGGTCAAGGCGGCCGGCATGGACCCGTATCCCGGAATGCGACTGGTGCTCGGTGGGCTCTTCGACGCGCTGCGGGCCCGGCCTCAGGTCGCCGCCCTGCTGGTCCATGAGGGGCTTGCCGATGCACCGCTCGCGCTCCCCGAGGGCGCGACCGGCCTGCCGGCCCCCATCCGCTCGCTATACGAACGAGGCCAGGCGGAGGGATCCTTCCGGGCCGAGGTGCCGTTCGAGACCGTCTATGCGATGGCGGCTAGCACCCTGCTCGCCATGGCGGTGCTGGCCCCCCGGTTCGTCGACATCCTGTCTGGTGGCCTAGACACCGATCCAGCCCGGTTTCGTGACCACGTAATCGCGCTTCTGCTCGAGGGCATGACCGGCTGAGCAACCCGTTTCTCGAGAGCGCGACCGGCTGACCGGCTAAACAACCAGTCCGTTCGGTACGCCACGGCACGTTAGCAATCCTGCAGTAAATATTTACTGCAGGATCATCAGCGAGGTGGGAAGCATGGAGAAATCCGACCAGAACGTGAATACTTCATCCGGCGCCGCGCCGGCCTGGGCGACCCGACTGCGGGCAGTGCTGGCGCGGCGACTGCCCGGCGAGGACATCTCGCTGGCATCGGTGTCGCGTCAACTGGCGGTGAGCCCGCGGACGTTGCAGCGGCGGCTGAAAGCGGAAGGCACTAGTTTGCGAGAGCAAATCGATGCGGTCCGGTGTCGGCAGGCTACCCGGCTGCTAGCTGAGGGGAAGACCAAACTTTCGGTCGCTGTGCGCCTCGGCTACAGCGACGACCGCACACTCAGGCGCGCCATGCGCCGTTGGCAGGACCAGGGGCTGCCTCCCGACAGCATGGGCCCAACGGGCACCGCGCCTCCTACTCCGCCAACCGAGCAGCCTGGCGCATTCGGAACTCATCCTGACGCGTTCCGCCCTTCACCGACAGACCGGAGTGACCCATGATCAGCACCATGTCACTAGCAGCATTCGATCATGGCGAACTCGAGCAGTTCACGCGGGCGTTCGAGGAGCTCTTCTACGCGGCCGACGCGCGTTCGATGACTTCCTACTACACCGAGCAGGCTCACCTGATGGCCGACGGCATGATGCCGATCCAGGGCCACGACGCGATCGAGCAGTTCTGGAGCATCGCCATCGACCGGGCAGCGGCAGCCGGCGCCCGGCGCACCGTCCAGCTGCACGAGTCACATTCTTCCGGTGAACTTGGATATGCCCTGTGCACGGTCACGGTCGAGATCCCCGGTCACCCGCGCCGGGCGGTATGGGACACCACCGTGTGGCGCCAGGACGCCGACGGCAGGTGGCGCATCGCCGTTGACATCTCCACCCTGCTGCCGTCTGAGCCGCAGGATGCGAGTCAGCTATAGCACCGCCCTGGTTGTTTCTATGCTCCGCCGACCATCGGGCTCAGGCTTGGGTCAGGCTCCGGCCTGCTGGGGCTCGGGGTGAGTTGCGGGCAGGTCCCGTGGCCCGGCCGCTGCCGGAGATGTCCAGGCCGTTCTCCAGGCTCACCGAGCGGGAGCGCGAGGTCCTGGACCTAGTCGCCCGCGGATATCGGAACGCCCGGGTCGCCCCGGGATTCGCCGGGGGGCCGGCCGCGTCTGGTCGCCGGTGGCCGCGTCAAGCACGGCGATGAACTCGCTCCTCGCCGGGCAGCGTGTGCAGCGTGCCCTCGCCGACCACGGTCACCGCGCCGCCGACGGTCACGCGGCTGACCGCATCGGGCGCGCCGTAGGCGGTGATGGTGATCCTGCTTGGCCGGCCGGTGAACCGGCCCTGGGCGAGCTCGGACGGCTCGCCGTCCGGGATGCGCTGGTGCCGCCGCAGGTAGCCGGCGACGCAGCCGGCGGCGCTGCCGGTCGCGACGTCCTCAAGCAGCCCGTCATTGTTCCAGTGCCGCAGCTCCCGGGTGATCGCCAGCATCTGGCCGGCCCGCAGCGGCGGCGGGTCGAGGAAAACCGCCAGGCTGTTGCCGGTGTAGGCGGCATCGGCGAACACATCGACGTGGTGGTACCGGGTCATGCGAGCGAAGCTACCCCGCGCCAGGGTCATTGCATAAGCCAATTTCCGCGTAGAGCCCTGGGCGTGTCCGATCTGGCGGTGGTGGCTCCGACGTCTGTGAAGATGGCACCAACTGGGTGCCGATTCCGGAAGGACAAAGGCAGTGAAGTACATGATCTTGACCTTCGCTTCACAGCAGCAGTACCAAGACCTGGTCGGGCAAGCGTCAACGCAGCCCGCGTGGAGCCAGGAGGAGTGGGCGGCGCTTGGAGCGTTCATGCAGGCGTTCAACCAGGAGCTGCTTGACTCGGGCGAGCTGGTGGAGACCCGGGGCCTGAGCGCCCCGGTGCACACGCGGCGGATCCAGCTCAAAGAGGGGGTCCCGGTGGTGACCGACGGTCCCTACGCCGAGGCCGAGGAGGTGCTCGCCGGCTACTGGATCGTGGAGTGCGAGAGCTTCGACCGGGCGACAGAAATCGCCGCCCGCCTCACCAGCTGCCCTGGTCCCGAGCGGATCCGGGCCCGAGCGTACGCGGACGTGCGGCCGGTCGACGAGCACCAGCCGGACTTCGAGGGCTGATCATGAAGGCCGGCTGCCGATGACCGCGGCCGAGACCGAGGACCTGCTGCGCTGCCTGGCGCCGCAGGTCCTCGGCGCCGTGGTCCGCCGCTACGGCAACTTCGACCTGGCTGAGGACGCCACCCAGGAGGCGCTCCTGGCGGCCTCGATGCAATGGCCCAAAGACGGGCTGCCCGGTAACCCCAGGGCCTGGCTCATCACGGTGGCCTCGCGGCGGCTCACCGACCTGCTGCGCTCGGAGCAGGCGCGCCGGCAACGAGAAGACACGGTTGCCCGGTGGGCGCTGACCGAGCCCAGCGCGCCCCGGCCGGACCAGCCCTCTGCCGGTGATAACGGCGACACGCTGGTGCTGTTGTTGCTGTGCTGCCACCCGTCGCTGCCGGCCGCCTCGCAGATCGCCCTCACGTTGCGTGCGGTCGGCGGGCTGAGCACGGCGGAGATCGCCCGGGCCCTGCTCGGGTCCGAGCAAGCGGTGACGCGGCGGATCACCCGGGCCAAGCAGGCGATCAAAGACAGCGGCCTCCCGTTCGCGCTCCCGTCCCGAAGTGAACTCGACGGGCGGCTGAACGCTGTCCTCCGGGTCCTGTACCTGATCTTCAACGAGGGCTACGCCAGCACCGCAGGAACCGCCTTGATCCGGGTCGACCTGGCCCAGGAGGCAATCCGCCTCGCGCGGACGGTCTACGCGGCCAGGCCTGGTGACAGCGAGGTGGCCGGGCTGCTGGCCCTGATGCTCCTCATCCACGCCCGGCACCGCGCCCGCACAGCTCCCGACGGATCACTCATCCCCATGGCGGAGCAAGACCGCAGCCTATGGGACCGGGGCGCCATCGAAGAAGGGGTTGCCCTCGTCACTGCGGCGCTTCCCCGCGGGCCGGTCGGGCCGTACCAGCTCCAGGCGGCGATCGCGGCTGTCCATGATGAGGCGGAGAACGCCGAAGCGACCGACTGGCGCCAGATCGCCGCCCTCTACGGCGTCCTGCTCCGCCTCGACGACAACCCGGTCGTCGCGCTCAACCACGCCGTGGCCGTCAGCATGGTCGCCGGGCCCCGGGCCGGCCTCGAACTGGTCGAGCGCCTCGGGGCCGACGACCGGATCAACACCGATCGCCGCTACCACGCCGTCCGCGGCCACCTCCTGGAGATGGCTGACGACCCTGGTGCCGCGCTCGAGGCGTACCGGGCTGCGGCCCGGGCGGCCACCAACCTTCAGCAGCAGCGCTACCTCAACCAGCAGATCAGCCGCCTCCAAGCCGGGTCGGAAGGGGCCCGCTGATCGCTTAAGAGACACCACTGGCCGTCCAGGCTAGATGCCCGTTCATTCGGTTGGCCCCATCCGTTCGGGCGGCGGCTCCGAATCTGAGGTGAAGGGTCATTCCGAGGCGAGGGATCGAGCGATGCGACCCAAGCGCGTTCACCGGCCGGCTAGGAGCACCATGGGCGAGGCTTTCGCGCGCCGAGCCCGTTGGTGGCACCTGATCCCGGCATCGGCGGTGGCCGCCGCCCTCGGCGCCGCCGTCGGGCTGGCCGCGCACGGGGCGACGGCGGCCGGCGAAGAGGCCGGCCGGGCGCAGCCGACGGGCATCGCGTCGCGGGCACTGGCCGCACTCGGCACTGGCGTCGTTGACCCGGCCGTGCAGCCGTACCTGGACCCGAAGCAGCTCAAGGCAGTTCCGGTCGGCGGCGGGAACGTGTCCGAACCCGTGAAGAAGGTGCTGACGAGTCCAGCGGTGACGACCGCGCTCGATGCCAGTGGAATCCCCGAGGTGGCGCTGGAGGCGTACCAGCGCGCGGCCGCCGCCCTCGCGGTCCGCGACGCCGCCTGCCACGTGCCGTGGCAGTTGCTCGCGGCGATCGGCCGGGTCGAGTCGGACAACGGTCTATTCGGCGGCGCCGTGCTGCTTCCTGACGGGTACGGCACCCGGCCCATCTACGGCATTCCTCTCGATGGCCGGAACGGTGTCGCTCTCATTCGCGACACTGACGGCGGCAAGCTCGACGGGGACCCGAACTTCGACCGGGCCGTCGGGCCGATGCAGTTCATCCCTTCGACCTGGGCCCTGTACGGCGCCGACGGCAACGGCGACGGCAAGAAAGACCCGAACAACATCTTCGATGCCACGCTCGCCGCCGGCGACTACCTGTGCGCGGGCAGCGGGGACCTGGCCAACCCGGCACAGGAAGCAGCCGCGGTGCTGCGTTACAACGACGCCGACGAGTACGTCCACGTCGTACTCGCCCTCGCCGCGAGCTACGAGCACGGGAATTTCGCGGCGGTGCCGACGGCCGGGCCCGTAGCCACTGGGGGGAGGTCCACTCCAGGTACGCCGTCATCGCCAACCGCAAAGGCACCCACGCCCCACAAGACGCCGATCCAGAGCGCGTCCCAGGTCCCGTCCCGGCCGCCAACACCGCAGGTCACGGCGCCGTCGAGCACGGCGACAGCAGCCGTCCCAACGGTCAACCCGACAGCGACACCGGCCGAAGGTCCGAGCGTGGGCACGGCTACGACGGCGCCCGCGACCCTGGCTCCCACGGGCACGACCGAAACCGGGCCTACGCCGTCAGGCCTCGTACCGTCCGCCACCCCGCCATCCCGCACCGGCCAGACCGCGGACATCGGCTGGGCCCCGGCGATGCGACAGGTGGTAGTCAAGCTGCTCAGCCGGGCTAAGGGCCGGTCACATTAGTCGCCGGCCGCCTGGCCGGGGTCGGCGCACCATCCGAACAAGTCGTGGTGCGTTCCAGAGCCCGGCAATGACGGTCGAGCGATGACTGGTGGCCGGCACCCTGCGTACGCTCACTTCGGCCCCCGCTTCGCGCATTGGTCCGAGGTACTGCTCGATGTCTCTCAACGGGGCAATGTCGTCGCGGCGTGAGCTCACGAAGACGAACCGGCAGCCGTCGAGCCGCCCGAAGTCCGGCCACTGGAGCTCGGCCCATGCTTCTTCAAGTCGCGGAAGCGACCATCCTCGCGCCACATGCGGCTGTCTCAGGTCAAGCATTTTCCACATGCCCTGGGCGATGTTGCCGCCAGTGTTGAATACGCCCCAGCGGAGTTCGGGGATCTTGCGGCCTACGCAGTTGTAGAGGATGAAGGATCCAAGGCTGCTGCCGAAGAATCCGAACTCGGTGACGCCCGCTGCCGCCAGCTTCGCTATCCGCGACCTGATGTCCTCCCTTACCTGAGAGATCAGCTCGGGAAGGATCATCGGGTCGGCGGCCGTGAAGACGGCTGCCGTGGTCTGGTACGCGACAACGTGATAGCCGGCCCTCAGAAGCCGTCGTATTGCGAAACTCACCTTCTGAATGGGAGTGCCGTACGGGCAGATGAAGATGATGGTGGCCGCAGCCTGCGCGGAAGTCCTGAATTCCTCAGCCTGGAACAGGCTGCCTTGCGTAGACACTCGCGGAAAGCCCACCTATGAAACCAACAGCACGCGTCCGGCCTGAGAACGGGCCTGGTACCCGGATTCTACGCTGCGGCGGCTTTGGTCAGCGGAGTCGCTTGACCAGGTGGATGATTGCCGGTACCGCTCTAGTGTTACCCGCATACCTCAGGCCGGGCCGGACTGTGCGGGCCGCGTACCTTGTTCGCTTAACGGGCGACACTGTACGCTGGTGAACGTACAGAACGTTTGCCTGCGACCGGCCGGCTGGATCCGGGTCTTCTGGAACCCCGCGGCCGGCCAGTCGCGCGCCACGGCGAGGACGAGATCGGGGCTGACCGTGCTGTGGATCATCAGCATGCCGCCCTCCCGCATCACCGGCAGCACGGCATCGGCGCACTCACGGACCTGCTCACCGGTCCGGACACACAGGCCGACCACGTCGGCCCCGGCGCCGGTCTCGGCGACGCTGCCAGCCACGCGAGCCCGGCCGCGGAACGCCTCCCGGGACGGTTCATGGACGTCGTACACGGTCAGGTCACCGACGCCGACCAGGCACGAGGCGAGCCGGCTCCATATTGCCGAGTCCAGCGAACCCAATCTTCATGACGCGTTGCCTCCGGTCTCAAGCTCGGCTGGGTAGACGGTCAGCGCGGGTGGTTCGGTATCTCGTCAACCCGTAGCCGCTGGTTGCGTTTCGAGCTGATGCGCCACTTGCCGTCCTCGCACTTGCGGTAGGTCTCGTGGTAGTGCCCGTAGCCTTTGATGCCGGCCGGCCGGTCCGGGTAGAGCACGTAGTCGAACATCGCCCACACCCCGGTGGCCTCGGTCGGGCTGAGAAGGGTGATCTCGGGCATGTGGCCGTGATGGGTGGTGAACGCGTCCGCGAGCTGCCGGGGCACGAGTTCGAGGTACTCCGCGTTGGACTGCGGCGGCGCGTTCAGCTCGGCCGGCAGGTGATGGACGCAGTCCTCGGTAAACAGGTCCTTCCAGGCGTCCCAGTCCTTGGTGTCCATCAGCCGGAAGTACCGTGCCTTGAGCTGCTTGATCTGCTCGATCTCCCACAGCTGCCGTGCGAGGTCGGATGCGGAGTCACCCGCCGGGGAGGCATCCGGGGTACTCGATGTCAACGCGTTCCCTCCAGCCGTGCCTGTCATGACGCTACTTATTAGTCATATCAGATTACTAATGGCAGACGGGAGGGGCGGCCGTGCCCTGGCCGCACCGGGGCACGAACAAGCGCATCGGCACGCCGGACCGCGTTAGCAGGGGCCGCCGAGGTCAGGCCCCAAGACGATCGCGCATGATCGCGCTGAGGAAGCCGTGGAGCGGGCACCCTTGGACCACACCACCAGGAGGAACCAGTGTCATACCCGCAACTGCCCACCCCCGAGGAGAAGCTCGCCGACGCGAAGAAGCTGCTGGGCCTCCCGCGTATCGTCGTGATCTGCGGCTCCACCCGCTTCATGACCGAGATGACCGAGGCCGACCTGCGGGAGACCAGAGCCGGGAAGATTGTCGTCAAACCGGGCTGTGACATGAAGTCGCCGCACGAACTTTGGTCCGATCCTGTCGAGGCCGAGGCGCTGAAGGTCCGGCTCGACAATCTGCACCGGGCGAAGATCCTGCTCGCTGATGAGGTGCTCGTAGTCGGCGACTACATCGGAGACAGCACCCGAGCCGAAATCACCTACGCCCGGTCGCTGGGCAAGCCCGTGCGGTTCACGCACCCCGAAGTCGACCCTGGCGCCTGACCGCCCGCTTGCCGTTGACGCGCACCGTCCCGCTGGTCGGCCGGTCCAGCCCGGCGATCATCTTCATCGTGGTGGATTTCCCCGCTCCGTTCGGACCCAGGAACCCGGTGGCGGGCTATGGGCCTTCACGGGTCCTATGATCTGGGCATGGCCTATGACGAGCGGCTCGGCCGGGCGGGCTCGTGACTGCCTTCGGGCGGCCGCCGGGGGAAGACCGAGCGATGGCTGACGCCCCGCTAATGGCCGGGAAATTTGTTCTGGTCACCGGAGGTACCGGCGGCATCGGCAAGGCCACCGCCATCGGGCTCGCCGCGCTGGGCGCCCGCGTCGGCATCACCGGCCGGGATCCGGCCCGCACCGAGGCCGCCGCGGCGGGGATACGGGACACGGCAGGCAGCTCAGCCGTTGATGCTTTTCCCGCGGACATGTCGGTTCAGGCCGGGGTACGCCATCTGGCCGCTCAGGTACTGGACACCTATCCGCGGCTGGATGTACTGGTCAACAACGCCGGCGGGTTCTGGGCGCACCGGCACGTCACCGCCGATGGCCTAGAGCACACCTTCGCGCTGAATCATCTCGCGCCGTTCCTGCTGACCAGCCTGCTGCTCGGTGGGCCGTATGCACCCGGGCGGTTCCCGCACCACGGTTCCACTTGAGACCTTTCAGGCCTACCAATTGCGCATTCTGCCATTGCGCTCGCCACGGCGTTTACGCTCCGGAGTGCCGTCAGCTGATCTGCACTGCGTAGACAACTGTGTTTTCGAGGTAGGACTTGATTTTGGGATCGAAAGTGCCCCCGCAGGTGAGGAGGCGCAACTCCGCGTCGGGAGTTGGACCGTACACCGCCAGCGTCGGGAAACGATCCTTGGCGTACGATTGCACAGCCGTAACGCGGAAAAGCGCCATCGACCCATCCGCGCGCCGTACGTACACGTGATCGCCGGGCCGCAACTGCGACAGGTGGAAAAATATGCCGGGACCGACATGCGAGTCGATATGCCCGGCGATCACTGCCGGTCCGATGGCGCCGGGTCGCGAACTGCCGGTGTACCAGCCGGCGACCGCTGTTGACGGTGGCACCTGAAGCGCACCGGCGGCCGTCAGTCCGAGGTGGATCAGGCTGGTCTGTACGCCGATGGCGGGAATCGTCAGCGCGACGGGCAGTGGAACGTTGGCATCCTGCGAGGCCTCCTGCGGCAGGGCGAGGGCGGCGATCGGCCCCGCTGGAGCCGGGATGGCAGCAGCGGCGCCCCACTTCGGTGCGGCCGGGTGGCGGGTCATCACCAGCCCGCTAATTCCCGCAATTGCGGCGAGCAGGCCCGCCGCAAGCACGAGCGCGGCGAAGCGCTTTCTGGGCAGCATGCCTGCACGACTGCGAGCGCGCGTGCCGTCGCCCGGCAAGACCGGCAGTTGAATACGGAAGGTCTTGCTGCCCACTATGACTGGGTGGCGCTCGAGCCAGAGCCGCAGCGTGGTCTCGATGACCGTCAGCCATGGCGGCTCAGGGCGTGGCGTACGCCCCGACGGGCGCGTATCGCGGTACTCCATTCCGCCCCCTCGTCCCGCCAGCAGGCAAGACTCGATCCCCAAGACAGGAAACCACATGGCTGGCTGATCTTGCTTCGAATGGCGATATTGACTTCAAGCAGCGGCAAGAACCCGCTGCCGAACGGCCAGAACTCAATGCGCTCAATATTCACCAAATATCAATATAGAGTGATTTCAGCAGTTTTATGTGGTTGACTCTCCCTCGCTCGTGGTCACGCAGACGGCAAGGGGGTGGCCGATGTGACTGCCGAGAATCAACGGCCGGTTCCGCCTGGAAGCTCGCTAGGGGGAGCCAGGAAACCGACCGTCTCCGCAGTGATGTCCTCGTCGTATCAGCGCATACCGAGCCAAGCGGCTGCAGTCCGCCCTGTGCGGCCGGAACCCTCGTGGGGTCGCGTCCTGCTCACTACGGTCCAGCTGTGGGTGTCTCGACGGTTGGGCTACGCCGGATTCCGGCGGCGGGAGACGCCAGGTCCCCGAAATGCAAGCCACATGCGGCTGCATCCAGGCCACCATCCCACCCTCCGGCGTCGGCGCCCGAGCGTTGCGAAGCTGGTGGTTTTGCTGGCGGCTGCGGCGTCAGTTGCCGCGCTGACCGCACTTCAGCTCGCGGGCGCCTTCGCCAGCACCACGCCACAAGCCGCGCGGCCGTCCGTCCCCGCGCACCCGGCTACTCCTGACTCTGCCGCGCGGGCAGTAGCGGCGGCGCAGTCCGCCGCCGTCGCCTGGATTACCGGTCAGGTAAGCAGCGCGGCGACCATCGGGTGTTCCCCCGCTATGTGCGCCGCGCTGCACGCGCAGGGAGTTAGTGCGAGCCGGCTAGTGGCGCTCGGCCCGACACTGACCGGCGTGCTCAGAACCAACGTGATAGCGGCACTTTCCTCAGCCGATCAAGCGCTGGTAGAGCGGTACGCTCCCGCGCTCATCGCGAGCTTCGGTTCTGGCGGCTCTCGGATCGAGGTCCGCGCGGTGGCGCAGGGTGGGGCGGCGGCTTACCTGTCCGCTGAGCGAGCTGACCTGGCTGCCCGCAAGAGCGCGGCCGCTCAGCTGCTCCGAAACCCGCGCATCAAGTTCAGCGCGGCTGACGCCGTGCCGCTCAGGTCGGGTGACGTGGATTCTCGTCTGCTGGCGACGCTCGCGGCGCTGTCGACCCAGTTCGCGCTCCGGGTTACGGCGTTCGGCGATTCCTCCCCCGGCGCTCCGCTGCTTTACCGGCAGGTCACCGTCGCCAATGATGGCAAGGGGAGCGGCACCGCCACGCTTGCGGCGGCGCTGGCCATGGTCAACGCGCAGGAAGGCCCATATCTGCCTGCGCATGCCGCGATTGTCCGCCTTGGCAGCGGTCAGACCGTTCTGCTCATCCGGTTCGCCGCGCCGAACCCGCTGGGCTTGCTCACCACGGTCCTGACCGCTGATGTCCGTAAGGGAGTTACCTGACATGAAGCTGTTGCAGCATCTCGCCCGGCTTGCCGCGCTTTCCATGCTGATCGGAAGTTCTGCCGCTGTGATCACGGCCGCGGCACCCGCCGCTAGCGCGGCGCCGCTGGCCACGCAGGACGGCTGGGTCCGGATTGCCCATTTGTCCCCTGAAGCGCCTGCCATGGACATCTATCTCTATCCCTTCGGCGATCCTGCCCATCCGACCGTGCTCAAGGACGTCGCTTACAGCGATGTCTCTGCCTACATGGCGCTTGCCCCGGGTGAGTACACAGTGGCGATGCGCGGCTTCGGCGCGTCCTCGACAAGCCACCCGGCGCTGGTCTCGAGTTTCATGGTGGACGCCAGCACGCCGTACACGGTGGCTGCCCTCGGCCACGACCCGGGTCTGCGTGTTGAAGTGCTGCAGGATCAGACGACCGCCCCGCGGGCAAAGGTACTTGTCCGGGTCGTTCAGGCGTCGCTCAAGCAAGACAGCGTCACAGTTAGCCACGGCTCCCTGGTTCTCGGGAACCAGCTAACCTTCGGTTCGGTCACCCCGTACACGGCAGTCTCGCCGGGCACGGCTACGGTGAAGATCACCGCGTCCCGTGTAGACTCGACGGTGCCGCTCGGTCTGACCATGGATACGGTGCACACTTTCGTGGTACTCGACGGCCCGTCGGGACTGACAGTCGATAACCTGACCGACGCCGTAGGCAGCCAGGCCATGCCCGCGGGTGGGGCAGCCACTGGTTTCGGCGGTACCGCGGGCCAGTCGCCGGCGAATCTAGCGCCGTGGCAGCTGTTGCTGCTGGCTGCGTCACTCCTTATAGGGGCGGGTATCCTCGGCCTCATCTGGCCACGTCGCAGGGCAGTAATTCCCCGGTGATGAACCTGCCGTTCGTACTTGGAGGCGGTGCTCGAAGCGCAGTGAAGTGGTGTCAGCGCGCCGTCTTCACACCCCTGGCTGATTGAACCGTCAATTTGTCGGCCGACCCCTAGTCGACACCGTCGCGCACTCCTCGGTCCGCAACTTCAAGGAACTGCGGCCCGGGTCCGCCGGGCGCGGCGAGGTGCGGATCTTGTTCGCGTTCGACCCGCGGCGGTCGGCGATCCTGCTCACCGGCGATAAGTCAGGCGAATGGCACGGCTGGTACCGCAGGGCGATTCCGCATGCCGAGGAACTGTACGCGGAGTACCTCAAGGAACGCGAGGCAGCGGACGGACGATGACTGACTTTCCCAGGTGACAGGACGCCCGGAGCGGCATTGTCGGCGGGGCAGGCGACTACACAGTGAAAGAGGCCATCGGGGAGTGGTTGCGCTACGGCTTCAGCAGCGGCCTCGCTCTTGGTGCGGTCACTGCCGGTCTTGACAATCCGCCGGCCGTCCGAGCTAACCTAGCTGCCCATGAACCCCCGCCCTCGATCGCTGTCGCGCACCGCTCGGCGGCGCTGGGGTGCTGCGTCAGCCCATATTCAAATCCACGGGCTTGCTGGGCGCCGCGGGGATGCGCCGCTCGTCCCGCATGGAGGGCCGTTCCTAACCGGGCTGGCCCCTCATCGCTAGATCGATGGGGGGTCGCTCGCGTCGGCGTGGTCGGCTACTGGTTCAAGGGTTGTGGTGGCGCCGGGGTTTGTCGGGCGCGGTGTTGGCACTTGGTGCGGTGGTGATGGGTGCCGCCGTGTTGGGACCGTTGTACGCGCGGGCGGCGAGTGAGTCGACGCTGCGGGACGAGTTGACCCAGGCAGGTCCGGCGGCGGGCCTGGAGCTTCAGGACATCCCGTACGGTTTTGAATTGGCCTCGCCGGTGTCCCATTTCGCGCGGGCCGAGTCGATGACTTTGGCGCCGGGGGCGGTGCGGGGTTATCCCACGCGGATCGGTTCGATCTATATCGAGACCTCGGCGCAAGCGGCAGCCGGACCATCTGTGAAGGTGGGCATGGTGTGGCGGGCCGGCGCGTGTGCCCATCTGATCATCGTGTCCGGGCATTGCCCGGACGGGGCTGGGCAGGTGCTGGTCAGTCAGCGCACGGTCAAGGGTTACTACGGGTGGCGGCTGGGTGGCCAGGTCTCGTTCGCGGCCGGCGTGACGGCGCGGATCGTGGGGACGTACGTGCCGCGCGACCCGCAGGAGGTTTTCTGGTTCGGGCACAACTATTTCAGGGCAGTCGTCACCGTTGACGGCCCGGACACGGTCGATGCGGTGTTCGTCGACCAGGCGGAGTCGGGCGCGCTGCCGGCGGGGGCGCAGGCCAAGCTGCTGTGGGATTACCCGCTGGATCCTGCTGCGATCCGTCTGGACGACGTGCCTGGGCTGCGCCGGGCCGTGGCCGGGTTGCCGCGGTACAACAGCAAGACGACGTGCGCGACCAGTTGCCCGGGTGAGCCGGTCAATGTGCTGGTGTCGACTGACCTGGGGAAGGTGCTCGACGCGGCCGCTCATCAACGCGACCTGGTCGATCGCGGCACGCTGCTGGTGACTGTGCAGCTGGCGCTGTTGGCCTGGTTGGTGCTGTTTGAGGTGGTGAGCGACGCGGTCGAGTCGCGCGGCAACGAGATCGCGCTGGCGAAGCTGCGCGGTCTGCGGCCGTGGCGGACGGCGTGGTTCGCTGTCGGTGAGCCGTTGGTCCTGCTCGCGGTCGCGGCCCCGATCGGGTTGGGGCTTGGCTGGCTGGCGGCCCGGCTGTTCTCGAGCGCCGTCCTCGCTCCGCACACCCCGGTTGTCCTGACCTGGCCGGCGGCGGCGGCATTGGCCGGCGGATTCGCCGGCGGCGTCCTGGCTTCGATCGTCGCCTGCTATCGGATCCTGACCCGCAGCGTTCTGGCCCAGTGGCGCCGCACGACACGCTCGCCGCGCGCGTCACGGGTCGGACTGGTGATCGACGTGGCGGTGTCGGCGGCCGCGGGCGCGGGGCTCGTCGTGCTGCTCACCGGCTCCGCCCACAGGACCGCTACCGCGGCCCTGCTGGTACCCGGGCTGCTGGTCATGGCGGTGGCGCTGCTGGGCACCCGGCTGCTGCCGCTCCTGGCTCGGACGCTGCTGCGTCCCACGCGGGCGTCGGGCCGGATCGGGTTGTTCCTCGCGGCCCGGCAGGTGGCGCGACGCCCGGCGGGGCTGCGGCTGGCGGCGATGCTGGCGGTGGCGGTCGGGTTGGCGAGCTTCGGGGTGGCCGGTGAGGCGGTCGCGGTGGGGAACCGGGACGCGCGAGCCCAGGCCGAGCTGGGTGCGCAGCAGGTGGTCGCGATGCAGTATGAGCGCGGAGTGGACCCGGTGGCCGCGATCGCGCGGGCCGACCCCGACGGTCGGTGGGCGATGGCGGCCGCGACCTGGCTGCCCGACGGCGGCGATTCAGTCGTTGGCACGGTGCTCGCCGTCGATGCCAGCCGGATGGCCCGGCTGGGCTACCCGGCGAGCGGCGGACCGAGTTCACAGCAGATCGCGGACATGATCGGTGCGTCCGCTCATCCGCCACTGGTCACCACCGCAACGATGATGCGGGTGGTGATCAGCGCGTCGGGGATGCGCGGCATCCCGCCGTTTGTCGAGTTCGTCCTCCGCAGCCCGGCCGACCCGTTCCTGACGGTGGCCGCGGGCACTCTGCAGCCCGGAACCCACACCTACACCGCGAAGCTGGACTGTGCGGGCGGCTGCACGCTGCTCGGGCTGGCCTGGAACCGGTCGAACCCGTCCGGCGCGATGACCGGCACGCTGACCGTGCAGAGCGTCGGGTGGTACCAGCATGCGCGCTGGGTTCCGGTCAACGCGTCGCTGACCCAGCCTGGGGCGTGGCGCGCTGGACCCGAGTTCAGTGACAGCACGGATACGCTGCGGGCCACGCCTCACGGGTTGCGTGACGACTACCACAGCAGCAGCGGGTACGGCGGCATCAGTTACGCGTTCGCCCCCCAGCCGTTGCCGGTGGTGGCCACGAGCGCCGGCGTCACCAGCGGCGCCCTGACACCAGACCCACCAGAGATGGTTGACTCACTCAGCACGGTCGCGACGTTTACCGTCGGGCAGTGGGCCCGGGTGCTGCCCGTCGTGCTCGACCGCGGGCTGATCGCCAACCTCACCTTCGTGCGCGCCGTGCTGCCCGGCTTCGACGCCGAGGCCAACTGGATGATCTGGCTCGGACCCCACGCGCCACCGGACGCGATCGCCCGGCTCCGTGCGGCCGGGCTCACTCTGCAACACGAGAACACCACCCAGTCACGCATCATCCAGCTGGGCCGGCAGGCGCCCGCGCTGTCGCTGTTCCTGCTGCTGGCGTGCGCGATCATCGGCTCGGTAGTCGCAGTCGGCGGCACCGCCATCGCAATCACCGCCAGCGCCCGGCGACGCTCCCACGAGACCGCCGCCCTGCGGGTGGTCGGGGTACCCCGCCGCGCGTTGTATCGCGGCGCGGTGATCGAGCAGGCGATGCTTCTCGGCGCCGCCGTCATCCTGGGGCTGCCGGCCGGAGCCCTCGCCGCCCACCTCGCACTGCCGGTCATCCCCCAGTTCGCCGACACCACCCCAATCGTCCTGCGTTACCAGCTCCCCACTGTCCCGCTGATCACGTTCGCCGCTGCGTTCGTCGTCCTGGTGGTTCTCACCGGCCTGGTCGCCGCCGCGGCCGTGCTGCACGCGGCGGTCCCCAGTCGGCTCCGCGAGGCGGAGGAATGAACGCACAGCCAGTGCGCTGCCAGCAGCTCCGGCACGTCTACCCGATCAACGGGGAGCAGCTGATCGCGCTAGACACCATCGACCTGACCCTCACCCCCGGCAGCAGCAACGCAATCATCGGACCGTCCGGGTCCGGCAAATCCACCCTGGTCACCCTCCTGGCCGGGCTGCAGCGGCCCACCTCCGGCCGCATCTACCTCGGCCAGGAGGAGATCAGCCGACTGCCCGAGACCGCGCTACTGCGGATCCGTGCCGAGCAGGTCGGCATCGCAATGCAGAACCCGAGTCGCAACCTGCTCCCGTACGCCGACGCAGTCGACAACATCCGCTTCGCCCAGCGTGGTCTCCGCAGCTACCGCCGCCACGCCCAGCTTCCCAGCCCCAAACAGCTCCTCGACGAACTCGGGCTGGCCCAGCTGGCCGGCACCCCCGTCGATCGCCTCAGCGGCGGCGAGCGGCAACGCGTCGCCCTCGCCGTCGCCACGGCCAATCGCCCCGGCGTGCTGATCGCCGACGAACCCACCAGCCAGCTCGACGCCGCGAACCGCGACCGTGTCATCGAACTCCTGCGCCACATCAGCACACACCTCGCAGCCACGGTCATCGCCGTCACCCACGACCCACTAGTCGCCGCTGGCCTCGACCGCACCATCCAGCTGCACGAAGGCCGTATCACCGAGGACACCGCAGCATGACCGAACTCCACGCCCACCCCCCGGAGGGCACGGCCCCGGCGCTGGGTGCCCAGGAGCCACCACTAGGCCCCCTGGTCGCCACCGACGTCTGCTACCACCGCGCGGGGCGCACCCTGCTCGATCACGTCTCGCTCCTGGCACCTCCCGGCCAGGCCATCGCCGTCACCGGCCCGTCCGGCAGCGGCAAATCCAGCCTCCTCGCGCTCCTCGGCGGGCTTGAGCGCCCCGACGCGGGCACCGTCCGCCGCCACCCGTCCACCGCCCGACTCGGGTTTGTCCTGCAGGCCTACGGTCTGGCCAACCTGCTCACCGCTGCGGAAAACATCGAAATCGCGCTCCAGCCACGCCTCGCCGCCGACAGGCTCACCCGAGCCGACATACGTCGCAACACGGCAGACATGCTCGAGCGCGTCGGACTCAGCCGCAACGCCGACCACCTCGTCGAGGAACTGTCCGGAGGCCAACAGCAACGCGTCGCCATCGCGCGCGCCCTCATCGCCGAACCCGACATCCTGATCGCCGACGAATTCGCCGCCGAACTCGACCACACGGCCAAACAGCAGGCGCTCGAGCTCATCCTCGCCGTCGCACGCCGCGGAGGCATCGTCATCATCGCCACCCACGACCCCGACATCGCCGAACGCTGCCACCAGGTCCTCCACCTCACCGACGGCCACCTCCACCCCTAGGACGAGCGCCGAACTCCGGTTCACCACGCCGCCCAAGCCTGGACTCGCCCACGCTTGCCATTGACGCCGGGACTGCCGTAGCACCGGGCCGCGATTCCCGCGCAGAACTAGATGACTGCCACTGCGGCCGAGTGGGCGCCTAGCAATCAGATATCAGCGAGCGCCGATATATATATCGTGCATGTATGTTATGCTGCTGGTTCAGCGCCGATATATTTGCCGATAACTCGCGCAGGGGCTAGCTATGCCGACGCCGTCCGGCGCATGTCTATGGGCAGCTGGCCTTATCTACGTTAGCCACGCTCCGCGAGCTCATCGGAAAAGCCAGATACATGAGCCCAGAAAGCCCGTGGCTCGGCTTCATGAGACGCACTGAATGAAATAAGCTGGTCAACCCAAGCCCGCATGCCGCACAAGGCCATAGCGCGGCAGTTCGGTATCTCTGCGCGCTCCGCTCGTACCTCGCCACCGCCGCCCGCCACGGCATCTGCGCACTCGACGCCCTCACCAGGCCTTCCAGGCCGCCCCTGGATACCCGAAACCGGATAAGCCGACCCGGCGCCAAAGCGCCCGGCCAGGCCCGAGCCGGAACTGCGCTGAACCTGTGACCGGGAAACGGCGAAACCGCGCACTGCGCAATGTCAGTCCGAGTTGGACCAGACAAGGACACCTGGCCCGTCCGGCGTGAGCACAGGAACCCACGCCTCGTCGGCATCGCGCAGCCGCTGCTCGTCGAGTTGCAGCTCATGGGGCGTATCTGCCTGGCCGTCGCACGCCCAGTAACTGATGTCCCGGACCGACTTGCGGAGCCTGTCCAGCTCACTGCCCGGCCACTGGTGGTTCCAGGTGCCGGCACCGCCAAAATGCCCCTCGAACAGCTCACGAAGCCGGGCGAGGCCCTGCGGGCCGAATACCGGAACCAGGAAGCCCTCAACCTGGCCCTGGCGGCATGCGGTACCGCCGTACTGCTGCTGATAAAAGACACCTGTCTCAGCCTGCACCACGACGTACAGCCACCCGGTGCCGCCCGCCATGCCATCTGGATCGAGGAACACATACCGCCGACCCGCCATGCCGGCATTCTCCCGCACAGCTGATGCCCGCTCAACTGAGTTCCCGGGTCACACCTCCGCCTTGCCTACCAACCAGAGCCAAGCCGGGAAACAATCCCCCCGGAGCCGGAATCGCGGCGAACCTATCTAGTTACGTTCTGCGCGCATCGCAGCGCCGTAAACCGGCCCGCTTGACAAGTACCTAATCGGCGATATCGCGCCCTGCGCTTCAGTGTTGCTGTGACCGGGCGTGACCGTCGCTGGAAGCAGGGCGGTCGCGACGTGCCGGCGGGCGGCGGAGGCGTTGCAAGCCGCGGGAATCGCGGATGCGGCGGCGGAGACGCTGCAACCGCCGGGAATCGCTGAAGCGCGGGCCGGCATGAATGCCCGGCAACTAATTAGGCGCAGCACGGCGGCATGCTTTCCCTCGCCGGAGGGGATTACGATTATTCGCGGCTCAGGTCTTGGCTGGGCGAATCCGAACGACATTTCACATTACACAGCAAGCCGTTGACACTGTTGGCGCTGGCAGGTTTAGAATCGTCAGCCTAAAGGCCGGGCTGCGGTTGCCGTAACAGGAATAGGCAAGCAATGAAGAAAAACGTATGCAGGACCGTGCTCCTGGGCTCGGCCATCGCGGCGTTGCTCATTTCCGCCCTCGCGGCCACCAGCAATCCGGCTCATGCCGCCTTGTCGGCGCCGGCGCCCGCGGCGGCCGACAGCGATACACCCGTCCCGGCCGCGCCGTCGAACGTGACCGCGCAGGCTATCGGCACGACGTCCATCCAGGTGAGCTGGACAAACAACGCCAGTAACCAGTCCGGGGTCGTGGTCAGCCTCGACGGCCAGCAGTCGGCAGACCTGCAGGGGGCCACGATCAGCTCCTACACCTGGACCGGGCTGTCACCGAGCACGCAATACTACTTCTACGTCGCGTCGAAGATCTACGGCACGCCGGGCGACCCGACCGGCTTTGGCAACACCCAGTCCGCTTGGGTCGGCCCGGCCTACGCGACCACGGTCGGCACGCAGCCGTCGACCTCACCTGCCACGCCGCCGTCAACCTCGCCCGCGTCGCAGCCGCCGTCGACCTCCCCCGCCTCGCGACCGCCGACATCCCCCACGCAGCAGCCGCCGACAACGCCTGCCAATCAGCCGCCGTCGACATCCCCCGCGCAGCAGCCGCCCACATCACCGGCCACCCAGCAGCCGACATCGCCTGCGTCGCAGCCGTCAACGGCAGGTCCCGGGATGCCGAGGACGCTGCCGGCCCAGCCGTCGCCGACGTTCGTCTGCGTCACCGGGCCCGGCGGCAGCTGCCTGCAGCCTGGGGCCGGCCTGCCGGTACCGCAGACCTGGACGCCCACGGTGCCCGGCTGGGTGACGTCGGGGGTCACCGGCGGCTGCCTGGTCGAGGCCTGGGCCCTGACTGAGGACGAGCTGTTGGGGCTGTTCGAGAAATTGGGCGATGCCATCCAGATCGACGAGTCCAACGGGAACTTCTTCATCCTGCTGTCCAGCGCCTCAGGACTGGACTACTGTTCTCAGCTCTACAACGACCTGCGCACCGGCAAGCCGGTTCCGCAGAACATCGACTTCATCCGGGGCGCGGCCTCGCCGCAAGGCGGGACCGTCCTGGACAGCGTGATCAGGCCGGCCGGTAGGGCGGCCGTGCCGAGCCTGTTCCAGCCGGTGCCCGAGTCGCAGCTGGCCTCGATCGAGAAGCTGCCTTTCCTGCGCCAGCGCTTCGGCGACGCGGTCGCCCAGGTCGGGGCGGCGGCGGCGCTCAGCCAGAAGTACCCAGCCGGATGGGGCCCGGCCACGCAGAAGAGCGTGGCGTGCCGGCCGCAGCAAGGCGGTTACCGCTGCCCCTGGAGTTACCAGCTGAACGGCGCCCATCACTCGGGTTACGTCGTCGTCGCGGTGACGGCTAACAATTACAGCCTCGGCCAGGTCGCCGAAGCCGGCCAAGCCGCACCCGCGAGCCCAGCATCCAGCCTCAGCCCCCTGTGGTACATCCCGATCGCCGCGGTGGCGGTCATCATAGCCGTCGTCGTCGCAGTTCTTCTCAGGCGACGCAGGGCAACGGCTGCTGCGCAGTAACAGTCCCATCGGCGAAGCCGCAGGCCTCGCCGATACCGCTCGGAGCTTAAGTTAACGTGCAGTTACTGCTATCCAGCCGGGAAGAAGCACCGCGAGTGCCCGGTCGGCGACCCGGTGAGCGCCGAAACGGATGTCGGGGACCCCGTCGTACGCCCGCAGAAGCTCACGGACCATCGTTGCTAGCTGACTCTACTCAACGGGACGGCCACGCGCCTGTTCAGAGCGCCAACGGCGTCGGCAAGGCCCGCATCGCCCCGGCCGTTGGGCACCTGGCTATGTAGTTACCGTGCCAGCCCGCGTCGCACCATGAACTCTACGGCTGGATTCATATTGGTTGGAATGACCGTCTTGTCGGGATGAGTGTCCGGCCAGACTCGCAGCAACTCGTCAACGAATCCCTGTCCTACATCGGACACGCCAGCGAAATCGACCTCGACCGTGTTGAAGTCAGCTGCGAGACCATCCAGCAGTCGCCTCGCCTCGCTTCGGGACACGAACGTGGTGCCCGCTTCGAAAAGTTTAACCACGGGACGCGTCCGGACGAACGCCAAGTCTTCGGTGAATTGCTCGAAGATAGCAGGGAGCGAACGCTCTGTCTGCGGGTCTATCTGACACTCCACGTTGGTCCCCGTCGCGGTGGGAGCCACGCCCAGGGCGTTGTCGTTGCGTAGGTTGTCCACCGTCCAGCGAATGCCTGAAGAACTCAGGCGGAAGATGTCAACAGCCTTCGACGTGAAGAAGATTCCCTCGCCGGTGTGCCTTGCCCGATCGGTCGTCCGCTTCCCTTTTGAGAGCTCCTGAATCGCCTCGAAGTCGTTTGCTAGGGCCAGTCCTGCGCGCAACTTCGGAAAGGCACCGACTCCGTAGTCGCGAATTTCGAAGCTCCATTGGTCGGGAGTCACCCACCAGTTGATTGTGACCCGGTCGCTGCCAGAGTGATCGATGGCGTTGTTCAGCATCTCAGTAAAGGCGTAGCCCATGATGCGTCCAGCGGGGCTCGCGGAGTCCAGGCCCAGATCTTCGCGGACTCGTCTCCAGATCACGTCCTCCGACAGTCCGAGCACGGTTAGATCCCGATGCCAAGTCGGTTTCTCGTCGGGGGTGACGGCGAGCGGATCCAGTGGTAGTGCCCGCTTTGCGAGTACCGCCCTGACCTCTCCGAGATCGAACAACCGCTGGCCGCCAGCGCTCCTTGTCGACGGAAATACTCCGTTGTCAGTTAGCTGCCGTATCCGGCTTGGCGACAGCCCGAGTTCTGCTGCCACTTCCCCGATGCGCACCAGTCGCCCAGCTTCTGCCATGCCGGACCTCCAGAAAACCTACACCTGCAGTGTAGAGTACAACTTAAACCTACACTGCAGGTGTAGATTCTCGCGGTAGGCGGCCCGGAGTTGGCTCAGATCCACCTGTCTCAGCAGCCCCTCGGCATCTCTGCAAGGAACCTAGCATGTCAGGCAGAGATAGCCAGCTGGCCCATGCTCACCCAGCGCATGAGGTCTCGCGCGCCAAGTGGCCACGGTGCGTATCGTGCCGCAGGCGAGATCCGGTCACGCCCGCTCCGGTTGCCCTTCGCGGCATGGCCCGCCATCGCGCGCCGGCGCGCCATGTCAGCGGCTGGGCCAGTGCCAGGCGGGCTCGTCGAGGATGCCCTGGCCGTCGAGGAGCGTCCGGCCGTCCTGCTTGACCAGCTCCAGCACCCGGGCTGATTTGTCCCGGAACGCGGTGACCAGCTGCTGGGCATGGGTGACGACGATGATCTGGGTTTTGGCCGAGGCGGCGGTGATGAGGTCAGCCAGCGGCCCGATCAGCTCCGGGTGCAGGCTCGTTTCCGGCTCGTTCAGCACGAGCATCTCCGGTGGCCGGGGCGTCAGCAGGGCCGCCGCCCACAGCAGGTAGCGCAGCGTCCCGTCCGAGAGCTCGGCGGCTCGCAGCGGCCGCAGCAGGCCCGGCTGGCGCAGGGCCAGCTCGAACCGGCCGCCCAGCGCGGTGATCTCGGCCCGGCTGCCGGGGAAAGCGCGGCTGACCGCCTCGTCCAGCGCCCCCGCGTCACCGATCTCGCGGATCGTCTGCAGCGCGGCGGCCAGGTCGGCGCCATCGTGACTCAGCACGGGAGTGCGGGTGCCGACCTGGGCCGTGCGCGCCGGGGCCTGCGCATCGGTCCGCAAGTGATCGTAGAACCGCCACGACCGGATCCGCTCACGCAGGAGCAGCAGTTCCGGGGCCCGCTGCGGGTCGGCGGTCTCGCTGAGCATGCTGTCGAACGGCTTGAGGAAGCCGGGCGGCCGGTACCAGCCCCCGCCGGCGGCCCGGACACGGACCGCGCCGCTCGCGCCGCGGTCGGCGAGCACTGCGGCCGGCCGCAGCACCGGCCCGGCCCACACCGACTCGGCCTTGATCTCCGGGTCCGACCCGAACATCGACGTGGCCGGCGGCGGCACGCCCAGGTCGATCGCGTACCCGAACTCTTCCCCGGCGAAGCCCAGCAGCAGCCGGCGCGTATCACCGCCCTGGACCAGCGGCCGACCCCGGCCGCGCCGCATCGAGCGCCCTTCATCCGGTGAGCCGGCCCACATCACCGACTCCAGCCCGCCCTCACGGGCCAGCGCCGCAACCGCGCCGTTGCGCGCCGAGCCGGCCAGCAGCCGCAGCGCCCGGTACAGGCTGGACTTCCCGCTCCCGTTCGGACCGGTCACGACATTCAGCCGGCCTGTCGCCAGCACCATCCGGCGCAGCGACCGGTAATTCTCCACCGCCAGTGCAGTGATCACTCCGGCAGGCTAACCCGGGCCCCCGTCAAAACCGCGGCCTGCTGGCCGTCTGTGCCGCACAGGATGGTTGTTATGGCGGCCTCGGTGAGACCGTTCGGCGTGATGGTCGAACACTTAGAGTGACATGAGAGA
>Ga0265334_10000290_pt1 | contig 28241 bp, 33 predicted proteins | sample 42023metaG_FD_192442 | JGI IMG/M metagenome (GOLD analysis project Ga0265334, IMG submission 192442) | Rhizosphere microbial communities from Carex aquatilis grown in University of Washington, Seatle, WA, United States - 4-20-23 metaG | ecosystem: Host-associated > Plants > Roots > Rhizosphere... | reverse complement strand
GGTGCATCGCGATACGAGCAGACTCTCTAGGATCCGGCGCGATGTCCCGCGGTTCGGATAACTAGGAATTATCGGGGTGATTCGCGATGGCCGGTGATGGCCGCGTTCCGGTCGTCGTCCGACCGCTCGACCGGGCCCTCGACGTCCTGAGAATCGTGCTCATCCCGCTGGTGGTCGTCGCATTGGGCATCCCGGCGGGGAGCACGCTGACCAGATCGCTCGACGGGACACAGCGGACGTGGCTGATCGCGGTCGGCGTGGTCGCGACGGTCGCGGCGTATGTGCTCGTCCTCCACACGCAGATGGTCGGTGACCGGGTCGATCGCTTCATCGCACAGCTGAGACGCAGCGTCGCCGTCGCCTGCAACCACGACGAGGGCGAGCCCCATCAAGACGGTCGCATCGCGTGCATGCTGACGCCGGATGTGCTGCGAGCGCCGCTGTTCGACTACGTGGAGCAGCGCGACGCCGTGATCGCCCTTGCAGACGCGTGCAGAAGAAACGAAGCCGGCAAATTCTGGTTCCTCGAGGGCGACAGCGGTCGCGGCAAGACGCGCACCGCGCTGCGATTCGTGCAGCACCTCGCTCGCGATCGTGAGCTGTTCCAGCTCGGCAGTCGCTGCTTCCTGTTCGACTTCGGCGACGCCAAGATCGCTCAGGAGCAGCTGCTCAAGTGTCTGTCACGCACCCGGAACGACAACTCGGTGGTGCTTGTCGACAACTTCCAGCTCGTCAAGGACGACGTGCTGAGAGCTCTCACGAGACGGTTGATCGAACGGAGCGATCCGATCCCGCCTCAGCTGCTCGTCTTCCTCACGCGCCCGGGTGAGGCTTGGAACGTGAGCCTGGGAGCCGACGTGCAGCTGCTGTCGTTGGCGAAGGCGCACGATCGTCATCTCACCCTCGCCGGACCGTCGTCAGAGACGGTCGCCCGCGCCGTGCACGAGGTCGATCCGGACGCCGCGCGGCTGATTCGAGAGCTGCGGGTCGACGGCGCGGCGTCAGCCACTCAGCTCCATCTCGCGCAGGTGATCGTGCGCAACGGTCATACGCCGCCCGAAGCGCTCGCGATCCTCCGCCTGCTGGCGCGCGATCCCGAAGGACCCCCGCCGCCAGACGAGCTGGTCCACGTCCTCGCGATCGTCTCCGGCCTCTCGATGCATCGCGGCACCTTCTCCCGGCGCGACGTGCGGCGCGCGGTACGCGCCGTCGGCCGGGCGCTCGGCCCGCGGCACGGCGCTCGGTGGACGGCGCGGACGTGGCGTACGTTCCGTCGCTTCCACGCGGTCGGGCTCGTCCCGAAGCTCCAGTTTCGTGGGACGCGGTTCGTGTTCCACGAGGCGATCGCGGAGCTGTGCGTCGACAGACTGTCGACGCTGCCGGGCTTCCGAGTTCCGCTGAACGCCGTGGGTTACTGGCGCATGGAAGGGGGTGCCGACGCGCTGGATCGATGGCTGGTTGCGGTGGAGATCGGGGCGCAGGAGACGCTGAGCGCGGTCGTGTTCGACGGCGCCATGTCGCACGGGGCCTACAACCGCATGACGCGCTGCCTCTCCCGGGCCAGAGATCGCTATGACCTCGACCAGCTGACGCGTCTGCAGCTCGCGATCCTGCTCAATCGCACCGGCAACTTCGAGGACTCCCGCAGCGAGCTCACCGACGAGCTGCTCGACGGCTTGAGCTCCGCCGACGATCTCACCGCGATGCTCGCGACGAGCCGGCTCGAGGTGACGCACGAAGTCGCGGCAGAAGCCGGGCTCGAGGTCCTGTGTCGTCACTCCGATCCGTTCGTGACCCTCGTCGGCGAGTACTGGAGGCTGCACATGGACGCCCACCGCGGCCGCTTCGACTCCTCGCGGCTGTTCGAGCTCTCGGTCGAGGCGTTCTCCCTCATAGCCGGCAGAGAGCAGAGCTACTGGAGAACGTATTCGCTCGCTCGCATGCACTTCGACTCGCTCCGCCATCTCTATCTCGAAGGGGCGGCCACCGATGCGCTCGACTGCACAGAGCGCGGCGTCATCGGCGACTACCTGAAGGACCGCTTCGTCACCTTCGAGGCGCTGAACATCCTCTACACCAGAGCGCATGTCGTCGGACACACGGTCCTGCCGAACCTCGCGATCTACCACCTCAAGGCAACCACAGGCGAGCAGCGTGCGGGGAACGTTTCGGCCGACAGAGCTGACTCGATGGAGGAGCTGGTGAGAGCCGCGCAGACCCTGTATCGGCGCGCGTCAGACGAGTTCTGGCAGTACGGCGATCGGGAGACCGTCTATCTGAAGGCCGACCTGGCCAATGCCGCGATGATGCAGACGGACGCGCCGCTCGATCAGATCGCCGCCGACCTCAGCGACTACAAGCAGCGGCTCGACACGACGAGATTCCCAGCCGTCGCGAGCTTTCCGCACTTCTACCTCCTGCGGTGGAACATGCTGAGCTACTACCGTGCGATGCCAAGCGCCGAACCGGCGCTCTCAACCGGCGCGAGACACCATCTCGACAAGGCCGAGCAACATCTCGGCCGCATGGTCGAACTCGACACCGTCGCGGAGAACGCCTACGGCTTGCTGCGATCGCGCCTGCTGGCCTCACTGCTCGCGATGGCGCGCGGCCGTCTGTTGGCGGATTGCGGGCTGCCGGAGCTGCGACAGGAGATGGCGGCGAACCGCTACGCGCGCGAGGTGAGACTGCTCGACCACCTCATTGAGGTCGGGGAGATCGACCACGTCAAGCTGCTGACGCTCTTCCGCTTCTATCCGTTCGTCAACCAGTAACGCCTCAGCCCCACGCACTCGCCGGCACGATCGCGCCCGGCGCCGCGCTCCGGGCGAGTCTGCGCACGCGATCGCGCAGGCGGGCGCCGGACTGTGGCCCCGCGATCGCCTCGGCGACGATGTCGGCGAGCGTCTCGACTTGGGTCGCGTCGACCCCCGCCATCGCGGAGTAGGTCGTGCCCAGGCGCAGGCCGTACCCGAGCTCGTAGGGGAGTCTGCGGTAGTTGGTGTGGACGTTCGCCTGCGCGAGCCGCTCGTACTGCGCGAACGCTTCGTCCTGCGACGGCGCGAGCACCCAGACGTGGTGTGTCGGCGGCCACTCCGGCCGTCCCTGGCGCGCGCGAGAGACCACCGGCACGCCTCGGTTCTCGAGCTGCGTCTCCAGCTCGATCGCCGTGTCGAGCATACGCTGGACGTACGTGCTCAGCCACTCCCGGCGCAGCAGGCTCAAGCCGACGAGGTACGTGTTCTCCGCGTGCGAGCTGGACACGAACGTCGAGAGCCCCGTCAGCAGGCGCCGCCAGACCTCCCCGCTCTCGCGGCTCACGATGCCGGCCTTCTGCGGCCCGGGGAAGCTCTTGTGGAGGGTGAAGAGCATCAGGTCGAACCCCCAGTCCAGCGGGTTCTCGTAGTGGCCGATGAGGATCGGCGCCAGGTACTGCGACGCGTCGAAGACCTTCGTCGGTCCCGGCAGGCCGCCAATGAACGAGAAGTCCTCGTAGCGGAGCCCTTCGCTCCGATCGATGAACACGAAGTCGGGCTTCGCGCGCTCCACGAGCTCGAGCGTCGCCTCGCGGTCGACGCACAGGTTCGCCCGGTCGACCGGCACGTCGATCGTCCGCAGCCCCAGCCGTCTGAGGATCGTGTGCGTGCTGAAGTGACCGCCGGCCTCCTCCGGGAGCAGCATCACGGACTGCCCGATCGAGCTGATGCTCATGAACGTCACCGCGTGCGCCTGGAGCCCGGAGAGCAGGCGCAGCGAGCCCTCCGCGGCGCCGAGCGACTGTGCGAGCAGACGGTGGATCTCGGCGATGTCTCGCGTCGCGGCCTCGCGCCCACCGAACAGGATCAGCGCATCCTTCAGGAGCTCTCTGTCGCGGACCTTGTCCGTTAGGTAAAGACCGTGCAGGAAGGCGGTGTGCTTCCGGTCGGCAAGGCTGAACGGCAGGCTGTCGACTGGCGTCAGGACGATCGAATCCGACAGGTCGCGCCTTTGCGCCTCCAGCGAGCGCAGCAGCGCCTCTCGGTCGATGGGCACCCCCGATAATTCCTAGTTATCCGAACCGCGGGACATCGCGCCGGATCCTAGAGAGTCTGCTCGTATCGCGATGCACCATGAAATGGCGGCGGTTCGTCCACTGGTGGTAGCGTTCGCGCGCCGTACCGCCTTTGCTCCTGGGTCCAGATGCCAGCGCGTCGCTATTCCACGTTTCAGCTCGTGCTCGCCAACGCGATAACTTGCGGGAACTTCGCGTCGGGGGTCGCCGCGATCCTGCGGCGAGAGGAAGGACGCCCGGTGCGTCGATCGGCGCTGATTCTCGTCGGGATGGCCTGCGACGCGGTGGACGGGACGATCGCGCGACGCTCGGACAATGCCACCACGGTGGGGGCGGCGGCCGATTCAATCTCCGACATCATCACCTTTGGCATCGCGCCGGCGGTGCTGCTTGCGAGCTGGACTCCGACGCACCGGACACTGCTGACGAGGATCGCGCCGGTTTGCTACCTCGCAGCGATCGCATCGCGAATCGTGAGAAGCGGCGTCAGACCCCGTACCAACCACGTGTTCGTCGGGCTCCCCAGTGGGGGAGCCGCTTTCCTCTTTGTCTTGGGCTGTCAGGCGCGACTGCCGCGATGGGTCATGGACTACCTGGCCGTCGCACTCAGCGTGGCGATGATCAGTCGCATCCGCGTTCTGTCACTGGAGGCGCTCATACGGCCCAACCTGCCGCTTGACATCCCTGCCGCGGCACCGCGGCGGATCTAGGATCGGGTAGTCGAGTCACGCATCGCCGGCTGATCCGCGTCCTCGAAGTCAAAGGCTGGAAGCACCGCCGCACCCGCGACAGCCACCACTACTTCGTGCATCCCGAACGACGCGACGCCCTCGTGGTCCCCGGTCCACAACCGCGACATCAAGCCCGGCCTTCTTCTCAGCATCCTCAAGACCGCCGGCATCAGCCGTGATGAGTTGCGCGAGCTGCTGTAGAGCAGCGGGTCGCTACTTCGACAAGCTCTTCCGACGCGCCCCTCATCGAGTAGCTTCGACCATCGGCGTCTGCACTGCTGCCCCAACCGCTGCTCCGCAAGAATACGCGCCACGGCAATGCCCCCGTCCAACGCAGCAACACTCGCGGTGGCGCCGACCCGCGAGACCACCACGGCCGTCGTGGTCGTCCACGGCATCGGGCCCCAGAAGCCCGGCAGGCTCGTCGGCTCGGTCGCCGACGGCTTGAAGGGCTTCCTCGACCGCCAGGCCAACCGACCGGTTGACGTCCGGCGCTTGAGCGACCGCATCGAGTTCCTCTATGCCCGCAGGCGCCAGCGGCGCGATGTCGTGCACCGCGTGGTGCTCCTCGAGACCTATTGGGCCGATGCGCGCCTGCGGCCGGGACCGTTCCGCTCGCTGGCCTGGCTGGTCCGGTTCGGCCCCGCGCTGATCGCGCTCCTGTTCGCGCCTGATCATCGAGATCTCGAGCACTCCAGCGCGCCGCTACAAGCGCGCCGCCGAGGCCGCCGGCCTGCGCCCGCTCAAGCTCCACGGCCTGCGCCACGCCACCGGCTCCGTCCTCGCTCGCTCGCTGCCCCTCGTGACCGTCCGCGACGTCCTCGGCCACGCCGAGCTGCGCACCACCAACCGCTACCTGCACAGCAAGATCGACGCGGCGGCGATCGTGGCGGTCAACGCGGCGTTCGGAGTGGTCGACCCAGCGGCCGAGGAAGCGGCCGCGTAGGTGAGAACTGTTGACGGCCGGCTGGTGTACTGCCATAGTGAGTACATGAGCACAACCAAGGAACAGCGTCTTCAGATCCGCGTCGACCCGCAGCGCAAGCAGCTGCTCGAGCGCGCCGCGGACGCGACGCACCAGAACCTCTCCGCGTTCGTGCTCCAGGCTGCATCGCAGCATGCCGAGACGGTGCTGGCCGAACGGAGCGTGATCGAGCTGTCTCCGCAGGCCGCACAGGCTTTCAGCGACGCGCTGGCACAGCCGGCGCGCGTGAACGAGCGGCTCGCTGCTGCGCTCGGCCGGCCGCGCGGGTTCCGCTGGGTTGACTGATCTCCGCCGCCCCGAGCCGCTCGACCCGGCTCGGCACGACCGCAGCGGCTTCGACTCCGGCGAGCCGGCGCTCGATGACTGGCTGCGCCGCTTTGCCGGCCAGAACCGCCGCCGCGACACCGCCGCTACCTGGGTCGTTGCCACGCCTGGGGGCCGGGTCGTCGCCTACGCGAGCCTCGCCATGACCGCGATCGACCGCAGCGGTGCACCTGGGCCAGTTGTCAAACAGGCGCCCGACCCCGTGCCCGCGCTGCTGCTCGGTCGCCTCGCCGTCGACCAGGACTTCGCCGGCCTGGGGATCGGCACCACGCTCGTCGCGCACGTCCTCGCGACGGCCGTCGAGTTGAACGAGAAGGCGGCTTGCCGCGCGATCGTCGTCACCGCCCTGCACACGCGGGCGCGCGGCTGGTGGGAGCGTCTCGGCTTTCACCCCTTCCACCCGGACGACCCCACGGAGACCGACCTCTACATGCTCACGTCGGAGATTGAGGCGACGCTCTCCCGCCTCGGCGAATAGAGCGCAGTCGGTCGGCCTACTCCTCAATCGGATGAGGGCATCCGGCCAGAGAGCATGCCGAACGGCTCCCTCTGTTTCATCTATTGGAGCAACTTCGGCTGTTAGAAGGCCGAATGCCGTGGCTCGCTCGCGTCGTGCGCGCAGGTAGCGAGCTGCGCGACGAGTGCGCGAAGCTCTGGTGAGCGTCTGGTGACCGTGCTCATGACGCACAATGCTACTCATAAGTCTGTAGACTGTCAAGTAGCAGCCCGACAGGCTTCCCGGCCATGGAGGGCGACCTTCAGAAGACGGTCGGACGCAACCTCCGCGCCTATCGTCAAGCGCGCGGACTCAGCCAGGAGGCGTTCGCCGACCTCGTTGGTGTCCACCGCACCTACATGGGCGGCCTGGAGCGCGGCGAGCGCAACCTGACGCTGCGCAGCGTCGAGCGCATCGCCGAACGGATCAGGGTCGACCCGCTCGTCCTGATGGACCCGAAGGGTGAGAAGCGACTCCGGCGATAGCCGGTGGGTCGCGCTGCTCCCGCCTTAAGCGCGGGCCGCCTTCGGGTCGGTGCCTCTTGGAAGACGTGATCCGACCGTGCGGACAGCGGCTTCCGTGTACGCGTCCACGGCCACTGTCATCTCGTCGCCGCGTCTCGTCACGGTTTCCCAGGTCTCGCGAAGATCCGCATGCGCTCCCATCGACACGGCTACCCAGACGTGTTGCACCACGTCGGCGACTGCGCCCGAAACCAGCCGGTGCGCCTCACAAAGTGAGTGGTTTGCGCCTAGCCGGATCGAGAGACGGGCTGAGTCAACGTCGATCTGCAAGCCGACGGACCGGAACAGCTCTGTCGAGCTGCGTGCGCGCTCGTCAAATGACGCACCCTGCTGGAACACATGGCTTCGTACCGCGCGATACAGCTCCAGTGCTCGTGCCACGTTCTGAGCAGCCTCATCTACAAGTGCTCGCGACTCGGCAATATCGGTCACCGCGATCTCGTGCTCGTGCTGAGCCTTGTCACGACTGCGGCCAAGGCGCTGGGTGAGCCAAGGACTCAGAATGCCCGTGGTGGCAGTCGCCGCAATGCCAGCCAGGGCAATGAGAGTCGAATCCCGCATTAGTGGGATCGTCTTGCGTGCGGCGGACAGAGTTCGCGACGTCGGCGTTCTGGCGGGTCTCGCGCAGGCCTCGCGTTCAGCTCGGTGAGGAGCAGGCCGCATCGCCTCGGGTTACGCGAGCCTGAATGTGGTACCCACTCGCGGTACCCACAGCGCCCAGCCACACCACCTCCCGAACCCCCAAAACGCCGGAAGCCCCGCCGTAGCAGGGCTTCCGTCCGATGGAGCTAGGGGGACTCGAACCCCCGACCTCCTGGGTGCGATCCAGGCGCTCTCCCAACTGAGCTATAGCCCCTTCGCCCGCCACAGCGGGAAATCCTGACTCTACCAAGGTGCCTGCGAAGGGGGGTTTAGGAAAAGAGAGCACTCGCTCTTTCCTAAACCCCCGTGAAAAGCCGGCAATCCGCGTCGCGATCGAGCCACGCTGACGCCCGGCACTCGCGGCGTGCTGCACCTGCTGTTCCATTGTCAAAGACCGACCAGGCCGGATCGTAGCGCGCGGCCACGAGGTCGTCATGGGGCAGCGAGGGTCGGCCTACCGCCCGCGCGGACCATCCGGTTCGCTGGTGGCTATCCCAACGGCATCGGACGACGAGGCGCTGGCGATCGCGACGGAAAAACAGGACGCTTCCTTGACCGGGGCCAGGCCGACGCGAGACCACGAACCGATCGCGCCCGCGAACCTAAGCCGAGACGTGCTAAGCCGAGACGTGCTCGGCGCTCCGCGGGGACGTAGCAGGCGCTGCCGGACGGTGAAGTCACTGGTGGTGCGCATCGCCCGGCTCGGGTGCCTCCTCCTGGTCCGGAGACCAATCGCCTCCCACGAAGCTGAAGGCCGTGACTCTCGGCGGCGTGTCATGCGGGCATTCCCGCTCGAACAGTTCGCCGCCGAACACCGGCTCATCCGTCGTTCTCGCATAGCCCTGCGCGTCGCAACGGCCGCATCCGAAGAGCGTTTCGTTGCCGTCGCGCAGCATCACGACCGGCTCGTGTCTGTGCGCCACCGCGCGGGGGGCGGCGATCTCAAGGGCTCTGATGTAGCGCTCCGCCTCGGCTCTACGCACGGGGCTGCTGAGGTCGTTGAGGACCGCGTACACCACGCCATCTTCTCGTGCGGTGTGCACCTTGATGCGGTCGGCTCGGGCCTGTCGTCGGATCGCAGCCCGCCAGGCCTCGGGATCTTCGACCTCCTCCTCGCGAACCATCACATGCCCGTCTGCGAGCAAGCTGCCGTAGTGGTCGCGATGACTGACGCGCCTGATGAGGCGCTGCATCTGACGACGAATCTCAATCGGGTCTTCCATGGGTAACTCCTTTGCCAGTGCCGACCGCGTCTACTCGTCCGGGTGCCGCCCAGGCGCGGGGAGCGCGAGTGGGACCGCGAGCTGCTCCAGCAACTGCGCCAGCTGAGGCGGGTCGGGAATCGGCCCCAGGCCGAACCCGACCAGGCCGCCGGCAGCCATGGCGATCGCGAGCTGCGCGCCGAGGGCGAGGCTCCAGAGCGCGGGCTGGTGGGCGGGCTCGATGACGACGCGTAGCGGGGTGGGAAGGCTGCTGAGCTTGACCTCGAGCCGCACCAGCGCTGGGACGTTGGAGCGTGGGCGTGGTCTCATGATCGCCCAGGTGAGTTGGTAGTCGAGCTCGGGCGTGATGCCGTCGGGGGCATCGGCCAGCAGCTCAAAGAACTCGTCGACCTCGGGCTGCACGCCGCGCTCGTAATCGAGCAGCAGGCCGCCGTCCTCGAGGGCGGTCACGCGCGTCGCGCGTGCAGCGCCGTCGGTGAACGCCTGCGTGGTGACCTGACCGTGCGTGAGGTCGCCGTGCGCGGCCTCGGCGGCGATCTGCTCAGCGGTGCTCGTCAGCTCGGCGCCGCGCAGCGCGCCGGCGCCGACGAGCGACTGCAGCGCGCCGAGCAGCAGGCGCGGGGCGGGTCTGCTGGCGACCGGGTGGCGGGGTCGGCGACCTCCTGGCATGCGCTCACGATACGGCGCCCCGAAAGGCGCCTGGACGGATGGCCGACCTCGCGCTCGCGCAGCGCCCGGTGTGATTTCTAGCCGGAGAAGAGTCCCAGTTCTCTCGCGAGCGCTGCGCCGCGCGCCCGCAGATCGGCGGCGACACCCTCGTACGGGGCGAGGCTCAGCAGGGACACCCGGTTGGCCGCCTCGAGCAGGCCGGCGAAGACGACGGCGCTGACCGGATGCACCACCACCCGTGTGGTTGGGCCATCCCGAAGGATCCGGCGCGCGCTCGCGTCCTCGGCGACCAGGGCGGGCAGCGGATCGCGCGCCAACGCCTCAGCGAGTGCGTCGAGCTCGTCGGGCAGACCGTGCGTGTCGTGGTCGGACATCGCTGCGGGGTGAGTCCGCCACCAGCCCGCCGATGCGGACAGCTCCTCGCGTATGTAGGAGCGCAGGTCGTCCTTGGTGCGTGAGATGCGTTGACGTCCGGTCAGGTGGTTCTCGACGAGCGCGGGGAGTGTCGATTGGGGCAGCAGCTCTCGCGACGCCTCGCAGCCGACGACGTAGCCGCCAACCGCGACCAGGGCGCCGGCCTCGTCGGCCGTGCACCAATGGACTGGCGTGCGATCGGCGAGACCCGGTAGCCCGGACCTTCTGAGGTCTGCTGCTCGCGCCCGCCGCATCGCGTAGACGCAGCCACGCTGCTGCAGCGACCAGCCTCCCGCCATCAGCGCCTCCAACTCCCGCGCGAACGCCTCCCAGCTACCGGCGTGCTCGCGCGCCGCGCTCGCCAACGCCCCGCCCGCGAGGTCATCACCCGTAAGGCCCCCGGGCGAGCGCAGCTCCAAGACGGCGAGACCCTCGTCCATGTTGCGGTCCACCGGGTAGGCCGCGGAGGTCACCAATGGCATACGCGAGGGAGGGAAGCGATTCGCGAGCAGAGTTTCAGGGGCGCGCCGAACAGCAGGCCCGCGGGGTAGCAACCGTACCGGGACGGCTGGCACCGGAGCGCCAGATGCGCTGACCGGCCCTCTGCTGCGGCGAGACGGTTCCCGCTGCGCCCGCGGCTGACTCGCGCTCCGGCGCGAGAGTTCGACTCAGTGTCGCGTGTGCTCGCGCAGCCAGTCTGCGGTCGCCTCGCACGCGGCTCCGAAGTCGCGCAACTGCCTTTCCGAGAGGCGCGCGACGGGATCGAAGTTGCCTTGGCCGTCGTGTGTGAGCAGCGCGATGGTGTGCTGGAGGCGCAGCGGCACAAGGGCGAGGTAGTGCTGCGGCGGCCCCGCGGGACCGGCCGGCACCTCCAGAGCGCCGGGGATCGCATCCGCTTCCATGCCGCTGACCGTACCCGCGACCGCGACCCAACGGAATGCAACTGGCACGATTTCGTGCCACCTGCACCCGAGCCCCTGTCGACGTGCTGCCTCCAGACCTCGGTTGCCGGGCGGCGTCTCCGACGCCCGTGGCGTCCAGTGCCATGTCGAGCGCGTACCGGCTCTCGATCGCGTCCAAAGGGCGATCGAGGCTTCGCGACTCGCCGAAGTGCGGGCCGTGTGCTACCACTTTGCCCGTGCCAAAGCGCAACCCACCTGCGGCCCGCCCGTCTGAATGGCTCGAGCGCGCTGCTGACCTCGATCCCGTTGAGGTCTCCACGCCGGCCGCCGAGGCGGTGCGCGACGCACGGACAGAGCGCGAGCGCGAGCTCGCCGAGCGCCGCGACGAACCACCCTCGCGCGAGCTGACACGAGGCCCCGTCTCCTGAGCCGATCCCCGTGTCCCGTCCCGCTCCGCCTGCTCGCCGAGACACAGGGCGACCGGTGCCCCCACTGCGAAGAGCCGTTTACCGAACGCGCCTGGCGACGACAGACGATCCGCTCGGTGCTGCGCGACCCAGACGGCTCGACGTCCTCGCCGCTGAACCGAATTGTCGTGCATTCCACCTGCGCGCAGCAGCTCGCCGCCGAACGCAGGAGGGCGCACCGCGCCGCCAGCCGAGCCGACTAGACGCTTGATGTGGGACGGGTCGCGGGCCGGGCGCGCCGAAGGGTTCTACTCTCGACGGGTAGGGGTGCGCGCTCGTCGTCAGACGGACAGCGCGTCTCGTTCACGCGCGCGCGGATGGACGCAGTTGCGGCCGTCGCGTTTGGCGCGGTAGAGCGCCTCGTCGGCTTCGCGAAACAGCGTCTCGAAAACCACGTCGGTGCCGCATGCGGCGGCGACGCCGATCGAGACGGTCAGCGCCAGCCCACCGGGGCGGGCGGTTTGGACCGCCTCACGGACCGCTTCGGCCAGCCGGCAGGCGGTCCGTGCGTCGGCGCCCGGGAGCACGATCAGGAACTCCTCGCCGCCCATGCGGTAGACAAGCTCGAACGAGCGCAGGCTGCGGCGCATGACGTAGGCGGTGTCCTTGAGGACCGCGTCGCCGCGCTCGTGACCGTACTGGTCGTTGATCGCCTTGAACTTGTCGAGGTCGCAGGCGACGAGCGCGACCGGTTCGCCCGTCAGCGCAGCCTGCTCGGAGAGCTCGGCGAAGCGGTCGATCAACGCCTTGCGGTTCAACAGTCCCGTGAGCGGATCGAGGATCGCTTGCGTGCGTTGACGTAGCTCGGCGTGCATCAGTGTGTAGGAGCCCGCAGCAAGGCCAACCAACGCCACGAGACAGCCGTTGACGAGCGTCGGGTCGGACGCGTAGCCGCCCGGATCGACGCCCACGGATGAGGCGACGAGCACCACCGTCGTCAGCGCGACGCCCGCGATGACTCCACGGCTGGAGAAGCGCGCGGAGACCGTGACGATCGCGAGCAGCAGGAACGGCAGAGCCGGACTGTGCGGACCGCCCGTGAGCGCGATCGCGATGCCGACCGTGATCTGCGCGTTGAGGACGGCGATCATGATCGGGTACTCCGGGCGCGTGCTGCGTGCGACCCAGGGGCGCAGCAGCGGGTAGGAGATCACGACCCACGCGAGCGGCAGCAGCGTGAATGCCCCGAACCACGGGATCGCGGAGAGAAGACCGACGGCAACACAGGCGAACATCACCTTGCGCGTCTTGGCGATCCTGGGCTCCATGTCGAGCAGCCGCTCGCGATCGACGGCGGTCGGGCACAGCCACGTGCCGCGGGAGTCCATACAGCGGTATCGACAAGAGCGCCGAGACGCCTGAATCCGGTCGAGATCGTGACGCCCTGGCGCTCCTGTTAGCGAATGCAGCGATCCGCCTCGGCGGCGTTCCCAGCCCCCCGCATCAAGCCTGTCGTGCACCGGACCGGTACCCGTCGGTGCCCCATAGTCAGCGGAGGTCACTCCATGCGAGAACGCCGCGCTCGGTGCGCCGCATCGTCTGCGGCCCACCGGAGAAGCCAGCGCGGGCGATCGCAGCGCCGCGCGATCCGTAGAGCAGCGGCGGCGCCGAGGAGAAGCACAAGCACGAAGGCGACGCCGAACTCGAGCACGACTCGAAGAGCCGTCCCCGCCGCCATGCGCGGCACTCTAGCCGGCAGTCGGGCGGCGTCAGCGGCGCGATGCGCCGACGGGCGCGACCCGGACCCTACGACGTTGAGAGGACGCTCGCGGCGTCCTGCGCGTCGGCTGCCAGCCGTTCCTCGTAGACGCGCACGATCTCCGACAGCGGCACCGTGAGGCCGCGGGCGAGCGCGACCAGCGCGGCGAACGAGGGCGCGATCTCCGCGCGCTCGATCTGGCCCACATACTTGCGACCGAGTCTCCCGCACGCGGCGACACGCTCCTGCGAGAGCTGCTGTCGTGCGCGAATCTCTCGAATGGCGGTCGCAAGCGCACGCCGTTCGACGTCGACCGCCGGTGGCACCCGCGCAAGTCTGCGGCCACTGCGATCACGCGTCGACCCCCTACAGGGGGTGCTACGAGCGGAGGGCTCAGCCCGCGACGGCGCCGACCGGCGCGACGTCCATGAGAGGGTCGCGCCTACTCGATCGTCTAGGTCGTGGCGTCCGGCGTGCGATGGGGCGGCTCGCCGAAGGGGTAGCCGACGGCGGCGTCAGCGGGGAAGAACTCCATCAGGCCGCTGCCGTCGGGCGTGCGCTCGGCGATGCCGAGCGTTGCCGTGTCGGGGTAGCAGACCACGTCGATGTCGCCCTTGTTGCTGGCCGACAGGAAGACCACGTTCTCCCCGGTATCGTTGCGCAGCTGGTGGGCGCCGCCGGGACCGGGACGGAACAGCACGATCTCACCCGGCTCTAGCTCGCGCTCGCCGTCGGGCATGCGCAAGGTCGGTCGTCCCGCCAGCACGATCACGATCTCCTCATCAACGTGGTGCCAGTGGTACGGGTAGGCCGTTTCTCCCGGGGGCAGCTCGAACTGGCTCAGCCCGACGCGCTCGGTGCCCAACCGGTGGCCGACTCGCGCGCGCCTCGACCTGAAGCCCTCCGGTCGGTCCTCCTGCCCGTAGGCCGGCCGGTAGAGGTTGAGGGCGGGTGATGCACGGTTATCCACGCGTCCATCCTACGGTCCAGGCACGGCTAGACTCGCCGCATCATGGGCCTGGCGATCGAGCCCCCGCCGGGAGATCCCGTCCTGGCGCACCGCAACGTCGAGCTCAAAGCGGCTGACCTGGACCCGGCGCGATCGCTGGCAGCGTGCCGCTCCCTCGGCGCAGACGACCATGGCGTTCTTGAGCAGCGCGACACCTACTACGCGGTGCGCGACGGCCAGCGCTTGAAGCTTCGCGAGCAGGCACCCGGTCGCGCACACCTCATCCAGTACCGGCGAGCCGACGGTCCCGAGCAACGCGAGAGCCGCTACCGCATCGTCGAAGTGGTCGACGCGGCGTCCCTCCATGAAGCGCTCGAAGCCGCCGTCGGTGTCGACATCGTCGTCGTCAAGCGTCGCCGGCTGTTCCTGTGGCAGACGGTCCGGATCCACCTCGACGAGGTTGATGGGCTCGGCTCGTTCCTCGAGCTGGAGGCGGTCGCTTCACCTGGCTCAGACCTCACGGCCGAGCACGCGCTCGTCGCGGCGCTCCGTAACGCGCTCGCGGTCGACGAGGCGCAGCTCGTCTCCCACGGTTACGCCGATCTCATGCGCAAAGCGAGCCACCCGGCCGGACCCTAAGCGCAGACCCACTCCCATGGCTGCGCCCGGGTGAAATCCCGCTCACTCGCAGCGGCCCACACCAGCGTCGCCACGCCCGGCTCGCATCGCGACAGTGGCCGTACTGTGCGAGCCGACCAGACATGCGCGGCTCCGATCGCTGGAGGCTTCACCTCCTTTCGAGCTTCTCACGACTCCCAGCCGACTTGGCGCCCGCTGCTGTCCGCGGAGTCGGTGCAGTCGTGCTTCGCGGCCGCGCGCGCGAGCGCGGAACGTGGCGCGGGGCGCGAGGAGCCACCTGTCGCCGAGGCGCCACTCGACCCGCACGTCTTCGGGCTCGAACTCGTCGACTTCGAGCAGGGCCACCACCTCGCCGATCGCGCGCTCACGCTCCCGGCCACTACGGCCGGTGCCTTCGGGGGACCACGACCGCCACCGCATCATTGCCACCTCCTCCACCGCGACCATCGCCGCCCGCAAGCTCAAGCGCCGGGCGACGTCCCGACGCTGTCGCGTGCTCTGACGCGCGCGCCGGCAGAGACACCGACCATACGCCGCCCGAGACGGGATATGAAGCGAGCACGCCCGAGCGATCAACGCATTTCGAGCAGGCGCGCCGAAAGGCGAGCGGAGCGTGCGGGGGCCGCGCGCGGCGAGGTTGATTGGCCCCACGCCGTGTCAGCTCGATGGTGTGGAGGCCGGCTGCTCTGCGGCGGCGATGCACTGGGGCTCATACACGCGTGGATTCTGTGACGGCGCGTGTCGCACGCTGACCACATTCGAGCGCCTCGCGAAGGTCTTGATCGATAAGATGTCCGTGAGCGGTCAGGCGCCATTGTGCAGGCGGCGGTCGGCTGAGTAGGTTGCCGGGCACCTTTAGCCCCGCGGCGCTTAGGAGGCGGCGGGGCGCGAACATCGGAGGGCAGGGTGCAGGTGATGGTTTCAGTCGTGCCGCGCTGGTTGCGCGGTGCTGCAGTTCTGCGTTTGGCGGTGGTGCTGTGCGCCGTCGCCGCAACGTTCTTGGTCATGAGCCCGCGTGCGGGAGCGCAGGGAACGGGCTTCACGGGCGAGATCTACTACGGCGGCGGCGTGTATCCGCCGCGGTCGCCATTCGACGGGCCTATTGAGAACCACAGTTACGGATTCAATAGCGCGACGAACATCAGCCAGACCGCGAGAGGGCCGGTGTTCAGCGGCATCGGCCGCGTGTCGGACGGTGTCTTGCTGGCGTGGGCGAGTGCCAACGACCTCGCTCGCGTGTGCGTGCAGGGGACGTATCCGAACTGCGTCGACACCGACGGATGGACCGGCTACGTCGAGATCGCAAACGACTCGTTCACGACCAGCCTGCGGATCCAGGGACACGGGGTCTATTAATGTCGAGAGAGAGATCAGCTATGCGCTCGAGAGGCAAGAAGCTGGCAGTCGCGCTGGCCGCGCTGCTCGTGGTGGTGGCGCTCGCGGTCGTGATCCCGACGGTCCTCGTCGCCGATCCGTCCTCGCCGCAGACGAAGGCCGATCCGCCCGTGACGGCGGTCGATGCCACGACGAGCGGACTGCTGTCGGTCTTCGATCGTCCGCGGACGGCGTCGGACGAGCTGCCGCAGCCGGCTGCGGGTGCTGACCCCGGGGCGCTGTCGGACAGAACCGCTGGGGAGTCCTACGACCTCTCGCGGCGCGCCACGCCGGAACCCGGTGCCGACCCCGTCTACCTCTGGCCCCGCAAGGACGGCGCCTGCTTCAGCACCAAGGGCGTCTCGTCGTGCGCGGACGCTTCGGACATCGCGCAGCACGGTGCGATCGTGACGTACTCCGGCGGCCAGCAGATCGGCGAGGGCGTCACCCGCGTGGCGGGCATCGCCCGCGACGGCGTGCGCGCGATCGAGGTCACGCTCGCTGATGGCACGACCGCGACCGCTCCGGTGGTCGACAACGCGTTCTCGATCGACGTCTCCAGCCCGCCCCAAGAGACCAGATGGGTCACACCGGACGGCACGGCGCACGACGATCAGGCGCCCACCGCGCGGATGCAGGCAGGCACTGCACGGCCGAGCCAGTAGTTCGTCGGCCCCCGCTGACCGGCGCGCAGGAGGCGCGCGCCGGTCAGCCCCGCCCGAGCTAGCGTGAGCCGACCGTCCCGTCGAGTCTCGACGCTTGCGACTCTCGCACGGTGCCGTCGTGTTCGGCCTGGGCCACGTCCATCAGCTCGCTCGCCGAGACGCGGAGTCCCTCGGCGAGGTTCAGCATGGTCGTGATGCGCATGTTCAGGCGGCCGCGCTCGATCAAGCTGATGTGCTTCGGGACAAGGCCGGCTTGCGCCGCGAGGTCCTCTTGGGTCATGTCGCGCTCGCGTCGCAACTGTCGCACCGCGCGACCGAGGGCCGAGGGCGAGATCAGCGCACGGGATGCGCCGTCACCGGGTTCGCGCGATGGCACGTGCGGCGAGGCGCGCGTCGAGGCGGAGCGCGCCGGCGGCGAGCGCGAGCACGAGTGCTCCGATGACCGCGCTGTTGACGAGCACGATCGGGTAGCCGTGCGCGTTGACGTCGACGAACGGGTAGGGGTAGTAGTCGACGATCGGTCCGCGGATCAGCGTGAACGCGAGCCACGCCGCCGGGAAGACAAGCGTCAGCGGCACGAGATGCCTGGTCGTGAGGCCGCGGGGCCCGAACGCGATCCAGCCGACGACGCTGAGCACGGGCACGATCGCGTGCGCGACGAGGTCGCCGGCGAGTCTCCAGCCGTGAAGGGTGCTGAAGTCGGCGAGCACCAGGTAGTAGACGAGGCCGGTGATCACGATCGCGACCAGGCCCGTCATCCGCAGCCACGCGAACAGCGCGGAGCGTCGCTCGAGCCGGACCGCCAGCAGCAGGCACGAGAGGCCCACGAGCAGGTTCGACTGGATCGTGAAGTAGCAGAAGACGTTGAAGACGCGCCCGCCGGCGGTCGCGAAATGGTCAGGGGCAGCGTTCGCCGCGACGGCCGCCTCGATCGTGACGCCCACCACGACGGCGAGCGCGGTGAGCGCGAAACACGCGCGTGCCACGCCAGCGTTCCGGAAAGCTGCAGGCATCCAGGCGCGCAGCCTAGACCGCAGCGGCTCGACGCGCGACAGTTCCACCGCAATCCGGATCGGTAAGCGTTGCTCGTTCGCCGGTGGCCACGGGCGACCGGGTCTGTCACGGGTGGCGTGGCGCCCGCGCTCGCATGCCGCCACGGCGGCGGTCCGGCGCGACGGGACCGAGGTGGCCGGTAGCGTGCTGGTGCGTGCCGCGCGTCTCGAAGGCCATCCCGCTTCACGAAGCCTTCGACGGCACGCTGGGTCTCGTGTTCGACCCGACTGCGCCCGACGAGGTGTGCGCGGTCGTCGAGGTCCGCGACGGCCTCTGCAACCCGTTTGGCATCGTCCACGGCGGCGTCTACAGCTCGATCGCGGAGAGCGTCGCTACCGCCTCCACGATCTACCGCGTCCACAGCGACGACCGCCGTTCCGCGATCGGAAGCACCAACCACACGAGCCTGCTGCGCCCGATCTCCGAAGGCGCAACCCACGCATCAGGCCGCGTCCTCCACGCCGGACGAACGAGCTGGACCTGGGACGTCGAGTTTCGCGACAACGAGAGACGCCTGTGCGCAACGTGCCGCGTCACGGTCGCGATCCGCGGCTATACGAGCCCACCGGCAGCTGACGGCTCACATGACGAGCCCGCATGACGGCGAGACCAGGTTAAGCGTTGCCCAGGAAGCCTTCGGGCATCTCCGACGTCACCGGGAAAGTGATCGCTTCTGCGACGCCTGCGATTCATGGGACCCGCTCCGCGTCGGGCGGCACGGGAAGCTGCGAGGGCGGCGGCAGGTCGCTCGGCGACGCGCATCTCATCGTGCCGGTGTCGGAGGGCACATTCGTCTTTACGGAGTGCTGGCCATCGGAGGCCGTCCACGCGATCGCGCTCGGCAACGGGCCGTCGCGTCTGAAACGCTCGAGGTAGACGCCGTTGCTCACGTCGACCGGGGTCGAGGAGCCGTCGTCGAGCTGCGCTGTCGCATTGGCCACGCCGTCGGGGATGACGCCGGCGATCTCGATCGTGTCTCTCGGGATCGCCGGCGAGCAGAGCGTGAGCGACGCGACGGCGCCCGTCACTAGCGCGCCAGATGGCACGCACCCGAGGGAGCTGACGTTGGACGTCACGACGCACACCGCCCCTTGCTCGGCGGGGACGACGTAGACCTCGTTGCCGTAGCGCGTCCCTGCAAGCCGCGAGAGGTCCGTAGCTGCTCCCTCCTGCGGGATGAACGAGCCGAACACGTGCTCGAGCTTCGCCGGCAGGGCATCGGAGGCCTCGCGCGCACGACTGAAGACAGCCAGGTGCGCGGCGGCGGCCGAGCTGACCGCCGTGACGGACGGCTGGGGGCTGAGCGCGGGGTCGGCGTCGGGGTTCGAGCTCGCGGCGACGACGGTTGCGGCAACGGCGAGCGCGACGATCAGCGCAAGACCACCGACGGCCAGTGCACGGCGCCTGCGGGAAGCTGTGAGTCTCTGGATCACGCTGAGTCTCCTTGAACGGCCCGCAAGCTGAGACTCCGAGAACGCATGACGACGAGGTGCTTGCGGTGCTGGAGCAGTTGGCGGCGGCGTAGCCGGCCATCCCACGTCCGTGCGCCCGACGCGCTGGGTGCCGGGCGCACGACGTGGGCTGGTGTAGGCGCTGCCTACCCGTCGGGGCTAGGGCTGCGGGACGGTCGCGTCCGTCACGTTCGCGCTCATTTGGGTCAGGGGAATCGGCGTGTCGCCGAGGCCGACTCCGCGTACGTCTCCGGTCGCATCGTCGGTGACGACGATGAGGTATCTGGCGGGTCTCGGTGTGTACGCGGTCCCGCCGACTGGTGGCGGCGCGGTCGGTGGCGCGAACGTTCCCGACACCTCCACGACGGTCTCCGTGCCGCCCGACGAGTACGTCGAGTTGTTCGACTCGACTCCGCTTGAGTCGAGGGCGTCGCTGACGACCGTCTTCTGGACGGCGGCCACGACCTGCGCCGGCAGCGTTGCCGGCGCTGCCGCAGCCGTGCCCGAGGACGGCGAGGCGGGGAGCGCGTACGCCCCCGCGACGTTCGCCGCGTTCTTCAGCGCCGCGTCGATCTGCGCGCTGTGCGCACGCGGCACCCCCGAATGGGCTGCGCGCTGCGTCAGTCGGTGCGAGCGGTGATGCGGTCGTACCTTGGGCATGTGGGCGAGCTGCTCGGAGAGCTGCTTGGTATGGGCGAGCGCTGCCGCCGCGCTTGGCCGCCCGGTCTTGTCGGCCTGCGCGAACGTGACGCCCGCGACGGCTGCCGCGACGATGACGACGCCGACGATCAGGCTGATTCGACGGGAGATGTGCATACGTCGCGGCCCCTTCCGGTTCTGGTTCAGCATGTGATCGACCCCGCGCCCATCTGGATCCAGTCGTACTGGTTGACCCATTGGACCCGCGTGTTGGTTTGCTGAGTCAGCAAGAATGGACCCCAACCGTCCACCCAAGAGCCGCCGTTCTCCATCCGCTCCATGCTGGACTCGCTGCCCCAGCTGCTGGTGTTGTTGGAGTTCGTCTCGATCCCGCCCTGCAAGGTGCTGACCGGCGTCGTGACCGCTGAGGTGTGGTTCCACACCCCGTCATTGAAGACGTACCACTGCCCACCCGAAAGCTCAAGCGTGACGGGCTCGTAGGTGTTCGCGGGCGCGGCGCCGAGGTTCCACGACATGAATGCCGGATTCAGACTGGGGTCATTGCGCCCCCAGAAGTACTGGAGCCCGCCAGTCCCGAGCTGTGCCCCCTTACCGATCCCACCCTCGACCCAGCGCGCGCCGTTGCTCGTCACAGCCCACAGCTCGTTGGTGATGAACTCCGCGCCACTCGCCAGATTCATGCAGTTGGTCCGAACGTACGCGGAGCTGCCAGAGAAACCGTTCCCATCCACCGACGAGGCGATGCCATAGCAGTGAGACGTAGCCGAGCACGCCGAAGCGGTCGGCGCATGGACCGCAGCCCCGGCCGCCAACGCGAAGATCGCGCCAGCGATCACCAGCATGAAGCGAACGCGGACCCGCGCCGCAGCGCCGCCCCACGATGTCAACGCGCCCCTGCCGGCGCCCTGAGTAACGACACTTCTTCCAAGCGTCAAGCTTCCTCCAGAAGTCCAGCGCACCGTCTTCGTGCGCGTCTGATCTACCAGCGGGCGGCATATTAGTTGGCACGTCGGAAACCGGTCGAGATGCGTCGAGCATTCGCATCCCTACCGCACCCGGAAGCGGTGGCACGTAACGTCGAGGCACGCGGCGCCGAGGGGTCCGTAGCGGACTTCATCGAGGGGCTCGCGCCAGAGGGCGTGAGTACCGTCACGATCGGCTTGGCCAACGTGCACGCCGAGCAGGTCGCCGTGCACGACAACGTCTACACGCTCGCGAGCGATTCGACGATCCGCAGCGTCGAAGTCGACGTTACCGGAGCCCGCATCGTGCTGCAGCTCTGAAGCGCCCGTGGCTGGGGCCTGCCACAGCGGGCCCCCCAGCCACACGTACGCAGTTCCTCGGGCAGAGCGCCGAGGCCGAGGTCGGCGTCCTCGGAGGGTGCGCGACTGCAAGAGCTGCTTGAAGGCGGGATCCGCTTCGACGCGGCGCGGCGCGCGCATCGAAGCAGTCGACCGCGCCGGCGCGGGTCCGTCCACGTGGCGTGCAACGAGCCGGCCTGGGCGCGGCCTACGCGAGTCCGGTGCCGAGCGTCGGTGTCACAGCGTTGGCGCTCGTGCGTACTACATGGTGATGGACGAGCGAAGCGATGGCGAGTTGCTGGCGGCCTGCCGCGTGAACCCGGAGGCGTTCGGGGTCTTCTACCGGCGCCATCGTGGCGCGGTGTTGCGCTTCTTGCTCGCGCGCACGCGGCGAGCGGCCTTGGCCGCGGACATGTGCGCCGAGACGTTCGCGCGCGCGCTGGAGCAGGCGGACCGGTTCGATTCGCAGCGTGCGCCTGCACGGGTGTGGCTGTTCGTGATCGCCTCCTCGGTGCTGATCGACAGCGTCCGGCGACGCCAAGTGGAGGATCGCGCGCGCCGGCGGCTTGGCATGCCTGCCCGGGAGTTGAGCGATGCGGACCTCGAGCGCGTCGAAGAGTTGGTCGCAGCCGAGCAGGGACCGGACGTTGCGGAGCTGGTGGCGGGGCTTCCGCCGTTTCAGCGCGAAGCGTTGCTGGCTCGGATCGTGGACGAGCGTCCGTATGCGGAGATCGCGGCTGAGATGCGGGTCTCGGAGGCGGTCGTGCGTCAGCGCGTCAGGCGCGGGCTCACCGCGCTGCGCGCCCAGGTCGGGGAGGGAGCAGCGTGAGCGGTTTCGTGGACCAGATCGAACGCGACCTCATCGACGCCGCCCGCCGGCGCACACCGGGTCGCGCGACGGACGCGCGGCGACCCGTTCGACTGGCGAGCGGCTCGCCGAGGCGCCGGTCGCTGGCGCTGGCCGCGGCCTTGGTCCTTCTGCTCGGCGGGGCGACGGCGGGTGCGGCGTTGCTGGTCCTGCGCGGGAGCGTGATCCAGGCGCCGTCGGCGAGCGATGTTCCCGTCGAGCAGCGTCCGGTGCTCTCGACGGAGTGGCTCAGCACGTTGCGCGCGCCGGACCCGGCCGTCGGACAGCCGCCGTGGTCGCTGCGCCTGGCGCGCAGCCAGACGGGCCTGTGGTGCAGCACGGTCGGGCAGGTGCTCGGCGGGCGCTTCGGGCTCGTCGGCACCGACGGCCGCTTTCGGCTGCTCGCGCCGGGCGTGACGGACAGCTGCGGCGCGATCGGCACGGGCGGTGACGCGCTGCTGGGCGCGCGCGTCTTCGACGCGCCGCGGCGCGCGGATGTGCGCACGGTCATCAGCGGGATCGCAGGCCCGCGCCTGCGCGGCGTGCGGGTCGCGACGATCGCCGGTAGGCGCAGCGTCCCCGTCGGTGCCGGCGGCACGTTCGTCGTCGCATTGCGCGGCTACCCCGAGGACCTCGACGCGGCCGTCTCGCTGATGTTCCCCGGGCACGTGGAGCGCCACTTCTTCGGGATCGCGCCCGGAATCGTGCGCGACCCGCTCGGCGCTGGCGCATGGCGTGCGCAGGCCGGCATTACCGACGGGGATCGCCGCACCTGTGTGACGTTCGCGCCCGTCCGCTCCCGGGCGCAGACCGAGGGTGTCAGCCCGCCGGCGTGCGGGCTGCTCGACACTCACGGGCAGCGCGGCTACTTCTTCGCGATCCGCCGCCTGACGCGCGCGACCGCGCCGACGCACGCCGGCTCGCTCGGGTGGGGCACCGCCGCGCCGCGCACCGCCGTATGGGGGCTGCTGGGCGCCGACGTGCTCGCCGTCGAGATCCACGGACCCGGGCTCGACATCGACCCGAAGATCCCGCCGGGCCGAACGCTGCTGGCCGTCATGCCCGCGCGCGTGGACCCAGGCTCGCTGACCGTGCAGATCACGTTCACCGACGGGCACGTCGAGCGCCATCGCGGCGACACCAACCTGATCGACAGAGAGGTCCCGACCCGATGACCCGCCGCACGATCGTCACGTTCGCCGCCGGCACCGCTGCCATCGGGCTCCTCGTCGGGCTCGCGCTCGCGCTCGTGCTTCCCGGCACGCATGCCGCGACCGCCTCCGGTACCCGTCAGCCGCGTCTCGCGCCCGCGCGCCCGCCATCGCTGCAGGACCGTCTCAACGGCGTGCGCGTGCGCCAGCTGAGCCCGGCACGGATCGAGGCGCGCACCCCGGATCCGCTCGGCGGCCCGGATTGGGCGGTGCGCGTCGTCGAGCAGCAGTTGCTCGCGCGCCGCCCCGACGGCCGCGTGCTGCCCAGCAGCGGCCCGCAGCGCTGCGGCGAGCTGGGCCGGCTCGTCGACGGCCAGTTCGGCTGGATCGACGGCGCCAACGTCTTCCGGCCCGTCCCCGTCGGCGTCGAGGGCGCGCCGCTGCGATGCGCCGCCGACCCCGCCAGCGACCCGCAGCTCGAGCTGCTGACCCGCGTCGCGCACCCCGCCGACGAGAACGCGCGCGGACTGCAGTCGATCGCCTGGGGCCTCACGGGTCCCAACACGCGCGCCACGATCCGCATCAACGCGACAGCGCACGTGCCGCCGGCAACCGACGACGGCGCGTTCGTGGTCGCGGTCCCGTTCACTAGCGTGCGCCCCGGCGTGCAGCTGACCGTCACCGCGCCTGCAAGGCCGACCGTCGTCGTCGAGTCCTCCTACCGCGCCGACGCGCAACAGCGCCGCGCCGACCAGCCCCAACGGCCGCCATGGGCACGAGGCGCGCAACCGCTGGCGTCGCTGCCGCTCGCCAACGCGCGCGCGGTGATCGAGTACCGCACGCCTGACCCCGGCGGCGGACTGGCCTGGGGGCTGCTCGCCGCCCGCGCCGAGAACGGCGGCTGGTGCACCTCGGACCTGGGCCGCGTCGTCGATGGACGCGTCGGCGAGCTGGACGCGACGCTGGGAACCATGCTCGACGTCGGCCCCGACCCCAACCTCGGCTGCCTACCCCACCTGCTGCAGCCGACGCCGCGCCAGCCGATCAGGACCGTCTACGGCTCCTTCACCGTCGGACCAGATGCGGCCGGCGAGCAGGTCGCCCGACGCGCGCAGACCAGCCGCACGTTCGTGGAAGGCATCGCAGACCCGCGCGTGCGCTCGGTCACGCTCACAACCCCCGACGACGTGCGCACGATCCTGCCCTCCAACCGCGCGCACGCGTTCCTCGTCATCTACGACGGCGACTTCCCCACCGGCGCGATCGTCCTTACCGCACGCTTCGCCGACGGCCACACGATCACCATGCCCGGCTTCAACGCCAACACGCCATAGGCCCACCTTCGCCGCGCTCCACCCCGCCGGGCGCCCGCCCGCCACGCGTCGCGTGCAGCCGGCGAGCGGGCTTCCTGGTCCCCAGGGTGGCGGGTGCTGTCACAAGTCGTGGGCGGCTGCGATTGAGTGGGTGAGATGGATCAACGCTCGGATGAGGAGCTGCTTGTGGCGTGCGGGTCAGATCCGGCTGCGTTCGGGCTCTTCTACGCGCGCTACTTCGAGCCGGTGCTGGCGTTCTTCGCGATCCGGGTTCGGGGCGCCGACGTCGCTGCCGATCTCGCGGCCGAGACGTTCGCGGCCGCGCTGCACGCCAGCCGCCGGTATCGGCGTGGGCCTGAGCCGGCGGCCGCATGGTTGTTCGCGATCGCGCGGCACAAGCTGATCGACGCGACCCGGCGCGGCGTGGTCGCTGACCGCGCACGGCGCCGGCTCGGGATCGAGCCGGTCATGATCGACGACGAGGATCTCGAGCGCATCGAAGACCTCGCCGATGTCGCGGCGAGCGGCGAGCGCGCGCTGATGTCGCTCATGGGCGAGCTGCCGGCGGCGCAGCGCGAGGCGATCGTCGCGCGGGTGCTCGAAGAACGCGACTACGACGAGATCGCCGGCGAGCTGCGCTGCTCGCCGGCGGTCGTGCGCCAGCGCGTCAGTCGCGGGCTCGCGACGCTTCGGACACAGCTCGAGGAGGGGTGCCGATGATCGGCTTCGGGCAGCGCTTCGGGGAGGAGCTCGCGGCCGCGGCCGCGCGTCAGACACGTCGCCGGCGCTGGCTCCCAGCCCGGCCGATCCGCGCACGCGGCCGCGCGATGCTGCTCCTCGCGGCGCTCGCGCTCGTCGGCGCGGGCGGGACCGCCGGCTACCTCGCCGTTCGCGGGCATGTCGGTGGGCCGCCAACGCTGCGGTTCGCGCGGATCTCCCCCGCGCAGCGCGCGGCGGGGATACGGCCGCTGACGCGACCGGTGATCTTCGCGACCGGCCGACTCGACGGGGACGGGCGCGACTGGCAGCTGATCGGCTTTCAGACCAGCCGCGGGCTCTGCATCGAGCTCGACTGGCCACAGCAGAACCTCGCGCGCGGGTGCGGACAGAACACGCCAGCGCAGGGCCGCGTGATCGACTGGCAAGGACAGGTCGCGCTCGCCGGCGGCCGGCGCGGAATCGTCGTCGGCGCCGTCAGACCCACAGTCGCGCGTGTGGACGTCCGCTACCTGCACAGCGTCTATCGACGCCCGCTCCATGCGGTGGCGCGCGTGATCCAGGTGCGCGACCGTCAGCTGCTCTCCGCGATGGGGCTGCACGCCCCGTTCGCCTACTACATCGCGGAGCTGCGCGGCCCGTTCTTCGGGATGCGCGCCGACGCCTACGACGCCAACGGCAACATCCTCAGCCGCGCCGGGATCCCCAACGACATGACCGACGCGGCCGGCGGCAACTTCATCGTGCCCGGACAGGGCTGCGGCGAGCAGCCCCGCGCGAGCGTCCCGCCACGGTTCGTGAGCACCCCCCCACCGACGCGCGTGCGCGCGCTCTTGGGCGTCGTGCGCCGCCCCAGCCGTCTCGCCGATCGGCTGCCCGACGCATTCCAGCGCTCGCTCGCGAGCTGGCCGGACACCGTCGCCGTCGAGCTCGACGCGATCCGCCGCCTCCAAACGGCGGCCGACGGCAGCGTCCTCTACCTCGTCCCCACGATCGGGCGCGCACGACCGGGCCCCGCGGCCGACTGCCTGCGCACCCTCACCCCAGCCGAACACGCGCTTGAAGCACGAGCGATCGCCCGCGCCCGCGCCGCTCAGACCGGGTTCCGACTTGGCCTCGTCGCACTGGTCGCACACGGTGCCGGCGGAACGCCGAACTTCCATCTGCCCCTGACTCCGTCTGCCCGCGGCGCCAACGTCTTCGGCCACCTCGTCTTCGGGCTCGTGCCCGACGGCGTCGCCGTCGTCGACCTGCGCTTCGCCGACGGTACCCGCCGCACCGCCACCGTGCACGCCAACAGCTGGAGCGTGCTGGTCCCGACCAACGCCGGCCAGACCCGACTGACGGCGCAGACGTGGCGTGATGCGCGTGGCCGGCCGATCCCCGCCGCGCAGCCGAAGTCACCGTAGTCGACCTGATGCAGGCACCCATCGCAACGGGCGACGCCGGCGCGCCGCGCTGTCGTGCCCGCGACGCCACGCTTCACGCCGCACGGAGGCGTCGCGCGACGCCCGAGGCGCCGCGGCGGAGGTCGTCGTGAAGTCGTTGCGCGCCGTGCTGCGCGCGCAGCGCGGCGATGATCGGGGTGGCTGAGGGCCGCAGGCGTGCGAGGACGTGTGGCGCGATCCGGGCGGCGAGTGTGCCGCCGTTTCCTGCGGTGGCGTAGTAGCCGGCGACGCCGCAGACGATCATCGTGTGGGTGTGGCGGTGCCGAAGGGCTAGCACGGCGGTGAGCGAGCGTGTCGCCGTCGCGGTCAGGCCGCGCTCGATCGCGGCGTCTTCGGGGTAGTGCGAGACGAACGAGAAGTTGCCGCTGACCGTGTCGCGCTCGTAGTCGACGAGGCTGTCGAGGAGGGTCGAGAGGGCGCAGACGTGCGGCCAGTACGCTGCGGCGATCGCGGCGGCGTCGCGGGCGGTCGTGGCGGGGTCGGCTGCGGCAGCGAGCAGCGCGGGGATCGCGATGTTGGAGTTCGCGCCGGCGGCGACCTCCCACCATGCGTAGCCGCTCGTCCCGGGCTGTCGGGCCGCCCAGCCGCGCAGGGCGCTGAGTGATTCGGTGTGCATTGCGGCGTGCGTGTGTGCGAGCGCGTGGGCGCAGCGGACGGCGGCGACGCCGGCCGCCTCTGCGACCGCGGCTGCTGACGGGAGCTGCCAGAGGCCGTCGCGACACGTGCTGACCAGCGCGGCGAGAAAGCCGCCGTCGTCGCCGAGCGGGTCGAGGTCGAGCGGTGCGTGCGGAGTGGCGAGCGCGGCGGCCAGGGCGAGGCCGAGTGCTAGGCCCTGTAGGAGTCGGTCGGCGCAGACGTGCTCGCCGACAGCGTCTACGTAGTCGACGAGGATCTGGTAGGTGGTGAGCAGCTCGACGGTGGCGCGGCGACTGGCGCGTGGTGCGATTGCCGCGAAGGCGGCGATTGCCTCGGCGTTGCCGGCGTCGGTCGTGACGACGTAGGTGGCGTGGGTGCGCAGCGTCGGGTCGGGGATCGAGGCGGCGGCGCTTGCCCATCTGCGGATCTCGCGACGCGCGGCGGGAAGAATGGACGTCTCGTATTGGATGAGCTTCGTGATCGTCCTGAGCGCCGGGAGCACCGGCTGATAATCGCCGATGCCTCTCGCACCGAGCCGGCGCAGCTACCGGGGGCGTAGAGGCGTCGCGGTCTTGGCCGGTCGGGAAGGTGATCGACGAGGAGGTGATCGCGCTGGCGGTTGGCCTTTGGTGCGAAGCGGGAGGACGGGGGTCAATCCCGGACGTTGCACAACCGCTGAGATTCTGGGAGCGGCCCGCCCAAGGGCATCAATCGCGACGGATTCTCGACGCGATCTGCATCTGCGAGACCACCGGCGTGCCGGGATCGGACCGAACGCCGCGCGTCGTCAGCGCCTCCGTCAACGCCTCCGCGATGACGAGATCGTGCTCGACGTCGAACGCCTGGGAGAGCTCCTCTGGTGGGGCGGACAGGTCCCATTCCTGCGCGAGGCCCCGCCAGATCGCCAGGG
>Ga0265334_10000289_pt1 | contig 28336 bp, 23 predicted proteins | sample 42023metaG_FD_192442 | JGI IMG/M metagenome (GOLD analysis project Ga0265334, IMG submission 192442) | Rhizosphere microbial communities from Carex aquatilis grown in University of Washington, Seatle, WA, United States - 4-20-23 metaG | ecosystem: Host-associated > Plants > Roots > Rhizosphere... | reverse complement strand
CCGCGAGAACAGCCGTTGGGGTGCCGTGATGTGGTGGGACCCCTACGTTCCCCCCGGGCAGCCGCTGCCACCGAACCGGGCGGCGGAGCTGATCGGCCGTCCACCGACCTGCCGGGCACAGTTCGACGTGGTTGCCACAGCCGAGGGGAATCACTCGTGAACCCCGACCATCATCGGTACCGACTGTCTTGAGTGGAGTAGGCATGCACGACTATGCGGTCGTCGACTCGTTTACGCGTCGGCCGCTCGACGGAAATCCAGTCGCAGTGTTCTTCGACTGCGAAGACCTCACCACCCACCTCATGCAACGCATCGCCAACGAGATGCACCTGTCCGAAACCACTTTCGTCTTGCCGCCGCAGTGCGGCGGCGACGCCCATGTCCGCATCTTCACCCCGGTCAACGAACTGCCGTTCGCCGGGCACCCCATGCTCGGAACCGCGGTGGCGCTCGCGGAGAAGCTGGGCCAGGACACCTTGCAGCTGGAGACCGCGATGGGTGTCATCCCGTTCCGCGTCGGCACCGATGACGGAGCCACGGAGGTCTGCATGGAGCAGCCGCTGCCCGGGTGGGAGCGGTACGAGCACGGCACCGAGCTGTTGGAGGCGCTCGGCGTCAAGACCTCGATCGCACCGGTGGAGGCCTATCGGAACGGGCCGCGGCACGTGTTCGTCGGGCTGCCGGACGTTCCCGCGCTCTCGGCCCTGCACCCGGACCACCGGGCGTTGGCCCGCTTTCCGGACATGGCAGTCAACTGTTTCGCCGGTGCCGGTTCGCGATGGCGGATCCGGATGTTCTCGCCTGCCTACGGGGTGGTCGAGGACGCGGCGACCGGATCCGCCGCCGGACCGCTCGCGATCCACCTGGCCCGACACGGTCTGGCGGGATGGGCACAGGACATCGAGATCGAACAGGGGGTCGAACTGGGACGCCCTTCGCTGATGCGGGCCGTCGCCTGGGGCGACGGCGAGCAGATCAAGGCCGTGAACGTGAGCGGCCACGGCGTCGTCGTCGCCCGCGGAACCCTCTGCGTCTAGTGGAACCCCGAACGTAGCGAGGAGCCCCGCATGGTCATGGGTCAGAACGATCTGATCACGGAAGGCACGAGGTCGACATCGAGCCGGTTCGAGTCACTCGGGGGGATTGTCGATCTCGACTTCCCCGAGTACGACCGGCCGCCGGCGCAGCCGATCGATCTGGTACGCAGTTGGCTGGACGACGCCGTCGATCGTGGCGTCCGCGAACCCCGGGCGTTGGCGCTGGCCACCGCCGATGCCCGGGGCATCGCCTCCAACCGCATCGTGGTGATCATCTCGATCACCGATCGAGGGCTGGTCTTCGCCAGCCACAGCGACAGCCAGAAGGGCCGTGAGATGGCAGCGACGGGCTGGGCGTCCGGGCTGCTCTATTGGCGGGAGACCGGTCAGCAAATCATTCTGTCCGGCCCGGTGGCACCGTTGCCGGAACCTGAGTCCGACGCGCTGTGGTCGAGCCGGCCGATCCCGCTCCATGCCATGTCGAGCGTCAGTCATCAGAGCGCACCCCTGACAGATGTCGCGGCGCTGCGGGCCGAGGCCGCCGAGCTCGAGATTTTGCACCGGGCCCTTCCGCGGCCGCATTCCTACGTCGGTTATTGCCTGCGACCGGCTGTCGTCGAGTTCTGGTGCGCGGCGTCCGACCGCCTGCACCGTCGCCTGCGGTACGACCTCGGTCCGGACGGCTGGCGGACAAGCAGGCTTCAGCCCTGAGAACGACCGGGAACCGGCTCAACCGATAGACCCAAGAAAGGCAGTACAGTCGATGATCACTCTGACCGAGCAGATCTTGGATCTCCCCTTCGATGTGGCGCCCGACCCGGACGAGTTCATCCGGGCGGCCATGGAATGGCACTTCAACCCGGAGACCGGCTGCGCGTTCTGGCTGGAGCGGGCGAAGACCCTCGGGTTCGACCCACGAGCCGACGTACGAAGCCACGCGGACCTGCAGCTGTTTCCGAACGTCGCCCCCGAGCTTCGCGAAGCCCGTGCCGAGGACCTCATTCCGAGGGGCTACGGGAAAGCTCCGGATGTGATCGGGTTCTTCGAGAGCGGCGGCACCACGGGCATCCCGAAAAGGGTCGTGCTGATGAGGGACTGGCTGGAGCGCATGGTCTCCTGGAGCAACGCGCATCTGGACCGGCACGGAATCCCGCGCGGCCTGAACTGGCTGGGAATTATTCCCACCGGCCCCCATGTCGTCGCCGCGTTGTTCCACCGGCACGCCCGCACGCACGGCACGCACGGTTTCACGATCGACCTGGATCCGCGCTGGGTCAAGAAGCTCATCGCCGACAAGCGGTTCGGCGACGCCGAGGCCTACGCCGGGCATGTCGTCCAACAGGCGGTCGATGTCCTGCGCACGCAGGAGGTCGGCCTCCTCACGGTCACCCCTCCGCTGCTCGAGCGCATCGCCCGCGATGATGCGCTGGTCGACCTGGTGAATTCCAAGGTCAAAGCAATCCGCTGGGGCGGCACACAGCTGGACCCGGACTCCCGCAGCCTGTTCAAGGACGAGATCTTCCCGGACACGGCGCTCTGCGGCGAGTACGGCAGCACGATGATGATCGGTGTCGCGGGCGAACGCGCGGGCTTGGACAGCGGCTCGCCGTGCATCTTCGACCCCTTCTCGCCGTACGTCACCTTCACGGTCGTCGACGCGACGACGGGCGAGCCCGTGCCGTACGGGCAGCGCGGTCAGGTTGTCGTCAACCATGTGAGCAAGTCCTTCCTTCTCCCCAACAACCTCGAACGGGATCTGGCCACCCGCATACCGCCCGTCGCGGGCTCCGTCGGCGACTCGGTGGCTGACATCGCGCCGGTCGCCACGTTCGAGGACGAGGCCGTCATCGAAGGCGTGTACTGATGACCGGCTGCGCCCCGATCGAGATTCCGGCGCTGGGGCCGTCCGGCGAGTTCCGGGCGGCGAACCGGCTGTCGGTCACCGATGTCAGCGGTGCCGGCCTCGCCGACGTGAGTCTGGTCCCGCCGGTGTACGTCCATCGAGCCGTGGCCGCGCTGCACCGCGCCGAGACGCTGCCGGCGGCAGACCGGGCCGCTCTCCTGGCAAAGGCAGCGGAATTGTTCGAGCAGGCCACCATTGGCGGGCTGTCTCCCGCGGACTACCAGCATGCAGTCAGCCGGGCCGGCGGGGTGCCGATCTCGTCGGTGCGGGAGGCGAACGGCTCCGTGGCGCAGCGGGTGGCGAACGCCTTCGAGAGCGCTCACCAAGCCCGGCCCAGGGGAGCGTCGACGGACTGGCAGGATCCTTCCCCGCGAGCCGGCCGAGCTGTCTGGGTCCGGCGCGGGTCGGTGTTCGCGGTCCATGCGGCCGGAAACCATCCGGGCACCCACGCCATCTGGCCGGAGGCGCTCGCGTTGGGCTACCGGGTCGCGGTCCGCCCGTCCAGCCGTGATCCGTTCACCCCGTATCGGCTGATCACCGCGCTGCGCACGGCCGGATTCCCGGCCGACCACGTGGTACTGCTTCCCACCGACCATGGCGGTGCCGACGCGGTGCTACGCGGCGCGGATCTCGGGATGGTCTACGGCGGCGCCGACGTCGTGGAGAAGTACCGAGGCACCCAGGTGTTGTCGCAGGGACCGGGGCGGTCGAAGATCCTCATCACCGCCGACACCGACTGGCGCCGGCACCTGGACGTCATCGTCGAGTCGGTGGCCGACCACGGAGGAACGGGCTGCGTGAACACCAGTGCCGTGCTCATCGAGGGCGACCCCGCTCCGCTCGCCGAGGCGATCGCCGAGCGACTGGCCTCGAAACCCAGCCTGCCTCCGGAGCACTCCGAGGCGAGCCTCCCGGTTCAGCAGGTGCAGGCAGCCCGTGCGATCGAGAGCTACCTCCTGAAGACGGCGGCAGGCGCGCGGGCGTGGCTCGGCGGTGACGGCGTCGCCGACGAACTCGGCGACGGCAGCGCGGCCCTCCGTCCGGCCGTGTACGAAGTGGACGGCCCCACCGCCCCGCAGCTCCGCGTCGAGTTGCCGTTCCCCTGCGTCTGGGTGGCTCCCTGGACACGCACCGCCGGCACCGCCCCGTTACGCGACACGCTGGTGCTCACCGTGCTCACTCAGGACGACGAGCTGGTGCACGGGCTGGTGGACGAGCCGACGATCCGCAATGTCTACCTCGGCGACCGGCACACTCACTGGATGGCCTCCGGGGTCCCCCACGACGGGTTCCTCGGCGACTTCCTCATGTGGAGCAAGGGCATCGCCATGTCGACGACGTAATCCCCGTGAGCCGAACCATGAGGCGGCTTCTGGAAGCGCGGTGGTGCGATCCGCTGCGCTGCCGGGAGCCCGCGGACGTCGCCTCGCGAATTTCCCGGTCATGTCGTGGTAACCGGCACCTTTGCTGCCGCCCGACTCGCCATCGACGAAGGCCCGGCAATTCTGACTGATTGCTGACCTCCCAGAGCTCCGGTGGGCGGCTCGGGTGTTCCCAATAGGGATTGACGGCTCTTCGAAGTTGAGCGGACAATCCGCTGGGCGGTGGAATCGCTGGATGCCGGCCCGCTGTGCGCGGTGCGGTGGAATCGCGTCCTGCGGCGTGAGTTCTCGGTGTTCCGGAACCCGAAGGTGACGCGTTCGACCTGCTTGACCAGGTGGTCGAGCGTGAGGAAATCGTGCTGCTCAGGGCGCAGGGCCATGGTTTCCGGGCGATCGCCCGGGAGCTCGATCGGGACCCGGGCACGATCTCGCGTGAGCTGCGGCGCAACGCCGCGAGCCGCGCCGGCAAGCGCGAGTCCCGGGCCGGCGTCGCGCAGTGGAAGGCACCGGTCGCGGCGCGGCGTCCCAGGCCGGCCAAACCGGCGGGCAACCCGGGGTCGCGGGAGTACGTGCAGGCGCGGTTGAGCGGGCAGTTGCCCGTCCGGGCGGGACCGTCCTGGGTGCCTGTGCTCATTGCCATCGTCGTCGGCGCGGTCAGCATCGCCAGAGGCCGCCCCCCGAGTCCGGCTCCGCCGCAGACGACCGGTAGCCCTACCAGCAGCCACGGCGTCGGATGAGGCCGCGCATCCACGTCGCAGTCAGGGTTGCCGCCGCGCAGGGGCGGTGGGTGCGAGGCGAGCGTGAATATCCGCCACCCTGGCGGTCACCAGTGGAATGAGTCTGTCAATTTTGCGTCCTGGACGCCGTTCGGATCACTGACCGACTTTACTTGAAGACGCAGGTGCTCGTTCCGAAATCGGCCACCGATTCGAAGCGCTCGAGAAGCAGGTGTGATACGGCCACGGCAGACCTGCTAGCCAGCATCGACAGCAAGGACGCAACACGAGTTTGTGTCCTACACGAGAAATGGAACCGTCTGTGACCACCAGCCGCACCCTCCTCATTGTCGCCCACCCGGACCTCGGGAGCTCCCGCGCCAACGCCGCCCGGCTCGCCGAGATCGAGGGCTTGGGCAACGTCACCGTCCACGACCTCTATGAGGCCTACCCTGATTTCCGCATCGATGTGGCGCGCGAGCAGCAGTTGCTGCGCGAGCACGACACCGTAGTTCTGCAGTTCCCGGTGCAATGGTACAGCGTGACCCCCTTGCTCAAGGCATGGATCGACGCGGTGCTGGTGTATGGTTTCGCCTTCACCTTCGACGGTTCCGCCTCCGAGCTGCGCGGCAAGAAGGCCTGGCTGGCCGTCTCGGCCGGCAGCACCCTGGAAAGTTACACCGCAGAAGGCGTCGCCCGACGGACTCTCGACGAGTACCTCGCCCCGGTCAGTCAGACACTGCTGTTCTGCCAATTCGACTACCGTGGTGTTCACGCTGTCTACAGCATGATGTTCGACCCCGCGGACGAGGACCTCGTCCTGGACGCCAAGGAGTTCTCCAGGTTTCTCGCGACCGGTGGGACGCCGGTCGGCTGACATTGCCCGGATCGGGGTGGATCACCTGCACGGAACCGTGGTGGGTCGAAGGCGCCTCATCCCGGACGTCGTCTACTCTGCCCGATTTCTTGACTTGGTGGTGGCCGTACTCGACCGTGGACCGGACGGTGAGGCCTACTCCGCCCTGGGGCTGCTGCGCAGGAACGGACTGCACATTTTCAGGGTCCTCTGGACAGGACTTGTCTCGAGCGTGCGAATGGAGTCCAGCGCGCCGAGACCATGAGCCAGGTAATCATGAAGTTCTGTGGGAGTCCTGCACAGGACGAGGGCCACCAGGTTGGTCGAGCCGGTGATGGAGGCCAGGAAGGCCAGTTCCCTGTGTTGGATCAGGGCTCTCGCTGTCTGGTTCAGGTGCGCGGGGGCGACCGACATCCAGAGCAGGGCTTGCGTCGTGATGCCGTACACCTCCGCACCGATCTCGATATCGAAGGTGAGCATGCCGCCCGCCTGCAGTGCGGCGAGTCGGCGCGTCACGGTTGAGGATGACAGGCCGGTCTCGGCGGCCAGATCTGTGTAGCTGGTGCGGCCGTTACGCTGCAACGCGGCCAGCAGTTGCCAGTCCGCTTGGCTCAGGGACGTGAGGGGCTCGTGTTCGTCAGCGCCATCTGACGAGTCGAATGCTTGGCGGAGTTGCTCCTGCTGGTCATCGGTGAGAGCCCTCGTGTGCCCCGGCCAGGCGGTGGGACCGCCGAGATAGGTATGTAACAGGCGGTGCGCCGACACCTCGGTGATGCTGGGCGCGCGAGGGATCTCGTGGAGCAGCAGCGAATGGTGCGCCGCGGTGTTCGTGGCCGTGACCAAGCAGATCTCGCTTCCCCCGGACATGCGCCGTACCCAGGTGGTGTCGTTGCGCCGGGCCAGGCTCTGCGCCACGCGCTCAGCGGTGTTCGGGCTGGCCGTGAGTCTCAGAATCCATTTCTCACCTGACGGTCGCCACGGGTTCACAACCCCGACGACCCGAAGCGACAACTCGCTGCTCATCCGGCGGTAGCGACGGGCGACGGTTTGCGTGGAGACGTCCAGAACTTCGGCGATCCGGCTGAACGGCGCCCGACCGTCCATACGCAGGGCATGAATAATACCGTGGTCCAGCTCGTCGACTTTGGAGGCCATTGGTTCAGGATAATCGCCCCCTGGTCGGCTCGGGCCAGGAACACTCAGAGAGGTTTGCGACACCCGTTCTCCTCGGATAGTAAGGGATGACCCGCTCCGATAGTGAGATGGTCCAATTCATCGACTCTGGAGGCCATTGACACAAGAAGATCGCCCCTGGTTGGCTCGGGTCAGGGGCACTCAGAGAGGTAGGCGGCCGCGAAGGTGGCGGCCGCACTCGACCAGCCCTGGTGCGTCTGGTCGGCCTTCACGTCCTGGTCCGTGCCTGGCCTTGAGCGCACCATCAGTCGCAGATACCTCGGCTGCCACGACACCTCCCCCCTGCACGCGACCCCGGCCAGGGGACGACACGTGACACCACCATGGACCGGGAGATGTCATGCCGCAAGATAAGACAAACCCTGCCCAGGACCACCGGCCAAGGGACGTCGTCGGGCGCCTGCGCGGCCGCCACGCTTCTGGTCGCCGACTGTGCCGGCCGCAGCCGGTCAACCCCGGTCAGGCGGCAGCTCGTGGGGGAGTGACGGTCCGCCTCGCTCCGCCATTCGGCTGAACCGGTGCCGGTGGTCACCGCGCCCTGCGGTGAGGAGCTTCCCGCGGACGGAATACTGCCTGAATGGGCCCGAGCAGCGGAGAGCAGGCGAATCGTGCCTCCCGGTCGCAGTCGCGCTCCGGACCAGGCCGGTGAGCGGCCCGGTGGACGACGCCGCCCAGCAGATCGCCCGCGCTGAGGCCCTGCGGGATCTCCATCGACACGGCGAGGCGATCACGCTGCTGCAGGGTGTGCTCGCTGGCGACCCCGATCAAGTCCATGCCTGGTGCGTGCTCGCCCTTGCTCAGGTCGACGCCGGAGACGGGGCCGAGGCCTTGCTGTCCGCCCGTCGGGCCTGCGCCCTCGCCCCCGACGACGACTGGGCCCAGCGCATTCGCAGCGTGGCCGCATCGAGGCTCGGGAAGCACGAGGAGGCCGTCCGGGCCGCCCGGCAGGCGATCGTTGTCTGCCCTTACGTCTGGCACGGGCACGTCCAACTCGTGAACGCGCTGGCCAACCGGGGCAAGCCCCGGGGCCGGGGCGCCCGGAAGATGGATCAGGACGGCTGGACGGAGGCCGAGGCCGCGGCGACGCGAGCTCTCGCTCTTGGTCCGGACCAGGCCGAGCCCCACTTCGTGGCCGGCAGGTTGGCCCAGGCGCAGGGACGTCTCTGGATTGCGGGGACTTCTTCCGGCGGACCCTGGCGATCGATCCGGAGCACAATGGCGCCCGGAACGAACTGGCCCGGCTCCCCCTGCTCGGGCCGGATGGCGGCCTCAAGGAGTCGCTGGCCCGTTCGGTGGAGGGCTTCGCCTCGGCTGCGCGCGCCGATCCCCGGTACGAACTCGCCCGGAGCAACTTCTTCAACATCCTTCGTGTTCTCGAACGTTCTTTTGCGACCAGCGTCCTGCTGGCCGTGCTCACCCATTGGCTGATGCGTGCGATCACCGTGAACACGCCAGTGTCAGCGCTCCAGTGGCTGTCCCTGGTCGTCCTCCTCGTCCCCTTGGGACATATCTACGATCTCCTGCCCGTCTGGTCCACGAGTACTCGTCGCGTGGTGTTCCGGGAGCTCAGCCTGGGTACGCAGGGCCTTACCCTGGTGTTCCTGGCCACCGCTCAACTGCTCGCATTCGTCACACCATTGCTGCCCGGAGCCCTGGCGAACGGCTTCGATGCCGTCGCGGCGACCCTCGCTCTGCTGGCACGGGAGGTCCTCGACGCCGAACCGGTGGCAGCCGGCCCTGGCGGGGAGCCCGCCGGGATCCTGCGCCGATGGGCCGGAACCTGGCGCAGGGCAGGACGCGAGGCCGTCGCCGGTCTGGCCAACGCCCAGAAGCTCCCGTGGCCCGCGGCGGGCCAATCCTGGACGCTGCGCCTGCTCCTCCTCGCCGGAGTGAGCGCGGTCATCGTGCCGCACACCCTGAGGTGGCTGCTCCTGCCGGGAACCGCTGTTCTGCTCGTGGTCGGGATCCTGTTCGCGATGCTGATCTGCCCGGGCGGAGGCCGCAGCCGCTGACCGCCCGCTTCATCGAGTGCCACTGGCCGGATCGTCTCGGACATCTCGCCCGCCTTCTCGCCGAGCGCCCGCTCGGCGTATCAGGCCAAGTGCCCGCCCACCGTTACTGAAACAGTCCCGTCGTCAACTGCTTTGGCGACGATTGCCGATGACGCGGGTCATCTCCGCGCGTGACTGCCGTCATTAATCTTGCTGCCGCGCATCACAGGTGCTCGTTACTCCCGACACTTTCGGGGATCCGCCGCGATTCGGGACGCTACCGCCGACCACGGCGACGGAATTTGGAAGGTGGGCGGGACGCAATGGACCGAAGCGTGCTGGCGCGGCTCGGCGCATGGTGTTTCAGGCACAGTTGGGCAGTGATGGGGACCTGGTTCGTGCTCATGGTGCTCGGAGGACTCGCGGTCGGACCGGTCTTCGATGGGATCACCGCCAATGCGGCCGGTACGGGCATGGAGTCGAGGGCCGGGGAGAAGATCCTCAACGAAACCAGCGGGAAGAGCGTGATCGGGTATCTCGACAACGTCGACGGGCGCAGCCCCACCGTGGCCGCTGTGGCCGCTCGGGCCGGGACTGAGATCGCCAGACTTCCCAAGGTCGCGTTGGTCCGTGCACCGCAGCCGGCAGGTACCAGGGACGAGCAACGGGCGTCACTCATCGCGGGGGACGGCCGGGCGGCGGTGATCGTCGTGAAGTTCCTGCCGATGGCCGAGAAGCAGCAGCAGGCGGCCCTCGCGCCTGTCCAGGACCGGCTCCAACAGGTCGCGAAAGACCTCGCCGCAGCCGGTGTGGGGGGTGCCCGGATGCGGGTGGGTGGTGACCTGGCCATGGCGGTGGAGGAGCAGAGCGCCCAGGAGAACGACCTCACCCGGTCGGAGTTGCTCACGCTGCCCCTCACCCTGCTCGCGTTGATTGTCATCTTCGGGAGTCTGGCCGCTGCCGGGCTGCCGGTACTCGCGGCCATCGTCTCCGTCGTCGTGTCGATGACGCTGCTGCTCGGTTTCGCGACCTTCACTCAGCTCGACGACAACACCATCACCATCGTCACGCTGCTCGGGCTCGGTCTCGCGATCGACTACGGCTTGCTCCTGGTCGGGCGATACCGGGAGGAGTTGTCCGGCGGCCTGCCTCCCGGCGTCGCCATCGGCCGTGCGTGGGCGACCGCGGGCCGGACGATCGCGTTCAGCGCGCTCACCGTCGCCGCGTCGCTCTCCGCCATGCTTGTGTTCAACCACCCGTCGACGCGGGCGCTCGGGGCCGCCGGAATCTCGATCACGGTTGTGTCCATGGTGACCGCACTGACGTTCACGGCGGCGATGATCGGACTGCTGAAGCGCTGGATCCGGCCGTCTCGACGGCAGGTCGCGGCGCGGTCGGCCGGGAGCGTGAACGGCGAGTCCGGGTTCTTCGCCGCGACTGCCAGGATGGTGCAGCGGCGTCCGGTCGCCACGGTCGTCGGGACCACCGCGGTCCTGCTGGCGATGGCGGCTCCGCTGCTGTCGGCCGTCCTCAGGCAGCCGGAGTCAGCGCTGCCCGATCGCTACCCGACGATGCGGGTGGCCGCCGACTACGCAGCGAGCTTCGGCCCGAAGCAGGACACCGGCACCGTGACCGTGCTGGCGTCCACCACGCCAGCGACGCTGGACGCCTGGGCCGCGCAGTGGCGCACGGATCGGGCGGTGGCGTTGGTGCAGCCAGCCGAACCGGTCGGCGCCACCAGAGCGGCTGTGACCCTCGACCTCCGTGGTGGCGAGCAGGACTCCCAGGCCCGCGCGCTGGTCGATCGGATCAGGGCGAACCGGCCTGCCGGGGGAAGCTCCTGGGTGACCGGGAGGGCGGCCTCCGCACTCGATGAGCAGCGAAGGATCACCGACCGGCTGCCGCTCGCCATTGCCGTCATGGTCATCAGCATGCTGTCGTTGCTGTTCCTGATGACCGGCTCACTGATCGTCCCGATCAAGGCGATGCTCACGAATGTCATCTCGATCGGCGCCGCGTTCGGTGTGTTCACCCTCATCTTCCAGAAGGGGTACGGCCGTAGCCTGCTCGACACCATTCCGAGCGGCGGCCTCGATCTCGGGGCGTTGGTGATCGTGTTCGCGTTCGCGTTCGGGCTGTCGATGGACTATGAGGTCTTCCTGCTGGGCCGGATCAAGGAATACGTCGACGGGGGCGCGGACAACGACACAGCCGTCCGCCGCGGCCTGCAGAGTACCGGGCGGATCATCACTTCCGCGGCGGTCCTCATGGTGATCGTGTTCGGCTGCTTCGGTTCGGCCACGACCGCGTACATCGAACAGGTCGGCATCGGGCTGGCGGTCGCGATCCTGATCGACGCGACCCTCGTTCGGTGCCTGCTGGTACCCGCCACCATGACGCTGCTCGGTCAGAGGAACTGGTGGGCCCCCGGGCCGATGAGGAGGCTGCACGCCAGGATCGGTCTCACCGAGACGTCCCAAGCCGCCGATACCGGATGCGCCCGGTCGCCACTTGTCGTGGCGTCCTCGAGCGGAGGCTCGCCATCAGTGTGACGGCACCCGGGTGCCGACGACGGATCGCTCCCAGATCCGTCGCCGGCACCGCCCTCATCTGTGGACCGGCCATCTCGCGGACCTCAGGGAGGGGTCAGGGCCCGAACGTCCGCCTGAAGAACCCGGACGTCCGCCTGAAGAACCCGAACGTCCGCCTGAAGAAGGGGAGCGCTGCACCCGGTGGTGTCCGACCGGACAGCGCCCCGGTACGGCCGGGAACCCGGCCGCGCGGCCGCCGGGTCGCCGCACGGGGCTGAGGCCGGATCCAGATCCCGGTCCGGGCGGCACGTGACCCGGGGGAGGACCGTCCTGGTGCTGGGCATCAGGGGGCGGCCAGGAATCTGCTGAGCCGGTCGAGGGAGTTGTCCCAGTCGGCGGCGAGGGCGGCCAGGTAGGACTGCGCAATCCTGATCGGTTCCGATCGGTGCCGGTACAGCACTCGCCGGCCGGTCCCGGAACTGCTGGTGACCAGCCCGGCGTCGGTGAGCAGGGCGAGGTGCTTGGCGATGCCCTGGCGGGTGATGGCCAGGCGGCCTGCCAGATCGGTGGAGGTGCTGGGACCGTGCTCGGCGAGCGAGGCGAGGATCGCGCGCCGGTTGGGGTCGGCCAGCGCCGTGAAGACGCTGGCCGACACATCCTCGAGGTCAGGCGGCATTGAGGTAGTTCACCAGTTCGGCGAGTTCGGCGCCCCAGCCCTGGACGTTGCCCTGGTAGCTGGTCTCCAGCCACTCCTGCGGCAGTTGGGCGAAGCCGCTCTCGGTGACGGTGAGCCGGGTGCCCGCTGCGGTCGGTTCGAGCACGAACTCGACGTAGGTCCGCCTGGGGTCGCCCTCGGGCGCGCCGTTGATGGACCAGCAGTAGGCGAAGACCGACATCGGGTCGACCACCTGGATGGCGAGTGTCTGCTCGGCGTTGCCGTACTCCTGCCACCGCATGCGCACGTCGTGGCCGGGAGCGACCTCTCCCTCGGCGTGGCTGCCGAACCAGCTGGTCAGGCCCTCGAGTGTGGTCAGGGCGGCCCAGACCTTGTCCTGGGGCTGGGCGAGGTCGAGAGTCCTGGTGATCTTGTTGGGGATGGGCATCGTCTGCTCCTATCGCAACTCTCCGGTTGCGATAGACCGTAAGGCAACTGAATGGTTGCGTCAAGCGGTCGGGGGCCTTCCCGTCGGGGATCTCCCGAGGGCCTGTCGGCAGGGGCGCTTTCAGTACCGGGTGGTGCGCCTGGGCGAGCTCGCGGAAGGCGCGGCTCTTGATGCCCTTCCCGACGGCGATTCCCCCCGTCTCCTCAACTCACAGTTGCTGCCAGGCCCAGTCGAGGGCGGAATGGGTGGCGTCGAGGTCCGCTCCGTACTGGCGGGCTGCGACGGCGTAGGCCTCAGCGGCGCGGCGGAGGCCCTCCAGGGCTTGTGCCGGGTCGCCCACGTCGTCGCGTGGCAGGACGAAGGTTCCCTTGTGACCTCGTGATTCGACCACCCGGGCAGCCTCCAGGAGTTCGTAGGCCTGGGCCACCGTTCCTTTTGCGAGACAGAGGTCGGCAGCCAGTTGCCGGATGGTGGGCAACCGGGTGCCCGGGGGGAGTGTGCCGGTCACCACCATCCTGGTCACCTGTTGGCGGATCTGTTCATACACGGGCAGCGGCTGCGTGGAGTCGATCCGCAGCATCATCAGGACGCCACAGCCGCGCGAGCAGGGTTGTCTGCCTGGCCGAGGCCGAGGCCGAGGCCGAGCCGGCGGTTGTGCCAGAACACCGCCACCGCGGCCAGCCAGCACGCGAGGCTGACCGGATGGGCGTGCAGCGCTCCGGCCGCTTGGGCCAGCAGGGCCAGGCCGAGCGCCAGGCCCGGGCGGGCCACTGCGCGCGAGGTGGCGAGCCGGCGCAGCAGGTCATCGGCCTGGTGCAATTCGGGCGGTAGTCCCGGACGGCGCCGGCTCACGATCCGGTACTGGAAGGCGATGATCAGTACCGTGGAGGCCAGGGCGCCGCCTGCCCACCAGGTCCCCGCCGGCCGGTGCAGGAACGCGCTGGTGGCGGTGAGAGCCGCCGCGGCGGCACCCAGGAGCATCACCGCCGTCTGCTCGGATCGGACGGTGTACGCCGCCATCCGGCGGGGGACCAGCTCGGCGGTCCGCGGCAGGCGGTCCCGGACCCGCGCGAGGTGGTGCAGCTCGGCGGACCAGGAACCGGCGGCGAGCCCGGCCAGGCCACAGATCACCGGCCGGCTCAGGTGGAGTGCGTTGTCCAGCAGGCACACGCCGAACACGAAGCCGAGCATGCCGCCCAGCCACCTGCGCCAGCGGCAGCGCAACAACCATCGGGAGAGCAGGAGTCGGGCGGCGGGGTCGCTGCTGAGCCGGCCGGCGATCTGGTCGGCTTCGGGGTCGTAGCCGACCAGGTACGTGGTCAGGGCGAACAGTGCCGAGCCCACCGCCGCCACGGCGAAGGTGATCGCGCCCACCTGCACCGGCCGGCTCAGCGGACCGACGGCGAACAGACCCACGCCGGCCACGACGATCAACGGGAGAACCAGGAGGTAGCCGCGGACGGAAGCCGGGGACCGGCTCGCCCTCCGATCCCCTCGCCGGGTCGTGACGTAGAGCCCGGCCAGGACGCACCCGAGCCAGACCATGGCGACGACACTGCCGATCGCTGCGCCCATGTCCTGTCCTGACCTCCCGGTCCTCGACCAGCCCACCGATCCAGGGGCTTGACTCCTTGTCACAGTACAATGAGACAATCGGGTTGCCAAGGGCCCGCGGTAGGGCGCCACGACGCTGAGAGGTCCCGCGATGGGCACGCGAACGAGCGAGGGAACGCTTGAGCACGAGCGCATGGAGCGCCTGGTCGACCAGTTGGTGCCCCCGCAGGGGCCGCCCTGGCGGCGGTTCGTCGTCGGGGTGAGCCTGACCGCACTGGTGCTCGCGTCCGGGCTGGCCTGGGCCTTGGGGTACGTGTTCCCCCGACACGCCGCGTGGGGCGACTATGCCGGGACCTCGACCCTGCGCTACGTGCCGCAGCGCCACGCCTTCGCCGCCAGCATCTACGTGCACAACTTCTCCTGGCGCGACCTGCGGTTGGCCGCGGTGACCCTGGACGCCTCGGGGGTGCGACTGCTCGACGCCGGGATCCGCCTGCGCCCGGACCGGCAAGCCGGTCATCCCGGGTCGACGGCGACCACCTGCGACCTCGCCGGTGCCGACCCCAACTGTCCCGAGGACAGCCGGCGGCTCTGGGTCTCGGGCGACACCGGCCTCCTGCACCTGCCCGCGACCATTCCTGCCGGGGCCGACCTGGACCTCGAGATCCTGATCAGCCCTTCGACCTGCACCGGGCCGACCGCACTGCCGTGGGGCCGGATCTTCGCCCGGTTCGACTTCGGAGCCGGTGCGTTTCCCTTCTGGTCACACACCGAGCGCATCCACAGTCCGCTCCTGGACACCGGCGGCCTGCAGGACATCCAGGAGGCCGACGGCACATCGGCAGCCTCCGATCCCGCCTTCGCTCACGACTCGCCCCTGGCCGCCGCCTGCCGGTTGATGCAACGCCAGTGACCGGCCCGCTCACCATCGCTCCGTGAGCAGATCTGCCCGCGAACCCGCACCCGGACCCGGACCCGCCCAAGGTCAGCTCGAACAGGTACCCGGGCACTTCGCCTCGGACCGGAACAACGTCGGGACCCCGGTCGGTCCGTGAGGTGGAGGTGCCGACCTTCGGCTCTCAAGGTCTGCGGCGGACCGGATGATCAGCGGTAGGCAGTTCGGGTTCGCCGTCCTCGATGAGAACGGTGCGGTTGCGACCCAGCTGCTTCGCCCTGTAGAGGGCTCGGTCCGCGGTCTCGATGAGATCGGTCGGTTCGACGTTCGCGTGCGGATGGATGACGGCGACCCCGATGCTGGCGGTGACGACGTCAGCGATGGTGGACGCCGCGTGCACGATGGCCTTACGTGCCAGCGCCGCCTGGAATCTCGACGCGACCGTGAGCCCTGCAGTCGACTCGCTCCGGGGGAGTACGGCGGCGAACTCCTCGCCCCCGTAGCGTGCCACCAGGTCATTGCCGCGACGCGTGGATCTCTGCAGGCACTCGGCGATGATCCGCAGAGCCTTGTCACCGGCGATGTGACCGTAATGGTCGTTGTAGTTCTTGAACAGGTCCACGTCGACCAGCAGCATCGTCAGGGGGCTGTGGGCCGGGACGAGTTGCTCCCAGTGGCGTGACAGGTGCTGCTCGAACGCCGCACGGTTCGCGATGCCGGTCAGACCGTCCTGGAAGGCCATCAGCTGCAGCTCGGTATTCGCGGACTGCAACCGTCGTTCGGCCTGCCGACGGATCGTGATCTCGGCCCGCAGTTGCGTGGTCCGGCGTGCCACGGTCTCCTCCAGGGCTCGCCGGTGGAAGACCGTGTCCAACGCGCGCGCCAGGTCCACGTGCAGGGTCTCGTGGAACGCCAGCCGGGAATGGTGCCGTTCGAGCAGCAGGTAGCCGTATTCGCGCTCGCCCACGACCAGGGGAAGGGCGATCAGCACCCCGTCGGCCAGCTGATCCCGCAGTTGCTCGGGGAGGAGGCGGTGCGCCGGGTACGGGTCCGGGGGAGGGGGGTGCACGGAGCCGTCGTGGAAGTCCAGGAGCAGGCGCAGCACGGGCATCTGGTCCGTCTGGGCGCTCGGCTTCTCGTCATCGGATCCGGTGAGGAGATCGGCCGGCAGACAGCGGACATCCCCGCAGAGATCGGCTCTGACGGCGACGAAGCACCGGCGCAGCTTCAGCCAGCTCACACAGGAGCCCATAGCCTCGATCACGTCGTCCAGGGTCTGGCTGCTCTGGGTGCTCCTGACCATGCCGGCTGCGGCGTCCTGCTGCGCCATGTGCGCCCGCGCCGTCTCCACCATGCGGAGCGCTGCCGCCAGCTGGTCCCGCTCCGAGCGCGGCGCCACGGACGTCGAGTCCCGGATCACGAGCGTGGAAGGAACGATCGCCGTGGAGGCGGGCGGGGCGTCCCCGGCGATCTCGGCGAGAAGCAACTGCGCCGCGGTCCTGCCCTGCTCGGCCAGATTCGGGTCGACCGTGGTCAGTCCCGGCCACTGGAGGGTGTCCTGGTTGTTGTCGAAACCCGTCACCAGGATGTCGTCGGGCACCCGTAGCCCGGCGTCGGTGAGCGCACCGATGCAGCCGCGGGCGGAAAGATCGTTGCAGGCCACCACCGCATCGAAGTCGCGGCGTCGGCCGAGCAGGGCACGGAGCTCCTGATGGGCGACGTCGGACCAGAATCCTCCCTCGATGACGAGATCCTCGTCGACCGGGATGTCCCGCCGCGCGAGCTCCTCCCGGAACACGGACTCCCGCTCCACCGCGTCCTGCTGATGGGCGATCCCACGCGCGAGCACCGGGCGGCGGATCCCGCACTCATCCAGAAGGTGACTCATCAGAGCACGCATTCCGGTGAGGTTGCTCCCCCGGACGCAGGTCGTGCCGGGCAGCTGTGAATCAATGGTCACGGTCGGAAGCCCGAGCTCGCGAACCAGCACGCCCAGCTCGTGGAGGTGCGTCTCGCTCCACAGATGTGTGCACAGCAGGCCGACCGGTTCGCCCAGGCGGAGAAACCGCACGAAGTCCTCGGGCAGGCCTGCGGTCTCCCCTCTGTCGACGTAGACGACCCGCGCCAGGTCCTGGCTCGACAGGACCGGAGATATCCCTCGCAGCAGGCAGGCCTGGTACTCCTCGATGCCTGTCGTGGCCAGGACCACGAGGCGCTCAGGACGCTCAGCCATGCGTCCCGCCTCTCGATCTCAGCTGGTTCCAGAGTTCCTGTTGTCCTCGGAGGACTCAGCCGGCCGCTTGAGGCCCGGTGCTCGCTTCCCCCCTCCGGACGCGGGAGGCAGGAGACCACTCGGCGTTGCCGGGCGCCTTCGATCCGGCTCGGTTCCGTCGCAAGGCGGGTGACCGCGGGGCTGCTCGCCCACCGGCGCGGGGACCGGTGCGGGTGGGCAGGTCGTTGGTCACCCCGGGTGGCGGCACGGCTCTTCCGGCCGTCGGCTGATCGCGCATTGCCGGAGGGTCGGGATGTCGCCTCACCACGCTGGTTCGACGACCGGATCACGGACCGTGCCGGACCGCGGTCGCATTGCGCGCCATGTCCCGGCGAACTCGTCACCCTGGGTGGCACCTGTGGAATTGGAGGGGTGGTAGCCGTGGTTTTCGCGCCTTTGCCGCCCGGCGGCCGTCGGTGTTCGGCATCCGGCGCGGAGTGGTCCAGAAGCGTGAACCCCCACCGCCGAGAGTGCTGCGGACGCCTACGGCTGTCCCGTGAGGGCTGATCGCGATCATGATGGAGGTTCGCCTCCGGGTGGGCAGCCCCTGGTACCAGGATCGAAGAAGGCCCCATCGAACCCGAGCCGTCAGGGAGATGCAATGCGGCGCAGATTCATTGCCATTGTCGTCACCGGACTGCTCGGATCGGTTTCCTCCGGGGCAGCCGTAGCGGCGCCTGCGGCGTCGACCACCTTCGGCGGAATCAGGGTCGCCCACGGCGTACCCAGGCACGGATTGGGGTTGATCGTCCGACCTCATGCGCGGACCAGCCCGAGTCGGCTGAGAGTGGCCTCGGCCCCTCCGGCGGCGGTGGACCTGTCCTCGTGGGCCCCACCGGTCGGCGACCAAGGTCAGGTGGGGTCGTGCGTGACCTGGGCGATCGCCTACGGGGCCGCTGGTTGGTATGCCAACGTCCAGCACCGGCTGGGAGCGCCGTTCGCGCCGATGTACGTCTACTCCCAGATCAACGGCGGGGTCGACGAGGGCTCGTCCCCGAGTGACGCCTACTCGTTGATGCAGAGCCAGGGCGTGCCCAGCCAGTCGGTCTATTCCCAGGGCAACTACGACTGGCAGACCCAGCCCACGACGGCGGAACGAACGAATGCGGCCCTGCACACCACGACCGCCGGGCAGTTCTTGTTCTACGGGGACAACCAGGGGGACGCGGCCCGGACCGCGATCGAGACGGCCCTGGCCGCCAACCATCCGGTGTCCCTGTCGATCCCGGTCTACGACGCGTTCTTCCAGCTCGACAGCAATGACTACCTGATGTCCGCGGCCAAGGTCAGCGGAACCTCGGCCGGAGGCCACGAGATCACGGCCTACGGGTACGACGCCGACGGGCTCATGATCGAGAACTCCTGGGGAACCCAGTGGGGTCTTGCGGGGTGGGCGAAGTTGAGCTGGGACTTCGTGGACACCTATGTGATGGACGCTTCCTACCTGAGCGCCGGTTTCGCCGCGGACACCCAGGCGCCCACCATCACCAGCGTGATCGCCAGCATCCACAGCGGCGCCGCCAGCGCCGTCGTCACGGCGTCGGACCACCAGTCCACCATCGCCGGCTACTCCTATGTCTGGGACCACCTCCCCACCTCGGCCTCGCTCCCCGCCACGGCGAACACGACCAGTCCCACGATCACGGCCACCTTGGCGGCAGGCACCTGGTACGTCCATGTGCGAGCCATCGATGCCGCCGGGAACCCCTCGGCGATCGTCACGGCAGCTCTCCAGCCGGACACGACAAGCCCTCGGATGACGGGTCTCACGGTGAGGATCGCCAGTTCACGTTCCTATGCGGTCGCCGCCTCCGCGACGGATGACGTCGGAGTCACCGGTTACCAATGGGTATGGAACACCTCGGGTACCTCGGCATCGGGAACCGGGCACACCACCAGCGCGCGCACCTTCGCCTCGCCGCTCCTGGCAAAGGGCACCTGGTACGTCCACGTCCGTGCCCGGGACGCCGCCGGGCACTGGTCGCCCTGGCGGGGGGCAGGGGGTTATGCCAGCCCGACCCGTGGGGGCCAGGTCTTCACCGGAACGCTGTCCAAGGCGGGAGCCCAGTCCACCCGGCCGAGCACCGGGGTGATCACCACCACGGTCTCCGGTACCTTCCTCGGCCACCTCAGCGGCCCCAGCAACACCGACTTCGATCTGTACCTGTACAAATGGTCGGGGACGGCCTGGACCCTCATGGCCAAGAGTCGGGGCCTGACCTCGACCGAAAGCATCGCCTTCACGGGATCGCCGGGATCGTACCTGTGGCTGGTGTACTCCTACACGGGATCGGGCTCGTTCACCCTGGACTCGGTCCATCCGTAGATCCCGACACCGCCGCCGGCAGTACGGTCCCTCACCGAGGTTGAGGTGAGTTTGCGACACCTCGCCGGACAGGATTCCGGCCCGACGTTCAGTGGTCCGCGGGACGCCTCGCACACCCCGTCGCGAGGCGTCCCGATGGGACCACCAAGGTGCAGGTCCGGGAAGTTCTCCCGTGACTTCGAACTCGCGCACGCCCGTCCGTCCGGAAAGTCCGGCCATGACGGCTGCCCATTCCGGTTCATGCACCGATAGGCGGGTGCGCCCGGGTGATGGCGTTCCCGGATGGCCTCGGCCGCCCGCCCGTACCGTGCGAGCTCCTTTCCCGTGCCCTACTGGTCCGGGTCGTCCCGTCGGTCTCGTCGTCACCGGCAGGGAACAGCTCCGCGAGCCCCTTGCGGCAGGTGGGCCCGGAGCGGGTGACGGTCTTCGCCGGTGCGCCCCCGTCCACGGACCGCCCGATGGCCCTGGCACAACCGGTCGCCCAGCTCTTGTTCCTCCGCGCCTCGATGTCTATGCTGCAGCCACCCAAAACCCACCTCGAAGAAGCATTCGAGCCCACGTCGAAGCGCTTCATCTACTCACTGTGACGGCTGACCAGCCCACCGTTTCCTTGGTATCCCCGCACGTCGTGAGCAGGCATCCGCCTCGGGCAGAAAGGTGCTGCAATGCACTGATTCCGAGCTTCCGTCAGCTGCTGCTACCGCTTGTCGCCGCTGTCCCGTGGCTACTCCGGGCGTCGGCGCCGTGCACGCCGCCGGCTGGCGTCGTGCGGTAGCCCGGAGGCTCGTTCATCGGCTGCACCGTCCACGAGGACCTGCAGTGGAGCGGTCCGTATCTGATCATCTCGGTCAACTCCCACGGTGACCGAGATGTCGGTCGACCGCGCGAACCCGGCGGGAAATCCGCTCCTGCACCGACACCGCTGACCTCGCGGCACCACGTCGGAGGTGCTCTCGTTCGTCCGGAACGGCAGTACGGGATCCGACGGTGCCGACATCGCGGCGTCCGGTCGCGCACCTCGGGCGACGCGTTGTCGGTCGCGGCAGCCGGCCAGGTGCATCTCATCGGCTCAACGCAGTACAACTGGGAAAGAGGATAGGTATCCATGAGTTCCAGAGCATGGAAGGCCGGGCTCACTGTCCTGGCCGTCGTATCGGCGTCCGTCGGATCGGCGTTCGGAGCGACGACTCCGGCATCGGCCGACACCCTGGTCCAGCTGAACGCTTCGCAAATCGTGACCGACATGGGTGCGGGTTGGAACCTGGGAAACCAGTTGGAGGCCAACGCCAACGGAGTCCCCAGCGAAACGGCATGGGGCAACCCGACCGTGACGCAGGCTCTCATTGACAAGGTGAAGGCGGCCGGGTTCAAGACCATCCGCATCCCGGTCTCCTATCTGGGAAACATAGGGTCCGCCCCGAACTACACGGTCAGTGCCGCCTGGCTCAGCAGGATCCAGGCGGTCGTCGACTACGCGTACAGCCGAGGCCTGTACGTGTTGATCAACATGCACGGGGACGGTTACAAGACCGTCACCGGCTCCTGGTTGATCTGTGATTCGTCCGACCAGACAACCATCAAGGACAAGTACCAGAAGGTCTGGCAGCAGATCGCGACCAAGTTCCAGAGCTACAGCGAGCACCTGATCTTCGAGTCCATGAACGAGGAATTCGACGGGCAGTACGGCACTCCGACCCAGCCGTGCTACTCGAACATCAACGCCTACGACCAGATCTTTGTCGACACCGTGCGGAAGACCGGCGGGAACAACAGCTCGCGCTGGCTGCTCATCGCCGGCTGGAACACGAACATCGACTACACCGTGGGTAGCTACGGCTTCGCGCTCCCCACGGACCAGTACCGGTCCTCCGCCGTCCCCAGCACCGAGCAGCGGATCATGATCTCCGTTCACTACTACGACCCGTGGGACTTCACGGGGCAGGAGGACGGCGTCATCACGCAATGGGGGCCGAACGCGACCAACACGGCGAAGAAGTCGACCTGGGGACAGCAGGACTACCTGGACACCCAGTTGAAGAAGATGCACGACACCTTCGTCGCGAAGGGATATCCGGTCTTCATCGGTGAGTACGGCGCGGTCGACAAGACGTCGGCCGACTCGTCGAACAACATCTATCGGGCGGACTTCGCCCGCACCGTGGTGGCCACGGCCAAGAAGTACGGGGAAGCCACCGCGTACTGGGACAACGGTGCGAACGGGCAGTACGGGATGGCGATATTCAACCGGAGCTCTGTCACGGTCAGCCAGCAGGGCATTCTCGACGCCATCATGAGCGCCATCGGTAGCACGACGACCACGACGACCACGACGACGAAGCCGGTCACCACGACCACGACGACCACGACGACGAAGCCGGTCACCACGACCACGACGACCACGACGACCCGCCCGGTCACCACGACGACCACGATGACCCGCCCGGTCACCACGACGACCACGACCAGTGGCGGCGCGGGCAAGACCTGTACGGCGGCGTATGCGGTGACGGGTCAGTGGACCGGTGGGTTCCAGGGCAATGTCACGGTGACCGCGGGGACCAGTGCGATCAGTGGCTGGAAGGTGACCTGGACCTTCGCCAACGGTCAGACGATCAGCCAGTCCTGGAGTGCGAACCTGACCAGCAGTGGCTCGGCGGTCACGGCGACCAACCTGTCCTGGAACGGTGCCCTGGGCGCCGGGGCGAACACCAGCTTCGGGTTCCTGGGCAGCTGGACTGGCACCAACACCGTCCCGGCCCTCACCTGCACCGCAAGCTGAACCACACCGAGGACGACGGGCCGGGCGTCTGTGACGTCCGGCCCGTCACTCGGACCGGACAGCCGGCCTCGCCGAGCCTGTCCGGAACCGCGGGCCGTTCAGGCCGCCACGCGGACACCGCCCGATGTCCGAGGTTTTGTGGTTGTCACGGTGAAAGCATGGGTGCCGGGGCGGAGCGTCGCATCGCCCCGTCCTCAACCGGCACGAGTCGACGGAGGCGCCCATGGTCGACCCATCCGGGGCCCGGGTCGCTCGGCTGACCACGGCGCTGGCCGCGCAACCCGCCGAACTGCCACTTCTGCAGGCCCTGGCTGCCGCCCACACCCAGTTCCTGCTCACCAACCTGCCCGAGGTCGCCTCCCTCGTGCGGCTCGGGCGTTCCAGCCCGGCCCTGCGCCGACGGTGGCTGACCTCGCTGGAGGTCTTCGAACCCGAGGTCATCGGCTGGGTCTGCGAGCGCACCTCCTGTGCCCCCGACCTTCTGTACCCGCGCATGATCGCCGGCCTGGCCCTTCTGGTCGCCCAACTCGCCGTGGAACGCTGGGACCCCGACACCTCAGGTGAACAACTCGCCCAGGTGATCCACGAGGCCTACCGGACAGCCGCTACCCTCGCGGAGGCACCTCGCCCACCGGCCCACCGACCTGGATGTTCAACTTCGGCGAGTGTTCATGTAGTGTGAACGCGTGTCGATAGTGAACGCAGCGGAGGTTGTCGAGCAGGCGTTCGCGGGGTTGAGGCCACTCGGCGTCCAGGCCGCTCAGCTCGGCGAGGACCGCCTTGAACTGTGGTCCGAGCGACTTCCCGGGGCGCGGCGGGGTTACCACCTGGAAGTTCGAACCCGGGTGACCGCGGGGTCGGCCGCGGCGATCGGGGCACGACCGGATCGACCCACGGTCCTCGTCGCCGCGTACGTCCCGGAGCCTGCGGCCGAGATCCTTCGCGCGCGCGGGATCGACTACGTGGATCTGGCGGGCAATGTGCTCCTGCGGTGGGACGGTCTGCTCATCGACGTTCGCGGGCGCAAGCCCTCGAAGGTGCCGGCCGCGACGGCGCCGACCGGTCTTCGCCGTCCGTTCACCCGGTCCGGAGCCCAGGTGACTTTCTGCCTGCTGGCCTGGCCCGAACTGGCGGATCGTCCGGTCCGCGAACTCGCCAGGGCGAGCGGAACGGCCGTCGGAGGCACCCACGCCGTCCTGAGGGATCTGGAGTCCGGGGGATACCTGATGACGGGATCGTCCGGGCGTGCCCTCACCCGCACGGGTGAGCTCCTCACCCGGTGGACCGAGGCGTACGCCCTGTCCTTGTCCGCCTCGCTCCATCTCGGCTACTACCGTTCACCGGACCCGGGTTGGTGGCATCAGGCTCGCGCGGACCTTCAGGACGCCGGCGTCGCCCTCGGTGGGGAAGCGGCGGCAAGCCGGTTGGACGACCGGCTGCGACCGGCCGGGGCCACCCTGTACGGGGAGCAGATCCCGGTGCGGCTCTTGGCGAAGTACCGGTGTCAGAAGGCGGACGACGCCGAGGACGCCAACGTGATCGTCCGCCGCAGGTTCTGGGTTCCCCCGGACGACGTGATCGCCGAGGTCCGGGCGGAGCTGGTGCCTGCCGTGCTCGTCTATGCCGATCTGCTGGTCTCCGGTGAGTCCCGTCAGCGTGAACATGCCGAGCGGCTGAGAGGGCTCAATGATCGACTTGAGTACCTCGACCGATCCTGACCTCGCCGTCGCAGGGCAGGTACTGGCGGTCCTGGACCTCGCGGCGAAGGCGGTCGGGGTCGACTACCTGGTGGTGGGCGCCACCGCACGCAACATCCTCTCGGCGGGCTGGCTCGACCGGCTGCCACCTCGGGCCACCAGGGATGTGGACATCGCCGTCGCCGTTCCTGACTGGTCGGCCTTCCGGCGGCTCACCGCGGGCCTGACTCCACGTGGCGGAGTCCATGCCTTCACGGTGTCGCCGGCCGGCGCGCCGGTGGAGGTCGACATCGTCCCCTACGGCGGCGTCGAGAAACCTGATCGCACCGTTGACCTGCCGGATGACCACAACCTCAACGTGCTCGGCATCCAGGAGGTGTTCACCGCCGCCGTGACGGCACGGTTGCCAGGCGGAGTCGAAGTTCGGGTTCCGACCGTCCCGGGCCTCGCCCTGCTCAAGATCTTCGCCTGGCGCGACCGGCGCCTGCTCAGCCGCCGGGACGCGACTGATCTCGGCGAGATCATCAACTGGTACGCCGAGGGTCCATTTCTCGATCAACTCTACGAGGAGGTCGACATCCTCGGCCGGTACGACTTCGACATCGCCCTGGCGGCAGCTCACCGACTCGGGTGCCACATCGGCCTGCTCGCAGGACGAGACTGTGCGACGACGGTCCTCGCCATTCTGGGCGACGACGAGTTGCGCGGGCGGTTGGCCAATGACATGGGGCGCCCTCTGGCCGGCGACCCGGCCCGTCTTCAGGCCCTGGCCAGCGGGGTGCGCTCCTCGAGTCCGTGACCCCGTCCGGGCACGGGGTCTCACACCTCGTCACGAGGGATCTGCCGGTCAACGGAGCACGTGATCCGGCCCGACAGGCCATCACCTCAGCTCAGGGCGAGTACGACGAAGGTCTGGTTGTGGAAACCTTCGATGCCGCGGGTTCGAGCGATCTCGCCGAGAGTGTAGAAACCCGCGAACGGTGTGCCCTTGGCACGTCCGGAGATCAGCGACACCTCCTGCTTGATCCCATCGTCGCCGAGCACCGCTCGGCAGCCCAGGCAGCTCAAGGTGAACAGCCCGATCGGTGGGTTGTCCTGCAGCGCGTCGATCGCCTCCTGGCAGGCCTCCTCCACCGCGTCGAGGATCGAGTCCGCGCATCCTTCGGTCGCCCACAGCAGGGCGCCTTGCAGGATCTCGGCTCCGCCCCCGATGGAACGGCCGTCGAAGTCCACTTCATGACTGATGTTCTTGGCCGCGAGGCCACTGCGGCGTTGGACGCCGAGCGGGCGGGTGAGCGTCCAGCGGCTGAACGCCTCTGGATCCCGGTACGCCTCGGGCGGCGCGTTCAGCCGGTGAAGATATGCGTCCAGCGCCGGTTCGTTGTCGAGAGTGAACACCCGGGCCTGGTCGCTGTGGGTGACCACCATCGCGTCGCCGACGGCGTGCCAACCATGCCGGACACCGATACCGATCGGGGCATCGGAGGCGATGGTCATCGCGACCACACTGTTGTGCAGGACCCGGTCATTGTGGATCTGGTAGCACTCCGCGGGCGACTTGGCGGCGGCGCTGCCACCGAACAACGGCACGCTGGCCCCGACGACGCCGTAGGCGCCGCGCAGGATGTTCTCCTGGAAGCGGATGAAACCGTCGTTGAGGAGGAACAGCACCTTGTACCGGAGATCGGGCACGTCTGCGGCGCACTGCGCCACGAGGTCGCCTGCCTCCCGCTGCCGGCTGCCGGCATCTTCGGCGAAAGCGGTCGAGATGGTGAAGCCGGGACCGCCGATGGCGGTGACGACGACGGCCCGGTCGGCCGGGCCGTCCGGGGTGATCTCGCCGCGGGTCGAGCAACCGACAATCGGTACGTCGGGAGCGGCCTGCCGGATTCCGGCGATCAGCGCGGCTGCGTCGTAGTCCGCGGAGCCGAAGACGACCAGGATCTTCGGGTCCTCGCCCTGGATCGCCTGCCGGGTCGCCTCGGCGCCGGCACGCCGCGAATCCGGATCCGCCGAGCGCCCGACCGACAGCCAGCGCGATCTGGCGCTCGTACTCGTCCCGCCAGATAGGTCTGCCATGCCACTCCTCAATGGTTTGGTGGCAAGGCTAGCATCGGCGACCAGTCGGAATTACTGGGATAAATCAGACCGGCCGGCCGGGGCGTCGGAGAACACCGGCTCCCGCCCTTCACCTGGGACAACCCCACCGCGAGGGTTGTCCGCGGACAAACGACACCAATGCCGGCGGCTTCCTCGGCCGACCCTTGTTCTCGTCGTCACGGTTCGCGTGGAAGTCGCTCCACATTCCTGAACGAGAGGGGCCGTGTCGCCACGCGCCCGGTCCGCCCAGTACGGGTGGTCCGTCAAGTGCGGGTGGACCGAGGGGCCCGCGCTCCTGCCGGCGCGAGGTCGGTCTACCGCGAGGGGAACAGCCGGCGCCGGGCCGCGAGCGCGACGTAGACGAGTCCGACGAGGACGGGGACCTCGATCAGGGGTCCGACGACGCCGGCCAGGGCCTGGCCGGAGGTGACGCCGAAGGTGGCGATGGCCACGGCGATGGCCAGTTCGAAGTTGTTCCCGGCAGCGGTGAACGCCAGGGTGGCGGTGCGGGGATAGCTCAGGCCCAGGCCGCGGCCGAGGGCGAACGAGCCGGTCCACATGATCGCGAAGTAGGCGAGCAGGGGCAGGGCGATCCGGACGACGTCCCAGGGCCGGTTGGTGATCGCATCGCCCTGCAGGGCGAACAGGATGACGATGGTGAACAGCAGCCCGTACAGGGCCGCGGGTCCGATCCTGGGCAGGAGCCGGGTCTCGTACCAGTCGCGGCCCTTGGCGCGTTCGCCCCAGGTGCGGGTCAGGTAGCCGGCGGTCAGTGGGATGCCCAGGAAGATCAGGACGTTGCGGGCGATGTCCCACCCGGAGACCTCGAGCCGGGCACCGGACAGGTGCAGCCAGCCGGGCAGCACGGACAGGTAGAACCAGCCGAGCAGCCCGAATGCCAGGACCTGGAACACGGAGTTGAGAGCGACGAGGACGGCGGCGGCTTCCCGGTCCCCGCAGGCCAGGTCGTTCCAGATGATGACCATCGCGATGCACCGGGCGAGCCCGACGATGATCAGCCCGGTTCGGTAGGCGGGCTGGTCGCTCAGGAAGATCCAGGCCAGGGCGAACATCAGCGCGGGGCCGACCAGCCAGTTCAGGACCAGCGAAGGCACGATCAGGCGGGTTTCCCGGGTGACGGTGTCGAGGCGGTCGTAGCGGACCTTGGCCAGCACGGGATACATCATGATCAGCAGGCCGAGGGCGATCGGCAGGGAGACCCCGCCGATCGTGACCTTGTCCAGTGCGTCGTTCAGCCCGCGGACGTTCCGGCCGAGCAGCAGCCCTGCGGCCATGGCGGCAAGGATCCAGACCGGCAGGAACCGGTCCAGCCTGGACAGCCGAGCCACGACGTGGCCCTCGGGGAGGTCGACGGTGGTGGGGCGGGGGAGGCCGACGGCCTCTGCGGTGCGGGGGAGGTCGGGGCTCATGTCCTCATGGCCTTTCATCGGGATGGCCGTTCAGCAGGGTGACCTTCATCGGGGTGGCCCTTCAGTCAGACCTTCCGGATGGCAGCGTCGCTGCCCGGCAGGTGGAGTGCCGTCAAGGACGGTCCGCGAGACCCTCTCCTGTCCGGGGCCCGACCGGCTCGCTCCGGACTGCCGCCCTCACGAGTGTCCTCGCTCACCTGCGAGGCTCCCGTTTCTCGTCGGGGGATCTCGCGGTGGGATCTCGTCGCTGGGTCAGGCGGGTGTGCGGTGGGGCAGCAATTCGGTGATGAGGGCCTCGACCTTGGTCTTGATGGCGTCCCGGATCGCGCGCACCGCGTCCAGGTCCTGCCCGGCCGGGTCGTCCAGCGGCCAGTCGAGGTAGCGGGTGCCGGGGAAGAAGGGGCAGGTGTCGCCACAGCCCATCATGATGACGACGTCACTGACCTCGACGGCCTGCCCGGTGAGCACCTTGGGGGTGGCGGCGGCCAGGTCGATGCCCACCTCGCGCATCGCCTCGACGACGGCGGGATTGACCTGGTCGGCGGGGGCGGTGCAGGCCGAGCGGACCTC
>Ga0265334_10000283_pt1 | contig 28659 bp, 26 predicted proteins | sample 42023metaG_FD_192442 | JGI IMG/M metagenome (GOLD analysis project Ga0265334, IMG submission 192442) | Rhizosphere microbial communities from Carex aquatilis grown in University of Washington, Seatle, WA, United States - 4-20-23 metaG | ecosystem: Host-associated > Plants > Roots > Rhizosphere... | reverse complement strand
CTGCACCGATGCGAAGTCGAGCGCTTCCGAGCTGCTGCCGGTGGCCATGCTCGATGCGGCGCCGCCGCCAAGGCCGATCAGCAGCGCCGGTCCGCCGAGCACGACGAGTTTGGCGCCAACCGGCACCGCGAGTTTCTGCACATGCTGCGCGCGGACGTTACCCATGCCGCCGGCGATCATCACGGGCTTGTGATAGCCGCGCAGGCGGCCGTCCGGCGTGCGCGTTTCGAAGGTGCGGAAATAGCCGTTGAGATTGGGACGGCCGAATTCGTTGTTGTAGGCGGCGGCACCGATCGGCCCGTCGATCATGATCTGCAGCGCGCTGGCCATGCGCGCCGGCCGGCCAAGATCCGCTTCCCACGGCTGCTCAAAATCCGGAATGCGCAAATTGGCGACGGTAAAGCCGCACAGTCCTGCCTTCGGCTTGCCGCCGCGGCCGGTCGCCGCCTCATCGCGGATTTCACCGCCGGCGCCAGTTGCGGCGCCCGGATGTGGAGAAATGCCGGTCGGATGGTTGTGCGTCTCCACCTTCATCAGCAGATGCACCGGCTCCTGGTGACCACGCCAGACACGGTCGGCATCGGCAAACCAGCGCATTGCCGTCGGCCCCGCGACGACCGCTGCGTTGTCTTTATAAGCGGACAGCACGCCTTGCGGCGAGGCCCTGTAGCTTTCCTTGATCAGGTCGAATGGCGAGCGTTCCTGTTCGACGCCGTCGATCGTAAAGCGCGCATTGAAGATCTTATGGCGGCAGTGCTCGGAGTTGATCTGCGCGAACATCATCAGCTCGGCGTCGGTCGGATCGCGGCCGGCGTCGCAGAAATGCTTCACCAGATAGTCGATCTCGTCCGCCGACAACGCCAGGCCCCAGTCGCGATTCGCTGCTTCCAGCGCGGCTTTGCCGCCATTGCGCAGATCGACCGTGCGCAGCGGACGCGGCGCGTGCGGCGCGAAGATGTCCGGCAGGCGCGCGGCATCGGTGAGAACGCTTTCCGTCATCGGATCGTGCAGCAAGCTCCAATGCGTCGGTGGCAGCGAAGCCAGGCCCTTGAAGCGATAAGCGCGGCCGCGCTCGACGCGGTGGACACCGCTCAGCCCGCAGACGGCGGCGATGTCGGTTGCCTTGCTCGCCCACGGCGACAGCGTACCGACACGTGGTACCACGAACACTTCGCCGGCAACGGCTGCGAAGGGTTCCGCCGCCGCATCGAGCAGGCGCCGCAGCGCATCAGGCGATACGTCCGCGTCGGCCTCGACCAGAAAGAATTCACGCAGGTGCACATCGTGCAGAGCCGGCGCGATGGCCTGAAGCTGCGCTCGCAGGCGCTGCAGGCGGAAATCGCGGATCGCCGGTCCCGGCAACAGAAGAAATGCCATGAATGCCTCGAATGCCTCGTTCAACTCAATGTGCGCCAATCCAGCCCTTGATCCTGGTCGGCGCAGACAATCCAGTCCGGTTCGCAATCCAGCGCGCCGACCACCGCCGCGCGCGCCTGTGCCGGCGTGTTGTTGGTTTCCGACAGATGCACGAGCGCCAGATGCTGCAATCGGGTGCAGTCGATCGCCGCTAGCAGCGCCGCCGACTGCGCGTTGCTCAAGTGCCCCTGCATGCCGGCGACACGGCGTTTCAGCGATGCGGGATATGGCCCATTCGCCAGCGTATGCGGATCATGGTTGCATTCCAGCAGCAGCGCATCGCAGCCGCTCAGTGTCGCGCGCATATGCGCGGTGACGTGTCCGGCGTCGGACAAAACACCCAGTCGCCGGTTGCCGTCACTGAAGACAAACTGACACGGCTCGCGCGCGTCATGCGGCACCGGATATGGCTCGATCTCCAGATCGCCGATCGCAAAGCGCTCATGTGGATTGATGAAGCCGATGCGTTCGCAAGCCGCCGCTTCGTTCCACGACGCCGACGTGCCGATCGTCAGCCATACCGGGATGTCGTGACGGCGTGCAAATGGCGCTACGCCGCCACAGTGATCACTATGTTCATGGGTCACGAGAATGCCGTCGATGTCTTCCGGCGACAGCCCCAGACGGCCCAGACGCCGCGCCGTTTCCATTGCTGCGAAACCGTTGTCGATCAGCACGCGCGTGCGCCCGCATTCGACGACGGTGGCATTGCCGCGGCTGCCGGAACCAAGCATCGCAAACCGAATCATGCTGGCAACCCGACGGACAGACCCCGCCCTTCGCGCCCGGACGGGCTCGCGAAAGGCCGCTTACTTCTTATTGTCGCCCCCGAGTGTATACAGCGGGAACGGCGTGACCTTACCGGATTCGCCGCTGGCGGGAACGATACGCGCGGGGCCTTCCTTGCTGACCTCATCGATGCGTACGATGGAGTGCATCGGCAAGAAAGTGCGCTTGACGTTGGCAAACTCAGTCTTGAGCCGTTCCTCGGACGGATCGAGCACGATCGACGAGCGCTCACCGAACACGAGCTTTTCGACCTCGACGAAGCCAAGCATGCCGCCATGGCTGATGCCTCGCGCGTAAATTTCGTACACCTGTCCCTGGTTCAGGAAGGTCACGCGGTAGAGCCGTTGGGAACTCATGTGGTAGAGAGCGATCGGGAGCCGGAGTATTATCGGGTGTCGGCGCCAACAGGACAAATTCGTATAGGTGCGCCGGCGGCACCGAGGAGCGACAGGCCACCGCCGCAGCCTCGAAGGGAGAGGCGGTGGCGGATTTTGCATCCGGATTCCGTTGTGATTCGCACAGACTAGTCTCGAAATGCGCAAATTGACCCGCCCGTTCCATCCGTCGAACGGGATCGACTGTCGGGCCAGCTGTGATGCGATCGGATCGGCGGCTACGCTGGAGAACGTGACATGACACAAACCCTACCTGTGATCGAACCCGTGGCCCAACCCGATATCGGAGCGGTACCCCTGCCGGATGGTTTGTCCCAACTGATCGGTGCGGCATCCGCCGATGGCGCCAGCATTGGCGATCTTTGGGCGACCGCTTATAGCGAACTGAAGCAGCTTGCGCGCGCGCGGCTGCGTGCCAGCGGGCCATTGACGCTGCTCGATACCACCGGTCTGGTCAATGACGCCTACATGCGGCTCGCTGGCGCCGGGCATCTGCGCGTCAACGACCGCAGTCATTTTCTCGCCTATAGCGCGCGCGTGATGCGTTCGGTGATCATTGACCTGATTCGCGAAAAGCAAGCCGAACGGCGTGGCGGGGATGCACTGAAAGTCACGCTCAACACTGCCATCGGCGAATCGGCCCCCGCCGACGAAGAGCCGCTACGGGTGAACGAAGCGCTCGAAGAACTGGCGAAACTCGATCCACGCCTCGCGCAGGTCGTGGAAATGCGCTACTTCGGCGGCTTCACCGAACCCGAAATCGGTGAATTGCTCGGTGTCGCCACTCGCACTATCCAGCGCGACTGGCAAAAAGCACGCGTTCTGCTGCAATCGATGCTGGCCGATAATTGCTGAGCTGAATCGAATGCCGGGATTCGCTGCCGGATTCCGCGCACAGGAATACTACTGCCACTGATGGCCGAACTACCTTGTCCGCCGGAACTCTGGCCCGAATTTTCATCGCTGCTCGACACCGCGCTCGATCTGCCTGAGACCGAGCGCGCGGCGTGGCTGGCCACGCTCGGTCCGGAACATGAGAGCGTCCGGCCATGGTTGGTCAAAGTACTTGCCAAAACCACCGGCGTCGAAAATTCCGATTTTCTGGAACGTCCGGTCGTGCGATCCGAGATTCTGTCGGAATTTGAGATCGGCCAGCGCATCGGTCCCTACATCCTCGAACGCGAACTCGGCCGCGGCGGCATGGGCGAAGTCTGGCTCGCCGCGCGCGGCGACGGCACGTTAAGCCGCCGGGTAGCGCTGAAACTTCCCTATGCTTATCTGATGGCCGGCGTGCTGCGTCGCCGTTTCGAGCGCGAGCGTGACATTCTTGCCGCGCTGTCGCATCCACACATTGCGCAGCTCTACGACGCCGGCGTCAGCACCTCCGGTCACCCTTATCTGGCGATGGAATGGGTCGAGGGCGTTCCGATCGGCCGTTATTGCCGCGATGCGCAGCTTTCGCTGCTGGACCGCTACGCGTTGTTCCGACAAGTGCTCGAAGCAGTCGACCACGCGCATTCGCGACTGATCGCGCACCGCGACATCAAGCCCTCGAACATCCTCGTCACGCGCGAGGGCCAAGTGAAGCTGCTCGATTTCGGCATCGCCAAGCTGCTCAGCGGCGAAACCTCCGGCGAATCCACCGAACTGACGCGCATGGGCGGGCGCGCCATTACCCCTGAATACGCCGCGCCGGAGCAAATCGCCGGCGAACCGCTGACCACTGCCGTCGACTTGTATGCGCTTGGGGTCGTGCTCTATGAGCTGCTCACCGGCAAACGGCCTTTCGAAGCGCTGCCAACGCGCGGCCCGGCAACGCCCATCGACACACCCAAAGCGTCTTCTCGTATCAGCGAGGAACATGCCCATAGCGTGGGCGGCATGGACGTCCGCTCACTGCGGCGCGCGCTGAATGGAGATATCGACGCCATCCTTGCCAAAGCGCTCGAAGCCAGTCCCACACGGCGCTATCGCACCGCCGAGGCCTTTGCCGAGGACCTTGACCGCCACCTCCGTCATCAGCCGATCAGCGCGCGACACATCGGCGTGGTTACGCAAGGCCTCAAGTTCGTGCGCCGGCATCGCTTCGGTGTCGCCTTCTCTGCCGGCCTGCTGCTGCTGTTGATTGCGGGCAGCGCGGGAATTGCCTGGCAGGCTGTGCGCGCCGAACGTGAAGCGCAGCGTGCGACCGCAATTAAGGACTTTCTCATCAGCATGTTCCGCGCGAGTGATCCGCGCATTGCATCAGACAAGCCGCGCGGAACGATAACGGCGCGTGATTTGCTCGACATGGGATCGGATCGGATCGAAAAAGATTTTTCCAGCGACCCGGACACTGAAATAGAACTCCTAGGCGTCACCGCGAACATTTATGCCGTTCTTAATGAAAGAGATCGCAATCTGGTGTTACTCCATCGACAGCGCGAGTTGGCACGCGAGCGCTACGGTGAACTCCATCCGATCGTCATATCCGCTTTGTTAGACGAAATCGACGATACGATCACGAGCGGCAATAGATCGGAAGCGTTGAAATTGCTGGACGAAGCCGACAACCGTATCAAACGTGCGGGACTGGATCGATCCACGATTCGTGCGCGGTCGTGGCTCCAGCATGGACAAGCGCTGATGGCCGATTACGGATCGCGAAGCATCCGAGCGAAGATGTTTGATGATGCGGTGGCGCTTTATACCGAAATCGCCCCAACTGATCCTGGCTATCCGACGGCACTTGCCGAACGTGCCAATCTTTACCTGGCTGAAAGTGATTACGCTCAAGCCACGTACCGGTACCGTCAAGCCATCGCCGTCGATGAAAAAGTAAATCCACGCAATGATGGAGAGTTGATCGCGATCTATCATGGACTGGCCATGTCGTATCAGGGTCAGGGTGATTTCCAGGCAGCGGCCCAGGCGTATGAGTACGCCACTAACCTCGCACAAAGGACTTACGGACTCGACAATCACTATTACTGGGAAGAGGCGGCTACCTACGCCGCACTTGTGCATAGCCGTGGCAATCGCGAACAAGCGATGAAAATGTTCGAGGATGTGCTCGGTCACCTGCCTGCCGAATCGACCCACTATGAAAGCGCTGCCGTGGAAAACAGTGCCGCGTTAGTCAAGGAAAAATACGGGGCTTGCCTGGCAGCGGAAGGACAACTCCAACGCGCGATTCCTCTGCTTGAAGCCGCCGAGCGAAGCTATATTTCGGCGCCGTTGTATGACGACGATCTGCCAAGACTGCGGATTACGCTCGGGAGCGCCTATGATCAACTCGGTCGTTCCGAAGATGCCAGACGTACGCTGCAGCAGTCGCTAAAAGAATATCTGCTCAGAGGTCCAGCGGACGACGCCATGGTTCTGACTATCCGTGAACGGTGGGGACGCTTCCTGCAGAGACAAGGCGACTACAGTGGGGCCGGATCCCAGTTCCGTGAAGTGATTGCTCAGGCGCATGAAAGAAAATTATCAGTTGCCGCCCTTGCACTCGGAGGTCTGGCGGAGCAAGCACTACATCGAGGCGAGTCCTCGATCGCTGCAAAGCTGAGTGCCCAGGCAGTGAAAGCAAACGAAGAAGTCAACGGCTTACAGGATATTCGCATCCATCCCAATTTGATCCGCATTGAAGCGGAAGCGGCACTGCTCGCGGGCGACATCGACACAGCACATGCGCTGATCACACCAGCGATCAATGTGCTTCGTCATTATGACGCTCCAGACAGCCCCGACATTGCGCGGGCGGAGACGACTCTGCGCGCGATCGAAAAGGCGAAAGCGCGCAGGCAGTCTCGTACAACGCAGTCACTCACGCCTTGAGCGACGCGCCCGCGGTCTTCTGGACGATTTGGGCAGCGATCTTCAGAACCTGATCACGCATGGCATTGTTCGCGAACGATTGCGCGGCCACACCCAAGGCACCCACAAGGGATACAACATCTGCCTGGGGCTCCAGCCAGCGACTGCGCGGTGTACCGCAATAGTCGTCAATCAGTTTGATCAGCGAGCGTTCGACATCCTGTTGCATCTCGCAGCGAAGTTTCTCATCAGGAACATGCTCGGCAACCTGTTTCAAACCAATGAGGGTAACGATATCCGCTGTAGCAGCCTGAACTTCGGGCGAAACGGTGATTTGCGGGAAACATGGTGCCGTACATGCAGACTGGCCTGAATCGGAACAATCCGAGCCCGAAGACATGCGCATCATGCGGCGCGGACTGGTTGCTTGTGTTGGCATAACAAACTCCTTAAGAAGGCTAACGAATATAAACCCACCTCTTTAGGTGGAACGACTGCTCGACCAATAGCGTGCAAGGGTTGCAAGCAAAGTGGTCCGATGCTCAACGTTTCCAAAAGCAGCTAAACACATTTGAGGCCTGCCCGCGACGGCGGCCGTCATCGTTTTAGGTGCTCTTAGGTGTGATTTGGATCAGATGAAGGCACGCATATCCGATGGAACGTTCGGATTTCACGACTTGATCTCCGCCTATCCGCTGCCAGAAAGCAACGGATTTATACGTCCAAATTCATTTCTTAGTTTTTTTCTGCGCCGAAACAGAACGCGAAGACGAACTCGTCGAACGAGGTGCCTTCTGGCTGCGCGCTTTTGGTGTCGGTGAACCCGAGCCGCCGCCACCGGACGCCTCATACTTTGAGGTCACCTGTCCTCCCTTGCTTTGATCAGGGCTCTGAGGGGGGCGCAGCAGGCGGCGGGGACTCGTTGCTTGTGTTGGCATGACCTGACTCCTTGAAGCGTGAAATTATTAGGTTTGCTTGAACCAAACACCGCTGGGCGGTTGCTCGACTGATTTTCCACCAGGGTTCACAAAAGCGGGTTACACATTTTTGGATACGTCCAAGTGTTTATTCCCCAAAACTATGGACCCAGAGGATCGCCTCGCCAGCGCTCTCGTTATAGCAAACGGAAAGTATCACGCAAAGCCGCCACCGTGCTATCGATCAGACGAGCGGGAGGAACGGTTGTTCTCGAGTCCCGGCCCGGCCATCCCCGGCTGGGCGTTCGACTACTCCGCGAACAGTGCTCGCGGAGCAGCCGCCTCAGCCAAACCGTCCCGTGATGTAGTCCTCGGTCTTGGATTTTTGCGGCTTGGTGAACACTTGATGAGTCTCGCCGAATTCGATGAGCTCGCCGAGATACATGAAGGCGGTGAAGTCGGCCACGCGTGCGGCCTGCTGCATGTTGTGAGTGACGATGGCGATGGTGTAGTCGCTCTTGAGCTGATAGATCAACTCTTCGACTTTGGCGGTCGCAATCGGATCGAGCGCGGAGGTGGGTTCGTCGAGCAGGATCACTTCCGGGCTCACGGCGATGGTGCGGGCAATGCACAGACGCTGCTGCTGGCCACCAGAGAGTCCGAGTCCGCTGGACTGCAGCTTGCCCTTGACCTCGTCCCACAGCGCGGCGCGCTTGAGGGCGGATTCGATGCGATCGTCCATTTCCGACTTCGGCAACCGCTCGTAAAGACGGATACCGAAGGCAATGTTGTCATAGATCGACATCGGGAACGGCGTCGGCTTCTGGAACACCATGCCGATGCGGGCGCGCAGCAGGTTCACGTCCTGCTTGGCATCGAGGATGTTGCGGCCATCGAACAGAATCTCCCCTTCCGCATGCTGCTTAGGATAGAGATCGTACATGCGGTTGAGAATGCGCAGCAGGGTGGACTTGCCACAGCCGCTGGGTCCGATCAGTGCAGTCACCTTGCGTTCGTAGACCGGCAAGGTGATGTGCTTCAGCGCCATGTAGTCGCCGTAGTAGAAACAAACATCGCGCACTGACACTTTCTCGGCCAGTGGAGCTTTGGGCGCAGCAATGCCGGGTGGCTCCAGATAGGGCCGCTGCATCTTGACACTGCCGGCGGCGACGGTGGGGTCGTTCATGGTTCAGCCGTTGGATTTCGAGGAAGACAGCGAGCGGGCAACAATATTCAGCGTCAGCACCGTGAATGTGATCAGCAACGCGCCGGTCCAGGCCAGCTTCTGCCAGTCCGCGTAAGGACTCAGCGCAAATTGGTAAATCACCACCGGCAGATTTGCCATCGGCGCGTTCATGTTGGTGCTCATGAACTGATTGTTGAGGGCGGTGAACAGCAACGGAGCGGTTTCGCCGGTGATGCGCGCCACCGCTAGCAGTACGCCGGTGAGCATGCCGGCGCGCGCCGCTCGATAAGCAACATTGGTAATGACGATCCAGCGCGGCGAGCCGAGTGCGGATGCCGCCTCGCGCAGGCCATTGGGTACCAGCAACAGCATATCCTCGGTGGTGCGCACGACAACGGGCAGCACCAGCAGCGCCAGTGCGACACCGCCGGCCCATGCGGAAAAATGCCCCATACGCACGACCATGATCTGGTAGACGAACAGACCGACGACGATCGAGGGTGCAGACAGCAGCACGTCATTGATAAAGCGGACGATCGAGGAAAGCCGACTATGGCGTCCGTATTCGGCCATGTAGGTGCCGGCGAGAATGCCGACTGGTGTACCGATCGCTGTGCCGATCGCTGTCATCGCCAGACTGCCGAAGATCGCATTGAGCAGACCGCCGTCGCTGCCGGGCGGCGGGGTCATTTGCGTAAAGACCTTCAGCGAAAGACCACTGACGCCCCTGAAAATCAGCGTCGCCAGAATCAGAGCAAGAATCACAAGGCCGGACAGCGCCGCCGCCCAAGCGAGTGTCATCACGATTTGGTTGGTGAAGCGGCGGCGGCGATAGAGCATGGTGTTTGTCACCTCACTTCCCCGCCTTCTGTTCCAGGCGCATCAGCATGAAGCGGGCAGTGGCCAGCACGAAGAAAGTGATGACAAACAGGATCAGTCCCAATTCGACCAGTGCCGACGTATACAAATCACCGACCGCCTCTGTGAATTCGTTGGCGATGCTCGCCGAAATGGTGGTGCCCGGCGCGAGGATGGAAGCACTGATCCGGTGAGCATTACCGATGACGAACGTCACCGCCATGGTTTCGCCGAGCGCGCGCCCGAGGCCAAGCATGACGCCGCCGATGACGCCGCTGCGGGTATAGGGGATTACGATCTGATTGACGACTTCCCATGTCGTGCAGCCGAGGCCATACGCCGATTCCTTGAGCACGGCCGGAACGGTGTCGAATACGTCGCGCGTCACTGACGTGATATAGGGCAGCACCATGAAGCTGAGGATGATGCCGGCGGTCAGGATGCCAATGCCATAGGGCGGACCGGCGAAAAGATTGTGGATCAAAGGGATCGACGAAAATGTCGAGATCAATACGGGCTGCACGTGCGCCTGCAGAAACGGCGCCAGTACGAACAAGCCCCAGATGCCGTAGATGATGCTGGGAATGCCGGCCAGCAGTTCGATGGCGGTACCGATCGGCCGCTTCAGCCAGCGCGGGCACAGTTCAGTGATGAAGATGGAGATGCCAAGACTGACCGGAATACCGATCAGCATGGCGATGAGCGAGGTCACCAGCGTGCCGTAAACGGCCGGCAGTGCGCCAAATTTTTCAGTGACCGGATTCCACGACTGGTTGCTCAAAAAGCCGAAGCCAAACGCTTTGACCGCAGGGATCGATCCATAGATCAGCGTAATGATCACGCCGCTGAGCAACACCAGCACCGTGATCGCCGCAACACGGGTCGCATTGCGTAGCAGCGCTTCCAACATACCGTGGCGGCGCAGCGTCGCAGGCGAAATCGCGACTGCCTCGTTCGAATAGCTCACTGCCACTTGCGCGTATGAATTCAAGGGACGGCCCCAGACTTTACCCGATGATGGGTGACCGGCTCACGCCGGCCACCCCGCTTCATCGGCCAATCGACAGACCTGCTGCGACAATTACTTCCATACGGGCAGGCCGACGCCATCCTTGACGTTGTCCTTCCACGACTTTTGCACGAGGGCCACAACCTTGTCCGGCATTGGCACGTAATCGAGCTCGTCGGCCAGCTTGCCGCCGTTCTTGTACGACCAGTCAAAGAACTTCATGGCTTCCAGCAGCGCCACCGCGTCATCCGGCTTCTTGTACACGATGATGAAGCTGGCGCCGGTGATCGGCCAACTCGCAGCGCCTGCTTGATTGGTCAGGATCAGGTAGAAGCCTGGCGCATGTTCCCAGTCAGCGCTCGCAGCCGCTGCCTGGAAAGTTTCAGCCTTCGGCTCGACAACTTTGCCGTCTTTGTTGACCATCTTGAGGTAGGTCATCTTGTTTTGCTTCGCGTAGGCATACTCGACGTAGCCGATAGCGCCTTCGGTCTGCTGCGCGACGCCTGCGACCCCTTCGTTGCCTTTGCCGCCGACGCCCGTCGGCCATTCCACCGCCGTGGAAGCACCCACTTTGTCCTTCCACTCCGGGCTGACCTGCGAAAGATAATTGGTAAACAGAAACGAGGTGCCAGAACCATCGGAACGATGCACCACTGCGATCTGAGTGGACGGCAACTTCACGCCGGGATTGAGCTTTTTGAGAGCCGCGTCGTCCCATGCCGTAATTTTGCCGAGGTAGATATTGGCCAGCGTGGCACCGTCAATGACCACTTCGCCCGGCTTAAGGCCCTTGACGTTCACAACCGGGACGACACCTCCCATGATCATCGGAAATTGCGTCAGACCCGCCGGATCCAGCTCGCTGAGCTCCAGCGGCTTGTCGGAAGCGCCGAAAGTAACGGTTTTGGCTTTGATCTGTTTGATGCCGCCGCCGGAACCGATCGACTGATAGTTGAGACCGATGCCAGTCTTGGTCTTATAAGCATCCGCCCACTTTGAGTAAATAGGATACGGAAACGTCGCGCCAGCACCGGAAATGTCGGTCGCGAAAACCGCCGAAACGTTAAACGCCGCCATCACGCCAATGGCAACGCGGCGTAACAGTGTGTTCTGCATGATGCTCACGGATATCTCCTGAGGACAATGAAAGCGGGGACGCGGTGTGATTTCCCCGCTGGGAGAATAATGATCCTGTGTGACAGTTTTGTTGCAGACGTCTGTGTAGGCTTCTGAAACGCGCCCAAATCGCTTTGAAATCAACCGTTACGGCGGTCAATCCGGTAAACTGCAAAGCGGCGGCAAAAAGCGATCGGGCGCTATTATGACAAAGGAATTCGACCGCGAACGCAGTGGTCCGCGGCCTACTTCACGACTGCCGCCGGCAGTGGCTTACTTGGCTTCTGCTCGGCAATCGTCCCGATCGCGGCAGTCACCATCTTTTGCAACGCCTGTTCGACCGGCGTGTTGTTGAAATAGTTGAGGAGGCCTGGCAGCTTGACGCTGCTGCCGCCGATATCGAACAGCCCGGTAAAATCCAGCGCATAGCGGGTGTTCTTGCCCTCCACCGCGGTGCTCGCAACGATGCGGCCGGTGGCGACATCAATAATGCGCAAATCCATGGCCGCATAGCCGCGCTTGAAGCTCAGATTGAGCACGCCCCAACCGTACCTGGCATCGCCACCGAGCGGGATCGGAATCGGCAGCGCGCCGCCCTCGCTGCCGGCACCGGTATCGAAGGCTGTTAGCGCACCGACCACAAGCAACTCCGCTCCTTCAAGCTGGCCAAGTGGGATGCGGGTTTTATCGCCGACTCGCATCGATTGCGAAAAATCCTGCTCGACCATCACTGAATTGAGGTCCTCGCGATCAAGCACGATGAATTGACCGGTGTTGAACAGCTCAGTCACCAGCATGTCGCGGATGCCGGCGATAACCCCCGTCGGCGTCATCTGGCCGTTCTTGTCGCGCGTCAGGTTGATGAGCCCAAGCTGGCGCGACAACGAGCGGTTCCCGCTGGCGGCGGATTTGTCCACGATCGCACCGACGGCGATGCGATATTTCGTGCCGTTCGCATTTTCAGCCCGCGCCTCCGCCACGGTCTGGCCACCGCCTTTCGTAATCTCGGCGGTATTGGAACAGCCAACGATGGCAACGGCGCAGACCAGCGCCAGCAACCACGGCCGGATCATGCGCGGATGCGCCGCCCGTGCGCGCTACAGCTTATTACTGACGATGTAGTTGACCGCCTTTTCGATGCAATCGCGGATCGCCTGTTCCATCGGCGTCTTGCTGTAAGCGCCGAGGCCGATCGGCAGCGAGCTGCCAGTGAAGACAATGCCGACGCCATTGTTGGCGGACGTGCCATTGACAGTGGTCGCATTGACGACACGGCCACTGGCGGCGTCGACGACACGGATATTGATGGTGACACAGGCCTGCTTCGCCGATATCAGGATGATCGACCCGCCACTGCAATTCGTTTCAAACGCAGTGATCGAGCCGCGAATCAGCAGCTGCGCGCCTTCGAGCTGACCGATCGGCGCCGCAGTCTCCTTCTTGAAGCGGCTGCTGTTGGAAAGATCCTGCTCTTGCGTCACCTCGTTCAGATGCTCGCGTTCGAGCACGATAAAGCGTCCGGTGTTGGTCAGCGAATCGGCGAGCATATCGGCCATACCCTGCCCGACCGGCGCATGCTGCGCCGATTTATCATCGAATGCGCTGACCGCGATACGGTACTTGGGCCCGTTGTAAGGCTCCGTTCGCGCCTGTGTGATGCTCTGTCCGCCGCTGGAACTCACGACCGTCGCGGAACTCGTGCAGGCTGCAGCAATCACTGCCGCGAGCAGGGAAACAAGCAGGGATTTAATCGGCATCGCTGACTCCATAATCGCACTTGATTAATAAATAACGCCGTGACCGTCGCACCGCTGACAACAAAGCTGTGCGACATTCGATAACGACCCGGCTATATAACCTTGTTAAATTGTCCTCTATGCACCGCGATTTGTCTCTGATCCGTTTCGCCATCCACGGTGGCGCCGGCAATCCGGCGCGCGAAGCGGCTCCACGCACAGAACACCGCGAAGCGCTGCGGCGCATCGCCAGCGCCGCCTGGCAGGCGCTGCGCGACGGCGCGAGCGCCACCGACGCGGTCGAAAACGCGGTGGCCGCGCTCGAGGATTGCCCGCTATTCAACGCCGGTACCGGCGCCGTCCTCAACGCCGATGGCGTTGCGGAACTCGATGCCGCGATCATGCGCGGTAGCGATCGCCACTGCGGCGCAGTCGCCGCGGTCACTCGGCTGCGCAATCCGATCCACGTCGCGCGCGCGGTCATGGAACGCTCACCGCATGTGCTGCTGGCAGGCGCCGGCGCTGAGCGCTTCGCCCAACACTGCGGTCACGCGCTGATTGATCCAGCCACGCTGATCGTCCCCGAACGCCTGCGCCAGCTCGACGAGGCGCGCCGCGCCGGCCGCGTAGCACTCGATCACGATCATGCAGCCGAAAAACCCGCGGCAGACGAATCCGGCTTCGGCACCGTCGGCGCGGTCGCACGCGACGCCGAAGGCTCACTGGCGGCGGCGACCTCGACCGGCGGGCTCACCAACAAATGGCCAGGCCGCATCGGTGACACGCCGCTGATCGGTGCCGGCACTTTCGCCGACGATCGTAGCGTCGCGGTATCCTGCACCGGCAGCGGCGAGACTTTCATCCGCACCGGCTTCGCGCACGCACTGCACGCGCGTGTGCTGCGTGGCGAAGGATCGCTGCAGCGCGCCTGCGAAGACGGCCTTGCAGAATTGAGTGCGGTCGGCGGACGCGGCGGTTGCATCGCCGTCGGCCGTGACGGCAATCTTGCGCTGCTGTTCAACTCGACGGCGATGTACCGCGCGTGGTGCCGCGCGGACGGCCAGGTCGGCGTCGCCATTTTCAACGACTGAGAACCATCATGGGACTGAACATCGCCATTCTCACCGTTTCCGACACGCGCACGCCGGAAACCGATACTTCCGGCAACCTGCTTGCGCGGCGCGCCGTCGAAGCCGGCCACACCATCGCCGGCCGCGCGCTACTGAAGGACGACCGCTACCTGGTACGCGCGATGGTATCGGCGTGGCTGGTCGAGGATTCCGTCAACGCGATCGTCATCACCGGCGGCACCGGCCTCACCGCGCGCGACATCACTGTCGAAGCAGTGCGACCACTGCTCGACAAGGAGATCGACGGTTTCGGTGAACTATTCCGCTGGCTGTCGTACAGCGATGTCGGCACTTCCACAATCCAGTCGCGCGCGCTCGGCGGCATCGCCAACCGCAAGCTGATTTTCTGTCTGCCCGGCTCCACACGCGCCTGCGAACTGGCCTGGGATAAAATTCTCGGCCCGCAATTCGACACCGAAAACAAACCCTGCAATTTTGCGGAACTGATCCCGCGCTTTTAGAGCGTGTTATGCACTTTTGTGATCGCAACGATTACAGAAGTGCATAACACGCTCTAAGCGCGATTACGACTGCTCGGCGGCATCCGTCTCGGCCAGATCGGCCTCGAATAACTGCTCCAACTCCTGCGCCGCTTCGCGCGCCGTCTGAATCAGCTTCTGCTCGTCGCGATACACGGCGAACTGACGTAGCAGCGTGTCGTGGTCGTGCTCGCGGAAACGACGCAGATCGCGTTCGATGTGCGACTCCGGCTCGCCGAGCGCGCGCAGCAATTGCGCGGTCAGTTCCAGACTTGATCCGTAGGACCGCCGGATCACGTCGTTGATACCCAAATCCATCAGCTGCATCGCATGGCGACGGTCGCCGGCGGCGGCGAACACGCGCAGGTGTTGAAAATGTCGGCGCACGGTTTCGGCAACGCGCAGCGATTCCTCTGGATTGGCGATCGCCAGCACGAAAAAACGCGAGTGGTCGGCGCCGGCGGCGCGCAGCACTTCGATGCGCGCGGCGTCGCTATAGAAAATCTTGTTGCCGAATTTGCGCACGAAATCGACGTGCTGCCAATTTTTTTCGAGAACGGTGAACGGAATTTTCTTGAGGCGCAGCATGCGGCCGAAGATCTGTCCGAAAGTACCGAAGCCGGCGATGATGACGTCGTTGGCCGCTACATTGATCTCGTCGAACGGCGGCGTTTCCGCTGGTTTGCGGAAGCGCGCCTGCAGAACGTATAGCGGCGGCGTGACGATCATCGACAAGGTCACGGTGACAATCAGTTCATCGTGCAGACTGTCGCCAAGCAGGCCAACGCCAGTGGCGACGCCGAACAGCACGAAAGCGAATTCGCCACCTTGCGACAGCGCGACGCCGAGTGCGCGCGCCGAGTCATGGTCGAGCCCCCTGGCGCGACCGATTGCATACAGCACCAGCACCTTGATCGCGACGAGTCCGACGACGAACGCCGCAATGCGCAAAGGTTCGCGCGTAAGCAAGCCGATGTCGACCGACATGCCGACGGCGATGAAGAACAGGCCCAAGAGCAGTCCCTTGAACGGCTCGATATCCGCTTCCAGTTCGTGCCGATATTCCGAATCCGCCAGCAGCACTCCGGCCAGAAACGCACCGAGCGACATCGACAATCCCGCCACGTTCATCAGCAAAGAGGTGCCGACGACCACCAGCAGTGCGGCGGCGGTGAACAGCTCCGGCATCCGCATCGACGCAACGACGCGAAACGCCGGCCGCAACAAGTAGCGCCCGCCGACGATCACCAGCGCCACAGCGGCGACCGCGCGCAGAATCTTCAACCCATGCACACCGTCCGCAGCCGTCGTCGCGATGGCGGGCGCCAGCAGCGGCAGCAAGGCCAGCACCGGGATCACCGACATATCCTGGAACAGCAGAATGCCGAAGGCGTCGCGCCCGTGATGCGTGGTCAGTTCGCGGCGTTCCGACAGCATCTGCAGTACGAACGCGGTGGACGACATTGCCAGACCGAAACCGACGACTAAGGCTGTCTGCCACGCGAGACCGACAGCAGTGCCGGCCAGAGCGAGCACGGCGGCGGTCACGACCACCTGCGCGCCACCGACACCGAATACAGTCGCACGCAGTCGCCACAACCGGCTTGGCTGCAGCTCGAGCCCGATGACAAACATCATCAGCACGACACCGAAGCTGGATAGATCGAGCACGCTGTGATAATCGGCAACCCAGCTGAACCCTGAGGGACCGATCAGCATGCCTGCTGCAAGATAGCCAAGGACGGCGCCAAGACCGAAGCGCCGGAACAACGGCACCGCGATCACCGCAGCGGCGAGGAACAGCGCGAGATTGGCGAGCATCGGCTTCCCGGTAAGCAATGGCTGGATTCCACATTCTCATGCGGACGCCACTGCATAGCCAATCTCTGCCGGCCGGGTGTGTTATTGCATCGGAAGATTCGACGCCAGCTAGCACTGAGCCGGCGCTTCGACACCTTCAGCGACAACCGCCGTGCGCAGATTGCGAACGATGCTGAGGGTAGCGCGGTGCTATCCCGGTCCGGGCAGGCGCAGACGCTTCGCTGCGTCGGGTGGTATCAGCTTCGAATTGGCGTGATCGGTTCGCCACTCCGCCAGCCTGCGACGGCTTCGGCAACACCGATTTTGGTAAGAAAATCGGTTTGCAGCTCGCTGTCCGGGACCGGATGCCCATCCTTCTCCTCATGGGCCATAACGTTGGCGACGTGAATGGCGGAGATCGCGGTGAAAGTGGTTTCCCCCGACGCCTGCGGGTTGTGGTGGTAGGCCACGGCGTCGATCAGCGGCGGCGGCAATCCCCATAGACTGAGCATGTGCGCACCGATCTCGGCATGTGTGCATCCGAATAACTCCAACTCAACGCTGTGCTCCGACCGTTTGCTGGCTTTGACGGTGGCCTGCACCGCGGAATATTGTTCGGGCAGGCCGACGGCTAGAATCATACGGCCGACGTCATGCAGCATGCCGGCCGAGAGCGCCGTCTTGCGCTGCTCGCTGTCCTTGAGCATCTGCGCAGCCAACTGCGCGGTGCGCAGCGAGTGGATTTGCAGCGCATCGAGCGAAAACCCGAGCGGCGCACAGACATCGCTCATCGCGCGGCACAGTTGCAGCGACAGCAGCATGCTGCGGATCGGCAGCACACCAAGCATCGAGATCGCATCTTTCACCGTGCTGATGCTGCGGCTGCTGCCGAAGAACGCGGAATTGGCCATCTGCAGGATGCGCGCAGTCATGCCGACATCCTGCTCGACAATCGCGGCAATACTGCCCATGCTCGATTGCGGCTTTTCAATTTCGCGCAGCAGATCCCAATACACCCGCGGCAACGCCGGCAAACTGCGCAGTGTGCCGATCGCCTGCTTGACGCCCGGATGATCCATGCGACTGTGCAGGCCGCATACGCGCTCGATCGCGCTCTCAATAGAAGCAGCGTCGGATTTCGTTAACAGCTGATGCGCCAGCGGCATCAGGCGCTGGGTACCGCCGACGGTGGGCTGGCTGGAAAGAATGAACCTTGTGACATGCGGATAACGCTCACGCACCTGGTCGAGAAGCTGCGCGCCGTCCATGCCGGGCATGCGCATATCGCTGACGATCACGTCCACCGGCAGACGCGCCAATTCTTCCAGCGCCTTCTTCCCGCCGAGCGCGAAACGCATGTCCCATCGCGGCTTCAGCGGATTCAGCCGGTTTTGCAGACCCTCCAGAGCAGCGACCTCATCATCGACAAATAGCACCTTGATCATGTGGTTTGCTCCTGTGCACTGCCGCGAATTGGAATGCGCACGTAAAACATGGTGCCACGCCGGGCCACAGTGTTGATGTCTGAACCGGTTCGCATCTCCTGCTCGGAATCGAACGGCCTCCTTATGTGTAGGCGCTCCCTTACGCATTCTTGCCGCATTTTAATCAGTCCAGCAAGCGTTTCACTGTGCTGATCAGGTGCTCGGGTTGAATTGGCTTGACGATCCAGCCGGTCGCGCCAGCGATGATTCCCTGCTCCCTTTTCTTTGACGACGTTTCCGTGGTCAGAATAATCATCGGCGTGAACCGATAGTCGGGAAGATCGCGCAGTTCCTTGATAAGCGCCGGACCATCCAGATTGGGCATATTGAAGTCGATCAACAGCAACGAGAAACGCTCGTCGCGCGCCATCTTTAGGGCAACTTCTCCATCTTCGGCTTCAGCGACACTGATTCCGGCGGTTCTCAGCGCCAAACAAACCATCAACCGCATTGCCGCGGAATCGTCCACGGTAAGCACGCGTTTTCCCGTTGCGCTCACAGAGCCTGTCCTCCATATCTGACACCGGCCCGGCAACCGGCTCCGGCACTTCCACCAACAGTTGTGGCCGCGCCGGTCAGTAACAAGAATTCAATCAAGTAAGCCATGTTCGGCTGTGGTCGCTCGATTCGTCCCGACATGATTTCTGCTTTTATATAAAGCTCCAGCCAGTTCTTTCGGCAGCGTCGGACCTTTCTTGAACGCTCATAGCGCTGGATGCGCAGCTCGCCCGCCAACCGGCGCACGGAATTCAGCTATCGTTGCACTGCGTCAACTATTCCACTGAACATACATGAAATCACTTGCATTCGCCGTAGTCGCTCTAATTGGGATCGTGCCGCCCGTGGTTGCCGGGGCTGAGGCCGACGCTCAATGGCCGGAATCGCCCCATCCCGCGCCAGCGCCCACCACCGCTCCGCAGCCGGACAACGCCGAAAAACTGGATGTCCCGTTGATCGCGGAACCGCCGCCCGCCGCCAATGCGCCGGCGCCACTGGTTCGGCAGCCGTGGCTGCAAATCGACCCTGACCATTATTCGCTCGTCAGCGCTGGCCGCGGGCTGTCGCTGCACAAACCGATGTTCTTGCTGCCCATCACCTGGAGCGAGGACTATCACGGTCGATCGACCGAGATTCTGTTCGACATCAGCCTCAAACAACGGCTTTTCGGCGTGCCGCTGTATTTCGGCTACTCGCAGAAATCGTTCTGGGATGCCTTCAATTCGAAAAAGTCGAAACCCTTCCGCGAAACCGACTTCAACCCGGAACTGTTCTATCGCTGGGTACCCGAGGATCAAAAAGCATGGCACCACCTCGGCGCGGACATCGGCTTGGAGCACGAGTCGAACGGGCAGTCGTTACCGGATTCGCGCAGCTGGAATCGTCTCTACGTGTCGCCTTTCCAGGCGGCGGGCGAGCACATCGTCTACTGGAAGTGGTGGTGGCGAATACCGGAGGACGAGAGCAGGCCGCCCACCGATCCCCAGCGCGACGACAATCCCGATATCCATCGTTACTACGGCTACAGCGAACTGCACTTTGAGCAGCAGGTTTTCGACAGACACCTCATACACGCGATGGCGCGATTCAATCCGGAAACCGGGCGCGGTGCGTTCAATCTGCAATACAGTCTGCCGAACGGCAGCAACGATTTCTTTTGGATGTTCTATTTGTGGCAGGGCTACGGCGAAAGCCTGATCGACTACAACCATTCGATCACGCGCATCGGCGTGGGGATCATGCTGGCGCGTTGAATCTCACAGCTCCATACGCAGCGTCGCGCCGACGATACGCGGCGGTCCGGGATACAAGCCAGCCGTCGGCATCATCAAGACTGCTCTAGAAACGACAGTACGACCGGATTTACCCACTGCGGCCGTTGCTCGAACGTGCTGTGCCAGGTGCCGGGCAGGATATACAGCTGGCCCCGTGGCAGCGATCGATAGATTTTCAGGGTGTGTTCCAGTTTGATCATGTCGTGATCACCGGCCATCACCAGCACCGGCTTTTGGATGTGCGCGAGAAGATCAGGACTCAATTCGGATTGCGTCGGCGCGTTCAGCCACAAAGCCGTCAGTTTTGCGCCGATACCCGCTTGCGCCGACGGCATATCGCGCGCCGCGCGATGAATGGCCGCAATCTCGCTGTCTTCCAAGCCGTCCGGCGATATATTGGCGCCGCTGACCACGACGCGCCGCACCAATTCCGGATGACGCGCAGCGAGCATCAAAGCGATGATGCCGCCGTCGCTCCAGCCGATCACGTCCGCATTGGACACACCAAGCTGCTTCAGCAGGCTGACGGTGTCCTCCATCATGTCCGCATACGTAAGCGGCGCCGCTACATCGGGTGTGTGACCCTGCCCGACTTGCTCCGGCGCAATGACTTCGCGACTCATCGCAAACGTGTCGAGCTGTCTGGAGAACGAACTGGCGATCGTATCGCCGCCGCCATGTAACAGCACGAGCGGCGCACCCGTTCCTCTGATCTCGAAGTAGAGTGGATGCCCATTGACGATCGCCCAATGGCCGTAGGTGTTCCCCGGTGTGGACTTCGCCGCCGTGAATTTCGCCGCAACAGTGAACGCCGCAAACAGAATGCCCACGGCAACCAACGCTTTGGCAGAGGTATTTCGAAACGGTTTGATAGCCATGCGAAGCACCACTCGTAAACATATCGATCATCGCGGCAATCGAGCGACTCGCGGGGCGGAATGCGCATTCGTGTTGCCGGCATGATCTATATGCAAGTTTTGGGCTCGTCGGCCTACGCAATCGCTTTGGAAGCACCGGACAAGGCGCGTCGGCAACAAGAGTTCAGTTGGACAACTGCGTCAACATCTTGGTTTATTTATGGTTTTATGCGACACATTTTTTCGTTTCGCCACAAGTCCGGCGGCCTACTAGGGATATGCTCGGCAACCGATCTTTAACTTCGCGTGAATCTGACAGGGTCAACCGGCCCTGCTCGGTCCCGTTGTCTAGGGCGCGTGAGGCGAAAAATGTGCGCGGAGAGATAACAATTATGCGGCTGCGAATTCCATGCCTCATGCTCCTGGCAACGGCGCTGCCCGCCGCCGCGATGACTGGAGAGGAAGCGCGGCATTTGCAATGGCGCACCGGCTTCGGCGCCACCGACACAGAACTGCAAGCACTGGCAGCACAACCCTACGATACGGCCGTCGATCGGCTGGTTGCCGACGCCAAGCACCACATCAGCGCCGCAACGCCACCGCCGGAATGGGTGAACGATCCGCTGCCGAAATTCCGCAAGCTCAAGAACGCTTCACCGGAAGAGAAAAAGGCCTTCATCCAGACTCGCATCCGCGAGGCTTACGAACTGCAGGGCTGGTGGATGCGCGAAATCGTGAACACGCCCGCGCCGCTCGCCGAACACATGACGCTGTTCTGGCATAACCATTTCACATCGAGCCTGCAGAAAGACAAGCTCGCCGTGCTGCTGTACCGTCAGAATCTGACGCTGCGCCGCTATGCGCTCGGCAATTTCCGCGATTTCCTGCACGCGATGGCACACGATCCGGCGATGATCGTCTACTTGGATAATCTCACCAATCGCGATCAGCACCCCAACGAAAACTTCGCGCGCGAACTGATGGAGTTGTTCACGCTCGGCATCGGCCATTACACCGAAGACGATGTGAAAGAAGCCGCGCGCGCCTTCACCGGCTGGGGATTGGAACGCGACACCGGCGATTTCAACGAATACCGGCGGCGCCACGACGACGGCAAGAAAAATTTCCTCGACCATAGCGGCAATCTCGACGGCGACGATGTGCTCGACATCATCCTCGCGCAGCCGCAGACGGCTCAGTTCATCGTCGAAAAGCTATGGCGTGAATTCGTTTCGCCGGATCCCGATCCGCAGCAGGTCCAGCTCCTCGCCGCGCAATTCCGCAAGAACTACGAAATTGCGCCGCTGGTGGCCGCACTGTTGAAGACACCGCAGTTCCGCGATCCGAAGAACTACGGCACGCTGACCAAGTCGCCGATTGATCTCGTCGCAGGCACGCTGCGCAGCTTCGGCGTCACGCTCGACGACGGCCGCTTCCCGGCGCTGGTCAGCGCGCGGCTCGGGCAGGCACTTTTCAATCCCCCGAACGTCAAGGGCTGGCCCGGCGGCGAAAGCTGGATCAATTCACAAACGCTGGTACAGCGCGAACAATTTCTGCAAGCGCTGAGCCGCGGCTTCAACAATCTCGGCGGCGACGCGCCGGAGAAGCCGATGATGCAGCCGACCGTAAATAAACCCGACAGCGATCCGCTCGTACAGAACAAGAAAAAGATTCGCGCCATGATTTTGCGCGCCGCCGCTGCGCTCGAAATGGAGCACTACCTCGGCGCGTTCTCGCAGTCGCACACGCTGCCACAGGCGCAGATGGTGCTGCTCGCAATCCCGCCGGTCATGCCGTCCAAGCCCGATGCAGACGCCGCGACCTGGCTGCGCGCGCTGCTGCTCGATCCGGCTTACGAGGTGAAGTAGGAGACCGCCATGCCCATGCAGCGCCGCGACTTTCTCAAATTCTGCGCCGCGACTCCATTCGCCTTGCGGACGAGTCTTGCATTCTCCGAACCGTCCGCGCCGCAACGTTATCTTGTGCTCATCGAATTCAACGGCGGCAACGACGGCCTCAACACGGTGATCCCGTACGCGGATGCGCGCTACCACGCGTTGCGTCCGAACATCGCCGTTGCGCGCGACCAAATCGTCCAGCTCGACGAGCGCGTCGGCCTGCATTCCGCGCTCGCCCCGCTGCTGCCGCTGTGGAACGCGAAACAGCTCGGTATCGTGCAGGCGGTTGGCTATCCGCAGCCGAATCGCTCGCACTTCCGCTCGATCGAGATCTGGGACACCGGCTCCGACGCCGACGAGTACCTGGACTCCGGCTGGCTCGCACGCGCGCTGCCGCACAGCGGGGTCACGCAGGACTTCACCGCCGACGCCGTCGTCATCGGTCGCAACCCGCAGCCCGTGATGGGCAATTACATGCGCACGCTCGTCGTCGAGGACGTCGATAACTTCGCGAAGAAAGGCGAGAAGCTGCGCGACATCGCCGTCAGCACCCCCAATCGCGCGCTCGCGCACGTGCTCGACGTGCAAAGTGAAGTACATGCCGCCGCGCAAAAGCTGATGACCGCAGCCGAAGATGCGCCCGCACCGCAGGCCGATTTCCCGCGTACGCCATTCGGGCACTCGCTGGAACAGGCGGCGCGCCTGATCCTCATGAATCACGCCACGCCGGTGATCAAGGTCGCGCTCGGCAGCTTCGATACGCACGCGCAGCAGCGCAACCAGCAGGACCGCTTGCTCGGCGAGTTCGCAACCGGGCTCATCGCGTTCCAGACCGCGATGCAGCGCGCCGGCGCTTGGAACCGCGTCCTGATGTTTACTTACTCGGAATTCGGCCGCCGCGTCGCCGAAAACGCCAGCAACGGCACCGACCACGGCACCGCTGCGCCGGTCTTCGTCGCCGGCGGCGCCATCAAGGGCGGCCTCATCGGCGCAGCGCCCTCCCTGACCGATCTCGACGACGGCGATCTGCGCACGCAGCACGATTTCCGCAGCGTCTACAACACCGTTCTCAACGGCTGGTGGAACCTGCCGCAAACCCTGTTCGACAAAAAACGCTACCCGAACCTCGGCTTCGTTTAAAATGCCCGCTCGCGCAATGCAGCCCATGCCTGGGTGGCGGAATCGGTAGACGCAGCGGACTCAAAATCCGCCGGGGCCAACCCCCGTGAGAGTTCGAGTCTCTCCCTAGGCACCATTTATACTTCCAAGTCTTTCCAAAACATTCCAGCGCATTAACTGAAATCAAGTTAAATAAAGGCTTTCCCGTCCATCGGCTTCCCGACCCTTCCGATTGAAGCCAGCAGGATATGTGAGTAGGATGGTGAGTAACAGCCAACAGGTTGGCTTCAGCGAAGCTAGTTACTCACATGCCCGGTTTAACAGATGCCAAATTGCGCAGCCTTAAGCGCGAAGGGAATCTATACCGCATCGCCGACGCCAACGGCCTGTGCATTGAAATTCGCCCGAATGGCGGGCGGTACTGGCGCTATCGCTATCGCTTTGCCGGCAAAGCAAAGATGCTTTCGCTTGGGGCCTACCCGAATATTTCGCTGAGCGCGGCCCGCCAAGCCAGAGACGAAGCGCGAGCCGCGTTGCGCGCCGGCAAGGACCCTAGCGAAACCCGTCAAACCAGCAAGCTCGAAACACTGCATCGTAGAAACAACAGCTTCACTGCATTGGCAAACGAGTGGTATGCCATTAAGCGCCCCGGTTGGTCTGACGCGACCGCGTACAAAACGCGGCTTTACTTGGATAAAGACCTTTTGCCAATGCTGGGAAGTCGCCCAATCGCAGAAATCACGCGCCCTGAACTAGTCGAAGTACTGCGACGCCTCGAAAAGCGCGAAGCGTTCAACGTAGCCAAGAAAGCGCGCGGATGGCTCAATCAGATTTTCCGCTACTCACTCGCCAAGGGCGTTTTGGAATCGAACGTAGCCACTGATCTTGATGTAATTGCGGCACGCGCCCCAGATACAAAACACCACGCACACTTGTCGCTAAGTGAATTACCGGAATTTCTGCAAGCGCTAGAAAAGTACGAAGGTAAAGTGACAACTATCTACGCAATTCAACTATTGCTATTTACCGGCGTGCGGCCCGGCGAACTGCGCAAAGCTCCATGGGCCGAATTTGATCTTGATAAAGCAGAATGGTGCATTCCAGCAAGTCGGATGAAGATGCGCCGCGCGCACGTTGTACCGCTACCCGCACAGGCCGTTATGATTCTCCGCGCGCTTCATGCAATTACCGGGCGTGGGCCGCTGTTATTTCCATGCCGCGACAATATACGAATGCCGATGAGCGAAAACACTGTTAACCAAGCCTTTTACCGCCTGGGATATAAGGGCAAGCAAACGGGACACGGCTTTCGACATTTAATAAGTACCGCATTAAACGAACAGGGCTTTAATCGCGACTGGATAGAACGGCAGCTTGCACATGGTGACGACAACGAGATAAGGGCGGTATATAACAAGGCTCAATATCTGAATCAGCGCCGAAAAATGATGCAGACGTGGGCTAACTATCTATATGGCCTCGCTCACAATAGTTGGAACGTTGTTCCAATTCGCGCTGCATAGCAAATAATCATTCCAAAAATTTGGCACGACTAAACGGCAAATGGTCCGACTGAAAGAACCTTTCGATCCGGAGTTTTTCGAGGCGCGGCGTCGTGCCGAATATGACGCGGAAGGAGCTGCCGAGATACTTAGAATCATTGCACGGCGGTTAAGAAATAAAGAACCGCTCGGCGAGCCGGCCGCCAATTTTCTAGCGGATGCTTTTGAAACCGCTGTCGCCAAGCCTGAAAAAAACCGCTTGTCGATGCTTGGACAGGAATTGAAACTAAAAACCTTAAATAGACGGCCCAAAGATTGGTTTAAAATTGGCAAGTTCGTTTACGATTTAATCAGCGCGTCTATCAACGAAACACAAGCGATTGCGAAAGGAGCAAAGCATTTCGATGTTTCTCCTAGCACTTCAAGGAACTGTCTAAATACATACAGAAATGCGAAGAAAGTTCACGATAGTTTTGCCTAAAGAACATGCGGCATTGTGCTGGCAAATTCGTTTTCCGCTTGAACGAACGAAGCCACGATAACAGAGGCGAACTTACTAATAAATGATACGGAGGGACACATGGGGAATGGAAGGAGAAAGTCAAGCCATAAAGGACGGAATATAGGCAAGAATAATCCAGACGCAAAAGTAGTTGATCCTGATGCCAGCAAGACACATCAAGAATGCCCATCCGTTCTTGTCCTCCCACGCGCACAAAATCATCCATCCACTAACAAGTCAGAGAAGGTTTATTGGAAAAAGCCAGAACATTGGATAAGTTTTATCACCTTGATCTTTGTTGGCATCTATACAGTCGTCACAACTTGTATGTTGATAACAAGCAAAGATGTCGAAAGCAAGCAACTTCGAGCTTGGGCAGGGATTAAAACTGTCCTGCCCCCCGACCCAATAAAGATTGGGAGCACACTCAAAGCTACGGTTGTACTCACAAATGCGGGGCAAACGCCGGCGCTTAATTTCAAAAATCTCGTTTCTATAAAAGTCCTTAAGGCTGGAATTCAAATTCTCGATCCCAAATACCGAATAGATAGCACCACTCAGAATAGTCTTTCGACATTCCTGCCGGGCAACGTAATGTATGCAACAACGTTGCCTGTAGAAAGCATCAATTCCAACCAAGGTGCAGGGCTGCTCAGCAAAGAAGATCTTGACGATATTGTCAGTGGTAGATTTATCGTATATGTGTTTGGCAGAATAACTTACGACGATATTTTTTCCTTCCATCATTTCACTAATTTCTGCATGTATCTCAAGCGCGATCTTATTAATTTCACATCTTGTGATACCTATAATGAAATGGACCCAAGTTAATAATAGCAAGGAGGTTGTATGGATTTTAGAAAGTGATTGCCAGATATATACTCTATCCGTGAGGACCTTTAACAGCCTCAATAAGAGTCATTCTCATGGCTGATCATCCTCATCCTGAGACTCGCAAAAGCGTATTGAGAGGGATGCTGAATACGATTGTCTTTGTCTGCGTTATGGTTGCTATCGAAAGGGCCTGGGACGAGCATTATATTGGCGCGGTTATAAGTTTCATGATGGGAATTGGCGTAGCCGTTTTCGATTACGAATTTCTTTCTGAGCAATCTGCTATTCATCGGAGGTCAATGATGATCCCCATCATCGGCATGGTTATTAGCGCGTTAGCGTTTATTTCTTTTGCTATCTGGTGGAACTATGGCAAGGAGAAGCAATCAGAAGTAGGACAAATAAGTAAAATCCCCGCGGACGCGCCGGCATCAACAGCACTAAAGGAACCTAATCCGCAAGTCTTTCAAGTTCAATTCGCGAAAATAAAACAGTTAAGTGACTTTATTGGAAAGGATGAGGACTCATTGAGAAAAGATTTCGACTTCTGGAACATTCTGAGTAAAAATATATCTGTACAAAATATAAGAATAAGACTGAGAAATGAAGGGCGATTAGAAACGTTCAAATATAATTTCTATACAGAAGGTGATGGTAGTTTCATCATGCTAGCTATGGAGGGAAAATATCATTTCACTCCTACCGGTCCACACATTGATGAGGGACCTCATGATGTGCTATTTCTGGTTACAACAAAGAAATATCAAGATTCCCAAAATGAGATTATCGGATATATAAACTCTCCTTTGATTCCAGAATCGATAAAAACTCCCTTGGCGGAATACAAGAAAATTGTTGATCAGAATTTTGAATTGATGATCCGCGTATTAAATAAGCGAATGAATGAAGGGGACGATTTCTTTATTAAAAGCCAAGATTACGGTGGGCCATATTACGGGATCATAAATAATGACTATGCAGAAGCATTCAATTTCTTAAAGCCAAAAGCTGACGTTGTTGTGCTCGAAATTGCAAAGTATCTGAAAACCAACTGACGATGTTCATTGCTCTCGCCGAGTCTGCTGCCATTCAATTGCATGACGTGGGACCATTCGCGAATGGCTTTTTTTGTATTCTCGAAGATCGTTCCGGCGAGAACGGAGAAGCGATAGGCGCCATCAGTATCTAGCTAGCCCGGCCTGTTACTTTGGGATTTGCACGACGCGGGTACACCTCTCAGCTTTTGGATAATCGCCTTAATTAGCCCTTGTTCTTAATAAAGTAGGAATTGTGTAGCGTACATATTTAGACATCCAAACGGAGCCTAATATGGCCACACAAATTCTTACGACCATAACGATTCTTCGCCGCCCGGACGTGCAAGCACGCACTGGCTTGTCGCGTTCTGCCATCTATGCCGGCATCAAAGCCGGAACTTTTCCGCCGCAGATACGACTAGGACCTCAAACCGTCGGCTGGCTGGAATCGGACGTTCAAAACTTCCTCGCCGCACGCGTAGCAGAATCGCGCAGCAACACGACGGGAATTTAAGAACATGAATCAACAAGAACTCAGCGCATTTGTCCCAACGCTAGAACAAGCGAAACTTTGGCGCATTTATACCCCCAACGACGCAAGTCTTATCTGGCAAACTGATACTTTATTCTTTAAAAAGCATCACCGGCCAAGTAGGCAGAATCTCTTGCGATGGGCTTATACGAACGAATTTGGATCGGCTCCCAAACACTATTCGATTTCGCCGCCGCTATGGGTTTTAGTCAATGAAATATCAATCGGAACACATAAAGCATCGCCAGTTTGGAGAGGCAGTGCATTTTTCCCAACTAAATTGTTTAGCTCGATGCCAGTTGCGGATGTTAGCTCAGACGGCGAAATTGCTGTCATTTTGACGGAGATTCAACGGCGCGGCGGGTTTGATTGTGAATTCTCATGCAAAGCTGACCAGGAAATCGGTGGTTTGATCACGTAAAACTGACCATGCCGCCAGACTCCTCTCGATTGGATCGAGAGGAGAGACCTGGAGTGTTATGCGTGGAGACGATTA
>Ga0265334_10000280_pt1 | contig 28789 bp, 24 predicted proteins | sample 42023metaG_FD_192442 | JGI IMG/M metagenome (GOLD analysis project Ga0265334, IMG submission 192442) | Rhizosphere microbial communities from Carex aquatilis grown in University of Washington, Seatle, WA, United States - 4-20-23 metaG | ecosystem: Host-associated > Plants > Roots > Rhizosphere... | reverse complement strand
TGGGGTGGGGGCCGCGGATCGCGTCATGCCGGGAGCGTCAGGCGGTAGACGCGGATGGCGTTGCCGGCGAGGACGGCGGCGGTGGTGTCTTCATCGGGCATGAGCTTGGCGACGGCCCGCGCGTTGGCCGCGATGCCGGGGATGCCTGGCCAGTCGGTGCCGAAGATCATCCGCCGGGTGAGCCTGGCCCAGTTCTGCCGCGCGTAGTAGTCGCGCAGCCGGGACGGCGGCAGGCCGGACAGCTCGATCCATACCCGGTCACTGGACAGGGCAAGGAACGCGGCCGCGTCGTACCACCAGCCGCGCCCGCCGTGCGCGAGGACCAGGGTGAGGGAGCGGAAGTCGCGCAGCACGTCGTCGAGCGCGACCGGGTCGCCGAAGGCGTTGGACGAGCCGGGAAAGGTCGAGGTGCCGCAGTGCACGATCACGGGGACGCCGGCCGCCTGGGCCGCCTCGTAGGCGGGATAGAGCATCCGGTCGTTGGCCGCGACGCCGGCGTGCACCGGGTGGATCTTCAGCGCCACCGCCCCGAGGTCCAGCTGGCGGCGCACCTCCTCGTCGACCGGGTAATGCACGTGCGGGTTGACATTGGCGATGACCTTGATGCGCCGCGGGTCGGCCGCCGCGATCGGCAGCATGTCCTCGATGGCCTGCAGGCCGGTCACCTTGGGGGAGTACTCGCACATCAGCAGCCCGATGTCGACGCCCTCGCCGTCGAGCAGCGCGTTGAACCGGGCCGGGACGATCCTCCCGGCGTCGTCGTACAGCCGCTCGAGGTCACCGCCGAAGCCTTGGATCCAGGTGCCCCACGGCAGCTTGAGCGAGGGCTTGCTCGCGGCGTGCAGGTGCACGTCGACGAGCGGGTACCCGTCGAGCATCAGGACGCCCCGGCGGGCGTCCCGGCCGGCTCATTGTTTCCTGGTCGCAGGACGCCGGCCGCCATGGCCCGCAGCTCGACGCGGCGCACCTTGCCGGTCGCGGTCGTGGGGAAGGCGTCGGTGAAGACGACCGCGCGCGGCCGCTTGAACGAGGGCAGGCCCTCGCGGCAGTGCTCGATCAGCTCCGCCTCGGTGACCGTCGCGCCCGGAACGCGCACCACGTACGCGACGGGCTTTTCCAGGCTGTCGGCGTCGAGCGCGGCGACCACGGCGGCCTGGGCGACCCCGGGGTGCGCGAGCAGCCGGCCTTCCACCTCCATCGGGGAGACCCACATGCCGGACGCCTTCATCATGTCGTCGGTCCGGCCGAGGCAGGTGTAGTAACCGTCGGCGTCACGGACGTAGGTGTCGCCGGTGCGCAGCCACTCCCCCTGGAACACCAGCCGGGAGGCGTCGTAGCGCGCCCAGTAGCCGGTCGCGGCCGACGCGCCGCGGACGAACAGCGTGCCGGCCCGGTCGTGCTCGGTTATCTCATGGCCGGTTTCCTCGTCGACCAGCTTGAGCTCGTAACCGGGCACCGCGACCCCGGTGGTACCCGGGCGGACGGCGCCCGGCGCGTTGGACAGGAAGATGTGCAGCATCTCGGTCATCCCGATGCCGTCGATGATGTCGATGCCGAAGCGCTCGGTCCACCGCTGGTACAGCGCGGCGGGCAGCGCCTCGCCCGCGGAGGCGGCCAGCCGGATTCCCGCCAGCGCGTCCGGTCGCATTTCCCCGCGGAGCATGTTGGCGAAGAACGTGGGGCCGCCGAAGAACAGCGTGGCGCTGTACTTAGCGGCCGTCTCGGCGATCAGGTCCGGCCGTGACGGCGGCGCGAGCAGCACGCTCGCCGCGCCCGCCGACAGCGGGAACAGCACCGAGTTGCCGAGGCCGTAGGCGAAGAACGCCTTCGCCGCCGACAGGCAGCGGTCGCCGGGACGGATGCCGAGCACCCGCTGGCCGTAGGTCTCGCAGACGACCTGGACGGAACCGTGCCGGTGCATCGCGCCCTTGGGCGTGCCCGTGGTGCCGGACGTGTAGAGCCAGAAGGCCGGCGAGTCCGGGCTCGTGTCGTAGACGCGGTCATCGGGTGCCGTCCTGGCCAGGTCGTCGAGCAGGTAGGCCGGCCGGGGGCTGGCAGAAACCGGGAAATCGGCCAGCACCCCGGCCAGTTCAGGCGCCGCCGCCGCGGCCGACTCCGCGGCGGCGGCGAACTCGGTGGTGACCGCCAGGAACCGGGCGCGGGAGTCGCGCAGCAGCTCGGCGATGCCATCGGCGCGCAGCATCGTGGAAACGGGCACCGGGACCGCGCCTACCCGCATCGCGGCCAGGTAAACGACCACGAAACTCGGCGAGTCGGACATCACCATGAGGATCCGCTGCTCGGGCTGCACGCCGATCGCGCGCAGGCCCGCCGCGGTCCGCCGCACCCGGTCCCACAGCTGGGTGTAGCTGAGCTCGCCGGCCGGGCCGGTGACCGCTACCCGGCCGCCGTCACCGGCGGCGACGCGCCGGTCAAGCAGGTACTCACAGGCGTTGAACAACTGCGTCATCGCGGTTCCCCGGGAGTCGGGCCGTGGCCGTCCGGCCTAGGCCAGGTGCACGTAGTCGTAGTCGAACGGCTGGCCGTTGATCCCGTTGCGCGGGGGAGTGACCCAGGCAGCGATCTTGCCACGCTCGTACACCGGGTGCATCAGGGAACGGACAAATGTCTTGTCGGTGTCGGTCGGCAGCCACTGCCCCTTGGCGTGCTCCCATTCCTGCGCCGTCAGCTGCTGGCCCGCCGGCGACGCCTCGATGACGGCGAACGCGCCGACCTTGCGGTTAAACGCGACGTGCGGGAGGTACAGCCGCTGCGGCAGCCCGGCGTCCTCCAGGATGCGGTTCCACCGCTTGACCCCGCCGGCGCAGTCGGCGATGTACTCCCGGCGCAGGTCGGTGTTGAGCCCGGTCAGCGCCATCACCTCGACCTGGGAGATGCTCTTCTGCCCATCACCGGCGTCGACCAGCGCGTCGACCATGATCGCGTCGTCGGTGAGCTTGTGGTCGTCCTTGCGGCGCTCCTCCAGCCAGCGGCCCTTCAGCCCGGCGGTGTAGTAGTTCGCCACGTTGGTGGACGTCTCCCCGCCGAACAGGTCAAGGGAGACCGAGTAGTGGAAGTTCAGGTACTTCTGGATCACCGGCAGCGGTATGACGCCGAGCGCGGCCACGTCGTCGGTGTCGTTTTCCACCATCACCTGGGCGGTGCGCTCCACCACCCGGTCGACGCCGGTGGTGCCGACCATCATGTGGTGCGCCTCTTCCTTCAGCATGAACTCGCACGTGCGCGACAGCGGGTCGAACGCGGACTCCTTCAGCGTGCCGAGCTGGTACTTGCCGTCCCGGTCGGTGAAGTAGGTGAACATGTAAAACGACAGCCAGTCCGGCGTCTCCTCGTTGAACGCGCCCAGGATCCGCGGTGAGTCCGCGCTGCCGGAGTTGCGGTGCAGCAGCTCCTCGGCCTCCTCGCGGCCCTCCCGGCCGAAGTAGGCGTGCAGCAGGTACACCATCGCCCACAGGTGACGGCCCTCCTCCACGTTCACCTGGAACAGGTTCCGCAGGTCATACAGCGACGGGGCGGTCGCGCCCAGGTTGCGCTGCTGCTCCACCGACGCGGGCTCGGTGTCGCCCTGGATCACGATCAGCCGCTGCAGCTCGGCCCGGTACTCCCCCGGGACCTTCTGCCAGGCCGGGTCGCCCTTGTGCTGACCGAACGCGACCCGCCGGTCCGGGTTCTTGTCGGCCAGGAAGATGCCCCACCGGTAGTCGATCATCGGGACGTGCCCGAACTGGGCCCAGCCCTCGCCGCGCACGTCGATCGCGGTGCGCAGGTACACGTCCTGCGTGGGCAGGGTCGGGCCCATGGTCTCCCACCAGGACAGGAAGTTGGGCTGCCACGACTCCAGGGCGCGCTGCAGCCGCCGGTCCTCACGCAGGCCGACGTTGTTCGGGATCTTCTCCGCGTAATCCGGCCTGGTCATAACTCTTACACTCGCTTCCGGTCGAAGCCGGCCCGCTTCCCGGTGCCGTAGGCGCGCAGCGCGCCGTCCGGTCCCGAGGCGTTGGGCCGGTAGAAAATCCAGTTCTGCCAGGCGGTCAGCCGCCCGAAGATCTTCGTCTCCATCGTCTCAGGCCCGGCGAACCGGTAGTTCGCCTCCAGGCCGGTCAGGGCGTCCGGAGAGAACGAGGCCCGTTCCTCCACCGCGATCCGCACCTCTTCCGCCCAGTCGATGTCGTCCGGCGCGAACGTGACCAGGCCGAGCCGCTCGGCGCCCTCGGCCTCAAGCGGCTCCCCCGCGGCCTTCTCCGCCGCGGCGAGCGCGCCGGGATCGCCGAGGAACCTGGTCTGCAGCCGGGTCAGTCCGTTGCCCATCGGCAGCGGGCCGAGATTCGCCGCCCCGACGGTGACGGCCGCGGGCACCGCGTCAGGGCCCGTGTTGGCAAGCGCAGTGTTGGCAAGCACAGTGTCCTCGAAGACGCCGAACAGCATGTAAGACCGGTCGGCGGCGAGGGCCAGCTCGAGCAGCGACCCGGCGAAGCAGGAGCCGGGCTCGATCAGCGCGATCAGCGACCTGGACGTGACGTCAAGCCGCTTGAGCGTCCGCTTCCAGTACAGCACGATCTCGCGGGCCAGCCAGTCGCGGTCATAGTTCGCGAGCAGCAGCTCGTCGTGCGCCAGGACCCGGGAAGCGTCGCCGGCGGTCTTGAGTACCCAGGTGCCGATCTCGGTCTCGTTGGTCCGCAGGTCGAGGATCAGGTCATCGAGCTCGCGGGCCACCGCGAGGGACCAGAACGCCGCGCCCTGCTCATGCACGTCGTCCATCGAGGCGGGCGACACCGTGGCGGGCGACACCGTGGCGGGCGACACCGTGGTTGGCGACACAGCGGCCGGCGGCCCGGTCACGGTGATCTCCGCGACGGCGCGGTCGCGGTCGATCGCGGCCGTCACGTGCACGTATTTAATGTGTACGGTGCTGGCGGTCGCGGTCCGGTCCTTGTGCAGCGGGGTCAGCCCGATTCCCGGCCCCCCGGGGAGGCGGCTGGCGGATTCGGCGTAGCCACGCCCTCGTTCTGCTACCACTTCCTGCCATCGCACCCGCGGCACCACTTCATCCACGAGCTTCCACTGGACGGCCTTCTTGCCGCCGATCCCCTCGGACTTGGTGGCGAAGTAGTCGGCCAGGTCGCGGCGGACGTGGCGCTTGTCAACGACGCGGGTGAGGCCGCCCGTGCCGGGCAGCACGCCAAGGAGCGGAAGTTCCGGGAGGGAGACGACCGAGGAGCGGTCGTCGATAAGGAGGATCTTGTCGCAAGCCAGGGCGAGCTCGTAACCGCCGCCTGACGCGGTACCGTTGAGGGCGGCGAGGTACGTCTGGCCGGAGTTCTCCGTGGCGTCCTCGATGCCGTTGCGGGTCTCGTTGGTGAACTTGCAGAAGTTCACCTTCCAGGAGTGCTCCGACGCGGCCAGCATCCGGATGTTCGCGCCCGCGCAGAAGATCTTCTCCTTGCCGCTCGTCACCACGACCGCCTTCACCTCGGGGTGCTCGAACCGCAGCCGCTGGACCGCGTCGTACAGCTCGATGTCCACGCCCAGGTCGTAGGAGTTGAGCTTCAGCTCGTAGCCGGGCACCAGGCCGCCCTGCTCGTCGACGTCCATGGTCAGCGTCGCCACGGGACCCTCGATGCCGAGCCGCCAGTGACGGTACCCGTCCGGGGACGTCTGGAATTCCACGTGCGACATGCCATCATGCTCTACGAATATCTGCAGGCTCGTCAAGGCTCCGTAGCATATTTACCCAAGGTCGCTGTTGAGCCGCTTCCACTCGCGGCGCGCGTCGTCCGCCCACCTTGCGTGCCGGTCGCTGAACAGGTCCGCCGCCTTGTTGCCCATCCAGCGGGGCGGCAGCAGCTCCCTGGGCAGCTCGGGGTCGAGCGCGGGGAACTTGCGCCAGGCGTGCACCAGCTCAAGCTGGCGCAGCAGCACGTCCGACGGGACGGCGGGCGCGCGGAACTCGGCGATGAACTGCTCGTACTCCGCCTCGATCTGCGGCAGGTCCCAGGCGGCGGCGACCATGTCCCTGGTGTCAGACAGTCCGGCCCGCCGGGCGACGAACACGTGCGCGTCTGACGCGACGCCGGCCTCGCTGAGCACCCGGATCGCCTCCGGCTGCCGGGCGGCGTGCGGGCTGATCCACAGGCCAGGGCCGAGCGAGCCGAAGCCGGCCCAGGCGAGCCGCGTCCGCACGACGTGCCTCGCCCGCCGGTCCGCCTCGGGGATGCGCACCTGGACGAGCACCCACTGGCCGTCCCACGCCTGCGCGGGCCGCAGCGAGTAGATCCGCCTGGCGCCGTCGGTGAGCAGCTGGGTCGCCGCCGGGGTGAGCAGCCAGCGGGTGCGGCGGCCGACCTTCTCCGCGGTGAGCCAGCCGGCGTTTGACGTGCGCATCAGCGCCTGCCGCGTCGCCTTCTCCGCCACCCCGAGCCGGTCGAACGCGGCGAGCACCGCGCTCGTCCACGCGGCGCCCTCGTCGGGCAGGACGAACTCGCCGAGGAGGGTGAACAGCATGCCCCGGGCGGAGCCCGCGCCGGCCTCGTGACGGCGCGACAGGGCCGGCCGGGACTCTGCCTGCCTGGACGATACGTGCCTCAACTGGGCCGGCCGGGGCGGGGCTTGAGCCTGCGCAGCAGGTTCCACTTTCACCTCCCGGTCCGCAAGATCCCTGTAGCATACCGCCGCGGTCGCGATGGGCGCCGCGACCACGGCGGTGATGCGTCGGAGGTCATGCGTCGGAGACGGGCCGGCGGCACGCCTCAGGGAGAAGCCGGCTCGCGGTCCAGGCCGCTAATGCCCGCTAGTGGGTGATGGTGCCGAAGGAGACCGTGTCACCCGCCCAGGTGAACGACTGGTACTGGACGCCACCGCCGGGGTCCGTGGCGGCCACCATCATGGTGCCGCCCTCGTAGACGCCCACGTGGTACACGTAGCTGCCCAGGTAGCTCGTGTCGTGGAAGAACACCAGGTCGCCCGGGCGGGCAGCCGCGTGGCTGATGGCACGGAAGTGCAGGAACTGGTCCTCCGCCATACGCGGGATCGGCTTGCCGCCACCGGTGTGCCGGTACACCCACTGGGAGAGCCCGGAGCAGTCGAAGCCGGCCGGGCTGGTGCCGCCGTAAGCGTAGGAATCGCCCACTAGCGTCATCGCCAGGGACGCGGCCACCTGGTTATATGTCCTGAATGCCACTTTCTTGTTCGCCGGGGTCGTGAGCGCGAGCTCGCGGATGGCCGAGCTCGCGGTGACCGTCGTCTGCTGGCTGTCGGTGGCCGCCTGGGCGGGGGCCGTCAGGGCCGGGCCCGCGAGGGTGGCGACCGGAACACTGACCGCGGCGGCAGCGAGAACCGCGCGGGCCAGCCAGTCGTGCCGCACCCTAGGCGCCCCCGCGCCGCTTGGCGCGGCCCCGGACGTAGGTATTTGAGCGCAGGCTGAGCATAGGCTTTGCCATGTTTCCGTCCTTTCATCGCGCTCTGCCGTGCGCATTCGGTGATACGCACGGCAGCATTCTTCTTTCCCGTGTGCCGTTCTTGGGTATCACCCGCAAGCCTGCTTTGTCGCGTCAGTGAGCATTCTTTGTCCGATATTCCGTCGCACATCACGCTTTGATAACCAGTCGCGTTCACTTCCATTCCGGATTGACTTAGTGCGACATCGACGCAGTTCAGGGCCATGTTGATCGTTGTCAAATCAAGATCAACTAGCCGCCGAGAAGGATCGACCGAGTGTGTGATATGTCACATCCACCCGCATAGCGGCACCAGCCCGCGCAATGCCCGATTTGCGGGCCGATCGCCGTTGTTACCGTTCTGTGATTAACGTTGCAAACGATTGCTGAGTGACGCGTGTGACTGAGTCAAGGATGCCGCTGCGTATTTCTCGCCTTACCATCCGTTAAAAAGCGCGGGGCCGATTGAATCAGCATTAACCAACTAATCCGCCCACGGCGGGCCGCGGTCGACGGGTACCGGGTATCCTGCTGCGGCTTCCGATGTGCTTTGTCACGTGTCCTGGGTAGCTGGGCGGCCATGCGACGTTTGCTGATTCCGGCGCTCACCGCCTGCCTGGCCCGCGCTCACGGTTCCGCACACCCTCTAGTTACTTATGCCGAGCTGCGCCCTACAGTGTTGCCATGAGGGCGTTTAGGGCGGTTTCCGCTCTCGCCGCCGGCGCGCTGGTGGCCGCGCTCGCGGCCTGCACGGGAAGCACCGCGACCAGCATCGAGAGGCCGGGCGCGAGCGGCTCCGCCGCGTCGGCCGGGAACGGGCCCGGCGGGACCGCTGCCTCCGCCTCGGCCACGCCGTCACCGACCGGGCCGGCCGTGACGATCACGCCGGCGAACGGCGCGGCCGCCGCCGACCCGTCAGCGGGCATCACGGTCACCGCGGGGGGCGGGACACTGCGGAACGTCACCGTCGCCACGCCGGGCGACCCGGTAACGGGCAGCTACTCGGCCGGCCGCACGTCCTGGCACAGCACCTGGGCGCTTGACGTCTCCCGGTCCTACACGGTCACCGCGACCGCGGTGTCGGGCGCCGGCGTGACGACCACCAAGACGGCCACGTTCCGCACGCTCACCCCGGCGGCGACGTTCTACACCGAGATATTCGAGGGGTACAAGCAGACTTACGGCGTCGGCATGCCGATCATCTTGACGTTCAGCGCGCCGGTGCAGGACAAGGCGGCGGTCGAGCGGTCGATCGAGATCGCGACCTCCAAGCCGGTGACCGGCGCCTGGTACTGGGACGGCAACCAGACGCTTGACTTCCGCCCGCGGGACTACTGGCCGGCGAACACCACGGTCACGTTCACCGGGCACTTCGACGGGGTGCGGGCGGCGCCAGGAGTGTACGGGTACCACACGCTGAGCCAGACGTTCGACATCGGCGACTCGGTGATCGCGGTCGCGTCCACGAAGGCGCACAAGACGCAGATCTACGTCAACGGCCACCTCAAGTACGACTGGCCGATCAGCTCGGGCAAGCCGGGCGACGACACGCCGAACGGCGCCTACCTGACCATCGAGAAGGCGAACCCGGTCCGCATGGTCGGCCCGGGCTATGACCTGCTCGTGCCCTGGTCGGTACGGTTCACCTTCAGCGGCGACTACTATCACGACGCCTACTGGTCCGTCGGTCAGCAGGGCTTCGAGAACGTCAGCCACGGCTGCGTGAACCTCGCCCCCGCCGACGCCGAGACGTACTACAACCTGGCCGTCCCCGGTGACCCGGTCACCATCAGCGGCAGCCCGCGGTCCGGCAAGTGGGACAACGGCTGGACCGAGTGGTTCCTGAGCTGGCCGCAGTACCTTAAGGGCTCGGCGACCGGGGAGGCGGTGGTGACCAGCGCGACGGGCAGCGAGTTCGTCGACCCGGCGACGCTGCCCGCTGACACCGCGCAGGCCCCGTTGCAGACGTCGGCTCCAGGTAACGCGGCCTAGAGGGGCCTGCTGAATTTGCCACGGCGCGTCTTGGTCCCAGAAACGGTCGAATTCAGCGGGCGCCTAGCCGCGGGCGCGGGCGGCGGACAGGAAGGCGGCGTAGGACCAGGAAAGGTTCGCCACGGACTTCTCGAACCCGGTGACCGCGTCGAACTGCTCGGAGAGCTCGAGGTGGTCGCTGTGGTAGATGATCGCCTGGAGCATCGCGTCGCCCGCGGCGCGCAGCGCCGTGACCGCGTCCGCCGGCGTGGCGGACGCGGTGACCCCGGCCTGGGCGAGGAACGACGCGGACAGCGGGTCGGCGGGGACCGTCTTGGATGAGCTGATCCTGGCGGCGACGCGGTAGTAGAGCTCGGCGAAGTTCGCCGTGGTGAGCGCCCACGGGTGGTCGCCGGCCAGGGCGTCGGTGTCGCCGTCGTAGACGTCGCCCGGGTAGCGGCCGAGCAGCGGGCCCAGGCCGGCCTGAGCGTCCGCGCCGTTGATCGGGTAGTAGTACTTCGAGGCCGGGTCGGCCCACTGGCCGCGCAGCTGCGCGGCGGTGGCGAGTAGCCGCGGGTCCGTCACCGACTCGGCACCGTAGATGGCGGCCTGCACGATGTCGACGTTGGGGTCGTAGGGCGCGCGGTAGTCCGTCGGCACCGGGAGCACCGACTGGTAGACCTCGCCGTTCCAGTGGCTGTCCAGGGCGGAGATGAGCCAGGTGATCGCGTCGGGGAGCCAGGAGGGGACGGTGACGCCGACGCTGTTGGCGGCGACCGCCTGGAAGCAGCGCAGCTGCGCGGAGCGGGCGAAGAACGAGTAGCCGTACTCCTCTTCCCAGAGGTTGAACGTCTGGCCCTGGTAGGCGCCCGCCAGGAAGCTCAGGTTCGCGTCGATCAGGGTCAGGGCGGTCGCCTGGGCCGGCGGGTCAAGCTGGCCGTACATGGCGAGCAGGGCGAGGGTCTGCAGCGCGGGGCCGTCGGTCTGGTTGGTCCACGGGCGCTGCGTGCCGTTGATGTAGAAGGCGGCCCGGTCGAAGTCGCCGGCCGACTGCTGGCACGTCTTGGAGAACGTCACGTAGTCAATGAGCGGCTGGTTGTCCGGCAGCGTGCCGTTCGCGTAGGCCCAGGCCAGCTCGAGCGCGACGATCGCGGAATCACGGGTCCAGTGGTAGACGTAATCCTGGGTGACGTGGGTGGCGGTGTTCTCCCATGACGGGGAGGCGAGCACGCAGCCGGGCGCGGAGATGATCCCGGCGTGAACCGGGTCGTCGAAGACCAGGCCGTCGGAGGCGACGTTACGGAACATGAGCCAGAACACGTACTTCGCGACCGCCGGCAGGTTCATCTGCGCCACCGCCGGCCGCACCGATCCGTAGCTGAGTCCGCTCATCGCCGAGCCCCTGTCCGCGCCGCAAGTCCGAGTCGTGTCGAGTCCGGCACCAAGGCTAACCGGCCGGAGTCTGGGCCGGACAGGGGGTTCGCGTGATGTTAACGCGGCCGGTGACCCCACCGTGTGTAAGGTCCGGTCACCCCACCGTGTAGGAGTAGGCGAGCGCCGCCACCTCATCGCCGGAGAGCTGCCCGCCCGGCGGCACGCCGGTCTGCAGCGCGTCCAGGTACAGCGTGCCGGCGTCGGTGGTGCCCGCAGGGCCCGCCGGCCTGAACGTCACGTCCACCGTGGCGGACCGCCCGGGCTGCAGCTCCACCGCGTGCTCGACGACCTTGTTCCCCGCGGACACGCTCTGGGCCAGCTGCTCAAGGTCGCCGGTGGCCACGCTGACGGTCGGGTCGAACCCGGCCGTCGTCACGGTCAGCGTGTCGGCGGCGGTGCCGGACGGCGCGGGGATGCGGAACGGCCCGCACTCGGCCGGGCCGGGCAGCCAGCCGCCCGAGGTCACCCGGCCGCCGGCGGGCGCGAAGCTGACCGACACCGACCGGCCGCACAGCGAGCTCGCGGACAGCGCCACGCGCCCGGCGTCCGGGTCGCCCAGCAGGGTCGCCAGGTCGGTCATGGCCGGCACCGTCGAGGTCTGCCGCACCGTGACCGACGAGGTTTCGCTCGGCACAAAGTACAGCGACTGCCCGGCGGTCACTGAGAGCGGGAGCCGCGACGTGGCGCGGCCGGCCACGAACGGCTGGTTCGCGCTGTAGCTGAGCGGGGTCAGCGACAGGGTCGTGGCCTTGTCCAGCCGCGGGTCCAGGTAGTAGTCCTGCGGCGCGTTCGACGTGTTGGTGATGGTGACCGGGATGGTGACGGCACGGCCCGCGGGAAGCGTCCCGCCCTGGGGCAGCGCCGTCGCCGGGGTCTCCTGCCCTCCCGCGGTGAAGGTGACGCTCCCGGTGAACGGGTCGGCCACCTCGGTCCCGGGTACCGGCTCGGCGAACGCCAGGATCAGTGTCCACAGCCCGGCGACCGGACTGAGCGCGGTCGCGGTGAGCGTCCGGTCGGTGAGGCCGAGCTGCGCGCCGGACAGGTCGTAGTTCTGCCCGTAGGACAGCACGTTGCCGTCCGGGCTGACCAGGTAGGCCCCGACGGAGTTCCCTGTGGCCAGGTTGTCGCGCAGCGCGAGTTCCGCCCGCAGGGCCTTGGTATGCGCCGGAACGCTGAACTGGTAGTAGTCGCTGGCGGCCAGGGTGCCGCGCCCGTTGCCGCCGGTGAAGACACCCGAGAAGGCGCCGCCCGCGGCGGGGTCGACGAGGGTGCGCACCACCAAGGGGATGGAGGTCACCCCGCCGAGGCTGGAGTGCAGCACGATCGAGGCGGCCAGGTCGCCGGGCGCGGACGGCGCCTTGATGGAGACCGTGAAGCTCTTGGCCTGGCCTGGGGCCAGCGACACCGACGACACCGAGTAGTGACCGAACCAGGTGTAGTTCTGCGTCACCGCCTGCCAGGCGACCTTGCCGTTGTAACCGCCGTCGCCGGCCGGGTACCCCGACACGACGCCGGTCCACCGGCCCGCGGCCGGGGCGCGCACGTCCACGTTGCCGAAGTTGCTCAGCCCCTGGGGCTCGGAGCTGGCGGCCACCCGGCCGTTCGGGTCGAACAAGGTGAGGTACGGCGGCAGGAATACCTGGTCCGGGCCGCCGGGATAGGCGTCGGACACGTCGAGCCTGCCCTGGCCCGGGGGGACGCGGAAGGTGAAGGTCGCGTAGTTCACCGGGTAACCGGTGTCCGCCGTGTAGCGGCTGCTCGATGAGTCGTTCAGCGTCACGGTGCCGCTCACGGAGCTGGTGGCGAGCGGGTTGAGCACCCGGCCGCCGATCCGGACCACCTGCGGCCTGGTGCCCTCGTTCGTCACGGTGACCGTCCAGGCCCTGGCCGCGCCTGGCCGAACGGTGCCGGTGAACTGCTCCGGCGTGGTGAGCAGCGTCGTCCCGATGCGCCGCGCCGTGCCGTACGACTGCGCGAGCTGGACCGCCTTGTAGCTGTCGAGCAGGCCGGCGCCCTGCTCCTGCGCGGGGGCGCCCAGGTCCGTCGCGGTGGACAGCAGGATCTGCTTGACCTGGTGCGGCGTCGGGTTACTGCCGCCGTGCCCTTGCCGGTACGCCTGGATGACCAGCGCCGCCGCGCCGGAGACGAACGGCGCCGACTCGCTGGTGCCGCCCGCCTGCTCGAAGTCGCTCGGGTAGCCGAGCTCGCTGACGCACTCGGAGTACAGCTCGACGTCCGCGTCGCAGGAGGCCCAGCTCAGGTCGCCGGGGGCGACCAGGTCGACGGTCCCGCCGGCCTCGTCGAACCCGGTGGAACTGAACGAGCTGATGTTGTCCGACAGCCAGCCCTGGGTCGCGAAGTACCGTGTCCCGTCGAGGTCGGCCTGCGCGAACGCCTGGAACTGCGTGGTCGCGCCGACGGAGATCAGGTTCGGGTCGGTGGCCGGCGAGCCGATGGTGTTCGCCGTGCCCGCGTCGCCGGTTGACACGCTCACCACGACCCCGGCCCCGACCGCCGCGTCGTCGAACAGCTTGACCACATCCTGAGCGGTGTCCGGCAGCGGGTTGCCGCCGAACGACTCGTTGATGACGTTCACCTTGTCGGTCTCGACCGCGTAGTTGATCGCCTGCGCCAGCGTTGACGTGGTCGTGACGAGCTGGTCGGCGGGGTCGGCGGAAAAGACGTCGAGGCCGACCAGCGAGGCGCCGGGCGCGACCCCCTGGATCCGCACCCCGCAGCTCCCCGGGTAGCCCTGCGCCGCGAACGTGTCGATGTTGTAGACCTTGCTGGCCTGCCCGGCGATGGTGTTCGCGTCGAGGAACGCCTCACCTCCCCCGGTCGGCATGCCCGGGCCGTTCCCTGTGAAGTCCCGGTAGTCGGTGAAGACCGACGCTCCGCCACTGTGATTACCGGCACTGCGGCGCAGGTTCACGTTGCCCGGGTCAAGGCCGTCGGCGAGGAAGGCGACCTTCACCCCGGCCCCGGTGAACCCGAGCGACCGCGCGGTCGGCGCGGTCGCGCTGTCCGACGCCGTGCTCGTCAGCGCCAGGCCCTCCGGTGCGAGCAGGCTCCTGTTCGCCGGCGCGCAGGCGCCGGGGATATCGTGCAGCGGCACCGGGTTCGTCCCGGCCGGGCGCCGGCTTCCGGCCGGGACGGTCACGGGCGGGACGGTCACGGGCGGGGCGGCAGGCGGCGGGCCAGGGACGGCGAACCGCACGTCCGGGATCACCGCGGCGACCGCGGGGTCGGCCGCCAGTCGCCGCGCCTCGAGCGCGGATACTGTGGCCGCGACCGAGTTGACCAGCGTGAACCGCTTGATCCCGGTGGCATGCACCAACCGCAGCTCATCGACCAGCGACGCCTGGGCCGTCCGGGCGGAGGCCGCCGCCGGTCCCGGGCCGGCCTGACCCTTGAGTAGCACGAGCACCGGCTCGTCGGCGTCCTGCGACAGCCGTGCGGTCAGCGCCGGCGTCAACGGGCCGAAGGCCGGCCGGCCGTCCCCCGCGCCGCCCAGCGCCGCGGCCGCGGTCGCCGCGCCGTATCCCGCGACCGCGGGGAGCCCGCCGAGGAGGACCGACGCGAGCGCCGGCGCAGCAACGACGGACAAGGACTTGCGTTTCGCCATGCTCTCCTCATCCCAGAAGGGCAGCCTGAGCAGCCGCGACCGTGCGACCGTAACAGAGCAATCACTGAGCGTGCACAGCATCAAGAGGGTCGTGCGGCGATCGAGAAGATTCCGTGATTCTCCGCGGTGAGTATCTGGTCACATGCCTACATTTGACCCGGCACCGCTGTCCCGGCTCACATCTGATGCCGGTCGGGGTCTCGTGCCAGGCGGGGGTAGCCGCCTACCATAGCGGCATGAGTCCGCTCTCTGGAGTGCTTGGCGAGGCGTGGGCGCTGTACCGGCGGCACGCCGCGCACTTCATCCTCATCTCCTTCATGATCTTCCTGGTGATCTCGGTCATCACCGCGCTGCTCAGTTGGGCGCTCGGCACCGTCGGCGCGCTCATCGGGCTCGTCTTCAGCGTGTTCGGTTCGTTCCTGCTGCAGGCGGCGCTGGTGAAGGCCGTGCAGGACGTGCGGGACGGGCGCGTCGACCTCGACCTCGGCCAGACCGTCTCGGCGGCGCTGCCGTTGATCGGCTCGGTGGCGGTCGCGTCCATCCTGGCCAGCATCGGCATCGGGATCGGCTTCGTGCTGATCATCGTGCCCGGCCTGATCCTGCTCACCTTCTGGTCGCTGATCGTGCCGGAGATCGTCATTGGCGGCGCCGGCGCGCTCGAGTCGTTCGGCCGCAGCTGGCGGACGGTCCGCGGCTACGCCTGGAACGTGTTCGGCACGTACATCCTGGTGTTCCTGATCTTGATCGCCGGCGAGATCGTCCTGTCGCTCATCCTGTCCGCGCTGCCCTACGGCTGGCGCAGCTTCATCTCCAGCCTGGTGACCGACACCCTCGTGGCGCCCTTCATCGCCGCGGTGATCACGCTGATCTACTACCGGCTGACCACCGCGCAGGGCGGGCAGCCGGAGCCGGGCCAGCCGGCCACGGCCGGCGGCTACGGCCCGTACGGCGGCCAGGGACCGTACGGGCAGGGGCCCGCCGACCAGGGGCCGTACGGGCAGGGGCCCGCCGACCAGCCCCCGTACGGGCAGGAGCCTCCCACCGGTCAGCAGCCCACGTATGGGCAGGAGCCCCACACCGGTCAGCAGCCCACATATGGTCAGCAGCCCCCCACCGGTCAGCAGCCCCCGTCCGACCAGGGACCGTATGGGCCGAACCCGTACGGCGGGGGCGGCGCGCCCGCGTAACGCGAGCCGCCTTACCAGAGCGCTGTTACCCGAGCAGGGGCTGGACCTGCTCGGCGGCGAACCGGACGAAGCCGACCGGGTCCTGGTCCGCGGCGTCGGGGTGCAGCACTACCTTGTCCGCCCCGGCGCCGGCCCAGAGCCTGACCGCCGCGGCGACCTCGGCCGCGTCGCCCGCGACGGCGGCGGTGCCGTCCCGGTCCATTGAAGCGAGCCGTCGCGCCGCGTCGGGGCCGGTCACCGTCAGCAGGTAGACGACGACCTGGTGCGGGCTGGCTAGGCCCGCGGCCGCACGGGCCTGGTCGATGGCCTCGCGGGCGGCGCGCAGCCGGTCGAGGGTGGCTGAAGAATCGAGGATGGTGCCGTCGGCGAACTGGCCGCTCACTCGGAGGGTGCGCGGGCCGGCCGCCGCCGAGAGGACCGGCGGGGCGGTGCGCGGCGGCAGGCCGAGTTGCACGTCGTCCAGCTTCACGTAGCGGCCGTCCGTCGACACCGGTTCCCCGCGCAGCAGCCCCCGCAGCGCCTGCAGGTACTCGGCGAGCAGCGTCAGCGGCGAGGCGGCCCGGGCGCCAACCTGGCCCATCCAGTCCTGCACGCCGTGGCCGACGCCCACCGTGACCCGGCCGGGGAACAGGCGCTCAAGCGCGGCGGCCTCCATCGCGGTGAGCGCGACGTTCCGCAGCGGGACCGGAAGCACTCCTATCCCGACCGCCAGCCGGTCCGTCCAGGCCAGCAGCGCGGACGCGAGCGTCATCGCGCCGCCCCAGAAGCAGTCCTCCCAGAGCCACAGCTCCGCGAGCCCGGCCTCCTCGGCCGCGTGCGCAACCTCGCGCAGCCGCTCGGGCGGAACCTGAGGCAGGCAGGTGGCAGCAAGAATCGTCATGTGCACATTCTCTCGGTCCGCGCGGAAATGATGGGGTCGGGTACTCGCGAGATCTCGGGAACGCTTATGGTTACGCGATGGACGAGTCGTTCAGTGCCCAGCTGTGGGCCAGCAACAGCGATATCTACGGCGCGATCCTGGCACATCCCTTCATCACCGGGCTGACCGACGGGACGCTGCCAGAGGGGGCATTCGCGTTCTACGTGCTCCAGGACGCCCTATACCTCACGGACTACGCGAGAGCGCTGGCTGCAGTCGGCAGCCGCGCGCCTACGTCCGGTGCCATGCGGATGTTCGCGAACCACGCTGCGGATGCAATCGCAGCGGAACTTGAGCTGCACGATGCACTTCTGGATGAGCTTGGAATTTCCAGGGAAATGCTTGACCGCGCCGAGCCCGCCCCGACCAACCTGGCCTATACGAGTTACTTGCTAGCTACCGTCCGCGGCGGCAGTTACGCCGAAGCCGTCGGCGCCGTGCTTCCGTGCTATTGGATCTACGCGCAGGTCGGCAAGGAGCTGCAGCACCGCGGATCGCCCGATCCCCGGTACCAGCGGTGGATCGCCACCTACGGCGCGGATGAGTACCAGGGAGTCGCCGGTGACGTCATCAGCGAACTCGATCGCGTTTCCGTCGGCCTTTCCGCATCCGAGGCCGCCACAGTGAGCCGTCACTTCCGGACTACCTGCCGTTACGAGTGGATGTTCTGGCAGATGGGGTATGCCATGGAATCCTGGCCAGTGTAAACGCGGCGATGTGAGATTTGCTAAGCCTGCCGCCCCGACTCGCCACGATTTGTCGGCAATCCCTGGCGCGCTTACCCGGATCGGTGAGTTATGATTAACTCGGCTCAGCGCGAGCACAATGCCGGGTAGCCGGACGCGGGGAGCCGGTGATTTACCCAAGCCTTGTGCAGGACGGGGTGGCGTCCTCCTGGCGCGTAACGCTGCAGGCATCGCTATGATGACTGTCGATACGAGGAAAGGCGGATTCCAGTGGCCCAAAAGATCACAACACTCTTCATAGACGACATTGACGGCGGAGCCGCAGAGGGAACCGTGCGGTTCGCCCTGGACGGCACTGATTACGAGATCGACCTGAACGCGAAGCACTCGGAAGAGCTTCGGTCAGCCCTCGGAAAGTACGTCAGTCACGCTCGCAAGGTCGGCGGCGCTTCGCGCCGCGCCGGTCGCGCCGCAGGTCGGGCCGGTCGGGGATCCGGTTCGACGGTGAACACGACCGAAATCAGGAACTGGGCGCGCGAGAACGGGTACGACATTAAGGATCGTGGCCGCGTCCCCGCCGATCTGGTTGCGAAGTACCAGGCCGCCACCGGCAAGTAGGGGCATACGTAGGAATACCTACATTCCAGCCTGGCCACCCTGCGGTCTTTGCTTCCTAAAGAACGACGCCCCCGGCGATGACGCCGGGGGCGTTTTTCTAGGCTGCCATCGGCATGCCGTAGCCCTTTCAGGCGTATGCGGATTGCCCGCCGCCTTCGGTGCCCGTGCCGGTATCGGCCGCTTCACTATCTGTGTCGACTGCGCCTTCCTGCTCTTCGTCTTCGCTCGCGTCGCTATCCGCATCGTCGCTCACGACCGTACCGTCGGCGTCCGCCGATCCCTGAACTCCCCCGGCCGGGAGCCACGGTGATGCCGGGAATCCAGGCATCACCGGATGGGCCGGCTCGGTGAACAGCCAGGCGCACGACACGATGAGTGAAATCACGAATACAAGGAAAACCCAGAAGATTCCGGTGAGTCCAGACGAGATCGTCAGTCCCGCGGCGGCGGCTTGCGATGACGATATGCCGAACATGGCGGGCGTCGCCTGCTGGCTGGCCTGGATCATCGCGGAGGGCACCTCGGCGGCGAGCGGCACGATCGCTCCCGCGAGCAGCAGTGCCCCCTGCCGGGACGGCCGCCACAGGGCCGCGAGCACGGCCACGGCGACCAGCGCCAGCATGACAAGGACGTTGCCCGCGATCACCATCCCCGGGTTGTCGAAGGCGTTGCCCGCGGTGATGGTCTGCGAGGTGCCAGTCGCGGAGGCCACCAGCGTGTAACGGTCCCAGGACGGGGCGAATGCGGCCGCGGTGCCGATCGCGGCGAGCACCAGCAGCGCGAGCGGCCCGGCGTGACCGCGACCAGGGCGGGCAGGCCCGGAGCGCTCTGCCTGCCTTTCCTGGGGCTGCTCCCCCGGCCGCCCGGCGCGCGCCGCCGTGCTGGTTGACCCGAGCGCGAGCGCCGAGCCTACCGTGCACGCGGCCCAGCCGAGCAGGCTCACCACCAGGCCGGAGCCGAGCGTGGCCTGACCGGAGACCACCTCGCCAAGGTCGGCGAAGAAGAGCCCGAACGTCACCGCGCTCAGCCCGAGCCCGAACAGCGCGCCGAGCCGCGCGGCGTTACCCGGCCGGGCGACGGTGAGCGCGACAAGCGCCGCGGTCACCATCCAGCCGATCACGTAGCACAGGTGCGGTATCACCTGGTCCCACTGGGAAAGCAGGCTCTGCCCGCCCATGTAGCGGGGGAAAAGGCCCGCGAGCCCAAGCACCACGCCGAGCACGAGCAGTCCCTCGCCGGCGAGCAGCGCGCCCCCATAGCCGGGTCGCGGCTCGGCGGCGGGCCTGGCGTTCTCGCCGCCGACCACGGGGCCGTCAACCACGGGGCCGTCAACCACGGGGCCGTCAACCACGGGGCCGCCGACCACGGAGCGGCGCTGCCGTAGCGCGGCAAGCGGGCTCTTGCGCTCGCGGCCGACCGCGCTGATCGTGCCCGGCACCTCGATCGCGGTGAACCGCGCCCATGCCTGCCGCCAGCCGTCGTGGTGCTCTGGCCAGCGGTCGATCGGCGCCTCGTACGGCGCGCCGACGGCCCAGATGCCGTAAAACCGCTTTCCCCGCCCGATTTCATATTTCTCGCCCCGATGCGAGATGGTCGCCTTCTCCGGCACGGTTCCAGCCTCCACACTCCCGGTTAATGCCTTACGCGCTCACAGTAGGCAGCGGAACTGGAAGATTGCTGAAGGCCCGCTCAGCGCACAGCGCAAATCCAAGCTCTCAAGTCCACAGCTCAGTGACGGATTCATCCCTCCAGGGTGAGGCGGATCACCCGCACCGCAGGGCATCGTCGTCATGCAGCAGTGCCCGCGGCTCGGGGGAGCAGACATGACTGACCAGACCACCGTCATGACCGTGCGGACAGCGGGCCGGTACCGGCTCGACGCCGCCGCCGGCCGGCTCATGCCCGCCGAGCGGGCGGCTCGCGGCAAGGCCGCGCGCGCCGCGGTACCGCGGCAGAGCCACGCCATGTTCGACCCGCCGGCCGGGCGGGCGGATCCGGTCGGCCTGCTTGAGGAGCAGGCCAAGACCCGGGTGCCGCACCTGGTGCCCGTCAGGTACGGCCGGATGATGGTGTCACCGTTCACCTACTTCCGCGGCGCGGCGCTGCCGATGGCGAGCGACCTGGCCGATACGCCGGTCACCGGGCTGGCCGTGCAGGCCTGCGGTGACGCGCACCTGTGCAACTTCGGGATCTACGGGTCACCGGAGCGGCGGCTCGCCTTCGACGTCAACGACTTCGACGAGACGCTGCCCGGCCCCTGGGAGTGGGACGTCAAGCGGCTGGCGGCGAGCCTGGAGGTCGCGGCGCGCGGCAACGGGTTCACCGGCAAGCAGCGCCGCGGCATCGTCATGAACGCGGTCGGCCAGTACCGGGAGACGATGCGGGCCTTCGCCGGAATGAGCAACCTGGACGTCTGGTACGCGCGCGGCGACGTCGATCAGCTGCGCACCCAGTTCGAGTCCACGCTGAGCGCCCGGCAGCGCAAGCGGCTCGACGAGGGCATGGCGAAGGCGATGACCAGGGACAACCTGCAGGCGTTCGGCAAGCTGACCACCGTTGCCGACGGGCGCGTGCGGCTGCTTTCCGACCCGCCGGTGCTCGTGCCCGTCGACGACCTCGGCCTGGCCGACAAGGACCGGATGGCCCTTGAGGCATTCCTGCCCGACCTGATCAAGCGGTACGGCCGCACGCTCGACGGCAACCGCCGTTACCTGCTCGAGCAGTACGAGTTCTGCGACATTGCGCTCAAGGTGGTCGGGGTGGGCAGCGTGGGCACGCGCTGCTGGGTCATCTTGATGCTCGGGCGGGACGCCTCCGATCCGCTGTTCCTTCAGGTCAAGGAGGCGGAGGCGTCGGTGCTCAGCCGTTTCGCCGGGACCAGCACGCACCGGAACCAGGGCCAGCGGGTCGTCGCCGGGCAGAAGCTGATGCAGGCGACGAGCGACCTGTTCCTCGGCTGGGAGCACACCGACCGGGGATGGCTCGACAACCGGCCGCGGGACTTCTACGTCCGGCAGCTGCGCGACTGGAAGTTCTCCGCGAACATCGACCTCATGCTCCCCGACGACCTGCGAAAGTACGGTGCCCTCTGCGGCTGGACCCTGGCGCGGGCCCACGCCCGTTCCGGCGACCGGATCGCCATCTCCGCCTACCTGGGGAGCGCCGACGTCTTCGACCAGGCGGTCGCGGAATTCGCCGCCGCCTACGCCGACCAGACCGAGCGGGACCACCAGGCGCTGCTCGACGCGGTCGCCGCCGGGCGGATCACCGCCGAGCGCGGCGTGTGACGACAGCGCCAGCGCGGCGGTCAACCTCGACCGCCAGGGGCGGGGAGACATCGTGCAGCGCGTGCACGGGGCCGTCGCCGCCGCCGAGGCCGGCCAGGCCGTGCGCCACCGCGTCGCCCGCCACCGCGGCCGCCTGGCGGGCCGCGTCGGGCAGCGCAAGCCCGGCCGCCAGCCCGGCGGCGAGCGCGGCGGAGTGGGTGCAGCCCGCGCCGTGCGTCGCCGCGATGTCGTGCCGCGGCACGGGGATCGTCAGGTGCGTGCGCCCGTCGAAGAGGTGGTCGGCGGGCTCGGCGCCGTGCCCGCCGGTGACCAGCGCCGCGCCCGCGCCCATCGCCACCAGGCGCTCGGCGAGCGCGGCGCGGTCCTCGGTGTCCAGGCCGGTGAGCGCCTGCGCTTCCGGCAGGTTGGGCGTGACCACCGTGGCGAGCGGGAACAGCCGGCCGGTCAGCGTCGCCACCGCGTCGGCGCGCAGCAGCCTGCTCCCCGAGCTGGCCACCATCACCGGGTCGACCACCAGCGGCAGCCCGCTCCCGGCCAGTTCCCCGGCGACCGCCTCGATGATCGGCGCCGAGAACAGCATGCCGGTCTTGACGGCGTCCGCGCCGATATCGTCGAGCACCGCCCTGATCTGGTCACGAACGAAGGCGGGCGACTGCTCCGCGATCGATGTCACTCGAAGCGTGTTCTGCGCGGTGAGCGCGACGATCGCACTCATGCCGTGCGCGCCGCAGCGCGCGAACGCCTTCAGGTCCGCCTGGATCCCCGCTCCGCCCCCTGAGTCGGACGAGGCGATGGTCAGCACCCGGGGGATCAAGCGAACGCTCCCGTCGGCAGGCCCTCGGCCGAGGTCGACGCGACCGCGTGCCAGCGGCGCGGGATGCGGCCCGCCTGGCAGGCGGCCCGGCCCGCCGCGACGGCGAGGGCCATCGCCGTGGCCATCCGCTCCGGGTCGGCGGCCCGGGTGATCGCGGACGCGACGAGCACCCCGGCGCAGCCGAGCTCCATCGCGAGCGCGGCATCACTCGCGGTGCCGATGCCGGCGTCGAGGATCACGGGGACCCCGGACCGCGAGGTGATCATCGAGATGTTGTGCGGGTTCCTGATGCCGAGGCCCGAGCCGATCGGCGCGCCGAGCGGCATCACCGCGGCGCAGCCCGCCTCCTCGAGGCGGAGCGCGAGCACCGGGTCGTCGTTGGTGTAGGGCAGCACGGAGAAGCCGTCGGCGACGAGCATCTGCGCCGCGTCGAGCAGCTCCACCGGGTCGGGCAGCAAGGTGATGTCGTCGGCGACCACCTCGAGCTTTACCAGGTTGGTCTCCAGCGCCTCACGGGCCAGCCGGGCGGTGAGCAGCGCCTCCGCGGCGGTGTGGCAGCCGGCCGTGTTGGGCAGTACGGCGACGCCTGCGTCGCGGATCGCGCCGATCAGCGACCCGTGCCCGGCCTCGCTGACCCGGCGCATCGCGACCGTGGTCAGCTCGGTGCCGGAGGCGGCGAGCACCCGGCCAAGCACGTCGAGGGACGGCGCGCCGCCGGTGCCGACGATCAGCCGGGAGGTCATGGTGCGGCCGGCCAGCTGCCATGGGTCGGCGAGCGGCGAAGGCACGCTTCCGTTCGGCTTGTTCACTGTGTTTCTATCCTCCCTGCACGGCGGTCACGATCTCGACGACGGACCCGTCGGCGAGCGGGGTGCCCGGCCAGGCGCGGCGGGGGACGACCTCGCCGTCGACGGCGGCGGCGATGCCGCGGGGCGACTCGGTGAGCTGGCCGATCAGGTCCGCCAGGGTGGTGCCCGGCGAGAGCTCGCGCTTGTCTCCGTTGACGGTCACCTGGGTCATCGTCAGAACCTCCCTGGACGGAACGGCGCCCAGGCGGCGTGGGCGTCCTTGCCGTCGAGCAGCGCGGCGACCGCGTCCGCGGTGATGGCCGACAGCATGATGCCGTTGCGGTAGTGGCCCGCCGCGATGATCAGCCGGCCGTCACCAACCGGGCCGAGCACGGGGCCGTTGTCGCTGGTGCCCGGGCGCAGCCCGGCGACCGCCTCGGCGAAGACAAGCTCACTGGCCGCGGGGACCGCCGTGGTCGCGTCGCGCAGCAGGTCGTGCACGGCGCCGGCGGTGACGTCGCGGTCCGCGCGCTCCTCCTGGGTGGCGCCCACCACCAGCTCGCCGTCTTTCCGCGGGACCAGATACAGGTCGTGGCCCTGGACGATGGCGCGGATGGTGCGGGTGAGGATGTGCGGCATGCCCGTTGGGTGCCGCAGCCGGAGGATCTGGCCCTTGACCGGGCGGATCGCGGCGCGGACGGTTTCCGGCACGCCATCGATGTCGCGGGTGGCGTGGCCGGCGGCGACCACCACGTGCGCGGCGGTGAGCTCGCGGGGCCCTGCTGGCTGGCCGCCGGCGGGCTGGGCTTGGGCTGGCTGGCCGGACAGGGTGACGCGGCCGGCGGCGACCTCTGCGGCGGCGGCGCGGACCGTGCGCACCCCGGCGGCCGTCGCGGCGGACCGCAGAGCGGCCAGGTAGCGCCGGTTGTCCACCGACAGGTCGCCGGCCGCGAACACGCCGCCCCGGGTTGACGGGGCGAGGAACGGCTCGCGCCTGCGGCACTCCCGCGCGTCGAGCCGCTCCGCGACCAGGCCGATCGAGTGGCGGAACTCGGTGAGCCGGTCAAGGGCGGCCAGGTCGCCGTTGTCGTAGGCGACGGCGAGGGTGCCCTCGGTGCGCAGCCCGGTCTCCCGGCCCGCGGCCAGCTCAAGCTCCGCGTTGAAGGACGGGAAGCGGTCGACGGCGTGCAGGTTGAGGTTGAGCAGGTCCTGCTCACCGAAGACCGACTCGGAGACCGGGCCGAGCATGCCCGCCGCGACCAGGCTGGCCTTGTCGTCGGTCCTGGGGTCGTCGCCGCCCGGGTCGACGATGATGACGGCGTGCCCCGCCAGGGCCGCGCGCCAGGCGATGGCGGTACCGATCACCCCGGCGCCTACGACGATGACATCCGCGTCCACGCTCGCTCCCTTCGCCGGCATTACCCGGATCAGGTTCGACGGTCGGAGGCCAGATGCCTCCCTCTCAGCCCTGTCGCGGGCTCCCGTGCTGTTCACCTCAGTGTAACGCTGGCGCCTGATATGTCCGGTACCGGGGACCGCGGCGCGCACGCTGCTGTTATCGGGACTTCCGGCCACCCCTTCGCGGCCGGTCTCGCGCCCACCCCATCCGGCCGATGCCGGGGCCCCGCTGCGCCGTCTATTGGCAATCGGCCACCGAATGATCACGCTCCGTACTAGGCTGCGCTGTGCCGGACACGCCGCGTAACAAATGGAGGCCGATGTGGGACCACGCGCAGCCAGGGCAGGACACGGGACCTCGCGGTTCTACCCGACCCGGCCCCTCCCGCGGCCTCACCCGACCCGTCCCCTCCCGCGGCCGCACCCTGGGCGGCCGGCACCCGGCATACTTGCCGGATGGGAATCTCGGCGGGGCGGCACGGTTCGAGGATCTTCTCGCTGACGGCGACGGCGGTCTTGGTCGCCGCCGTGCTCGCACTCGGCGGCTGCACAAGCACCACCGTGACGAGCGGAACTCCGGCTGCTTCGTCGGCCCGTTCGACTCCGTCGGCTCCGGGTCAGGCCTCGCTCGGCGGCAGTGGGGCGAGCACGGCCGGGTGCACCGCCGACTACTGCACCCCGGCGGACTGGGACACGGCGCGGGCGTCAACGCCGCTCGCGCAGATCCCGCCCTTCGCCGAGCCGCTCAACGTGATCATCAGCGCCCGGTCGACCGTATCCCTCCCCGACCTCCAGCAGGCCCTCAGCAACTGGCATACCGTTTCCACCGCGACGACGGTGAGCGTCCTCGGCGTCCACATCAAGTGCATCTCATCGGAACTGGCCGACGTGACCGGCGGCGGCTACCTGCCGCAGCACGTGGCGTGGCGGCTTGGCGGCTGCGTGGACGGCAATAACCTGTCGGTGAGCGGCAACGAGGACCACGTGCGGATCTGGAACCAGCCGGTAGCGGGCAGCAAGTACGGCGCCTGGTTCATGGCCGCGAGCTACGAGACCATGTGCGTTGACCACGACGGCACGCTGGAACCGGCCAGCGACCACCCGGCCTACGCGGCGCTGCATCCCGGGCGCACCTATCACTGCGTCGACGGCGGCCCCGGCAGCTTCCACGCCAAGCACCCCGATGGCTATAACGACGCGGCGACGGACTTCTCCGCCGCCATCGTCGCGGCCGCCCGCAGCCGCGGCTGGCAGGCCGAGTTGCGGACGGTCACCGTTACGCGCGGGGCGAGCGCGGGCGAGGGCGGCGTTCCGTTCGGCTCCACCGTCTACGTGGTCACCGTCACCGGGTGACCCGATGAGCGGAATGGGTTGGATACCCGGACGCCCGCGCAGTCCTGGCCGTCGCCGAGGTCCTCGGAGATGATCTCCGTGCAGCCCAGGACGCGGGCCGCCTCGATGATCGCCGCGTCCCAGTACGACACCTGAAAGCACTGACGAGTGGTCAGCGCCGACATCACGATCGCGTCGGTGACGTCCTGCACAGGGAAGCGGCGGAACGACTCGATCAGGCGGACCGCGTGCTGGTGGCTGATCGGGTCCTGGCGGGTCGGGCGGGTCGACTGCACGTAGAACTCCTGCAGCACCTGGACGGACAGCGCGAGGTCCCGTTCGGCGAGGATTTCGTTCGCCCGCTTGGCCTTCTGTTGCTCGGCCGGGTCCGTGGAGATCACGTAGAGCAGGACGTTGGTCAACGAACCGCACGGTCGTGCACCTCATCCCGGCCCAGCCGGTCCGCGGCCCGGGCGTCCTCCATCTCCTGCGCGCCGGGCATCTGCCGCAGCGGCTTCGGCTTCGGTCGCGTGAACCGCAGGTGCTCGCGCGCGCACCCGGAAAGCCTCCGCCGTTGTAATGTCCTGTGCCGTGGCTGACCAATTGAGGATTCCCGGTGTACCGTTTCCGCTCGCGCCCTCAGCGGCGGGGCTCTGGCGGGTCGATGAGGCGGCTGGCGCCGTGACGGCGTCGGCGCAGCCGCACACGGACATCTTCATTGACCCGGGTAACGGCTCCGCGGGCGCGGGCGCCGCGGTGAACGCGGAGTCCATGCTCAACGCGGCGACACTGCTCGGCGACGTGCCGGAGGGCGACTTCCAGCTCAGCGCCAGGGTCACCGTGGGCTTCGCCGCGACCTTCGACGCCGGGGTGCTCCTGCTCTGGCTCGACGAGCGGCGCTGGGGCAAGCTGTGCTTCGAGTTCTCGCCGGCGGGCGAGCCCATGGTCGTCTCCGTCGTCTGCCGCGGTGTCTCCGACGACGCGAACGCCTTCACGGTGCCTGGCCGATCGGTGTGGCTACGGGTCTCGCGCCTCGACCGGGTCTATGCCTACCACGCCTCGCTCGACGGCAGGACTTGGCAGATGATCCGCGCGTTCGTGCTGGATGACGAGACGTCAGGCGACAAGATCGGCTTCGAGGGCCAGTCGCCGACCGGCGACGGATGCAGAGTGACCTTCGACGAGATCCGGTTCCTGCCCGAGCGCCTCGCCGATCTCCGCGACGGCTCCTGATGGCGGGACGGGGCCGCCATGCTAAGACATGCCGTTACGGAGCCGCATCGAGTCTCCGCTTACATTTCCTGCCCGGTCGCCTGCATTGCCTGCCGCAGCGGACCGGGGATCGGAGCGGAACGGCCGCCCCGTACAGTCACGTAGGTCACCGAGCACCTTGTGAGAACCTGGCCATCACGTGCCATCTCGACCTCAACCGTGAAAGACGATCTTTTCCCGACGCTCCGCCTGCCCGCATGGACTCGTAACCGCCGCACTCCTGGTCAAGCCATGCCAGGAACGCATCCTCGAAGTACTCGTACGGCCTAGCCGCGTGCATTATTCCCTGAGCATCGCAGTGCCTGGGGGGAATCCGGACCTGCAGGACAGCGGATGTCATGAAGTGATTCTTCCGCAGTAGCGCGCAGGGCTGGCTCCACTTTTGCATCGTGATGCAAGTCGCCCTTTTGGGCTGAGCGGAACGCTTCATCGCAGCAGCCGATCCATGGAACCCCGGGAGGCTCGGATGCTAGCATTGATAGCAGGAAGAGGTGGGGTCTGTGGCAGCGATGAGCATCAGGAACCTCGACGAGCGGGTGTTGGAACTGCTCCGCGTCCGGGCCGCGCGGCACGGCCGGTCGATGGAGGCCGAGGTCCGCGCCATTCTCGTGGACGCGGTCCGCGAACCGGATGAAGGCCCCAATCTGGGCCAGGCGATCATGACTCGCTTCGGTGAACTGGGCGGGATTGAGCTTGAGATCCCGCCCCGCGCCGGCGCGCCGCGAGCAGCCGAGTTCGCCGATGATAATCCTTGACACCAATGTGGTGTCGGAGTTGATGCGGCCAGAGCCTGACGCCCGCGTGGGGCAGTGGGTCAGCGGGCGGCGCGCTGACGAACTCGGCACCACAGCGATCACTGTCGCCGAGATCCGCCACGGCATCGAACGCCTTCCGGATGGGCGGCGGAAAGAAACCCTGCTGTCGGTCGCAACGGACCTTTTTGCCGGCTTTGGTGACCTTGTGCAGCCGTTTGATGCCCTCGCAGCCGCCTGGTTCGGTCCAGTGATGGTCCGGCGCGCGCGCCTGGGTCAGCCGATCCAGGGCTTCGACGCCCTTATTGCCGCCATCTGCCGGGCCCACGGAGCGGTACTGGCGACACGGAACGTCAAAGATTTCGCGGAGACCGGGATAGAAATCGTCGATCCATGGGCCGCACCCGACTAGCGATGGACACCCATGCCGTAGCTGGGCGGGACCGACGTGTTCTTGCGAGAGATCAGCGCAGCATGGCATGGGTGATCTCCCGCTCCGCGGCCTCAAGGTTCCCGGTCGTGCCCAGCCGCCCACCGGGTCGACGGCCGTGGACGCGGGGCTGCGGCGCGCAGGGGTGACTCCACTTTTGCGTCGTTAATTTTTGCGCAGGACCCGTCATGACGCTCTCCGGCCGCTCAGGCAATCAGGGACGGTCGGGGCAGGCAAGGCGTCGCGTCGGCGAGATACCGCGCTCTAGGCGCTCGGCGATCCAGACCTTGATGATCGACTGGGTTGACCCAGCCGCCACGGCACTTCAGATTTGCGCAGATCTCTTTCCGGATGAGGCCGTGCCTTCGAAGTCCGGCGTTATCGACCAGGAACTCTTGGGCTGACCTGAGGATGTCCAAATAGTCCATCATGCAAGCGGTAATGACCCACGTTGCCGGGCGGCTTCTAGTCCATTATCCTGCGCCGTCTCGTGCAGGCACCCGCCCCAGTACCAGCCGGGCGGCGTTGCTGCTCTCGATGTTGAGGTGCGCCACAAAGGAGACTAGCCTCGCATATTGAAATACCAACGATCAAGTGAATCAAACCAATCGCTTACGTCTCCGTCCTAACGGGCAAATCGTCTGCCAGGGCAGGTACCGTGTGCCCGTGACCGGACAGCAGGCGCTTGCCATGGTGGACTCTCGAGATCCAGCACGAGTCTTGCGCGTCGGCACCGGGGCATCACCCCCTCGCAGCCCTCACCTGGCTGCACGCTACCAAAGAGCCGCCATTCCATGACGTGAAGAGTTAATTCCTGGAATG
>Ga0265334_10000279_pt1 | contig 28814 bp, 39 predicted proteins | sample 42023metaG_FD_192442 | JGI IMG/M metagenome (GOLD analysis project Ga0265334, IMG submission 192442) | Rhizosphere microbial communities from Carex aquatilis grown in University of Washington, Seatle, WA, United States - 4-20-23 metaG | ecosystem: Host-associated > Plants > Roots > Rhizosphere... | reverse complement strand
TGTTGCCCCAATCGCAGCGTTACTAGGTGAGACCTCATCTGCATCTGCATCCACTATCATATCTTGCAACTCGTTTGTGCCGTCATCACCTATCGGCGCATTAAAGCTGACTGGCGACGCAACCTGATATGCTTTTATGACCTTTTCGACCTTTTCCAGCTTAACATCCATCTCCGCAGCCAGTTCCTCGGGTGTGGGTTCACGATTAAGTTCTGAAAGCAACTGGCGCCGGACACGATCTACTCGCCTAACCTGTTCCTCCATATGGACTGGCAACCGTATGCCGCGACCCTGATCCGCCATACCTCGTTGGATAGCCTGGCGGATCCACCACGTGGCGTAGGTACTGAATTTATAGCCTTTTGTGTAATCAAATTTCTCTATAGCACGCACGAGCCCTATGTTGCCCATTTGTACTAGATCCAGGAGCTCAAACCCACTGTCCCGTCGTTTCTTGGCAACGCTAACAACCAAGCGGAGGTTTGCCTCAAGCATCTGTGCCTTAGCACGCTGGCCTTCTTCGGCAACCACTTCCAAGTCTTCGCGCCATACACCAGCAGCGGTTACACTAAGCTGTCCCAGCTTTTCTTCTGCATACAGCCCGGCCTCTATCCTTTTCGCAAGCTCTACTTCCTGTTCGGCGTCTAAAAAGGGACTCTACCTATCGATTTTAAGTAGGTATGTACGATGTCCGCCGCAGGTGAGTCGTCGTCAAGTTCATCAGCTCCTAATAGATAAGTTTCCTCGATTGCACCAGGAACTACGTCGTCTACTGCTTCTGCATGTACGGTTGCAGGTCTTTCTCCGAGGGGCGGCATATTACTTACTATTTATAACATATTGTCGCGCAAGTTTACAACTTCGTGCGCTTAACCACTACACACCTCAATCCGGTGTTAGCCTAGTGTTCCTTGTTTGCGATTAAAAAAGATCAAGTCGGACGCTACGTGCAGATAATATCCGGCCGACCATGACGCCACTACAATGACAGAGGGCGGACCAATTCTGAAACCGGGGGCCTTGCTTAACTGAAGTTTAAGGCTCCATTCTTTGTGTAAACGTACTGAAAAGTTCGGTTTCCAGTCTGCCCTACATAAAAATAGAACTCCGAAACAAGGAGTTATATCGTTTGTATTAGTTACATATCTCAACCGCCTTTGACGAATTGGAACCGCATCAAGGCTGAACTGATAGAGATGTGGCAGATTGTGAAGGCCGCGCAGCAATTTAATCTGTCGATAGCTAAGGGGCTTTGATGGAACTCAGCAGGGCTAGTGAGCGAGCTTCACAGCTATGGTTGCGGGACTTTTGATGATAGATGGCGGCAGTACTTATGAATAGTTCAGAGTTTCTGACTCACTTCAACAAATCATGTCTTGTCAGTGAGGGGTTTCGATAAGCTTAATCAGCCATATCAGCGTACCCCTCGGACGCTCACAGTGTGCAGATAGCACCTTAGGTACCTACAGTGTAGGTGCGCAGGCCTTGTGGGGCCGATCGAGGAAGTTAAGGATGCCTTCAGCTGTCGCCGCAGTAGTTCGAGCAGTCGCTGAACTGGCAGCAACCGAAAGGTACGTGGTAGCACCGCGCTCCGATAATACCGGTGCTCGGCACAGGCCTCGTAGCCAGGAGCGTGAGCTCCTCGAGCGTGACCGGGCGCACGATGGGCAAGCCGGTAAGGGCTCCTCTCTCGGTGTACGAGTGGCCATTTACAGGCCGAGTGTCCTCAGGAGATGCTGGAACTCGTTGTCTTCGGGTGACGCTTGCTCCCATTCAGGGTGCGCCCAGACATCGCCCCGCTCGCTGTTGGAGCTACCGACTTTGGCGCCCGCCAACGCGCGTATGGTACGAGGCCACGTGAGAGCAGCCCCGTCACTCCACGGGAACAATATGGTGTCGTGCGTCCCAAACCCCTGGGCAGTGAAGGTGATTCCCTCCGACAGACATGTTGTTGAGCCCAGAGGGCAAATAACGGGCGTCGTTCTGTCCTCACCGCTACCCTGGCGCCAGGATCCAAGCGCACCACCCTGCGGTGGTCCGTTGGTACTGATCAGGGTAAGCACCCCATTGCAGAACTCTTGCGCGTTGATATCCCGGCACAGCTTGATCCCTACCCACTGCTGGAACCAGCCATGATCCCCACAGGGGAGGATCGTGATCGGGCTATAGACCGCTCCGAACGATGAGAGACAGTGGTCAGAGTGGTCTTCGGGAGTCATCGTCCCGGTGAACGTCCAGCCGGTCAGGTAGCGTGGCAACGCTGACGATGACGACGAAGCCGTCGCGCCTGCGTTCGCCGACCCCGGGCCGACACCAGCACACGCCGCAAGCAGGCCCATCCCGAGGACCATGGCTATGACAGCACGCCACCTGGTCCATACCTGCCTCAGGTGCTGTGCGCGGTACGTAGAACTACTTGTGCAGTTCACAGTCAACCTTTCTTGCTCGTTGGGCACATCTTCTGGCAGATCGCCATAAGACCGCCATACGATAACATCACATAAATCGCCGGTCAAATTAATCAAGATCAGCTAAAGACCACCTCCGCAGAAAAGTACGTTAAAATTAGTACCTCATCTAGAAGTGCCGTCAAGAAAATGAGCCGAACACGACCGCCCAGACACCCGGAACATTAGCCTCTTCTTGATTTGGTGACAATTTGTATATAATTGCGTAAAAAATAGATAATGCATGTAGCCACGCATTTCCAAATAAAAATAACCTCTGCCCAAAAAACAGAGGTCAAAATGCTCATGGCTCGGCGTTTCCTTCTGGAATATAACCATTGCAGAAGGAAGTGAATCTAACGTCAAGGAAATATGTAGCCTGATTGATGAAGATACTATTGAGGAGGAACAGGTACGTTAATGCAACTCCAGCGATCTGCACGTAAGCCCCCTGACCCGTTTGGTCTAAGGTTATGTGTGTAGTTCATAATCCCAATGCAGCCTGTAACTTCCACTTATCGAAGCCGAGTATCTTAGTGATCTTTCCGTTGCCATCATCGATAACCGTGAACGGAACGCCTATGACGCCGTTACTGATCTCAATGTACTCTTGCATAACCGACGGGTTGGTATCGGTGACTTTGTAGACATAGAGAATGTTATGCTCATCAAGCCATCTGCGCAGGGCGCCACAAAAGGTGCAGGTAGTTGCTGAGTAGATAGTTACGTGCATGACTTGCTCCTTGTTTTTGTCATTAGTTTCCAAAGGTGAAGGTGTCCAGTGATACGCCTGGTGGCACGTCTAACGTTATGATGCCGCTCGTAAACTTAGGAAAGCTGGCAATGCGGTATAGGTTCGGCATGCTGATAGCTACTTGGCTGTTCGCGACGTCAGCGCCGGCGTAGCCAGCCTGAGTGATAGGTTTATCGTTGAAGCTGATATTGACCGTTCCCGGACTTATTGTGCCACCAACAAGATACACATTTTTGGAGGCGACGTTTATCTCTAGTCTCGCGTTCTTAACAGCTGTGATCGAAGTTCCTGACACATTCCATTCTCCCGACAGGCTCCAGTCCGAAGCGCCTAATGACTTCGCAAAAGCATAGGCTTGATCTGACTGGCTGCCAAGTCGCGGCGATCCGACGTAAGCATTAGCACGGTCGGTGCCAAGATAGGTTTCGGGTGTCTGGTTCTCGTTGACTGGCGCTGGTGTATTACCTGGAGCAACGAGCTTCGGAGATAGCTGAACCCCACTATTCTCTGCTAGTAGTCCACGGATAGCTTGTTCCATTTGGTTGTACTCTCCCTCGCCAAAATCTGCTCGCCGGATGCTTCCGTTCTGATCTATGAGGTATTCCGCCGGCCAGTATTCATTTTGATAGGCACCCCAGGTTGCCAAGTTACCATCAATGGCAACCGGATAGGTGATATTGTCCTGCTTGACTGCCACCTCAACGTTGCTGGGCATTTTCTCGTAAGAGAACTCTGGTGCTTCGATGCCGACAACTACCAGACCGTCTTTCTGATATGCCTGGTACCAGCCCTCGACGTACGGAATTGAGCGGATGCAGTTGATGCAGGTATACGTCCAGAAGTCTACGAGCACTACTTTACCCCTAAGCTGGGATAGTGTGAGCGGGCCCCCATTCACCCAATCCTGAATGCCTACAAACTCAGGTGCTTGCACTCCTGGCTGTACATTATATAGGCTGGCGCTATTAGACACCGTTGGCACTTTGGCGTTCGTTTGTTTGGGGATAAGCTTCGAACTGAAATGGTCAAAGTTGAGCGGCGTGTGGTTGGCCATCCAGACCTGCAGCTTAGTCCCGCTGCCCGTAACAATCAGTATGCCAACAAGGACAAATAATGCCCCTAAGCCACGCTGAAATGCACCACGTGGATCGCTCGCAAAACGCAGCCGAGTCGTCAACCGTTGTCCGTAGTAACTGACCGCCAGAAGTATGAGCGCGAGACCGAAAACGTAGCTTACGATATACGACATGGCAGTAGTGAAATGAGCTGGCAGTACACTCGCCAAGATGTAGGCGTAGACCGGACTGCAGCTGGAAAACACTGGACCGAGGGCGGCGCCCGTAATAACCGGGCCTAGCCATTCCTGCCTGCTGCTTGTGCCTTTACCGAGCAGGCTCTGTGCGCGGTGTTCAATCCCGAGCGTGCCAATGAGCTGGACGTAGGCGAACGGAAATAAGGTTGCGAGCCCAAGTGCCACAATGATACCGCCTGAGATGTAGGTAAATACCTGCGGTGGTACGCTAATGAGCAATGTTGTTGCCTTGAGTAGTACCGTGAATAGTATCAGCGAAGCCGCCAAAGATAGTGCAATCAGGAATGGCCGCCGTTTATCCTTAGTATCTCCAGAGATCGAGCCTCCGATAATAACAGGCAGCAACGGCAGAACACATGGTGCTAGTACGGTTAGGATGCCTGCTATGAATGCTCCGATAAGTAGAAACATATGTGCTACGAGTAGTCGATTAGTTTGTGGCGTTCATGGTATCTGCCGAACTTGAGGTGTTCATCATAGCGTTGTGAGCGGCCATTTCATCGGATTGTTTTTGTTTCATGGCGGCATTCGTTTCGGCTTTCATGATTGCGTCCTTCTCCATGGCACTATTCGCCATCATGGCGTGGGTGTTGTTGGTTTGGTCCTTGTGGTGTACCACGAGGCCAGTACCGATTGAAAATGCCGCAACTAAGACGATGGCAACAACGACTATTACTTTTGTATTCATGAAATCTACCCTCCGAGTTTATTGGTTATGTTTCAGAGTGTAGGCTATTAAAAATGTAAAGTCAACTTTACATTTTGTCATTGCTAATGTAATTCGTAATCTTGGCGAGTACCATACCCGCCAGGCCAATAACCAACCACATATCTAGGTGATGCTGCAGGGTTTGAACGGCAACGCCGATCGTCAGTACGGCCGCTCCTGTCAAATACGCCGAGCGGCCGGTTTGAGCCATAAGCTGGTATTCCCGCTCGTCGCGTGGTGATTCACGCCAAACGAACACGCCGAGTCCGAACACTAGCATTGCAAGAACGGCTATACAAACCACTATTAGACCCATAGGCATCCAGTATGGGTGGACTAGGAGCGCCAGTACGGCGAGAACTGCCACGCTCATCCCAAGCTCACTGCTAAATTTTTGTATGTTGCGGGTCATATGCTAAAGATCTCCTCTACCGGGCGTTTGAGTGTCCGGCTCAATTTAATGGCAAGCAATACAGAAGGAATGTAGTTTCCCTTCTCAATGGCGATAACCGTCTGTCGCGTCACGCCAATTCTGTCGGCTAGCTGTTGCTGGGTAAGCCTTGTCTCCTTACGCAGCGCGGTGACGTTATTGTTTACAACTTCATTTCGTTTATAGAACATTTCAAAAGTCTAGTTAACTTTACAATCATAGCACGATCGGCAGACTCCTATCGGCACCCGTTCTTGTGTGAGGTGATCATTCTTTGGGGGGTTATACTGGATTCGAACTTTCTTAACATGGATAAAACAAAAAAGATCAGGAGAATCAAACTTTCCTGATCTGTTATTTTTCATTGCTCGGCAAATGGTTTTTATTCCAAACTTTCGATGAGGTGGATAGTGTTAAGGATAAAAGGGCGGAAGTCGAGCAGGTCCGTGAGTTACTCAAGAGCGAAAAAGTCCTAGCGAGGACGTGCGCTCTGAGCGATGATTCTGTTGTGCGCGGACTTGTGCTACTTCAATAGGGTTGTCACGCCCTCGTGCTCTACGATGTTTAATAGCTTCAGTGCAGCACCTTCAGGTTTGGTTGTTCCGGCTTCCCACTTCTGAGCGGTAGTGACGCCTACATTAAGTATCTTTGCCCATACTGCGCGACTCAAGTTTGATCGCTCGCGCAGTGCTCTAATCTGGGCTGGGGTCAGTACGTGCACCTCTGGCAATGCCAAAGCTTCGAGCCTACTCATGGTAACCTTGTCCGCGTTTGCGTCTTTCGCGGCTTCTAAAACTATTTGTGTAATTGTTTTACCATTCATCTTTATTGCTCCTTCCTTATTTCTCGTAATGCTCGACTTTTGAGTCGTGATTCTAACTCGGTGTCAGTCAGTGATAAATAGAACTTACCTAATTCCTGTAGCATCTTCTTTTCTTTCTGGCTGATATTTGCTCGTTCACTTTTCTCGAACCCGTACATAAAGATAGTGCGAGTACTTTTTGAGAAGGTAACAAGAGTTCGTACGCTTCCACTTTTGCCTCTCCCCTTTGTGGCAATCCGCTCTTTGAGCAGATGGCCGCCAAGGTCTGCGTCAACAAGGCCTAACTCTATTTCGTCAACCGCGCTACAAAGAAGGTCGTCTGTTAGGTCGCAGGCCTTGGCCCATTTTGAGAATTCTTTAATGACGAATATTCGCATACCTCCCTCTATCCACTAAGGATACAGTATTTGAGGATAGAGGTCAAGCAACAGAGTACTGGATTCGAACTTTACTCACAGAGGTGAAAATAAAAAAGATCAGGAAAACCAAACTTTCCTGATCTGTTGTTTTTCATGGCTCTGGTTGTTGGTCTCGAACCAGTGCTTTATGCTTTTCTCACACGTTATCTTTGGCGGCATGGTGCCATAGCGGCAATAGTGTGTCGGATTACTTGCACTATGAGATGAAGGTTAAATTCAGAAAGAATTGACACTGCCGAGCTACTTCCCTGACTAGCAAGGCGTGCTACTGCACTTGTAATATTAGTTATTTAATGCTATAATTATACTCGATGAATACCCACCTTTCTGGCGAACAGGTCGAGGCGTTCCGTACAGTTGATCTCCGCCTAACGTTCATTGCTCATGGCCTGTCCTGGCCCGATTTTATTCATCCTGAAAATGGGCCTGCTGTTATCGGTGTAAATGACAAGGATTATGCTGCGGTTGATAGTGCGCTAGAGGGGATGTCTAGTGGTGATATTGCGGTACGAGAACGTATCTTCGGGGGCGGCTCAGACCCAGACCATATACCTTCAAATAGCGATATCCTGTCTGTGATACATGGTGCGCTTCATCAATCCCCTTACGCTGGAGGCAACCCCCTTCAGAACGTCCCCGACTTCAATAACTCTTTACAAGAGTTCACTCATGATTATCAGCCAGGCACAGTTCGGAATCGTGCTGACATTGCATCTGCGCTTACGCAGAGCCTGGAGATGGGTCGACAACTGTGGCTTGTTGACCCTTTTAGTTATATGGACGGTGTTGCGGCCACAAAGGGGATTACTCGCGCGATTGCTGATTCAGCTTATGAAAAACGACGGCGAAATGAAGTACTTGATACAAGAATCCGTAACAACGATATGGTACACGATTTAGGCAGTATCGCTATGGACGTGGCCGGTAGCGAAGTACAAACTGAGGGACGAAAGCCGATCGTATCTTTTGTAGCCGGCCGTAACCACAGAGGAGTAAAGGATTTACTGAGTGAGCAGGGTGTACGGTTCACAAGTCAAACTACCCGCACGCCGTTGGCTCCCTATCTGGTAACGTTAGCGGCGCGTTCAGATCCTGGCCATGCATTAGATAGATACTATGCCGCGCAATGGTTTCGTAACTTACGTGCGCAGGGACATATGCCGAAAAATACTATCGTCCAGCGTCAGTATGATGTTTGATAGTATTTCTCTGTAGCGTAGAGGTAAAAAGTAGCCTCTGTTTGAATAACAGGGCTTAAGTTGCTTATAGCCCCCTGCCGGACGAGCTTCGCAACTTTTGGTCAAGCAATAATACTTAGACAAACAAAAAGACGTACTTGATTCAATTCAGTATCTTGTACGTCCTTTAAAAAAGAAGGTTCAGAACCTGTGCGTTACAGCACTGCCGAGCCTTCAATGCCTATATTTTAACATGGACTATTTGGTTAATTCAACTATGGCTTTATATTTGTCGATGAGGATGAGTCTCTTTATGGGTTTTGTATAGCCAAAGTGCCGTTCAACCTCACTGCGTATCTTAGTCATATGCATTTTGGATCTACGAGCATCAAAGACTACGTTGGCTGACTGTTTGGCGGCGGCCTTTATTTGGTGCTGGACATTATATTTGCCATCGCCCGTAGGGCTTTTGAGTTCCCACTTAACTCCATTAATTAGAAAATCTGGCGTTTTTTGATTGGATCGTAATACAAACTCAACGTCAGTCTTAAAGTAGTTGGCAAGCAGCGTAGCTGCTGTAATCTCGTAGTGAGCGGGCGAAGGCTTCAAGTCAGTAGGAATAATAACGCGGTATTTTGCCATATGCGGATAATTATAGCAAACAAAAAAGACCCCTGAAAAAACAGAGGTCAAAATGCTCATGGCTCGGCAAATGGTTTTTATTCCAAACTTTTGAAGAGTTGGACGAAGTTAAGTGTAAAGACGCGGAAGCACTGCGAATGCGCCGGCTCCTCGGCGAGAATCAGGAGGGGCTGGGATATGAAACTGACTCCTTTCGTGGCGAGTGTCTAGAGATCCGTTGGGTACCATTGACTTGGTTACTAGCGTCTGGTATGTTGCTTGCGGTACGGGCGCAGCAGGAAGAATTCTTGCTTTTCGCCGAGCCAGAAGCTAATAGTCATAAGCAGCACGATGAGGTATGATGGCCAAGCTAGAAGTAGGAACTTTACAGTTCCCGAAAGGTGAGGCAAGCTGGACGAGGTACCGATAGGTTTCGCGAGGTTGCTGTTACCTCCAGAGGTTGTCGCTTGGGTGTGCACGAATGGTGCCGTGCCGTCTATATTTGTGATAAGAGCGGCTAGTTGTGTCGTGTGTAGTTGCCCCACGCTATCGACTGAATGCACGATCACCGGGTAAAACCCAGATGTTGAATACTTGTGATGGATGGTAAAAATCGGATCACCTGGGAATGTCAGGTTTGAGGTTTCACCATCACCCCAGGTTACGGCAACTTTGTACGGTGGTGTGCCGCCCTCTAGGTCTAGCTGCCAATTAAATGTTTGTTGCGAAGTAAACGCGTGAAACTGAAAATTGCTGGTGAGGAGTAGTGGGGGTGTTGCTATTGGGGTGGTTGTAACGGTGTTATTTGAGCCTGGGCTGTTTGTCTGACTAGGGCTTGAAACCGTGGGAGTTGTTAAACCGCCGGTGGCAGGTATGGCAGGAGCTGTATACGTGATCTGTATCGATGCCGATGTGGGACCGGCCTCATTTGTTTGGGTATAATCCTGCACGGCGATGGTATTTACTCCGGTGTAGACCGAGGTGGTAATGGTATAGCTGTTGCTGGCGCTACACCAGGCAACACCATTGAAGGAGTCATTGACATTGAGTGTGACGTACGAGTTGAGTGGGCAAGTTCCGTTGACGTTTACCTGCGCCGTTTTCAGCATGGTGCCACTGGTCGGGGTCTGTATAGTTGCGGCAGTGTGCAGTGCCGGCGCCTCGACCGTAGAAGAAATGATCGTTGCGGCAACTACGCGGTATGTCCAACCGACCATGAAAACGCCTGTGCACAAAAATGCAAACAGCCCCAACGGATGTAGCAGTATCCGTTTATGTACCGGGTACGTGGCTCTACGCTGCTTGCTTGTAAGACTTGCTCCGCGTTGGCGAGTTTGCTTAGCCTTTGGTTGCGTAGTGGCTTTTGTGTGTGTAGGTGTTTTCATAGCGCCTTACAAAAGAGCCGCCGACCTAAGGGCCATAACCTCGTTCGCCATAACCCGGGTTGGTAGATTTCGGGGCTTCGACACTCTTTGATAATGCTCCCAGGAATGCCGCAATGCCAGTAAGCCCTACGATCGCAGAGACGAGCGAAAGCACGAATTGTTTCCGAGTCACTTCGGTTGCTAAAAGCTGTTCGAGTTTTGCCAAGCCGGTATCCTTGATTTTATTACGAAGCTTACGTTTATTGTATCACGGAGAGGTTGCTTAGTTGGTTACTGCAGTGTAGGTCACTTGAGTACTGTACGCACCGTTGGCTATGCTGGTATTGGCACAGACACCGTACCATACGTTAGTTGTCACAGCGGGGTTGGCTGCAACTGAGGTGTCGGCGATAGTATCAGCTATGGTATTGCTGGCGGGTATAGCGGCGAACTTCGTAGCGCCAATACCGGCAATACCGGTATTGGTATGGCTGGTTGTGGGGCCAGGGCCAAAGCCTCCGACGCCATCTACGCGATAGCCCCAAGTGTTGGCGCTCAGCGCTGCCGGAGTAGCCTGGGTGGCGGTGACGGTGTTTATACTGTCTGAGCCTTTCTGGAGTGCGGTACTGGTGCTAGAGTCTGAGAGTGTTAGCGTATATCCTGCAGAGTTATCGGTCTGTACTGATACGACATCGTTTTGGACCGTACAGCTGCCCGCAGAGGTTGGCGTAACATTTACGCTAACCGTGTTACTGCTGCTGATACTGATGCTGCATGAGCCATACTGGCAAGCTCCGTAGAGGCCACTACCATAGCTGATAGCGAAAACCGGGACGCTCGGCACAGTCAATAAAAGAAGGGCCAACAATGGGAATAGCCATAGTCGGGCTCGTGTCGTATGTGCCTGTTTCATGATGCACTTTTGTCCGATTGCTTTCGTTTAGACTTGTGACGTGCCAATGTGCGGCTACCGAAAAAGGTGGCTAGGACGGCAATGATACCGAGCCCGGCTATTCGTACGCCTTGTGAGGCAACCAATACGTACTTCGTATCGAGTGATTGGGGCTTGCCGAGCACGGTAATTGTGCCGGTGACCTTGAAGAGGCCGAAGGGTGGGGCTGCATCCCAGCTGACGGGTATATGTCGTATAGTCTGTGGTAGGATAACTTTCTGAGTGGTCAAGTCGTACTTAGAGTGACCCAATATATCCTGGACACTGATGTGTATATCTGAGACATAGTGTATGCCCCCGTCATTTTCTAATCGTAAGGCGGCAGTAAGTGGTGGTTTTTGTAGAAACGGGCTTGCCCAACTGAGTAGTTTGCCAGCATTTTTAACATGTCCAGCCACTGTTATATAAAAGATCTCGCCAACACGTTCGTTGATAATGACTCCCTGTTTCGACTTGCCAGTCTGGGTCTCTACGAAAGCAACCGCGTAGTAACCACCGGGCTGTGTGCCGACTGGGACGGTGACCGTGTATGGAACATCCAAGGTTTGCCCAGGTTTGACGGTCGCTTTCGCAGCAGTGAATTTTAACCAATCAGCAATATTTGAGTGGCCTGGTAACGGGGCGAAGTCTGGGGTGTAAGCTTCGCCTTGGACGGAATAAGGCGCGCTGTAGATATAGGCAGAGTATGCCTGTGAACCTTGATTGATGATTTGGAAGTTCCCGCGAGTGGATGAGCCGGGATTGATGGTCGGTTTTACCGTAGTGGGGGTAATGGTCAGAATCTTGCTCGGAGGGCTGTCAGCGTGTGCATGGACAGACACTAGAGCGAACGCCGTTACTGTGACAATGACAGCAAAGATATAGGTGGTCGCTCTCCTCATGCAGGCAGTATAACCGTTAGTTGGCGGTTACGGTATAGGTGACGCTGTTAGTATATGTACCAGTAGCTTGTGAAGTGTTAGCCGCTACACCATACCAGACAGTTGTGGTGTCATTAGAGGCGGTGCCAGCTGTAGTCTTGAGTGTGTTTGGCGACGCGGTGGCGGGAACAGCGGCGAATTTAGTGGCACCAATGGCCTGGCTGCTAGCGCTGCTAGTCGGGCCCGCCCCGAATCCGCCCAGGCCATCGACGCGGTAGCCCCAGGTGTTGGCTGCCATGGCAACGGGGGTCGCCTGAGTGCCGCTAGACGCAGGAACGGTATTGCCGCCTGATGTAAGCGCAGAAGCGGCACTGGTTTCGGCGAGCTGTAACGTATAGCCGGAGCTATCATTGGTGCTGACAGTGACGGTGTCACTGGCGATGGTTTGCGCACCAGATCCGGTTGGCGTCACGTTTACATTCACCGTGCCGTTGCTGCTCAATAGGCTAATGACGGCACTAATGTTCGAGCTGATAGTAGTTGAGGTTGTAGCGGCTGCCGCCAATACGGGCGAACAAAGCACAGCTGCGCTTAGTAGTGCGGCTAATCCCCAAAGCTGCGTCTTATTAAGCTGTGGAATTTGCAAAGAGGTATTAATTGTGTTCATGGTTACCACGCTGGTTATGTTTATGCTTACTTAGGCTTATGATATCGATTAGTGCGGGCGGAGTCAATGCGACTATAGAAACAGAAGCGGACCCCGGCGATTGCCTGACGGATAAAGCATATGCTATGCTTTGACTAATAGTTTGGATACTAGGGCCGTAACTTAGAAGGGGTTTTATGTCACGTTTGCCCACTCCCGGAGGGGATAACGACAATTGGGGGACCTTGCTGAATGATTTTATGCAGCAGGCGCTTGCCTCTGACGGGACGCTCCTAACATCTGCAACCAATAGCTACACTGGTACTACTAATACGAATCTAGCGAACAGCTCACGCCCAGGTCTAGTCCAACTTACGGGTGACCTTTCTGTGCCGTATTCAGCTCCGAAAGTCGCAGGACTGCAGGGCGTTGCAGTAGCGACGACTTCCCCTATAGATGGTCAAGTGCTTGCATATGCTAGCTCAAGCGGCAAATGGCAGCCGACTACCGTCAGTAGCGGCGGTTCGAGCTGGACCGGCGGGATAGATGGTGGCAGTGCAACGTCAGTATACGGTGGGGTTAGCGCCATAGATTGCGGAGCATCTGTCTAATGTCAATACAGATCCAATTCCGCCGTGATTCCGCGGCAACCTGGACTGCCAACAATCCGACTTTGGCCCAGGGCGAAGTCGGCCTCGAGGTAGACACGAATTCTTATAAGATCGGGGATGGCTCGACGTCCTGGAATAACTTGAACTACAATCAGTTGGCGCCAGAAATTACTACGCTGTTGCTGGACGGCCAATCAAACGATGCGTCAGCGCCTTCGAGCGGCAACCTTACGGTATATACAAAAGCAATCGCTGGCCGGATGATGTTGAAGCAAGTCGGCCCCAGTGGCCTTGCCACTGCCCTGCAACCGTTCCTGGCGCGTAACAAGGTTGGCTACTGGGATCCGCCGGGCAACGCGACGACTGTACCAGGGGTGTTTGGTTATACGGCACCAACGGTGCAAGGTACGGCCACTGCCCGCACTATCGCTACAACCAACCTGTTTAACCGCATGCGCCGGCTGGGCTATGTATCGTCCGCAACGGCCGGTAACCTTGCTGGCCAGTATCTCGGGGTCGCCCAAGTGACTGTGGGTGATGGTTCGGGTAATGGCGGGTTCTATAAAGTCTGCCGCTTTGGCTGTAGCGATGCCGCTACAGTTGCCGGCGCACGCCAATTTGTAGGTGTGAGTTCTGCTACTAGTGCGCCAACAAACGTTGAGCCCTCAACACTTACTAACTCTATTGGCATTGGGCATGGCGCTTCGGATACTACCATGAAAATGTACTACGGTGGTACTACCGCACAAACGCCGATTGATTTAGGCAGTAACTTTCCCGCAAATACTCTCTCAACCGATGTGTATGAGTTGGCACTATTTGCGCCCCCTAATTCAAACAATACGGTGTATTACGAGGTGACACGACTGAATACCAGTAATGTGGCTACGGGTACGTTGACCGGCACAGCTGGCACGGCGCTACCTTCATCTACGACGCTGCTGGCATATCAGCGTGCTTGGCGCTGTAACAATGCTACCGCGAAGGCCGTCGGCTTAGATATTATGAGCGACTACATAGAAACGGACAACTAGTCGTGGCGGTTCAGATACGATGGCGGCGTGACACAGCGGCCAATTGGACTGCGAACAACCCAACGCTTGCCCAGGGGGAGCCAGGGTTCGAAACAGATACCAGAAAGTACAAGGTCGGTAATGGATCATCGTCTTGGACGTCGCTAGCGTATGGTGGATTTTCCGATCAGAATATCGCTGCCCTATTTACGAACCAAAGCAGTGACCCGTCCGCTCCGGCATCTAATAAGCTTCAGACGTACGGCAAGCTTATTGCTGGCCGGATGATGTTGAAGCAAGTCGGCCCCAGTGGCCTTGCCACTGCCCTGCAACCGTTCCTGGCGCGTAATAAGGTCGGCTACTGGATGCCGCAGGGTAACTCCACTACCGTGCCGGGGGTGTTTGGTTATACGGCGCCGACTAGCATTGGTACGATTACGGCCGCCAACGTAGCGACTACTAATTTATTTACACGTATGCGTCGGATGAGCTACGTTTCGGCTACGACCGCTAGCTCCTATGCGGGACAGCGCGTGAGCGTTGCTCAGATCTGTATGGACAGCGGCTTCTATAAGATTGTGCGTTTTGGCATAAGCGATGCTGTTCTAGCTTCACCGGTGAATATGTTCGTGGGAGTCAGCTCTACGACGTCGGCACCATCTGGCGGCACTGAGCCGTCTGCGCTGACGAACTGCATCGGTGTCGGTCATGCTTCAACGGACACTAACTTGAAGATTTTCTTTGGGGGCTCGGTGGCTCAGACACCAGTTGACCTTGGCTCGAATTTTCCCATAAATACAATAGGTACTGATGCGTATGAGTTAGCATTGTTTGTGCCATCTGGTGTAGACAACACTGTGCACTACGAGGTTACCCGTATAAACACGGGCAACGTTGCCACGGGGACAATCTCAGCGGATACCGCCGGAATTACTCTGCCAGCACCGCTGCTGTTACTTAACTATTGCTGGCATTGGCGTTGTAACCTTGCTACTGGAGTGGCCGTCGGCTTAGATATCATGAGCGACTACATAGAAACAGACAATTAAGCCGTAGGACTACATTCTTATGTTACCCGCTACTACCGAGCCGCAATGGTATGCTGTTAATAACGGGACTGCCGATAACGTTTAGCGGACTGGTAAGGGTCTTAGATCGACAGGCAGCGTATGAGATACGGTTGCTATACAGAGAGAGTTATAACAAATCAACACTTCCATATGACGAAGCAAACTGGGTTTGAGCAGGTAGCTTCTTGCGGACATTCAAAATAAGAATTACTTGATATTCCCGTGCGTAGTGCATTCGAACTTTGCCAACAGGTGTAAAAACAAAAAAGACCAGAAAACCAAACTGTCCTGATCTGTAATTATCTCTTAGCTCAACTGCCTTTGACGAAATGGATCCAAGTTAAGGCAGAACTGATAGAAATGTGGCAAATCGTCAAAGTGGTACGGCAGCCTAGTCTGTCAGAGGCTAAGGGACTTAGTTAGAACCTACAGCGCAAAGCCTACATACTCCCTGTATTTCCACTTGGTGCTCAAGTGGCCTAAAGTTGTGGCTTGCCGCCACACTGCCGATAAACGCTTCCAGCTCCGCTTCATTAATTGGGATGACTTTGTGGCATTTCAGGCACGTCAGGTGATGGTGATGCCCCGCGAAGCTATCACTCAACTCGACCTTATACTTCCACCCGATATTCACCCGTTGTATGATGCCGAGCTTCTCAAACAAGGAAACGGTACGGTATAAGCTGGCACGGTCAAGGCTGTCTTTACTGAGGGCATACAACTCGTGCATCGATAGCGGCTCGCTATCTTCGAGCAACTCGAAGACCAACTGGCGCTGCTTCGTCAGACTTAAGCTGTTATCGTGTAAAATCGTTGCAATTTTAGCTTCTGATTGCGACATGTTTGCAACTATAGCACTAGTTACGACTGATTTGCAAAAAAGTACAGCCGGAGATTATGCTACTTCCGTATTGAACGAACAGGAGAATCTACGATGAATGCAAAACGCATAGCCGCGATAGCGGTACTAGTTGTACTTGTTGCCGGGGCTAGCGCCCTAGTCATACATAACAAATCCCAAACGCAGAGCAGCGGATTACAGGTGGTTGCGGCCGAGAACTTCTGGGGCAACATTGCTTCACAATTAGGCGGCTCGCATGTACATGTCACGTCGATCATCACCGACCCGAACGCCGACCCGCATTTGTATGAGTCAGACGCTCACGATGCCGTCGCTATATCTTCCGCTAAGGTGGTGATCGTCAACGGCCTGGGCTACGACGACTTCATGAACAAGCTGCTTGGCGGTGCCAGCAGCAGTAATAGAAAAGTTATCACGGCGCAGCAGGTACTTAGTGTGGCCGACGGGTCGAATCCGCATTTGTGGTACGACATACCCCGCGTTCCAGGAGTGGCGGCCAAAATCACTGCCAGCTATATTGCCGAAGACCCGGCGCACAAGGCGGATTACCAGCATAATCTGACTACCTTTGACCGGTCTCTGAACCTGTTACTTAATACTATCCAGCAGATTAAACAGCGCTACGGCGGCGCACCAGTCGCCTACACTGAGCCGGTGCCTGGTTACCTGCTTGCGTCTGCCGGTCTGGATGTAAAAACGCCGGAAGATTTTGCCAAGTCCATCGAGGATGGTGACGATCCCAGTCCTGCCGACACGAGCACGATGGACGCGCTCATGACCGATAAGTCCGTTAAAGTATTGCTCTATAACTCTCAGGCAACAAGCCCGGCCACGGAGCACGTTAAGGCGCTCGCCAAACAGGTAGGCATACCAGTTATCGGCGTCTCTGAAACTCTTCCAGCGCACATGAACACCTACCAGGCATGGCAGGCCGGTCAGTTAAGCCAGCTTGAAAGTGCCCTAGCTGAAACGAAATAATATGTTGGCTGATATACGAGATAACATTCACCTCCGGCACGCGACCCTGAAGCGTGGCGATCGCACCTTATGGGATGGCCTTGATCTGACCGTCAAACCCGGTGAGTTCATTACGGTACTCGGCCAGAACGGTGCCGGTAAGACAAGTCTGCTTAAAGTGTTGCTCGGACTGGTCCCGCTGACGGACGGCACAGTAAACGTACTCGGCAAGCCGGCACGGCGAGGCGACAAGTCTATCGGCTATATTCCACAGCGAAAAGGTTTCGCGGCCGACGTGCCAATTGGAGGCATTGATCTGGTACGGTTCGGAGCAAATGGTTTCCGATACGGCTTCGGACAACCGCGCCCGCTTTTAGAACAACACATTGAAGATGTGATTGAAGCGGTCGGGGCAGCCGCCTACGCGGATAAGCCGCTCGGCGAATTATCCGGCGGCCAGCAGCAACGCTTACGGGTCGCGCAGGCTTTGGTCGGTAAGCCGGATATTCTGCTCTGCGACGAACCATTGCTGTCACTCGACATCGCGTCGCAACGGGCGGTTACACAGCTTATAGATTCATATCGTCACGACCACCACGTGAGTGTCATATTCGTGACGCATGAGATTAATCCCGTCCTACAGTACACGGACCGAATACTGTACCTTGCGAACGGCCATTGGGCCGCTGATATAGCTGACGCGCTGTTACAGCCGGCTACGTTATCAAAACTTTATGGCACCGCTATAGAAGTGGTCAGGACAAAGAACCGTGTCTTGGTGCTCGATAGCGACGAAGGCACGGCTACTGGCGGTCATCACGGGAGCAAATCATGATTATGCCCTTCTATCTATCTGAACCCTTTGCCTGGCACGCTCTATTGGCTGCCGTGCTGATCGCGGTAATCTGCGGCGTAATCGGTGTATTTGTCACGCTGCGTGGCATGGCATTCGCAGTGCATGGCACAAGCGAATTAGCGTTTACGGGCGCTGCCGCTGGGCTGCTTATCGCAGACAACCCGATTGCTGGGGCATTCGGGGGTGCAATCGTTGTGGCTACGACACTTGGTGCATTAGCTGTCAAAGAAAGGGAGCGGGATACGACCATAGGTGTTGTATTGGCTTTCGGGCTTGGCATTGGCGTGTTACTGCTAAGCTTTTACCACGGCTTTGCGACTGAAGCGACTAATATACTGTTCGGGAACATTTTCGGGGTAAGTAACGGACAACTTCTTATACTGCTCGGCGTAGGTCTAGGCGTCTTACTGGCAATGGCCTATATTTACCGGCCGTTGCTGTTCGCGTCGATTGATCCAGAAGTTGCCGAAGCCCGAGGCGTTTCCGTTAAGGCATTGAACATAGCTTTTTTGTATATCCTTGCACTAACTGTTACTGCGGCCGCGCAAGTTGTCGGTACATTACTGGTTTTGAGCCTGGCAATCACTCCTGCGGCAGCCGCCAGCCGCCTAGCGTCAAAGCCGCGTAGTGTTGTCACGCTATCCGTATTGTTTGCGCTACTCGCTAGCGTCGGGGGCTTATTTGTTAGCCTAGCCAGCAGCTCCTTGAAGCCAAGTGTCTGCATCACGACAATAAGCTTCGGTCTGTACGTATTCGCCCGCCTCTATGGCAAGAGTACGTCGAAGGCCGTGGCTAAAGCTCGCTGAACAGGCGCTTGATTTTCTTATCGACGGCCGGCGTCCAGCGAGGTAATACGTATGCCGCTAACCAGGTTGTGACAGGCAGGGCCAGTAGCATGCCAATGCTCGCGACACAGGTTCGCATGACTTCCTCGGCAATGGTTTCAGTATTGAGATTCACCAGAAGTGGAGCATGGTAGTGTAGCTCCTGATTCAACACAATGGTGGTAACTATTGATGGCAAGGCGACCCCTACGTAGACAAGCGCCAGTGTGTTGATAAGCGCCGCTATGTGTTCACGCCCCACCGACATACCCTTCCAGAAGAGCCGGCCGAGTGATTGCTTGCGGTCGGCCTTGTGTATCTCGTCCACGGTCGCCGCCTGACCGGTTGTGATGTCAAACAGGGGGCCAAGTGACGCGATAAGAACGCCGCCGGTCAACAAACCACCAATATCAATAGGTTGAGTCGCGTAAAAGATGCCCATGCTATCCTCAGTCACGATTTCTGAAGTACCCGTTACGTACGAAGCAAAGGCAGTAAGCCCTACTATGAGCGCCAGGGTCGCGATGGACGCCGCAAACGCCACAGTCGTGCGTTTAGTAAAACCGTGGGCTATGAAAAGTGACGCCATCGTGATGAGCACCGCGCCAACGATGCAGGTAGCGAACGCGTCATGCCCCTGGACGATACTTGGTACGACATACACCGCCAGGATAGCCACGCTGATCGCCAGTCCGAAGATGCTCGTGATACCCCGCCACCCGCCGATAGCAACAACAAGTAGCAGTAAGACGATAAATAACGTTCCTACGCCCGGCATATACCATCGTGACATCAGGCCATACTGATTGTTGCTATTTTCTTTTGCCAGCAGTATCTCGCTACCAACCGGTAGGCGCTTACCCGCCTTGTCGCCGAAGGGCACCCGCGGCACAGTTGTAATCGTACCCTTCTGCGGGCCGTCGAGCAGTTTTGCCCTAACGTTCTGGGAAGCGCCTGACAAAGACTGCGTATCTTGCACGGACATAACAGTAGCCCGGTAGAAGTGCTCGGAGCCGTTTATGGTGTAGGGGCTTAACTTCACCAGGCTGATGCTGCTTATGAGCAGCAGCGCAGCCATCAGGCATCCATAAATCACATGGCGCTTATTAATATGAACTTTTTGCGCCGAGTATCTTAATCTGAGGGAAAGCATGCCCTAGATTATATGCGAAAGAGACAATAAAAGGACTATCTGGTGGATGGTCCTTTTATTGTTGTAAGTCTTACTGGCTCGGCAAATGGTTTTTATTCCAAACTTTTGAAGAGCTCGATAGTATAAGAGATAAAGATGTAGAAGCTCAGCAAATACGCCGACTTCTCGATACGTTTGACAGCTAACTGTAGAGCTGACTATGAGTACCTACCGTATCGAAAATCACTTCACTTTCGTGCTGCAGGTAAAGCGCTCGAACGTCACCCGTTACATCGATGCTTCGATATTCCTTCCACTTCCCTTTCAGCTGATGATTACGAAGCGTTGGATGGAGTGGGTTCTCGGCAAACATCTCTATTCTTTCAAGTAACTTCTGGCGCACTTTAGGGCTTAACTTCTTTGCTTGAGCCATGAAGTTCTTGGAATATGAAATATTCATTTCAATTCGTTAGCCAAAAACCTGAGACTTTCTTTATTGTCACTAAAGCGGTGGTAATCACTCTTCTCGATCTGTTTCTTCGACGCAGCCAATTGCTTGGCTGTCTGCTCATTTGGAATTTCTGGTATCTCAAAAACAACGCTCTGTTCGGTAGTAAAACGGCGGAGCTCATTGTTTAAAACTGCACTCACACTTACGCCAAGCTTGCTTGCAACTTGGGTTGCCGCCTTCTTGAGCTCGGGATCGGTTTTGAGATTTATAACTGCGTAATCGCTCATACCAAAAGTATATACTATTGGTATAGACAATGTCAACAACGCTAATGATTATATTTTGGAGTGTCGTTTACTATATAAACCAAACAAAAATACACCTCATTCAAAGAAGTGTATTCTATGTTTCTGACGTGGCTCAACTGCCTTTGACGAAATGGAACCGGATTAAAGCTGAACTGATAGAGATGTGGCAGATAGTAAGGGCGGGTCAACGAATTAGTCTATCGCTGGCTAAGGGGCTTTGATAGAACCAGGGGTATAGTACCTGCTTTAAGCATTAGGTTTAAAGGGTTATTTATTGGCTTAGACAGGTTCCTATGAAAACGAGCACGAGCCAACATATGCGTAACTTAAAGATGCCAGTCGTACCTGTATCTAAGTATAGTATGTAGGACATGGCGGGAGTTTTATAATATAGAAAGTTGAACAGGAAGGTTTTGTGAGCCAAATTACGCCAGAAAGTAATTATGACTGTGACCCTTATATACCTGGGGCGATGCCAGATGGTACTGAAGGAACTGATTGCTACGCTCCGACGCTGGCCTACCGCATTAATGATCTTGAAAGGGACTTGGTTGGCGCGGATGGCCAAGTTGTTGCCAACGCAGGTGAGGAGGTACTTGAGCTTGGGTTCACTGGTCCGTTTGACCCGTTGTACGATGCGAGGCATGTATTGGATAGGCGGCTTGAAAACATTGCTGCTATACATGGCCTGTATCGAGCTATGCTAGCACCCGAAATAGATGGAGCGACGCTGTGGCTTGCAGGGGATGATCCAGGTGACAAAGCGCTTGTACGGGATAAATTTAGAAATGGTGAGTTACCTGGGACAGTGGTCATGCATACAAGTCGGACAGTTGCGGCTGCAGCCATTAGACAGTTTGGGGGCAGATCTGCAAGAACTGTTGCGTCAGACAGACCTGCCATTCATGCTTTAGGTGATGATGCCGCTACGGTCTACATGTCCATGAACGACTTTCTGAAGAGAAGATTTATGGGCGGCGATTAGCTAAAGTATGCTTCAACCTGGCTTAAGAGGCGCTGAGTTGGCCAGTGAACCTGTTGTAGTGGAGTGGGTATAATACGAGAATGAAAGCCCTAGTATCAACCTGTTCGTACGATCACCCGACATCGCCTCATTTAACGGAAATGAGTTTACGAGTAAGGACATGCCAAGTGCTGTTGAGTTTGGAAATCTTCAGGTGCATGAAGACTACCGTGGTGCTGGTGTAGCTACTCGCTTGGTGAGCGCCTTAGCGTATATAGCTGTTCGCCATAATACTACTATCATGTATGGTTCTGTGGCGTCTCCGCACGTTCTACGTATATTTCGCAGCATCATGGGTGAGGGAGCTATCAAATATTTATCAGGGTACCCAGTAAGGGATGAGCCGCCCCCTACCACGGATGCGGCTATAGAGGCACTTGTCCACCTCGAGGCTGACGTGCCAGATCCGGACTGGCGGGACGGTATTACAGTCCATGTTGGTCTTACTGGGCTAGCGAGTGCTGACCTGGAGCAGCCTGTTGAAGTGAATGAGTCGCTTGTATGAAATTAATATTCGTACGACTTAACGTAGCGGTAGCTCAATATAAACACTAACCGTACCATTTGAGCGCAGACACGAACGTCGATTAAGCTACATAGGTTTATCGCAGAATAAGGCCTTTATCTGGGTGTGGTTTGTTCTTGCGTTGAGTGTCAGGGGGAAGACACGAGACCTGGGCTTGCGGCGTTGCTGAGGGCGTCTAGCTGTCGCTTTAAGAGAGCTAGCGTATCCTCATCAGCATCAACATCCTCTACGTTCGGCGCCGACCCTTCAGCATTGAGATTCGCCACAACATGATGAACTCTACCATCAATATCGAACGTGTCACTCGTGAACTGAGAGCCGTCCTCGGTACTATGCGATAAATGTATGGCTCCCATTCTTGGTGGACCATAGTAGTCGGGAGGGTTTCCTTGCTCGCTGACAGAGAAGTCAATAGTGGTGTGATCCAGATCTGCTGACGTATTTGGCACTAACGTGACCTCACCGTCTTCGCTTATAACAGGCGCTATCTCAAGGCGAAAAGCACCGATATTGTCCGGTATCCCACACTTTTTACGTATAACGGCACATGCTTGAATGCACCCGCGAAATAGCTGTCGGTATTCGTCAGAATACTCGCCAGCTGGTCGTGCTACTTCCTCTATCACGAGTCTTACCCCCTCTTGATTACAGGCGCTGTCTCTGAGCACTATAGCGCTCCCCTGGCCAGCTGTCCACAGTCCTCGGTGTATTGTTGCAGTGATTTTGGGCACACAGTGTTTAGCTCAGCTGGTCTTTTGAGGTGGACTGAGCCAGAAAGTTCGGTGGCTAGTTCGCCCTTTATAAAGATATAACTCCCGTAAGAGGAGTTATATTGTTGTACTATTTACTTGGCTCGGCAAATGGTGTTTATCCCAAACTTTTGAGGATCTGGATGGAGCTAAAGATAAAGAGACGGAGGTCCAACAAATCCGTCAGCTTCTCGGTAATGACCAGGAGGAGACGGCGTGTTAGCACAACTCCTCCGACGTCAATCGAACGTTTCTCCTGGCCTGCTTGGCTCAAAGCTATACGACACGATTTATCGGAATATATAAGTATCTGTAGGGTAACGCTTAGTTTCGGGATTGTCTTTATCCACCTTCCCTTAGCAACGGAGAAATATCCAGCGCTGAGCATTTCTTGATGAGGTTCTGCGATGATACGGTATACTCTACGCTATGATTGACATGACTCGTGATCCTGGCTTTATAGCTATGCGGGAGATTAACACCCGCATGACCCGTTTTCCTGATCCGGCAGCAGACTCGGTCAGGCAGCAGCTTGATATCTCGCATGAGCTGCTACCTGAACCTACGGAGCCGGTATGCGTGCCAACCATCGACGGTTTCAAAATTGTGGTTGATCCGGCCGGTAGACCTGGTGTTATCGACAATGACCTGTATCGTCTCGGATGCTACGAGGCGGGTACCTTGCAGTTTATAAGAGAAAGCGTATCGGACGACTCCACTGTTGTGGATGTTGGTGCTAACATCGGTGCCGTTACTCTATTTGCGGCGACATTGGTGCCGCGCGGATGTGTAATGGCATTTGAAGCGTTGCCGTTTATCGCCGACGACCTAGAACAAAACGTTGCGATTAATGGCTTTACCAATGTTGTCATACACCGAGTAGCTCTCGGCGAACGTCGAGGTCATGCCAATATTTTTCCTAATCTTGAAGAGCGTGGGAGTCACTCTTTGTTAGAGAAAACAAATGATTCACGCGCCTACGGTGAGCCTTGGCAAGTTCCTATTCGCCCACTCGATGACTTCACACGCGGCGTCGGCAAGATAGCGGTTATTAAGATGGACGTCGAAGGCTATGAAGCAAGAGTAATTGAAGGCGCGCAACGGACAATAGAGAAGCATCGGCCGAAAATCATACTGGAGTACGACACGACAGGAGATCTTCGGGAAGAGTTGGACGAACAAATTATGCAACTGCCTTATGACGTGTACACGCTTAAGTTCGGCAGGCATTACGAGTCACCGGTTGTCCCCGTCGGCCGATTAGAGGACTTGCCGGAAGATAAACTAGCTACATTGGTATTGCTACCCAAAGCTTCATGAACTTACCCGAAACCGCAGCGCCTGAACCGCTGGAAAGAATGTCTGTCCTTACGAAAAGGGAGGATTTGGTATGGGAGGGCGGAGGCCTTACCAACCCGGGAGTGGTGCGCCTTGAAGACGGAACTATTGGTATGGTCTACCGTGGCTGCGGCAGTGACGGAAATGGATATCTTGGGTTTTGCCGTTTTGATCCGGAAGGCCGCGAGGTTATAGAAGGGTCGCGTGGCGAACGCCCGCTTATCACACCAACTGCCTCGGATCTGGCGGAATTCCCTGAAGGTTATGGAGATCCCAGGATTAATAAAGTTCAGGACTGGTACTACATTTGGGCGAATGGTCGCAACAATGCTGCGCTCGAGAGGGGCAGGCTTCAGTATGACAATGATTTCGCAGGTCAATATATGGGAGGCCGACAGACTGTTGCATTTAGGACAAAAGATTTTGAGTCCATAGAATCTTTAGGGCTTTATGGGCCTGACGAGTTTGATAAGAACGCATTCCTCCATCCGGAACAAGTAGTGATCGATGGCGTGTCCCGCGTCGCCATGTTCCATAGAGTTCAGTACAGTATTCAAGTTGCCGTCGCTGAGCGTATAGAAGATTTTCATGAGCGGCGTTTTTGGCGGGAACACATGAGTCGGATTGATGCATTTACCTTTGCCCGGCCGGTGTTCGCATGGGAGGGTGTTTTCGCAGCTGAAGGGTGGCCCGGATCGATCGCCGGCGGAGCTCCTCCGATTGAAATCGATAGTTCCCTACTGGAGGGAGTTGATCAGATGAATAGACGACATTGGCTACTCTTCTACAATGGTTCAGGTGCGCCGCGTAAAGGGACAATTGCTAGGGATAGAAAGATAGGTGCTCTAGTCTATACGATGAAAACTGATCCAAATGCAAATGAACAGCCGTTTAGCGTTGTAATGCGTACGCCGCAACCCCTTTTAGTGCCCAAAGAGGATTACGAAAAAGATGCCGCGAACGGAGATATTGTTTTTGTGACCGGAGCTTTACCGACTCCAGATGGCGCGGCGGTCGATTTATTTTACGGAAGCGGCGATCACAGAATCAGTAAGTCCCGCTTCGATTTACAGAGACTCATGAAGTATCTGTGTCAATTTGATGGAGACGGTCAGCGGCGAATCGCCCAATAGGTAAAATTATGATGATGTTGGTAAGCGATAACCGGCGAGGCGAACATGGCACTAGAACGTTTTTCGGATAACGCAATTTCACCAGCGGCCGCGGAAGATAATCGTGATGTTACAGTCATACTGCCAATTGCAGGCAAAGCCACTCGCGCACGTGAAGTTACGCGTGATGAAATACCCAAACACCTGATACGTCTAGGCAATGGTCGACCGATATTGGATATTATCTGTGGTCATCTTCAGGAATCGGGTTTTAGGAAGTTTGCTTTCGGCGTAGGTTTTTTGAAGCAACAACTCATTGATCATATTACTGCTGGTACATGGGTTACGTCCCCGGATACTACCTATGCCATTTCTCAGGAGGATGAGCTGCGAGGCACAGATCATACCATCCTGCATGCGATCGGCTCTCTAGGTCTAAAGGGTCAAGCCATGCTTATACCTGGGGATCTTATGGTGCCCTGGGAGTCCTTAGCCCCTATGAACAAGAGTCATAGGCAACGAGGAGCTGACGTGACACTGGGTCTAACTAGCTATATAACAGACCGCACGACAGATGTTGGTAAAATGATTCTTGAGGAAGGCACCGATCGATTGCTTTGGTGTTATGGTAGGACGGAAAGCTCGCCTGAGCCTATGCCTGGAAGCCGGAATCTTACCAGTGGCGCAGTTACGGTCGTTTCTATTGAACGGTATATCGAGATGTGTGGCACGTTTACTGCGACACACCCGAATGAAGCTGCCAGCTTGCGTGACAACGTATTGTCTTGGGCGCTGCAAGGTGGTGACTTCAGCATACAAGGTCATGATATGGGCGGAGAGGTTTTAGATCTCGGCACGCCTGCAAATATATATCATGGACAGGCCGACTGGGCTCGCTATGATTACACGGCCTAGCCTGCGTAAAACTAGCTTAGATTAGAGGCATCTTATACAATCGTCTTAGTATGGATCACAGGACAATCATCTTTGACGCGACCGAAGCAGTAAATTCCCAACGCAGAGGTATTGGTGTCCAAATGCGTTCTTGGCTCGAAGTAGCCCCGTTTACCGAGTATCCAAACCTACGATTTGTACTTGCCAGCAAGTCGATGCCCGACCAAGAGCCGCTTCATGTTGAAGCGCCAAACGTTGAACAGCTTACTCAAGAAACTGCCACTGAAGAAGCTTTTATTGACTACCTCTATGGACTTGGTGGCGACCTGTTGTTTTTCCCACTGGCGTCTCAGGAGTATGTCCGTGAAGGCGCTGCTAAGATAGTGGGTGTCGATTACGGCATGGAAGATTTTTACTGCCGGAATTACATTGCCCCCCGGCCGGTGACAGAATTTATGGAGTGGCACGAGTACGCCATGAAGCGCTATGACAGTGTTATTACCGTCTCCAAGACATCGCAGCGTGACTTGGCATGGTTTTTCCCCGAGTATAAAGACAATGTGCAGGTAGTTTATCCAGGCAGTGTGAAGACAGAGACGGCTCCCGAAAAAGACCTGCCGGAGTCGTTACGGGATACGCCCTACTTCTTAGTTATTGGCTACGAGCATAAGAAAAACATTACCCGTATTGCCGATGCGTTTGATACCTTCAAGCAAAAGACCGGGTCACGCACGAAGCTCGCCATTGCCGGTAGTCCTGGCTTTGGCGGTGAGGAAATAGAGAGCCACATAAACAGTTTGGCGAGTACCGACGACATTGTGCGCTTGGGATATGTACCCGCACCACAAAAGCAGCTACTAGTGCAGCACTGCCACGCGGTCGTTGCACTAGCTATCTATGAGGGGTTTGGTATTTCAGCATTAGAGGGTATGGAAGCCGGTAAGGTGGTACTGGTCAGTGACAATGGGAGTCTGAAAGAAGTGATTGGTAACGCCGGATATACTGCCGACCCGTTCTCTACCGCTTCAATAACGAAACAACTTACTCTTATTGATGGTCTCGATGGTAATCCAAAAAAGAAGTACATACCAAGCCGCCTTGTGGTGTTTGACCAGACGCTCCAAACCAAACTGCTCTTGCAGCACTTAAGTAAAATGGTCACGTAATCAGGCACAACATCGTGAAGTATAAGGCGGTAGTCTTTGACCTTGATGACACGTTGCTAAAGACGTACCCGGTGAAGTGGGAGCAGCATAAGGCGACCGCCAAGCAATTCTACAACACAGAACTGACCGATGACACCATTCGTCAGCACTGGGGCAAGCCGACGAGAGATTTAGTGCACGTGTACTACGATGCAGACGACACTACTGAAAGTAAGGTGGCAAACTACCGATCACTGGACGATGAGTACCTTAAAGAGCTGCACGATGATAGCATCAGTGTCTTAAACTACCTCTCACGCCACAAGGTATTTACTGGCCTCGTCACTAACGCTACGCGGGATACCGTGCTTACTGATCTGTCGCGGTTAGGGGTGAAACTGGATTTCTTCAACCTTATACAAACGTTTGACGATACCCACGTGTACAAGCCTAACCCGAAAGTGTTTGAGGTGATGCTGCATACTTTGACCGGTAACGGTATCAGCGACCATATTCTCTATGTAGGTGACGACATAACAGATTGTTACGCAGCATCTATTGCCGGCATTGACTTTATAGGCGTGACGACAGGCGTTAGGACTCGGGAAGATTTTGAGCGGGAGGGTGTCAAAACAGTCATTAACGAATTAAGTGAGCTTCCGAGACTTCTTGCCTAGCTGGTTACTTGAGGTCTTTCCAAAAGGTTTCAACCCCTTCGGTAGTCATGGGGTGCTCAAGTGCGTCACGCATGACCGTAGGTGGTAGCGTTACGGCATCTGCCCCAATCATGATGGCGTGGACGAAGTCGTGGACTGAGCGAATGGACGAAGCCAATATATGCGTGTCGCTGCCGAGTGACTGTTTGGCCGCCAGTATCTCCTCTAGCATCTCTAACCCTGCATCGTTGTCACGCGAGCGCTTGCCGTTAGAGTGGAGTTCGGCGATCTTATCGGCATACCGGCCGATAAGAGGTGCTATGTAGGCTGGTTTTACGTGCATAGCCAGGATTGACTGCCCTGCCGCAAAGACCATGTGGAGGTTCAGTCTTACTTCTGGAGCCTCTTTAGCAAGTGTCGCTGCCGCCTCTAGGCCATCAACAGACACCGGGACTTTGAATACTACCTTATCTGCTTTATACCACGGTTTTTTACAGAAGTCCTTCACGATAAGCTCTTTGGTAGCCTTAGCATCTTTCGCTAACGCCTCGACGTGTATCTCTAGTTCGGGAAACTTCTTGCGTACCTCGGTCATAAACTCGTCGCTTGGTTTGTGGTAATCCCGTTTTATGATGGTCGGTGTGGTTGTGACGCCGTGCAGCATAAAAGCGTACTTTTCAATCTCGGCAATATCAGCAGTGTCTAAAAATAGAAGCATCACACCCCCCTGGCTAGTAGTTTTTATATGCGAAAGACTTAACTATAAGAATA